>ERZ724524.329-NODE-329-length-30458-cov-6.213005_pt1 | contig 30458 bp, 25 predicted proteins | sample MGYA00376057_ERZ724524 | MGnify/ENA primary metagenome ERZ724524 (study PRJEB28724, sample SAMN07190888) | wastewater metagenome | isolation source: influent of sewage treatment plant in Hong Hong | place: USA: Christiansburg, Virginia | collected 2016-03-01 ...
GCTGGAACGCGCCGTCGGCCAGCACGCCGCCCCAGCTGTCAAAAATCATCACCGCTTGCGCGCCCGCGTCGATTTGGGCGTTCAGGTAAACGGCCACCGCGTCGGCGTTGATTTGCAGCATCTTGTGCATCAGGTCAGGGCGCGAGTACAGCATGGACTTGACCAGGCGGTAGTCGTCCGAGCCCTTGCCTTCAACCATGTAGCAAGCCAGCGTCCACGGGCTGCCAGAAAAGCCGATCAGCGGCACGCGGCCATTCAGCGCTTTGCGAATCGACGTGACCGCATCGGTGACGTAGCGCAGCTTGTCCATGTCGGGCACGGCCAGCGCGGCCACGGCGGCTTCGTCACGCACCGGGGTGGCGAAACGCGGGCCTTCGCCTTGCGCGAACGACAGGCCTAAGCCCATCGCGTCGGGCACCGTCAAGATGTCGGAAAACAAGATGGCCGCGTCCAGCGGGTAACGCTCCAGCGGTTGCAGCGTGACTTCGGTGGCGTAGTCCACATTCGTGGCCAAGCCCATGAAGCTGCCCGCTTTGGCGCGGGTGGCGCAGTATTCCGGCAAGTAACGGCCCGCTTGGCGCATCAGCCACACCGGGGTGTAGGCGGTGGCTTGGCGCAGACACGCCCGCAAGAAGGTGTCGTTTTGAAGCGGGGCAAAGGCAGACGCGCAGACTGCCGCAGAGGTGGATGGTGTGCTGGTGGAACTCATGGCGGGATTGTCGCAGGCGGGGCTGACTCAGCTCTGATCGCGCAGCCGCCATTCCACTTTCAGGCATTTGTCTTGCACCACGGCCAAACCCGCAGCGCGGGCGCGGGCACCAGCGCCATCGTGGCGAATGCCCAATTGCAGCCAGATGGCGGGCGCGTGAATGGCGATGGCCTCATCGACCACGGGCGGCACGTCATCGGCATTGCGAAACACGTTCACCAAGTCGATGGTTTCGTGCGCGGCGGCTTCGGTCAAGGTGGCGTAGACGCGCTCGCCCAAGATGGTGCCGCCCGCCGCCGCCGGGTTGACCGGAATGATGCGCCAGCCCGCGTCCTGCATGGCTCGCGCCACACCGTAGCTCTCGCGGTGCGGTTTGGGCGACAAACCCACCACCGCCACACGGCGGCAAGTGGCGAGCAATTGGGCAATGGTGGCGGCTTCGTTCAAATCAGTGGGCATAGATGGAAGATGCAGAGTCTGTGACGATGGTTGGAAACTAAGGCATACACGGATCCGGCTGCGCATCTTGGGCTAAGGAGCCATTTCGATGGCGATGCTGATATCGCGTGGCGATCGGCCTGAGCCCGACACCAGTGCATGAAAGCGCGTGCCTGAAGTGTGCGCGCCCACCACGCGATACAAACCTGCATATTCCCACTCGTTCACGGCCTGTTTGACGAAAACAGGGACTTTTCCGGTGGTTGATGCCAACGCTCGGCCAGCTTTCGCAATGATCGGCCCCGTACCGCAAAGAATCTCGCGAGGTGCGCGGGGGTTCAAGTCAGTTCTGACGCAAATTGCAACGACGCAACCATTTTTGGTGGGGATGTATGCCTGTTTGCTACCACCAACTGCTGCATAAATTTCATCGCGGGTGTATGTCTGGCCGATGCTGAACATAGCGAAGCCTCCTGGTAGGTTGGCCTCAATCCTAACTGTGGGTGCTGACGAGGGCCCTTGATCTGCGCAACTTGCATCTCCCCTCCGCACTCACAACCGCGCCAGCGTCGCTCGCACCTCATTCACAGCCAGCCGCGCAACTTCTTGAGAAGATCGTCCACGTAGGTGAACACCACGGGCACGACCAGCAGGCTCAGCACGGTCGAGGTGAGCAAGCCGCCGATGACCACGATCGCCATCGGTTGTCGGAAGCTGGGTTCTGCGCCCAGGCCCAGCGCGTTGGGCAGCATCCCGGCGGCCATGGCGATGGTCGTCATCACGATGGGGCGGGCGCGCTTGTGGCAGGCGTCGATCACCGCGTCGAGCCGGTCTAGGCCACGGTCGCGCCGCGTGACGATGGCGTACTCAACCAGCAAGATCGAGTTCTTGGTCACGATGCCCATGAGCATCAGCACGCCGATGACCACCGGCATCGAGAACGACTGGTTCGTGAGCCAGAGCGCGCCGAATGCGCCGCCGAAAGCCAGCGGCAATGCACACAGAATGGTGACGGGCTGCAAGAAGTCGTGGAACAGCAGCACCAGCACAGCATAGATGCAGAACACGCCGATCGCCATCGCCGTGCCGAAACTCGTGAACAGCTCCGACATGCGTTGCAACTCGCCTTGCTCCACGATGCGCACCCCGGCGGGAAGCGACTTGAAGGCTGGTAAGGCCATGGCGTCTTTTTGCACTTCGCCAAGCGCACGGCCATTGAGCTCGACGCTCAAAGTCACGTTGCGCGAGCGGTCTAGGCGGTCGATCTGCGAGGGGCCGCTGCCCATGCTCACCTCTGCGACCGAGCCGAGGCTGACGGTGCCGTTGGCACCCTTGACGCGCAACTGGGCGATTGCATCCATGTCTTGGCGCACGGAGGCGTCCATGCGCACGCGAATGGCGATCTGACGCTCAGGCAGATTGAGCTTGGGCAGCGCCGTCGAGTAGTCGCCGTAGGTCGCGAGCCGGACGGCGTCCGCAAGCGACTCGGACGTAACGCCTCGGGCGGCGGCACGCGCATAGTCAGGGCGCACCTGAACTTCGGGGCGTTGCAGCGCTGCACTTGAGGTCACCGTGCCGACATTCTTCAACGAACGAAGCTGCTGCTCAGCTTGGTTCGCGGCCTTGCTCAGGGTGTCGGCATCATCGCCGGCCAGCGTGATCTCCAGCGTTGAACCGGTGCTGCTGCCCGCGACGTTGACGCGGATGCCTGGAATAGACCTCAGCCTATCGCGGATTTCAGCCTCGACCTGGGACTGCTTGAGCTTGCGGTCGCCACGGTCTACCAAGTCCACGGTGAGCGTGGCGCTGGTGACATCTGCCGTTGAGCTCGAACTCATGCCGCTGCTGGTGCTGGCCGTACCGACGGCAATGAAGACGGATCGCACCTCGGGTATCGTGCTCAGCAACTGCTGCGCCTGCTGGCTGATGGCGGTGGTCTGCGCCAGCGTGGCGGCGGGCCCGAGCTTGAGCGTCACCGTCGCCCGAGCCTTGTCTTGCGCTGGCATGAAGGCGGTTGGAATCGTCACCGCCAGCGCCACTGAAAGCACCAAGAAGACCAGCGCGGCCACGACGGTGGATTTGCGGTGTTGAAGCACACCGTGCGCCCAGCCCAGGTAGCGCGTCATCACGGGCCCATCCGTCGATGTGTTGTGCAGGTGCGCCGCCTTGGGCTTGAGCAGGTAGGCCGCCATCATCGGTGTGAGCAGCCGTGCGACCAGCAGGGACGCGAGCACGGCGATCGAGGCGGTCACGCCGAACTGGCGGAAGAACTTGCCGGGAATGCCACCCATGAAGGCGGTCGGCAAAAACACCGCCACCAGCGTGAAGGTCGTGGCGATCACCGCCAGGCCGATCTCGTCGGCTGCCTCCATCGCCGCTTGGTACGGCGTCTTGCCCATCAGCAGGTGGCGCTCGATGTTCTCGATCTCGACGATTGCGTCGTCCACCAGCACGCCGATGACCAATGAAAGCGACAGCAGCGTGATGGTGTTGAGCGAATAGCCCGCCAGCGCCATGAAGGCGAAGGCTGGCGCGATCGACAGCGGCAGCGCGGCGGCGGCGATGAAGGTGGCGCGCATGTCGCGCAGGAACCATCCCACCACGAGCACCGCGAGCACGGCGCCTTCGATCAGGAGTTCCATAGAGCCTTCGTAGTTCTCCTGGATCGGCGTGACGGTGTTGCTGGCCTCGACGATGTTGACCTCGGGATGTGCCGCAGAAAACTTCTTCAGTGCCGCGCGGATGTCGTTCGCGACGCCGACGTCCGAGAACCCCTGGGAGCGCTTGATCTCGAACCCGATCACCTTCTTGCCGTCCCGAAACGCCATGGTCGTGCGCTCGGCGTTCGTGTCGGTGATGCGTGCGATCTGGTCGAGCCGCACATAGCGGCCATCGCCCAAGGGCAGCGTGATCGCAGCGACCTCGGCGGCCGATCCGACGGTGGCCAGCGTACGGCTCGACTGCTTTTGGCCGCCCACGTTGGTTTCGCCGCCCGATGCTTCCTTCTGTGTGGCCTTGAGTTGCGTTGACACGTCCGAAGGCGTGACGCCGAGACCGGCCATCAGCACCGAGTCGAGGTCGACGTGGACTTCGCGGTCGATACCCCCCACGCGCGACACCGAGCCAACGCCCTTGACCGTAAGCAGGTTCTTTTTGACTTGGTTGTCGACGAACCAGGACAGGTCTTTCTCGTCCATCGCCGTCGAGTCGATGGTGTAGGTGAGCAGCGCGGTGCTGGCAGTCGTCAGCTTGGAGACGATCGGCGATGTGACGCTGGCTGGGAGGTCGGATTTGGCACTGTCGACCGCGTTGCGGACTTCGTTCAGCGCCACTTCCGAGTTCTTATCGATCTCGAAGCTGACACTGATGCTCACTTGGCCATCGGTGATGGTCGTGGTGATGTGGTCCAAGCGGCTCAGCGCGGCGAGCTTGTCCTCGATCTTGCGGGCGACTTCGGTTTCGAGCTGCGCTGGCGCAGCGCCTTCGAGCGTTGCTGAAACCTGGATGGTCGGAAGATCCGTGTCGGGAAAGTCCTGGATTTGCAGCGTCCTAAAGCCGAGGATGCCGAGGACTGTCAGCAAGATAAAGGTGAGAACCGCCGGAACTGGATTGCGGATCGACCAAGATGAAACATTCATCGCACGGTCTCCGCTGGTTTCACCGTCACCAGCACGCCTTCGGACAGGAATGCACCGCCGCTCGCCACGACCCGCGCAGCGCCAGCCAGTGGCGACAACAGCTCGACGCGATCATCTTGGCGACGCCCCGTCGTGACGACCTGCGAGGAGACTTTGTTGTTGGCATCCACAAGATAGACATAGGCGCGACCGTCGCGCATCACGAGCGCCGACTGGGGCAGCGTGACCGCTGGCGTGGAGCCCAAGCGGATCAGGCCGCTGGCGAACATGCCTGCGCGCGCGGTGCTGGCACCGGTCAGACTGACATACACCGTGGCGCGCCCGGTGCTCGTCGACAAGGTCGGTGCCGCGATGCGCACGCTGCCGTTGACACGCTCGCCGTTGGGCAGCGTCAGTTCTGCCTTCTGGCCGGTTTTCACCGACGCGAGTTCGCGGGCATCGAATTCGGGCCGCCATTCGAGCCTGCCCTGCCTGACCAGGCGAAAGAGTTCGGTGCCCGCGCCCACCACGTTGCCGACGATTCCGACTTTTGACGACACCACACCGTCGTCGGGGGCGAGAACGCGCGTCTGCGCGAGCTTGAGTTTCACGCTGTCCAAGTCTGCTTGGGCGGATTGCAGCGTGGCGCGTGCGGTGGCCTCTGAGATCCGGTATTCCTCGATCTGTTGTTCAGACAGTGAGCCGCTCGTGCCGACCGCGTTCGCCCGTCGTACGTAGGCGCTGGCCTGTTCGAGGCTGCTGCGGGATTGCGCCACCATCGCTTCCTGCTTGCGCAGGTCGACCCGCAAGGTGTCGTCTGCGAGGCGCGCGAGCACCTGCCCGCGCCGCACCACGTCACCAACGTCCACCAGCAGTTCCGCGACACGCAAGCCGCCCGTCTCGGGGCTGACAATGAGTTCCTGCCATGCCGTGACCGGCCCGCTGCCTTGCAGGGTTTTCGACCAGTCTCGGCTGTCGGGCGCGATGACATTGACCGTCATCGCGCTGGCGGCTGGCGTGCTGGCCGCCGGATCTTTGGCGGGCGGACGCAGGAAGTAGGCCGCAGCGGCAGCCGCCAGCACAAGGATCGCGGCGATGACGGTGCTGCGGCCGAACTTGAGTTTCGAGAGGGTGCTCATGGCTTTTTCGTCTGTTCATCGTGCGGTGTTTCGGGTGCCACAGCCGGTGTACCGGCTTGCCATCCGCCGCCAACGGCTTTGTAGAGTGCGATCCAGTACTGGACGCGGTTCTGCTGCAAGGTGATTTCGGCGATCTCGGCCGACAGCGCGGAGCGCCGGGCATCCTCCAGGGTGAGCAAGCTGGTGCGGCCCGCGCGCCAGTTGTTCTCGCTCGACAGGAAATAGCTTCGGTACTCACGCGCAGCCGTTTCCGCTCGTTCCGCGCGGCGGCGGGAGCCATCGAGGTTCAGCAGCGCTTCTTCGACGTCACGCACGACCGTGCGCACACCCTGACGGTAACTGGCCATCGCCGACTGGTAGCTGGCCTGCGCGGAGTCGATCGCTGCACGACGCTGGCCGCCGTCGAACAGCGGAATCGACAGCGACGGCCCGAACGACCAGAGCGTGGACGCCGACGCCAAGCTGCTCGCTGACACGCTGACCGATCCGCTGAGTGACAGGCTTGGATAGAGGTCCGCCTGGGCCGCGCCGATCTCGGCAGCGGTGGCCGCCACTTCGCGCTCAAGCGAGGCCAAGTCGGGGCGCTGGCGCAGCACCTGCGCCGGTACGGCCTGCACCTCCAGCCCGACTGGCCGAGGCACGCGGTTCTCGCCGTCGTCGATCAACCGGCGAAGCACGGGTTCTTCAACGCCGGTGAGGTAGACCAGCGACTTGACGAGCAGGCCGCATTGCGTGGTCTGCTGCAACAGGCTTGATTGCGCGCTGGCGTGGCTGGCGCGTGTCAGCGCGCCGTCCAACGCTGCGGTGTAGCCGGCCCGCACGGCGTTGGCCGTGGCTTGCTCAGTGGCCGCCGTCGAGGCGGCTTCGCGCTGGTAGGCGTCTGCCAGCAGGATGCAGGCGCGGTACTGCACGTAGGTGTCGGCGACTTCCGCAGCGAGCGACACGCGCGCGTCGTGCCAGTCGGCGGTGCGCGCTTCGACACGTGCCTCGGATGCCTCGGCGTTGCGGCGCACCTTGCCAAACAGATCGACTTCCCACGACGCATCGAAACCAGCGTTGCGCGATGTGCCCGTCGTCGTGGACAGCCCCGCTTGCAGTTGATTGTTGCGCGATGCCGACGCACTGCCGTTCAGGCTGGGCAACGCCTGCGCTCGTGTGCTGCGCAGGGTCGCACGCGCCTTCTCGATATTGACCCAGGCTTGCGTGAGCGAGGGGCTGTCCCGTTCGGCCATCTCGACCAAGCGGGCGACCCGCGCATCATCGAACTGCCGCCACCATTGCTGAAGGTCGCCGACCTGCCCACCGTGCGGGAGTTCGGCCTGCCAAGACGGTGGTGCCTGCGGTTGCGGTGCCTCTTCGAGGCGGCTGGTGGCGCAGGCCGTCAAGCCCCAAGCCAAGCAGACGGCAAGGGGGAGAACTAACAGGGAGCGTAGCGGTGAAGTCATCAGATCTTTTTCCTCCAGCAAGGGTAGAGGCGTCCGGTGTTGGCTGCGGTCAGCCAACGTTAAGCTGGGTAAAAGTCGGTGGCCCGCTGGCGATAAGGAGCCCGATCAGCGCGATACTTGCGCCGATGCACAAGGTTCTGCTTGTTGACGATGACGTCGACCTCACATCGATGCTGTCGCTCTACATCTCCCGCGAAGGCTTCGAGGTGGGTGTGGCGAACGACGGCGAAGCGGGCGTCCACGAGGCGCTGCGCGGCGGTTACGCCTTGGTCGTGCTGGACATCATGATGCCCCGCCTGTCTGGCATGGAGGCCTTGCGCCGTATCCGCACCACGAGCAACGTACCGGTGCTGATGCTCACGGCGCGCGGCGACAACGTCGACAAGATCGTTGGTCTGAACATGGGGGCCGACGACTACGTCCCCAAGCCATGCACGCCCGGCGAGTTGGTGGCGCGCATCCACGCCATCCTGCGGCGCACCGAGAGCCGCAGCCAGCCCGAGGGAGCGAACGCGGCGCAGGCGTTGAACGCTGGTGCGCTCACGCTGTACCCAGGCACGCGCCAGGCGATCTGGCACGGCGCACCGCTGGAGCTCACGGGCACCGAATTCAGCTTGCTGGAAGTGCTGGTTCAACAGGCGGGAAAGCTGACCAGCAAACAAGACATCTCCCAGGCGGCCTTTGGCCGACCACTCACGCGCTTTGACCGCCGCATTGATGTCCACATCAGCAGCATCCGCCAAAAGCTGGGCCTGCGTGATGACGGCCGCTCGTGGATCCAGAGCGTGCGCGGCCTGGGCTACCAATTGCTCAAGGACTGAGAGCCCGTGGCCCAACCCACGCGCCTGTTTCGCAAACTGCTGCTCGTGCTGTCGAGCTGCATGATCTCAAGCATCGGGTTCACGGCCTTGTACCTGTGGCTCATGGGGGTCACGCCCCCGCCGGGCGACCCGGTGTTCAGGGTTGGCGGGCTGCCGGTCGTGCCGATCATGATCGCCGTGACCGCCAGCCTGATCTTCGGCAGCTTCTTGGCGTGGTATCTCTCCCGGCCGCTCGAACACCTGCGCTGGGGGCTGGAGCGCATGGCGGAAGGCCAACTGGACACGCGGGTCGAGCCGCTGATGAACGGACGCCGCGACGAGATTGCCGATCTGGCTCACGACATCGACGGCATGGCGGCGAAACTACAGACGATGGTTGCCGCACGCGACCGGCTGCTGCACGACATCTCCCACGAACTGCGCTCGCCGCTGTCGCGCATTCAGGCAGCAATTGGGCTGTTCAAGCAAGGTTCGTCTTCGGCGGATGTCATGGTCGATCGTGCCGAGCGGGAAACCGAGCGTCTGGAGGCGCTGATCGACGAAATGCTCACGCTGCATCGGCTCACAGCCGCAGCGCCGATCGCGCGCAGCGCGGTCGACATGATCGAGATCCTGCACGACATTGCCGCCGACGCGGACTTTGAGGCACGTGCGAAAAACCGCTCCGTGCGCATCGAGACGCCGGAACACTTCGTGGCTCATGTTGATGGCGACCTGGTTTATCGCGCCTTCGAGAATGTGATCCGCAACGCCGTCAAGCACACAGCCGAGGCGAGCACCGTGGAGGTGCATGCGCGCCTGGTTGCCAATGACGAGCAGCTTGAAGTCGTCGTCGTTGACTACGGGCCGGGCGTGCCACCGCACATGCTCGAAACCATCTTCGAGCCGTTCGTGCGGATGGAGCAACAGTACACGGGGGGCGGTTCCGGCCTCGGCTTGACCATCGCGAGAAGTGCATTGCTAGCCCACGGCGGCACCATTGAAGCCTCGCTTGCCGACAGCGGCGGCCTTCGTGTCAGGATGACGTTGCCCGAAAGAACGCCAAGGATCGAGGATGCAGTAGGCACTGAGCGCCAGTCGTAGCGCTCAAAAACAGCAGTGCTTGAACCCCCTTGGCCACAGAGATGCTTCTACTTTGTGCCTTTAACCGCCTCAGATTGGCGCTGATAGTCTTCGTAGGACGTCTTGGTGCTGTTCATGCAGCGGTTGCGCTCTTGCATATCGATGAGCTTGTTGCACTTGTCTTTTTGCCACTCTTGGCCCATGTCGTACCACTGCTGAGACGAGCAACTGGGCAAACCCACAGCTGCAACGAGGGCGATGAGAAGAGGTGATATGCGCAAAGTGAACTCCGTTTGAGGTTTGAATAGGTCGGGCTGCTGTAGCTTAAGAGCATCTGCAACTGCCCTCACAACCGCGCCAGCGCCGCCCGCACCTCATCCACGCTCAGCACTTCAGACAGCACGACAGGGGCGCGTCCGGCTTGGTAAATCACGTAGACCGGCACGCCGTTGCGGCCCAGTTGGGCCAAGGCTGCGGTGATGGTGGGGTCGCGGCGCGTCCAGTCGGCGCGCAGGAGCTGTACTTTTTTGGCGGCAAAGTCGGCCAACACGGCGGGGTTGACCAGCGTGGTTTTCTTGTTGTACTGGCAGGTCACGCACCAGGCGGCGGTGAAGTCAACCAGCACCGGCTGGCCGCTGGCGCGCAGGGCGGCTTCGCGCGCGGGTGTCCAGGCTTGCCAAGTGCCTGCTGGGGCGCTGGCGGGGGCCGAGGCTTCGGGGGCTGCGGTGTTGTGCTCTTCCATGTGGCCCAGTTGCGGGCCCAGGCTGCGGGCCAGCACGGCCAGCAGCGCCAGCGCCAGCGCGCCCAGCAGCAGGCGGGCGCGGCCTGCCAAGGTCAAGGTCCACAGCAAAAACGCGCCGCCCACCAGCAGCGCCAGCAGTGCGGCCACGCCGTCAATGCCGGTTTGCTGACCCAGCACCCACACCAACCAGACCACGGTGGCGAACATCGGGAACGCCAGCAGATGGCGGAAGGTCGCCATCCACGCGCCGGGGCGGGGCAGGGCATAAGCCACGGCGGGAATCCAACTGGCCAGCAGATACGGCAGCGCCAGCCCCACGCCAATCGCGGCAAACACCGCCAGCGCCTGGCCGCTGGGCAAACCCACCGCCAACCCGAGCGACGCGCCCATGAACGGCGCGGTACACGGCGAGGCCACCGCCACTGCCAGCATCCCGGTCAAAAATGCATCGACCACCGGATGCTTGGCTTGCAGTGTCGCCACGCTGGACGGCACAAACTGCCCAAACTCAAACAACCCGGCCAGATTCAGCCCCAGTACGCTGAACAGCGCCGCCAGCGCCGCCACCACCCACGGGTTTTGCAACTGAAAGCCCCAGCCCAAACTCTCGCCCGCAGCGCGCAAGGCCAGCAGCAACGCCCCCAGCGCCATGAACGACAACACCACGCCCGCCGTGTAGGCCAAGCCGCTCAAGCGGTGGGCGCGCCGGTCGTCAGCGTGGCGGGTGAAGCCCAGCACCTTCATCGCCAGCACCGGGAACACGCACGGCATCAGATTCAAAATCAGCCCGCCCAGCAGCGCGCCCAGCAACGCCGCCGCCAAGCCCAGCGCGTCGCCGTTGGCTTGCAAGGGCTGCACCGGGGCCGCGATGGCGGCGGGCGGTGCGGTGCTGGTGCTGACCGTCAGCGCCGGGGCGACGGCAGCGCGGGCCGATGCGGCACCGCTCGCCGCCGTAGCCGCCACGTTGGCTTGCAGCGCCGCCGCTAGCGCGGGTGACACACCTGCCGCTGCCGCCACGTTCGGCCACGTTCCGCTGACTTGGGCCTCCACCCGGTAGCCGCGCCCCGCGTGCGTCAGCACGACCGGCATCAGCGCTGGGCTGTTGCTGCGCTGCGCTGATAGCGGGATGCTGGCTGTCCAGACCGCGCCGTCCCATGCTTGCGTCCAGCCTTTGCCGGATTCGGCGGCGGTTTCAATCACCTCGGGCGTTTCGGGGAAGAAACCCAGCGTCTGGCCGCGCAGCGCCGCAGGCAAACCCGCAATCCGCAACGCCAGCCGCTGACCTTGCACCGTGATGCGGTTGGCCGTGTTGGCGGCCAAGTTGTGCGGACGCGCCGCCAGTGCCGCATCAAACGCCGCGCCGCTGATGGCGGTTGAACTGCGCAGCGGCAGGTTGAAGGTGAACTCGCCTTCTTGCGGAATGCACTCTTGGCGGCACACCAGCCACGCCGCTTTGAGCTTGATGGGAAGCGTCTCTTGCCCCGGCTTGGGCTTGAAGTCAGGCGCGACCGTCAGCGGCACCGGCAGCAGCACCGTGCCTTCATAGCCATAGTTGGCCAGCGCGCCAATCGAGATTTTTTTCGGCAGCGGCCAAGCGATGTCGCCCGCTACCACGCCGGGCGGCAGTGTCCATTCCAGCGAGGTCGGCAAGCCCGAATCGCCCGAATTTTTCCAATAGGTGTGCCAGTGCGGCTGGTGCGCCAGTTGCAGCCCGACCCACACTGGCGGCGCTGCGCCATCGCCAGCAGCCAGCACGCCTTGCGGCGCGTGGGCCAGCAACTCGGCGCGTACTTGGTCGGTGGTGACCACGGTGTTGTCCGGCACTTTGGACTGAAACAAGCCCTGCGCCCCAGCGGCAGAGCTGCCCAGCAACACCATCAGCCACGTCAGCATGAGCCAAAAAATACGCAAAGAACGGAACGAAGAAGTCATGGTGAAGGGCAGTCCGGCAAGGTCGGCGGTGAACAGGGGCTGGTGGGAGTGAGGCTCAGCGCGATTGGTTCCAGTGCGCGGCGCTGCAATACCACCTTAGCGCGATGGGCGTGTCGCGGGCGGCGCGGTGTTGCCAAACACTTCGGGCAACTGCGTGGGCGCTTTGAAGCGCAGTTGCTTGTTCACATTTTCTTGGCCGAACACGACCTCGATATCGGCCACGCGCAAGCCAAAGTGCGGTGCCAAAAAACGCACCATGTAATCGGTAGCCTTGCCGTTTTCGGGCGCGGCCTTGACGCTGACGCGCAACTGGTTGCCCTGCGACTCGCCGATGGCGTCGCGCTTGGCACTGGGCTTGCCCAAGATGTTGACCACCAGCGTGTCACCGTCCCAGCAAAAAAAAGAATCGCCTGTGATGTTCTTGCGTTGCATGGGGTGCGATTGTCGCGTGGTGATTTGCCTGCGCAGGCCCCATTCGGCATCGCGTATGCTCCGGCGGCCATGAATCCTGCTGCTTCGCGCCTGATCCGTTTCAACAAGCCCTATGGGGTGCTGAGTCAATTCCAGCCCGAGGGGCGTTGGCGTGGGCTCAAGGAGTTCATCGATTTGCCGGGGGTGTATGCCGCCGGGCGCTTGGATGCCGACAGCGAGGGGCTGCTGCTGTTGACCAACGATGGCCCGTTGCAAGCGCGCATTGCCGATCCGCGCTTCAAGATGCCCAAGACTTATTGGGTGCAGGTCGAGGGCGTGCCCGACGAAGCGGCGCTGCACGCCTTGCGCCAGGGCGTGCAGCTCAATGACGGGCTGACGCGCCCCGCCCAAGCGCGCTTGCTGCCTGAAGATCCGCAGCTGTGGAACCGCACGCCGCCGATTCGGGTGCGGCAAAGCATCCCGACTTCGTGGCTGGAACTGATCATCAACGAAGGGCGCAATCGCCAAGTGCGCCGCATGACCGCTGCCGTGGGCTGCCCGACTTTGCGGCTGATCCGCATGGCCATCGGGCCTTACAGCTTGCAAGACCTGGCCCCCGGCGTGTGGGTGGACGAAGCCTTGCGCTGACGGGGTTGCGCAGGCGCGGCGTCAGAAAATCCAGACCGACTCAGGCGGGAACTCCAGCCAACGCGGCCCGGCGGTTTCTTGGGTCTTGCCCCAAGCGCGCAGCAAGTCGGCGCCTGCGTGGAACACGTACTCGAAGCGGTCGCCCAAGAACATCGACGTTGCCAGTTCGATTTGCGTGCGGTGCTCGCCGGGGCCGTCGGCCAAGCGCATTTGCTCGACGCGGATCACCGCTTTGGCTTCTTGGCCGATGGCGGCGTTGGTGCGGCGCAGGCCCCACAGGCTCAGGCCGTTGTCCAAGTCCACCCGCGCTTCGCTGCCTCGGATGTCGCTGATGCGGCCCGTCATGATGTTGTTGCTGCCCATGAAGTCGGCCACAAAGTAGGTTTGCGGCTGGCCGTACATCTCTTGCGGGGTGCCTTGCTGCTCGATCACGCCGCCGTTGAGCAGCAAGATGCGATCCGACATGGCCATCGCCTCCGACTGGTCGTGCGTCACCACCAGCGCTGACAGCTGCATTTCCACAATCAGGTTGCGCAGCCAAGCGCGGGCTTCTTCGCGCATCTTGGCGTCGAGGTTGGACAGCGGCTCGTCCAGCAAGATCACCGGCGGGTTGTAGACCAGCGCCCGCGCAATCGACACCCGCTGCTGTTGCCCGCCCGAGAGTTGGTGCGGGTAACGGTCGGCCAAATGGCCCAGTCCCAAGTTTTTGAGCGCGCTTTGCACACGCAAGGCGATCTCGTTGACGGCCACTTTGCGCAGCTTCAGCGGGTAGGCCACGTTGTCGAACACGGTTTTGTGCGGCCACAGCGCATAGGACTGGAACACCAAGCCCAAGTCGCGCTTTTCTGCGGGAATGTCGATGTGCGCGGCGGCGTCGTAGATGGCGCGGCCTGCAATCGTCACGCTGCCGGTGTGCGGCTGTTCCAGCCCGGCCACGGCGCGCAGCAAGGTGGTTTTACCGCTGCCCGAGGGGCCGAGCAGCGACACCACTTCACCCCGGCGCAGGTGCATCGACACGCCTTTGAGAATGGGATTGGTGCCGTAGGACAGGGCGAGTTTGTCAACGGAGAGGATGGTTTTATCAGTCATGAAGCTTTACTCCGAAACGCAGGGCGATGGCCAGACCCAAGCCAACCAGTGCCATATTGATCAAGGACAGGGCGGCGACCACATCGACCGCGCCAGAGGCCCACAAGGAAACGATTTGCGCACCAATCACTTCGGTGCCAGGAGACAGCAGGTAAACACCTGTCGAGTACTCGCGCTCAAAAATCATGAACACCAGCAGCCACGCGCCCAGCAAGCCATTGCGGATCAGCGGCACGGTGATGTCCAGCGACACCCGAGCGCGTGAGGCACCGACCAAGCGGCCCGCTTCTTCCAGCTCAGGGCCCACTTGCATCAGCGCGCTTTGAATCAAACGCATGCCGTAAGCCAGCCAAACCACCGCATAAGCGAACCAGACCGAGAACAGCGTGGAGCGCAGCGGTGCCAAAAACGGCACGAACAAGAACACCCAAAACACCGCCAGACCGGCCATCAGCCCCGGCACGGCGCGTGGGGTGAGCACGATGTAATCCACAAAGCGCGACCAACCGTCGTTTTGGCGGTGCGTGGTCAAGCCCACGGCCAAGTAGCAGCCCACGGCCAGCGCGCCGCCCAAGGTGCCAATCAAGATCGAGTTGATGATGGAGCGGATCATGGTCTGCTCAGCCAGCACAGCGCGGAAGTGATCGAGCGTCAGCACCTCCATCAAGTTGATGCCTTGGCCCCAACTGCTGACCACCGAGCGCAGCGCAATCCCCGACACCGGCACCACCACGGTCACAAACAGCCAGCTCAGGATCAGCGCAAACGCCACCCACTTCCACGGCCCCAAGGCCAGCGGGCGTTGGCGGGCGGACTTGCCCTTCATCGACACAAAACGCTGCGCCGACTTGAGCAAAGCGCGTTGCAGCAGCACCAGCGGGAATGTCACGGCGATGATGCAAGTGGCCACCGCCGCCATCAGGTGGTACGACGGCGTGCCCAGCTTGTTGGTCAGCTTGTAGAGGTACGTGGTCAGCACCAAGTGGCCCTCAGGGTCGCCCAAGACCAAGGGCAAGCCGAAGATCTCAAAGCCCAAGAAGAACACCAGCACGCCCACATACAGCAGCGCAGGCGAGATCATCGGGATCGACACATCACGCGCCACCCGAAACGGGCTGGCACCAGACAGGCGTGCAGCTTCCTCTACGTCCGAACCCAAGTTGCGCAGCGCCGACGACGAGTACAGGTAGACGTGCGGCACATGGCTCAGCCCAGCGATGACGATGATGGAGCCCAGCGAGTAGATGTTCCACGGCACGCTGCCAAACATCTCTTGAAACCAGACCGAGAAGAACCCGACCGGCCCCAGCGACACCACATAGCCAAAAGCCAGCACCACGGGCGAGACAAAGATCGGGATCAGGATCGGTGTCTCCAACCAACGGCGGCCCGGCAAGTCGGTGCGCACCATGATGAAGGCCAGCACGGCCCCCAGCGGGATGGCGATCAGCCCCATGCCCACGGCAATGGCCAGCGTGTTCTTGAAGGCCAGACCAAAGTCAGGATCTTCAAAAATGAAGGCGTAAGACTCCAAGCTCAGCCGAGCATTGGGCATGAAAAACGGGCTGGACAAGATGCTTTGGTACAGCACCAAGCCGATGGGAAAGAAGACGGCCAGGGCGAGCAAGCCCACCACGGCCCGTCTGGGCAATGTTTGCAACATGAGGTGATCCTCGGGGAGTTGGGGCGGCTTACTTGACCTTGACCGTGCTGTTCCACTGCTTCAAAAAGTCCAACCGCTTGGCTTGATCCAAGTAGGTCAGCAAGCCGGTGTTGATCGCCACGGGGCGCAGCGCGTCGCCCAGTTGCTTTTTGAGGCCGCTGGCAGTGGTTTCGCCTTCCACGTCGGTGCGGATGGCGTACAGATCAGCCTTGTTGGCGATGATCTCTTGCCCCTTCTTGGACAGCACAAAGTCCAGCCACAGCTTGGCAGCGTTGGGGTTTTTGGCGTTCTTGGCAATGAACATCACCCGGCTGATGACCAGCGTGTAGTCCTTGGGCAGCACGATGCCAATCGACGGGTCTTTCTTGGCGCGGGTCAGTGCGTAGGCGGCGTTCAGGTTGTAGCCGATCAGGTTCTCGCCCGAGGCGATGCGCTCCATCATCGTGCCGGTGGAGGCTTGCACCCTGACTTGCACGGCACCAAAAGCCTTTTGCAACTCAGCAAAACCGGCGGCGTTGACTTGCTTGTCTTGCGTCACCAGCATGAAGCCGACACCGGACTTTTCTGGGTCGTAGGTGGTGACTTTGCCTTTGTACTTTTCAGTTTGCGTGTTCAGCAGCTTGATGAAGTCGGCGTGGCTTTGCGGCACATCAGCGGCGGGGATCAGGCGCTTGTTGTAGACAAAGCCGATGGGTTCGTAGGTGGTGCCGAAAGCCTCGTTCTTCCAGTTGGCCCAGTCGGGCAGCTTGGCGGTTTCAGCCGATTTGTGCGGCTGGGCGTAGCCGTCGTTCACCAGCTTGATCTGCAAGTCCATCGACGACGACCAGGTCACGTCCGCCGAACTGCCCGCCGCGCTTTCCGAGATGAAGCGGTTGTACAGCTCGGTGGTGCTCATGTTGCTGTACTCGACATTGATGGCCGGGTAGAGCACGCGGAACTCGCGGATCAGGTGATTGGCCTGCTCGTTGTCGGTCACGCCATAAATCACCAGCTTGCCTTCTTTTTGGGCAGCGGCAGCCAGCTCGCCCGTGGACTGGGCTTGCGCCGGGCTGAGCCAGCCCAAGCTGCTGATGAGGGCGGCGGCAGCCAAGCTGCGTTGGAAGTGACGGCGTTGCAGTTGCATGATGAGGTCTCCTTGTTGTGCTCAGTGAGGAATCGGTAGGCTTGATGCTCGGCGTTTGGCCTGTCGATCTCCTTTCGCTTCGACAGGCCAGGCCTAGGACTTACCCTAGGTCGCTCAGAAGCGGTAGCGCGCGCCCAGCATCAGCGACTTGGGCGTGTAGTTGGCGGGCAGGCCCGAATCCTTGTCGTAGCCTTGGCACGAGCCGCCCGCGCACAGCGAGTTGGTACCGCCGTTTTGGTTGCTGACGCGGGCGTAGTAGGCGTAGAGATCGGTTTGCTTGTCCATGGCGTACTCGTAGCCCAGACCGATGTGGCTGGAGTCGCGGTCAGTGCTCAAGCGGTCGTCCAAGTGGCCGTAGACGGCACGCACGGTGTGCTTGGGGGCCACGGGCGCGGCCACACCCAGCCACCAGATATTGCGATCCAGCGAGGGGTTGCTGGCCGCACCGGCTTGGCTGTCTTTGCCGTGCAGGTACTGGCCGTAGACCTTGGCGACCTTGAAGTCGTAGGTGGCGGCCAAGTTCCAGGCGGTGCGGCGCGCGTTCTCGGTGGCCGGAGCGGTGACGGTGCCCATCTTCAGGTACGACAGGTAACCCGCACCGACGAACAGCGGCCCGTCGCTGTAGGTCAGGCTGGCGCTTTGGCCCTTGCCCTCGCCCTCGGGGCCGGTGTTGCTGTTGGTGCCGCCTGAGCCGCCGGTCACGCCCACGTCGCTGCGGCTGTTGTTTTCCATGCCCGCGCTGTAGGCCACGCTGGCTTGCCAATTGCTCCACTTGGGCGAGGTGTAGAACACCCCGTTGTCAAAGCGGCTGGCCGCTGCCGACGACCACAGGCGGAACGCCGTCGCTCCGCCGATGGTGAAGGGGTCAGACGCGCTGGTGATGGTGTAGATCGGCGCATAGTCGCGCCCGGCACGCACATCGCCCCAGCGCTTGCTGCTGACGCCGACAAAGGTGTTGCGCGAGAAGATCGCCACCCCGGTGGTGTTGACCGATGCCGATGCCGCCGTGCCTTGGCTGGGGTTGCTGACGTTGCTGGAGTGGCCGGTGTTTTGCCCGTTGTCCACCGACACGCCCGCCTCCAGCTGGAAGTAGGCCGACAAGTCTTCGTCAAACTCGCGCCGCCCCTTAAAGCCCAGGCGGCTGGCCGAGCCCAGGCCGCTTTGCACCCGGGTCTTGTTGCCCTGGCCGTAGTCGCCAAACTCCACGCCCGCATCGGCAATGCCGTAGATGCTGAAACCTTGCGGAATGCCTGCTGCTTGGCTGCTGGCGGTCTTGGCGGCTTGGGCGGCGGCCTCGGCTTTTTGTGTGGCCGCCGTGGCGGTGGCTGCGGTGGCTTTCAGGATCTCTTCCAGTTTTTCGAGGCGCTCTCTTTGCGAGGCGATCTCGGCGCGCAAGTCGTCCAAGGTGGCGGCGGGGGCGCTGGCCGACGCCAGCAGCAAGCCGCCAAAGCAGGCCGCCAGGGCCAGGTGCAGAGTGGTTTTGGGCATATGTCTGTCTCCGTTATGGTGGGTTCCGCAAGGCCAAGCCATTCCTGACCCTGCGGAAGGTGCATTACAGAGAAAGTGCCTTTCGATTTGCCTTCAGTGCCCGGATGCGGACAATGCCCCGCAGCCGCCCCCAACGCCGAGGCGCACGAGGAGACATCATGAAAATTTTGCTGGTCGAAGACCATCCCGAGCTGCGCGAGTGGGTGGCGCGTTCGCTGCGCCAGTCTGGCTACGTCATCGACACCGCCGACCGGGGCGACCACGCCGAGCACTACCTGCTCACCAACCACTACGACGGCGTGCTGCTTGACCTGTCGCTGCCCGGCAAGGATGGGCTGGAGGTGCTGCGCAGCCTGCGCGCCCGAGGCTCGCGGGTGCCGGTGCTGATCTTCACCGCCCGCAGTTCGGTAGACGAGCGCATCCTGGGCCTGAACTTGGGCGCGGATGATTACCTGCCCAAACCCTTTGAGCTGGGCGAGTTGGAAGCGCGCCTCAAAGCCTTGCTGCGCCGCTCGGTCGGGCAGGTGCCGCAAATCCAACTGGGCGATTTGGTGTTCGACACCGTCAGCCGTTTGACCACCGTGCGCGGCGCGGCGCTGGCGCTCACGCCCCGCGAGCTGGCGGTGCTGGAAGGCTTGCTGGCGCGCATCAACCGCCCCATGTCGCGTGATGCCTTGTTTGAAAAGATGTTCAGTCTTGAACAAGACGTGCGCCCTGAGGCCATCGAGATCTACGTCTCGCGCCTGCGCAAAAAGCTCGAAGGCAGCGGCGTGCGCGTCACCACCGTGCGCGGTCTGGGCTATGTGATCGCCGCTGAGGCTGACGGAGCCGCTGCATGACGCAGCGCAGCCTGCGCCGTCAGTTGGCGATTTGGCTGGTGGGCGTGCTGTCGGCGCTGCTGCTGGTCGATGCGTGGTACAGCTACGGCGACGCGCTGCGCGCCGCCAACCAAGCGTATGACCGCTCGCTGTCGGCCTCCATCAAAGGCATTGCCGAACGCATTCAGGCCACCGACCAAGAGATCGTGGTCGATATTCCCTACTCGGCGCTGGAGCTGTTTGAGTCGGGCAGCTCGGATCGGGTGTTCTACAGCGTGGGCGTGCAAGGCGCGAGCGAGGTGCTGACCGGCTACGAGGGCTTGCCGCTGCCGCAGGCGCTGCGGCCCAATGAGCCGGTGTTCTACGACGGCATCTACAAAGCGCAGCCCGTGCGTTGGGGCGCGCTGCTCAAGCCGCTGTACCGCGCCGAGTTTCCCCAGCCGGTGTTGGTGATCTTGGGTGAAACCACGAACAGCCGCCAAGAGGTGGTGCAGCAGTTGTTTTGGGGCGAGATTTGGCGCAAGGCGGCGATGGTGGTGGTGGCGCTCTTGGTGGCACTGTTTGCGACCGCCGTGGCCGTCAAGCCCGTGGAGCATTTGGGCGCAAGCATCCGCGCCCGGCCTGAAGAAGACCTCACGCCCATACCCGCCGCAGATGTGCCGCTGGAAGTGGTGCCGCTGGTCGATGCCATCAACCACCACATGGGCCGCATCGACCAAATGATCCAAGCGCGCAGGCGCTTCATCACCGATGCGGCGCACCAACTGCGCACCCCGTTGGCAGTGCTGAACACCCAAGCCGAATACGCGCTGCGCCAAGACCACATCGGCGAGATGCGCGCCGCCATCACCGCCTTGCACCGCAGCTTGGGCAGCGCCATTCGGCTCACCAACCAACTGCTGTCGCTGTCACGCGCCGAGCCCATCAACGGCCTGATGCTGACGCGCCAGCCCGTTGATCTGGCCGCCTTGGCCCGCGACACCGTGATTGAGCTGCTGCCTTTGGCGGCGCGCAAGTCCATCGACTTGGGGCTGGAAGGCACCGAGCAGCCCGTCACCGTGGCGGGCAACCCGGTGCTGCTGCGCGAAATGCTGACCAACCTGATCGACAACGCCCTGCGCTACACCCCCAGCGGCGGGTTGGTCACGGTGCGCGTCGATCAGGCGGGCGGCGCAGCGCCCCACGCTCGGCTGTACGTCAGCGACACCGGCGTGGGCATTCCTGTAGCGCAGCGCGAGGCGGTGTTCCACCGCTTCTTTCGCTTGGACAGCACCGACCACAGCGGCAGCGGCCTGGGCCTGTCTATCGTGAGAGAAATCGTGCTGGGCCACGGCGGCGAGATCCACATCACCGACCCGCAAAACGGCCCCGGCGTGGTCGTGGCGGTGAACTTGCCGTTGGTGGGGTGAGGTCGAAAATCATTGTGATAGGAATTTTATAAACCATAAAATCATTCCTATGACAATGATTTACCGTTCTAAACCCACGCCCGTGCTGGTTGACCAAGCTCTGCTCGGGCTGGGCGAGCGGCTGGTGCTAGCGCGCAAGGCCCGCGAGTTGACCCAGGCTGATCTGGCCCGATTGGCCGATGTGGGCTTGAGCACTGTTGCCGCGCTGGAAGGCGGCCACGCGGGCGTGGCGCTAGGCAATGCGCTCAAGGTGTTCAAGGCCCTGGGGCTGCTGGCGCAAATCGACGAACTGCTGGCCCCGGCGCGTGACCCGGCGTTGGTGCAGTACGCTGTGAGCAGGCTTACCAAATGAGAGTCTTATGGAACGTAAAAAAGGGCGTCCAATAGAGCGACTCTGCCATCCCAGATTTTCCCCGCCTCGCCGGTTGGGCGCTGTTCTTGCCACCATTCGGTTTGTTGAATCGGCTTGATGATTTTTTCCCAGTAACTTTCGATATCTATGTGTGTTCGTGAAGTGCCGAAGTTTTTTGCTATTTCTGATGCGTTGTGCTTGTTGATGCAAATGAAGTAATCTGGTCGCTTTAATGCAAGGAGTCTACTGGCTGTTGGCAGCCTGCCGCTGCGTTCTTCATTTTCGAAAGACTGAGAAAAATATTTTATGTAGTTATTGTAGTTTTTCTCGGTTACCTCTCCTTGGAATGGTATGCAATCCAATGCTTTGCTTATGTCGGGGTGGTTTGATATGATGATGCTCTTGAATGAGCCCGCTCCTGACATTGAGCCTAGCCAGCCCCAGTCAATGCCTTCAAGTGCTGAGCCTTCAATTTCTCGTGAGCCTATTATTCCGGCAATCGCTTTGCGTTCTAGTTCGCTGAGTTGAGAGAAATCCTCTTGTCCTGAAAATATTTGGCGAGATCCTTGTAGAAGGGTAATTCTGTTTTGTAGATTTTTGGATTTTTGGTGCAGTAATTCCTTGTATTCTTCCCATGAAGCATCCAGAAGAGACGGGTATCTGGCATCGGGCTTGGGTTTGGGTGTTTGGATGGGTTGGCTGAGCTCTCCCCTATGCTTTTTCATGATTTTGTATTTCTTTTCGTAGCCTTTCAAAAAATCATTGTTGATGGGGATTGATGTTTTCCACCAATCTTCAATCGATTTGATAATTGCTTGAATTGCATCTTCTTTGGGGGTGCCTTCTATTATTAATGCTGCCTCATGATTCTTGTGGAGGCCGCCGTTTGTAAAGTTGTTGCTTCCTATGATGAAGACGGCACTTTTGGTGCTAACGAATCCGTAGATTTTTGGATGGAAGGTTGCTCCTTTGTTGGGTTCAAATATATGTACTGATTTGAGGTTGGATAGTTTTTTTAGAACATCGGGGTCGGTTTGATAAAAATCTGTTCCAATGATGTATTTTGTTATTTTTGCTTTATTTTCTACAAGTTGGGCGATCAAGCTGTTTTTGGTTGCCCATGCGGTTGCCCAATAAAGTTGGCATTCTGTGGTTAGCAATCTTGCAATCTCTTGTCCAACTTCTTCGGTTGCTAGGTAATTGACCTTCAATTTGATCCCCTTGAATTTTTCAGATGAGTGAGGTTGAAAATTAGCATGTCCATCTTACCCCCCGCCCGCTACTGGGCCGACCTCACCACCACCGACTTCGCCCAGCTCGACTTGGCGCGCACCATCGCCGTTTTGCCGGTGGGCGCAGTGGAGCAGCACGGGCCGCATCTGCCGCTGTCGGTGGATGCCGATTTGGTCGATGGCATCGTGCGCGCCGCGCTGCCGCATCTGGCCGCCGATGCGCCCGTGCTGTTTTTGCCCACGCTGGCGCTGGGCTACAGCCCGGAGCACGCCGCCTTTGCCGGAACCTTGACGCTCAAAGCTGACACCGTGCTGCGCCTGTGGACGGATGTGGCCGAGTCGGTGGCCGCCACGGGCGTGCGCAAGCTGGTGCTGTTCAACGCCCACGGCGGGCAGGTCAGCCTGATGGACGTGGCCGCGCGCGACTGGCGTGCCCGGCTGGGGATGCTGGTCTACAGCGTGAGCTGGTTCAACCTGCCGCTGCGCACGCCTGAAGGCGAGGACATCAACGCCCGATTCGCCCCCGCCGAGCACCGCTTCGGCATCCACGCCGGGCAAATCGAGACGGCGATGATGTTGGCGCTGAAACCAGACTTGGTGCAGATGGATCGCGCAGAACACTTCCACTCCAGCTCCGAGTGGCGCGCCCAGCACTTCCCGATTTTGGGCAACGGGCGCAGCGCCAAGCTGGCGTGGCAGATCCAGGACTACCACCCGTCCGGCGCGGTGGGTAACGCCGCCGCCGCCACGCCTGAAGACGGCCACGCGCTGGTGCAGGCCGCAGGCCGGGCGCTGGCCGAGCTGCTGGCCGAGGTGGATCGCCTGCCGCCCGACACCTTGCGGCCGCCCATTGCCAAAACCCATACGGAAAATTGACGGAAGCCGGTGCAGTCATGCACAAGCTGAGTGCATAAGTCGGGTTTGATGCACGGCTAGGGGGAGTTCGGTCTGGCCTGTTGCTTGCGTTGTGCAATGCACCATTTTTGACAGAGCCCCCCATGCCCGAGTTCTTCTCTCCCTACGATGCCGACCGCCCGCTGACCTTGCGCTGCCACTGTGGCCGCGACCACGCGCCGCAGGATCACGACAGTGCGACCTCGGCCACGACGACATCGACCGTCTCTTCGACTTTGCCCAGCACCGCCAGCCAGGCGGAGGCCTACACCAACCAGTTTGTCGAAGCCACCTTGGTCAAGGCGCTGTTCCCCGAAGACTCGGTACGCCGCCTGTTCCTGCGCACCGTGGGCCGCCGCAGCGCGATGGCCGCGATTGCCAGCGTGCTGCCGGTGGCCAGTTTGCAGGCGATGGCGCAAGAGGGCGGGCGGCTGTCCGGCATCGAAAAGCCCAACCTGAAAATCGGCTTCATCCCCATCACCTGCGCCACGCCGCTCATCATGGCCCACCCGATGGGGCTGTACCAAAAAGAGGGCTTGAACGTGCAACTGGTCAAAACTGCCGGTTGGGGCGTGGTGCGCGACAAGATGCTGAGCCACGAGTACGACGCCTCGCACTTCCTCTCGCCCATGCCGCTGGCGATGTCGCTGGGGCTGGGTTCGACGGCGGCGGGCATGAACGTGGCCTCGATCCAGAACACCAACGGGCAGGCCATCACCCTGAGCCTCAAGCACAAGGGCAACCGCGATCCCAAGGGCTGGAAGGGCTTCAAGCTGGGGATTCCGTTCGAGTTCTCGATCCACAACTTTTTGCTGCGCTACTACTTGGCCGAAAACGGCGTCAACCCGGACACCGACGTGCAGCTCAAGGTGGTGCCGCCGCCGCAGATGGTGGCCGAACTGAAGGCGGGCAATATCGACGGCTTTCTTGGCCCCGAGCCCTTCAACCAGCGCGCGGTGTTCGAGGGCGTGGGCTTTATCCATGTGTTGACCAAAGACCTGTGGGACGGGCATCCGTGCTGCGCGTTTGGCACCTCGACCGAGTTCATCCAGCGTTTTCCCAACACCTTTGCCGCGCTGTACCGGGCGGTCATCAACGCCTCGGTGCTGGCCAGCCAGCCGGGCTCACGCGAAGAGGTGGTCAAGGCCATCGCCCCGCAGGCGTATTTGAACCAGCCCGAAGAGCTGCTGACCCAGATCATGACCGGCAAGTTCAGCGACGGCCTGGGCAACACCCGCAACGTGCCGGATCGCGTGCTGTTCAACCCCATGCCTTGGCCGTCGATGGCGGTGTGGATGCTGACGCAGATGAAGCGCTGGGGCTACCTGAAGGACGAGGTCAACTACCAGCAGATCGCCGAAAAGGTCTTCATGCTGACCGACGCCAAAAAGCAGATGGCCCAGGCCGGTTGGCGCGCCCCGGACGGCGCGTACCGCTCCTACCGCATCATGGGCAAGACCTTCGACCCGGCCAAACCCGACGACTACCTGCGCAGCTTTGCCATCCACAAAATGGCCTGATGCACAGCGGCAGGGCTGGGGCCGCGTGGCCCAGTCCTTGCACGGATCGCGTCGATTTCCACCCTCATCAACCTGTCTGGAGACGACATGAACCGCATCGACGTGACCGAAAAGATCATCAGCACCAAAGTGGCGCAGGGCATCCGCTGGGAGAGCGTGGCCCAGCGCCTGGGCTTGTCCAAAGAATGGGTGACGGCGGGGTGCCTCGGCCAAATGACCTTCAACGCCGAGCAGGCCGCCATCGTCAGCGAGATTTTTGGGCTGACCGACGAAGAGCGCAAATGGCTGCAAGTGGTGCCCTACAAAGGCAGCCTGCCCACCGCCGTGCCCACCGACCCGCTGATCTACCGCTGGTACGAGATCGTCAACGTCTACGGCACCACCATCAAAGAGCTGATCCACGAGGAGTTTGGCGACGGCATCATGAGCGCCATCGACTTCAGCATGGACATCACCCGCGAGCCCGACCCCAAGGGCGACCGCGTCAACGTGGTGCTGTCGGGCAAGTTCTTGCCGTACAAGCAGTACTGATCTGCCGGTTTGGGCCTGCGGCGGCGCGGGCGGATAATTTGAGTTTTAGGACGGGCGTGCAGCCCGTCCGCCGTTTTTGCCGCATCACTTTGGATTTTTTCGACTTTTGGAGCCGCACATGACTGAATCGCGCCGGGGCCTGTTGGCCCGTCTTTCTCGTATCGCCCTGGCTTTGGGCTTGGCTGGCAGCTTGGGCGCGGCCCACGCCGAAGGCAAGGCCATCAAGCTGCTGGTGGGTTTCCCACCCGGCGGCGGCACCGACGCCATCGCCCGCATCCTGGCCGAAAAGCTCAAAGACGAGCTGGGCGCGCCCGTGGTGGTCGAGAACAAGCCCGGTGCCGGTGGCCAGATCGCCGCGCAGGCGCTGAAGGCAGCGGCCCCGGATGGCACCACCTACTTCTTGTCGCACGATCACACCATCACCATCTTGCCGCTGGTGATGAAGAACCCCGGCTACGACCCGGCCAAGGACTTTGTGCCGGTGGCCGGGTTTGCCACCTTTGTCAACGCGCTGGCCGTGTCGGGCGGCACCCCGGCCAAGAGCTTCAAAGAGTACGTGAGCTGGGTGCAAAGCCAGGGCAGCAAGGGCGCGGTGGGCATTCCGGCCCCGGCCTCCACGCCCGAATTTTTGGTCAAGCTGATTGGCGACAAGTTCAAGCTGGACTTGGTGGCCGCGCCCTACCGGGGCAGCGCGCCCATGATGGGCGACATGCTGGGCAACCAGATCAGCGCAGGCGTGGGCTCGGTGCCCGACTTCATCGAAAACCACAAGGCCGGCAAGCTGCGCGTGGTCGCCGTGCTGGGCGACAAGCGCCAAGCCGCCATGCCCGACGTGCCCACCTTCACCGAACTGGGCCTGCCCGGCCTGGGCGACTTGCCCTACTACGGCGTGTTCGCCCCCACCGGCACGCCCAAGGCGGCGCTGGATCAGTTCTCTGCCGCGCTGGCCAAAGTGGTGGCCCAGCCCGAAGTCCACAACCGCCTGACCGCGATGGGCCTGACCGTGGGCTTTATGACCCAGCAGCAACTGACCCAACGCGAACACGCCTACGCCCAGGCTTGGACGCGCATCATCAAGACCAGCGGCTTCGAGCCCAAGTGAGTCTCGCGCAAACTGACTGGCGCGATCTGACGGCGATCCGCCAGCAACTGCGCGCCCTGGGGGCCAACGCCAAGCACGAGCACCGCGTGCTGCGCCTGTGGTCGCAGGCCCAGCCGCAGGACAGCGGCAAGCGTCGCCTGGAAAACTTCATGCCCACCGCGCTGCGCGAGGCGCTGCCCCATCTCAGCGCGCAACTGGCGGGGCTGACGCGGCTGCGCTCTGAGCATCCGGGCGAAGACGGCTCGGCGCGTCTGCTGGTCGAATTGGGCGACGGCCAGACGGTGGAAAGCGTGCTGCTGCCGCGCGGCGGGCTGTGCGTGTCCAGCCAAGTCGGCTGCGCCGTGGGCTGCGTGTTTTGCATGACCGGGCAAAGCGGCCTGCTGCGCCAAGTCGGCAGCGCCGAAATCGTGGCCCAGGTGGCGCTGGCGCGCACGCTGCGGCCCGTGAACAAAGTCGTCTTCATGGGCATGGGCGAACCGGCGCACAACCTGGACAACGTGCTGGCCGCCATCCAACTGCTGGGCACGGCGGGCAACATCGGCCACAAGAATCTGGTGCTGTCCACGGTGGGCGACCCGCGCGTTTTTGAGCGGCTGCACGCGCTGGGGCCGGGCGAGGTCAAACCCGCGCTGGCCCTGTCGCTGCACACCACCCGGCCCGAACTGCGCCAGCAACTGCTGCCGCGCGCGCCACGCATCAGCCCGGAAGAATTGGTCGAAGCGGGCGAAGCCTGGGCGCGCGCCACCGGCTACCCGATCCAGTACCAATGGACGCTGCTGGACGGCATCAACGACACCGAGGCCGAAATCGACGGCATCGTGCGCCTGCTGGCGGGCAAGTACGCGATCATGAACATGATTCCCTACAACACCGTGGACGGCCTGGACTACCGCCGCCCCAGTTGGGAACGCGCCGCCCACATCGCCCGCAGCCTGCACCGCCGAGGTGTGCTGACCAAACTGCGCCAATCCGCCGGGCAGGATGTGGACGGGGGCTGTGGACAACTGCGAGCGCGGGCGCTGGCGTATGACGAAGGGCAGGGCGTGCCGGTGCGGGTGATCAGGCGGGCGGCTGTGCCACTTGATCGGTGATTACCGCCACCACGCCCAGCGCGAACAGTGTTTGGGCGATGGCGGCATCGTTCACGGTGTAGGTCAGCGGGTGCAGGCCGGCGGTGCGTGCGGCGGCCACGGTGGTGGCGTTCCACAGCGGGTGGTGGGCCACCAGCGCGCAGCAGCCCAGCGTGTGCGCGGTCTCTAACCAGCCGGGCCACCACGCATCCAGCAGCAGGCCGCGTGGCAGATGGGGTGCGGCGGCTTGGGCGGCGGCCAGCGCTTCGGGGCTGAACGAGGTCAGCAGCGGCGGCAGCGGGGCTTGCGCCCACAGGCGGGCGGCGTGCTCGGCCACGATGCGGCCTGTGTCTTGATCGGTGCCGGGGCTGGGTTTGATTTCGATGTTCAAGTGCAGCGCCTGCGCCAAGCACAACCCGGCTACGTCGGCCAGCGTGGGCAGCGCCTCGCCCGCATAGGCGGCGGAGTGCCAGCCGCCCGCGTCCAACTGCGCCAGCGTGTCCCACGGGTGGTGTCCGGCGATGGGGTCGTTGTGGAGCGCTGGGCTGAGCGCAGTCTCGGCCACGTTGGTGGTGCGGGTCAGCGTGGCGTCGTGCAGCAAGAAGGGCACGCCGTCGGCGCTGAGTTGCACGTCGCATTCGGCCATGCGCCAGCCGTTGCGCAGGCCCAGCCGGAATGCGGCCAGAGTGTTTTCTGGGGCCAAGCGGCCCGCGCCCCGATGGGCGATCCAACGGGGATAAGGCCAAGGGGAAAGGTGGGTGCTCATGGCGGCAGATTGTCTGTGCAGCAGGGCTTGCCCGCCATTACGATGTGCGCCTTGCCTCAGCCCCGTTGTTCTATGCGTGCGCTTTTACTGTCTGTTTTGTTGTTGCTCTTGACGGGCTGCGCCAGCATCGCCTCGCCGGGGCTGGACGCCCAGTTCGGCCCCGCTGTGCCCCAGCGCTTGGATCAGCCCGCGCTGCCCGCGCCCGGCGTGCCCAGTTATCAGCAAGTCATCAAGCCGCTGCTGGATCGGCGTTGCGTGGTCTGCCACGGCTGTTACGACGCGCCTTGCCAGCTCAAGCTCGGCAGTTGGGACGGCGTGGCGCGCGGCACCAGTCAAGACAACGTCTACGACCGCCTGCGCCTGAAAGACGCCGAACTCACCCGCCTAGGCGTGGACGCGCAGACCGCCGCGCAATGGCGCGAGCGCGGCTTCAGCCCCGTGCTGAATGACCGCACGCCCACGCCCGAAAACCACCTCGCTGCCAGCGTGCTGTGGCGCTCGCTGCAACTCAAGCAGGCGTATCCCCTGCCTGACCAAGCGGTGCTGCCTGAGGCGGACTTTGACTTCTCGCTCGACCGCCGCAACGCCTGCCCGCGCCTGGACGGCTACGACGCCTACGCCAACGCCCACCCTCTGGCCGGGATGCCCTACGGCCTGCCGGGGCTGACGCCGGGCGAGCTGCAAACCATTGCCCGCTGGCTGCAAGCCGGTGCGCCCGACGACCCGGTGCCGCCGCTGCCCGTCGCACTTCAGCAACAAGTGGCGACGTGGGAGCACTTCCTCAACGGCCCTAGCCTGCGCGAGCAACTGGTGGGGCGCTACATCTACGAGCATCTTTTCCTCGGCCACTTGGTGTTCGAGGGCGACGCCAGCCGACTGCCCTTCAAGCTGGTGCGCTCGGCCACGCCGCCCGGCCAGCCGGTGCAGATCGTGCCCACCCGCCGCCCGTATGACGACCCCGGCATCGCCCGCCCCTGGTATCGCCTGCTGCCCGACCGCGACACCGTGCTCGCCAAAACCCACATGCCCTATCTGCTGACGCCCGCGCGGCTGGCGCGCTGGCGGCAGTGGTTTGTCGCGCCGCACTACGAAGTCCACAGCCTGCCCAGCTACGCGCCCGAAGTCGGCTCCAACCCCTTTCGCGCCTTTGCGGCGCTACCGTTGGCCTCGCGCTACCGCTTTTTGCTGGACGACGCGGGCTACTACGTGATGAACTTCATCAAAGGCCCGGTGTGCCGGGGCAACATCGCGCTGGACGTGATCCGCGACCGCTTTTGGGTGTTCTTTGTCGATCCCACCCTGAGCGCGGATGACGATGCAGCCCAGGCCGTCGCCCGCCAGGGCGAAGTCATGCACCTGCCCGCCGCCGAAGGCCAAGACGCCAGCCTGCTGGCGTGGCGCGACATCGCCAAGGCCGAAGACCGGCTGCTGGCCGTCAAAACCGCTGCGTTGACGCAAAAGTTTGGCGGGGCGCAGCGCATCAACCTGGACTTTGTCTGGAACGGCGACGGCCACAACCCCAACGCCGCGCTGACCATCTTCCGCCACTACGACAGCGCCTCGGTGGTGCAGGGGCTGGTGGGCGAGCCGCCGCGCACCGCCTGGGTCATTGGCTACCCGCTGCTGGAGCGTATCTACTACCTGCTGGTCGCCGGTTACGACGTGTACGGCAACACCGCGCACCAGCTGCAAACCCGGCTGGCGATGGACTTTTTGCGGATGGAAGGCGAGGCCAACTTTTTGCTGCTATTGCCCCGCGCCGAGCGCCAACCGCTGCGCGATGCCTGGTATCGGGGCGTGAGCGACGAAGTCAAGCAGCGTGTGCTGGGCGGCCCCTACCGCTTTGACGCCGAAACCGGCATCGCCTACCCGTCCGGCACGCCGCCGCAGCAACACCTGTACCGCCTGCTGCACCAGCGCCTGTCGCCCGTGCTGGCGCAGCGCTTTGAGCTGAATGCCCACACCGTGCCCGACGAGGCCGAGCGCCACGGCCTGCTGCAACTGGCGCAAGTCAAAGGCGCGAGCCTGCAATGGTGGCCCGAGATGGTGCTGCTGCGCGTCGAGCCGCCCGCCGGGTCTGCTGCCGTGCCGCGCATCTACAGCCTGCTGCGCAACACCGCGCACCGCAACGTCAGCACCTTGCTGCGCGAACGCTTCATGCTGGAGCCGCAAGACAACAGCCTTACCGTGGTGCCCGGCTTTATCGGCGCATACCCCAACGCCGTGCTGCGCCTGCGCGCCGACGAGCTGCCCGCGCTGACCACCGCCCTGCGTGGCCTGAATTCCGAGGCCAGCTACCGCACCCTGGCCAACCGCTGGGCCGTGCGCCGCACCGACCCCCAGTTCTGGGCCGTGAGCGACGCGCTGATGGATGCTTACCAGCACTGGGACGCGGCAGAAGCCGGTCTGCTGGACTGGAGCCGGTTAGAAAACCGCT
>ERZ724524.334-NODE-334-length-30211-cov-5.853296_pt1 | contig 30211 bp, 27 predicted proteins | sample MGYA00376057_ERZ724524 | MGnify/ENA primary metagenome ERZ724524 (study PRJEB28724, sample SAMN07190888) | wastewater metagenome | isolation source: influent of sewage treatment plant in Hong Hong | place: USA: Christiansburg, Virginia | collected 2016-03-01 ...
AGAAACTGGCCGATTTAATTCCTACAAAAGCTGCGGGCCATTCATGAACCTCTCCAAGCCGCCGCTGACAGCGAACTTGGGGACGCTAAACGACCTCAGAATGCGTGTGCCATGCCCACGCCAAACGAAGTCCCCGAGTCCGCTCCGTACTCATAGCTCTTGCGGCCAATGCTGACGTACAGCGTGCTGCGCTTGGACAGTGCATAGTCCGCCCCCAGCGAATAAAAGTGGTTGGTCTGCTCCTGCATGGTCTGACGGCCATAGCCCGCCTTCAGCGTGGTCGCACCTACTTGGTAAGTCGCCCCCAGCGTCACCGCCTTGGCAGACAGCGCAGTCTGCGCCACGCGCGAATAATCCCAGGCCGCCATGACGGCGGCCGCGCCAAAGCGGTACTTGGCAGCCGCAAATGTGTCCTTGTCGCCGCTGCCATTGCGCTCGAAGGCCAGCATGCCGCTCAGACTGTCCGAATCGTAGTTGAGCGATGCCGAGTAGCCACGGCCTTCTCTACGCAAAGTCACGGGCACCTCGGTGCGCTCGGGCGAGGCACTCAGGTGCAGCGTGAAGCCACCGAAGGTCGGCGAATCGTAGAAGAGACCATTGGCCATGCGCCCGTATTCGGCCGCGCCGTTGTTGCTGTAACGGTCGGTAGGCGTGAGGTAATGCCACTGGTACCAGGCGGGAGAGGAGATGCGGTTGAAGTTGGCCCAGGGGTCAAACTTCCAGTCCTGCGCCCACATGGCCGACAGCGCGCGCCCCATGCGCAGATGACCAAAGCCGCCTTGCAGCCCTACCGTGGATTCGTCATGCCAGAACGGCTTGCGGCCCTGGTCTTCCATGCGCCCGGTGTCGATATCAAAGCGCGCGCTCAGGCGGAACGTGGCCTTGAGCCCACCGCCCAGATCTTCCCAGCCAGCAATGGCCAGATTGCTGCGCTGAATCGTGCCAGCCTGAGCCGTACCGTCAAAGCCGCGGTAGAGGCCACCGTCGATCAGGCCGCCGATGCTGACGCTGGACTGCGCCGCCGCAGGCAAGGCCAGCGTCAAAAAAGTGAAACATGTGGAACAAGCAATGCCAATACGCAAGCGCATGCCGGGGGGTCTCCTTGAATTGTGCAATATGTGCTCGCCAGGCAAGGCTGGGAGCTTGGGATGGACAGGGTGCACCCTGTGCCAGAGGACAGCCGGACTGTGAGATGGCAGCGCAGCTGCCCATTCCGGCCAAAAAATTGCCTGCGTAAAAAGCAGGCAACAGTGCCATTATCAAAGCCCATGCGGTGCCAGGTCCAGCCCTGCGTCAGCTTGGTTCAGCGACCAGGAGCAATACGCGCGCTGGCCCAGATGCGATTCATCTCGCTGCAAAACGGCTGGGCACAGGGGGCCTGCCCTTGATACTGGCAACCTTCCGTCATGCACAAATGCGAGCGGTGCTCACTATTGCGGCGGGGTATGGGCAGGGCATTGGCGGCCTGCGCCGCAGCCATCATCAGCCAGGGGTCTGACTTGTTTTGCAGCAGTTGCTGCACCTCTTGCGCCAGCGCAGGGGCAGGCATGGCCAGCGGCAGACCTGCCAACTGAGCCGGAGTCGATTGCGCTGCAGCGGCGCTGACAGGTTGCAGCTCCAGCCAGAGCAGCGCGCTGGTAGCCAGCCCTGAGGTCGCACCTGCAGCAGGCCCTTGCGGCTGCAAGACCAGCGCCAGCGGGCCACTGGAGAGTGCAGACAGCTCAGCCACCGGCAAGCGCATGGGAGCCATGCCTTGCGCAGGGCTGGCAGAAGGTGAAAGAGAGGGGGAAGGCATAGCGCCCCCCACCACCTGCGCCCATGCGGCAGGCACTTGCAGCGTCAGCGAAAAGCCGCGCTCACCTTGCGGGGTGACCAGCGTGCCTTGCTGCACCAGCCAGTTTTGCAGCAGTGGCAGGCGCGGGGTAGTTGTGGCGACTGCAGGGCTGCGGCCCGCTTGCTCCAGTGCGGCGGCCGCCGTGGGCGACAGTGCCGCCGCCGTTTGCAAGGCCGAGCTGGGTGCTATGAGACTGGGAGAGGCCGAGCCTGATTGCGCTGAGGCCGCCTGAACCAGCGCCTGCATCAACGCCAGCGAGCCCTGTTGCCCGGCCAGCAATTGCAAGGGCTGAGTCTGGCCTTGAACCGTGACATTAATCTGCGCCAGCAGGTTCTGCAAAAACTGTTGCGTGGCCGCAGGCAAACCTTGCGTGGACCATGTAGCAGCGGGTGCGCCGGGGCTGCCTTGAATTTGCAGGGCCAGCTGGGCAATCAAATGCTCAAAGGCTTGCAGCTTGAGGTTTTGCAAGGTCTGCGCTGACCATTGCACGCTGCTCGTCACAGGTGCTGCGGGCTGTGTGGGCTGCAACTGCCCATCAGCGGGCAAAGCGGCTGCAGGAACCGCCGCCAGCGCGCCCACAGCCGCCTGAGTCTGCCCCGTTGGGACAGAAACCGGCAATACGGGGGTGATGGGGCGGAGGGGCTCAGTCATGGCAGTCCAGAGTCAATCGCAAAACAGGGATTGCGCCATTGTGCAGCCCTGCCAGCCTGCGAAAGATACTATCAAAAACAGAGCTGCAAGCGCTTGATAAATAAGCACTTGAGCCTTGTTTGGCTTGAAATCAGGCTTCAGCCGGATAGAAGAGCTTGCGCGTGGTGGTGGACTTCACGGCCTGGGCAATGGCACCGATATGGTCGGGCGTAGTTCCGCAGCAGCCGCCCACGATGTTGACCAGACCTTCGGCCGCGAACTCGTGCACCAGGCGGCTGGTGATCTCGGGCGTCTCGTCAAAGCCAGTGTCGCTCATGGGGTTGGGCAAGCCGGCATTGGGGTAGCAGCTGATGAAAGTATCAGGAGCAGCCTTGGCCAGCTCTTGCACATAGGGGCGCATCAGCGTGGCACCCAAAGCGCAGTTCAGGCCAATCGACAGCGGATTGGCATGGCGCACGCTGTGCCAGAAGGCGGTCACAGTCTGGCCGCTCAAAATACGGCCCGAGGCATCAGTCACCGTGCCGCTGATCATGATGGGCAGCAGCTCGCCGGTTTGCTCAAATGCCTCATCCACCGCAAACAGCGCGGCCTTGGCGTTCAGGGTGTCGAAAATCGTCTCGACCAGAATCACGTCAGAGCCACCTTCGATCAGCGCCAGCGTCTGCTCCAGATAGGCTTTGCGCAGCGATTCAAACGTGACGTTGCGCGCCGCAGGGTCGTTCACATCGGGGCTGATGGATGCGGTCTTGGGCGTGGGGCCCAGAGCACCCGCCACATAGCGCTTGTGATCCGGCGTGCTGTACTTGTCGCAAGCTGCGCGTGCCAGCTGGGCGCTTTTCAGGTTCATCTCATAGGCCAGATCGGCCATGTGATAGTCATCCTGCGCAATCGTGGTCGCACCAAAGGTGTTGGTCTCGATCAGATCGGCGCCCGCGGCCAGATATTTTTCATGGATATCGCTGATCACATCGGGACGCGTGATCGACAGCAGCTCGTTGTTGCCCTTGACGTCGTAGGCAAAGTCCGTGAAGCGGTCGCCCGCACCATCGGCACCGGCATAGCCTTGGCCACGGTACTGGGCCTCGCCCAGCTTGAAACGCTGAATCATGGTGCCCATGGCACCGTCCAGAATGACAAGTCGCTTGGCAAGCGTGGCGGGCAGGTCCTGGGCTCGGGTGTAGGCGGGGGTGGTGTGCAGCTGGCTCATAGACCGCCATTGTAGGAAAGCTGGCGGGGTCTGCAGGCCAGCCGGGCATTGCCTGAGCGGCATCGCCTATGCAGATGGATACCCTGCCGACCAGCGAGACTCAGAACGCGCGCTTGGCCATGCGAAAGGTCAGGTTCCAGCGCTCTGCGCCCAGCAGGTGATGTGACCCATCTTTGAGCGGGCTGACGCCATGAAACACCAGCCGCGAAGGCCCACCCCAGACCACTACATCGCCATGAGTCAGCGCCAGACGCTTGACCGGGTTCTGACGCGCCAGCCCACCCCAGAGAAAGGTGCAGGGCAGGCCCAGCGACACGGAGACGATGGGCGCGGCAAAGTCAGCTTCATCCTGATCGCGGTGCAAGCCCATGCGGGCACCGGGCTGGTAGCGGTTGATCAGGCAGGCATCCGGCGCAAAGCCCGGATAAGCAGCAGCCGCCGCCGCGGCCACGGCCTGTTCATACAAAAAGGCGGGGATGGCTGGCCAGGCCTTGCCCGTCAGAGGATCGACGGCGCTGTAGCGGTAGCCGTTGACATCCGATGTCCAGCCCCAGTCACCGGCATTGGTAATCGCCACCGACATGGATTTACCGCCGGGAACCTGCATGACCCTCAATGCCGCATGCGCCTGCAAGGCTTGAACGGCCTCCATCCAGCGCAGCTCTGAAGTCGCTGCAAAGCCACGCAGCAGCACAGCGCCCTCATCAATGATTTCGGGCGGCTGGGCTTCGGTCTCGAACAGCGGCAGGCTCATGGCGTCATCATCGCCGATTGCCTAGTAGCAACAATGGACCTGATGGTTCAGGCTGCGCGCCCCTGGCGCTGCGCAAACGCCAGCACGGCCTGCAGCAGGCACTGCATGGTGGGCTGAATGCGCGCAGCTGTTTCAGGCAGGTAGTCGAAAGGCATCTGCTCCTGCATATAGCTGGACTGGGTCATCTCCAGCTGCACGGCGTGAAAGCCCTGCTCAGGCTGGCCGTAGTTGCGCGTGATGTAGCCGCCCTTGAAGCGGCCGTTGAGCACGCTGGTGTGGCCCAGTGACTGCTGCGCAATGTCCAGCAGTTGCTGGGCCAGTGCCGCATCGCAACTCTTGCCGTCAGCCGTACCCAAATTCATATCCGGCAGCTTGCCTTCAAAAAAGCGCGGCAGTACCGAGCGAATGCTGTGCGCATCCCACAACATGGCCACGTCATGCAGGCGTTTGATGCGATCGAGCTCGGCGCGCAGTTGCGCGTGGTAGGGCTGCCAGTACAGCTCGCAGCGGCGCGCGATCTCGGCATCATCAGGCTCATCCGCCTTGCTGGCATAAAGGGGCTTGCTATCAAAACCATCGACAGGGCACAGCCCCGTCACGCTCTGGCCCGGATAGAGACTGACCCCATCTGGCGAGCGGTTCAGGTCAATCACATAGCGCGAATGCGTGGCCACAAGGATGGAGGCACCCAGCACCTTGGCAAAGTCGTAGAGCGCTGGCATATGCCAGTCGGTGTCATGCACTTCACGCCCCTCGGGCGTGAGCTTGGCGGCGATGTCGCCCGGCACATGGATGCCGGTATGCGGCATGGAGATCAGCAGCGGCGCATGACCCTGGTGAAAAATGAAAGAAGGCATCGATGCACTTATCACAGCTCGAACACCTTGCCAGGGTTCATCAGCCCCAGTGGGTCCAGTGCCAGCTTGATGGCTCGCATGGCGGCCATTTCAGCGGGCGTGCGGCTATTGCTCAGATACGGTTTTTTGTGCAGACCAATGCCATGCTCGGCAGAGACACTGCCCTTGAACTCGCCCACCAGCCGGTACAGCTCGGCTTCTACGGCATCGCACTCGCCGTTCACGGTGGCCCCATCCACAGACACATGCAGATTGCCGTCGCCCACATGGCCGAAGTACAGCGAATGCTTTTGCGGCCAACGCGCAGTAAAGGCGGCTTCGCAGGCATTGGCAAAACGGCCAATATCGGCCTGCGGCAGGCTCACGTCGAAATTGATGGCCGGATGCATATGGTTGTTGAGCTCGGCCGGGGCTTCGCGCAGCTTCCACAACTGCTGGGCCTGCGCCACAGACTGGGCGACGATGGCATCCAGCACCTCGCCTGCTTCCATGGCTTCTTCCAGCACTTGCTGGATATCGTCCTGCAGTTGTGCCTCGTTCTTGCCATCTACATTGATCAGCGCCAGCATGGGGTGGCGCTCGGCAAACGGGGCCGAGAGTTTGAGCCAGGAAAGCGATGCCTGTACAAAGCTGTCCCACATCAGCTCATAAGCCGCCACGCTGTTGCCAAAGTGCGATTGCATGCGCCCCAGCACAGCCAGCGCCGTGTCGAAGTCAGGCATGGCGACCAGCGTGGTGGCCGTCGCCTTGGGCGCGGGGCGCAGGCGCAGCAGCACCCGGGTGATGACGCCCAGCGTGCCTTCAGCACCGATAAAGAACTGCTTCAGGTCGTAGCCCGTGTTGTTCTTGATCATGGGGCGCAGCATGGGCAGCACCGAACCATCGGCCAGCACCACCTCCAGCCCCAGCACCTGCTCGCGCATCATGCCGTGCTGCAGCACGCCGTTGCCACCGGCATTGGTCGAGACATTGCCGCCAATCTGGCAGCTGCCGCGCGCACCCAAGTCCACGCCAAACACCATGCCTGCGGCCACAGCGGCCTCTTGCACGGCCTGCAGCGTCACCCCAGCCTGCACCTGCATCAGCCCCGTCTGGGGGGTGATGTCTTCAATGCGGTTCATACGGTCCAGCGACAGGGCCACCGTTCCTTGTGTGGGCGTGGCAGCACCAGCCAGCCCGGTCATGCCGCCTTGCGGCACCACTGCCACCTTGTGCGCCGAACACAGGCGTAGCGCCGTGCTGACTTCCTCAGTGGTGCGCGGGCGCACCAGCGCCAGCGGCTGCTGGGGCGGCGTTCCACTCCAGTCCGTGTGGTAGCGCTCGGGCACGTCGGCACCACGCAGCACCACGTCGGTGCCGAGGGTGGAAATCAGTTCTTGAATCAATTGTTCTTGGGACATCAGCAACCTTTCACGCCGCCGCGCTGCGCCTTGATGGACGGGCCATGGCCTGAATATTCGCGGGGAGCGTGTTGACACGGGGAGATGTCTTGATTGTGCGCGGTAGACACAGGCCTCACGCACTGGGAAATACTTAATCCCTTATCTGCAGCAACTTTGCGCCCCTGTAGCGGCCGACCCGCATTTGCTGGTGTAATTCAACCCATGGTCACACACTCTTCCATGTCGCTGCACGGGAAAATTCTCACCGAGATTGAGCAAAACATTCTCAGTGGCCGCTGGCCGCCCGGCTACCGCATCCCCTCTGAGATGGAGCTGACAGTCCACTACGAATGCTCACGCATGACGGTGAGCAAGGCACTGAACAAGCTGGTTCAGTCCGGCCTGCTGGAGCGCAAGCGCAAAGCGGGCAGCTTTGTCACCCGCCCGCACACCAGCTCGGCCGTGCTGGAGATTCCGGATCTGCGCCAGGTGGTGCTGGGCATGGGGCTTGAGTACTCCAGCCAGTTGCTCAGCCGCAAACAGCGGCGCAGCACGCGTGATGACATGGAGGCCATGCGCATGGCCAAGCCCGGCCCTATCGTCCATGTGCTGTGCCTGCACATGGCGGGGCAACGGCGCTTTTGCATAGAAGACCGCCTGATCAACCTTGAATCCGTTCCCGACGCCGAGCACGAGTCGTTTACCGAGCACAGCCCCAGCTCATGGATGGTGAACCATGTGCCGTGGAGCTCGGCCGAGCACCGCATCCGCGCCGAAGCAGCGAGCGAGGAAAACGCAACCCGGCTGGAGATTCCCCCCGGCTTCCCCTGCCTGGTGATTGACCGCCGCACTTGGACGGGCCAGCTGCCCATCACCTTTGTGCGCCTGACCTACCCGGCCGACGTGTACGAGCTGGATGCGCATTTTTCGCCCTCCACCATCGCCCCGGCAACCTGATTGCGCATAACCCGGCTTGTGCGCCACGCCAGAGTGCGGCGCACAATAGGGCACATTTTTTGACGCTTGTTATTAGTGAATAAATTGGCATCTAGCCCTTATTCAACAAGCGTTAACAGCTATAAATTCAAGAGTACCCGGTGTCTTCCGCGCAATCCATTCTGCAAGCCGTTTTTGGCTACGAGCAATTCCGTGGCCCCCAGCAGGCCATCGTCTCGCATGTCATCAACGGCGGCGATGCACTGGTACTCATGCCCACGGGCGGCGGCAAATCGCTGTGTTATCAGGTGCCGGCTATTGCGCGCCAGCAGCTCGGCCATGGGGTGACCATCGTGGTGTCGCCGCTGATTGCGCTAATGCACGATCAGGTCGGTGCGCTGCACGAGGCCGGCATCAGCGCTGCCTTTCTGAACTCCACACTCAGCTACGACGAAACGCAGGAAGTAGAGCTGCGCCTGCAAAGCGGCGACATCACCCTGCTCTACGTCGCGCCTGAGCGGTTGAACACGCCGCGCTTTCTGGGCCTGCTGGATGATCTTCTGGCGCAAGGCAAACTGTCACTGTTTGCGATCGATGAGGCGCACTGCGTAAGCCAGTGGGGCCACGACTTCCGCCCCGAGTACCGCGCCCTCACGGTGCTGCACCAGCGCTTTGCAAGCGTGCCACGTATTGCGTTGACGGCAACGGCTGATGCGCTGACGCGCGCTGACATCATCGAACGCCTGCAGCTTGAGGCCGCACAGCACTTCATCAGCAGCTTTGACCGGCCCAATATCCGCTACAAGATTGCTGAGAAAAAAGACGTCACCAACCAGCTGCTGCGCTTCATTGAACGCGAGCATGAGGGCGAAGCAGGCGTTGTCTACTGCCAGTCACGCAAGCGCGTAGAAGAGCTGGCACAGACGCTGGCGCAAAGCGGCATCAACGCCCTGCCCTACCACGCCGGTCTGCCGCAGGAAATGCGCCAGAACCATCAAGACCGCTTTCTGCGCGAAGAAGGTGTGGTGATGTGCGCCACCATCGCCTTCGGCATGGGTATCAACAAGCCCGATGTGCGCTTTGTGGCCCATGTGGACATGCCCAAGAACATCGAAGGCTACTACCAGGAAACTGGCCGCGCGGGCCGCGATGGTCTACCCGCCGATGCGTGGATGGCCTATGGCCTCAGCGATGTGGTCAACCAGCGCCGCATGATTGACGAGAGCCCTGCCGAAGAACAGTTCAAGCAAGTCATGCGCGGCAAGCTGGATGCGTTGCTGGGCTTGGCCGAGGCCACAGACTGCCGCCGTATACGCCTGCTGGCCTATTTTGGCGAGCAATATGGGCAGGAACCCAGTCTGGACGGCAAGCCGCTGCAGGCCGTGGGCCGCACCCATTGCGGCAACTGCGACAACTGCCTGGAGCCGCCTGCGCTCTGGGATGGCACGGACGCTGCGCGCAAGCTGCTGTCCACCATCTTCCGCGTGCATGAAGCCAGCGGCCTGACCTATGGCGCAGGTCACATCATGGATGTGCTGCGCGGCAAAGAGACCGACAAGGTGGCCCAGTTCAGCCACGAGAAAGTCTCCACCTTCGGTATTGGCAAGGATTACTCAGAGCCACAACTGCGCGCCGTGATGCGCCAGCTGCTGGCCACAGGGGCACTGGGCCTGCACAAGGTGGTGAGTGAAAACAGCGGCCATGTGTTTGACACGCTGTGCCTGGCTGCAGGCTCCCGCGCCGTGCTCAAAGGCGAGGTGCAGGTGCAGTTGCGCGAAGCCGTTGCCGCATCGCGCAGCAAAAAATCGAGCAAGAAGTCTGCTGCCAATGCAGCCGCCATCAACCTGGGGCCAGATGCGCAAGTGCGCTTCATCAACCTCAAGGCCTGGCGCGCCGAGGTGGCCAAGTCGCACAATCTGCCGGCCTATGTGATCTTCCACGATGCCACGCTGGCATCGATTGCCGAACTCAACCCCCAGTCGCTGCAGGAGCTGCAAGGGGTGAGTGGCATGGGCGCCAAAAAGCTGGATGCGTATGGAGCCGAGGTACTGCGCGTGGTGGCTCTGGGCTAAGCCACGGCACCTGCATCAGCGCCAGCGCCAGCGCCAGCGATGTCCAGGTTGTGCCAACTTGGACATCTCCACAATTCCCACACAAATGCTCGACAGCCCGGAAATATTGCAGCCTCACACTGCAGCCGCATACCGTTTACCGGATTCCTTTTTGCGGAGCGTTTTCTGCTGTGATCAATACTGCCCAATTGCTGGCTGACGAAGCCAAATACTGCTCGTTTGGCGACACCGTCCACTACGTCAATCCCCCGAAGATTTTCACAGGCTGCGACGGCAGCTATATGTACGACGACTCAGGCACCGCCTACCTCGATCTGCAGATGTGGTATTCGGCCGTCAACTTCGGCTACAAGAACAAACGTCTTGAGCAAAAGATGATCGAGCAGCTGCAAGAGCTGCCCCAGGTGGCAAGTCAGTACCTGCACCCTACCAAGATTGAACTGGCCAAGTTCATCGCCGAAGACGCCAAGAGCAAATGGGGCAATGACGGCCGCGTGCACTTCAACGTGGGCGGCGCACAAGCCATTGAAGACTCACTGAAAGTGGTGCGCAATGCCACCGGCGGCAAGAGCCTGATGTTCGCCTTTGAAGGCGGCTATCACGGCCGTACGCTGGGTGCCTCTTCCATTACCTCCAGCTACCGCTATCGCCGCCGCTTCGGTCACTTCAGCGACCGCGCTCAATTCATCCCCTTCCCCTACCCCTTCCGTCGCCCCAAGGGCATGACCGCTGAAGAGTATGCAGATTCGATCGTGCGTGAATTTGCCCGCAAGTTCGAGAACGAATATCACGCGGTCTGGGACCCCAAGACCAACCAGTGCGAATACGCAGCCTTCTACATCGAGCCCATTCAGGGCACCGGTGGCTACGTCATCCCTCCTGCCAATTTCTTCACCGGCCTGAAAAAGGTGCTGGACGACCACGGCGTGCTGCTGGTGGTTGATGAAATCCAGATGGGCTTCTGGCGTACGGGCAAGCTGTGGTCTGTGGAAAACTTCGGCATCAAGCCCGATGTGCTGGTGTTCGCCAAGGCACTGACCAACGGCCTGAACGCACTGTCCGGCCTGTGGGCCCGTGAAGAGTTGATCAACCCCACCGTGTTCCCACCGGGATCCACGCACTCCACCTTCGCCGCCAACCCTCTGGGAACGGCTCTGGGTCTGGAAGTGATGCGCATGACGCACGAAATGGACTTCGGTCGCCAGGTGTGCGAATCAGGTGCCTACTTCCTAGAAGGCCTGAAGGAGCTGCAAAAGCGCCACAAGGAAATCGGCGATGTGGACGGCATGGGTCTGGCACTGCGCGCCGAAATCTGCACCGAAGACGGCTTCACGCCCAACAAGGCACTGCTGGACAAGATGGTGGACATCGGCCTTGAAGGCGGTCTGGAATACCAGGGCCAGAAGCGCGGCCTGGTGCTAGACGTGGGCGGCTACTACAAGAACGTGATCACCTTCGCGCCTTCGCTGATGATTTCTCGCCCCGAAATCGACGAAGCCATGGTGCTGCTGGATCAACTGCTGACCAAGGCAAAAAAGGGCTAAGCCCCTGAGCGGCTTTGCCGCTCCCCCTCTCTCGCTTTGCATTCGCCATGCGGGAGAGGTGCAACGCTTTTGCTGCGAGGCGGCTCTTGCCTGACGCCTCTGCCACGGGTCACGCCGGCTGCGCTGGCATGATGGAATTTTCAACCCAATAATGAGCCGCAATGGCATCGCAAAGTTTGCGCAACCAGCTGGAGCCTGACGGACTGCTGCAGCAATTCACCCAGCACCCTCCTGAAGGATTTACGCTGCTGAACCACGGTCCGGCTCCCGCGTTCACCGCACCATTTGACTTGCTGACCACTGCAGATGACGCGCTCAAGGCGCGTCTTTTGTCGTTACCGGGCGGCCCATGGCTAAGTTCAAAGCTCACGCTGCAAACCGACTTTATCGGCACCACGGTCAGCGAGTATGCGCTGCTGCCTCAAGGCGTTACGGCAAGCACACTGGCGCAGCAATTACGCGCCATGGCCGGCCGCACTCTGCTGACCATCGTCAAGGATTTGCCGCAGACATCATCGCTGCTTTCTGAAAACGAAAACCGCTTCTCCAGAGAAGTCGCTCAAGCGCTTTCAGAGCAAGGTTTTATTGCGCTGGAAGGGCAGGCACTGGCTTATGTACCCATCACCTTTGCCAGCCTTGATGCGTATCTGGCCGGCCTTTCAAAAAACCGCAGAAGCAGCCTTAAACGCAAACTCAAAAGCCGCGATCAGCTGAGCATAGAGCGCATTCCCACCGGCCCGGCATTTGCTGATGAAGCACGTGTAGATGCCTACTACACGCTGTTTGATGCCGTGTATGCGCAAAGCGAAATTCACTTCGACAAGCTCACGCGCGCCTTCTTTGCCAACCTGCTGCGTAATGGGGACAACGGCGGCATCGTGTTTGAATACCGTGATCTGGAAAGCCGTGCCTTGCTGGGCTGGAACCTCTGCTTTGAGCATGGCGGCAAACTGATCGATAAATACATAGGCCTGTCCTACCCGGCAGCCCGCACAGCCAACCTCTATTTTGTAAGCTGGATGGTCAATCTCGAATACGCACTGGAACGCGGCCTCAGCCACTATGTGGCGGGCTGGACCGACCCTGAAGTCAAGGCCCAGCTGGGTGCTAGCTTCACGATGACGCAGCACGCTGTCTTCATCCGCAACCCGGTGCTGCGGGCCTTTGGAAGACGTTTTTCCAGACTGTTTGAAAACGATAGCCAGTGGGGCAAAAAAGCATGATGCGACAACACCCCCCCGTTGTTCTGGACGTCGATGGATCGGTCGGCCCGCTCAGCCATGAGCTGCGCCTGCCGCTGGCCGACTGGCAAGAGCTGGTGCGCTTTGGCTGCGGCCTGCGCAGCTTCAAACGCTTTACTGCCGCCATGCACGACAAGCTCCCTCCCTTGCATGGCACGGTACTCATGGGCAGCGGTGACTTTCACCACCTGAGCTGGCCGCTGATTGAGCGCTGCATTGCGCAGCAAGGCTTTACGCCCAAAAACCCTTTACGCGTGCTGGTGCTGGACAACCATCCAGACAATATGCGTTTCCCCTGGGGCGTGCATTGCGGCTCATGGGTGCGGCGCGTGGCCATGCACCCGGCGGTATCCCAAGTGCATGTAGCGGGCATCACCTCGCAGGACATTGGTTCAGGTCACGCCTGGGAAAACTATCTGCGTCCGCTACGTGCTGGCAAGCTCACTTACTGGAGCTGTGGCGTTGACACCAGCTGGGCCAAAAAAATCGGTTCCAGCAAGGCATTTCGCAGTTTTGCAAGCCTCACCGAGCTGGTGCAGGCACTGTCACTTCAAATGAGCGAATGGCCGCAGGACACCTATCTGAGCATCGACAAAGATGTGTTCGCACCCGAGGTTGTGCGCACCAACTGGGATCAGGGCCAGATGCTTGAAAAACAGGCCATGGGCCTGATCGATGCACTGCGCGGGCAGATCATCGGAAGTGACATTACCGGCGATGTATCGGCCTGGAAATATTCCACGTGGTGGAAGCGCCTGATGAGCGCAGGCGACGGTCAGGATACGCAGATTGATGCTGAGACGCTGGCTGCCTGGCAGGCTGGTCAGCATGGCTTGAATCAACGGCTGGTTCAGCGGATAGCGGCCAGCAGCACGAGTTAGAGCGCCTCAGCACTACCTTTCAACACTTCGCTTCAAGGAGCCGACAGGCTGAACCGGTTGACCGAAAAATTGCGGCGATATGCATTTGAAACCTTGGTCAAAATAGCAGGTGCTGCAAAAATCAAAGCGAACAGCGTTTGAGATATCTTGATTTCAAGGTGTTTCTTAGCTGTACCGCAGACTTATCAATCGCAAGCAGCTACTGTTTTTGATTGGCTTTAGCCCTGCGTGGCAGCCTGAATATTCGCCAGCACACGCGCAAACCGCGCATCATCCAGCCACGGGCTGTTGCTGATGGCCAGCAAGCGTTGCGCCCAGTCTCTCGCCCGGCTCACATCATCATGGCGCGCTGCACCCAGTACATGGTCGTAGCACCCATAGTCGGGCAGCACGTGGACAAAGGGCAGAGACAGCCCGCTGCCATCACCCCAATGGGCTTGCAGCACGGCATCTCTGATTTTCTGACTGGGCAGACGCAGCAAGATCACCGGCCAAACGCCTTGCGAATCTGCAGCGATATCGTCCAGCACCTCCAGCCCGCAAGCGCGTAACTGGGCCACGCGTACTTTGGCTTGCCCAGTGGTCTGCTGCTGAAAAGCACTCAGACGCCGCAAAGCTTTTGAGCCGACGGCCTGCCGCCAAGCGCCCAGACGGTGCTGCGGAATGAAGTCATCAAAATCATCCCCCGCCGCCTCAACCCAGTTGCCGCGCGACAAGGCTTGCTCCAGTGGCTTGCCATAAGCCATGCGCAGACCTGCCGGGCGATAGAGCGCGGCATAGCCCAGCAGCTCAACGCTGCGGCGCAGCTCCCACCAGAGATTGAATTGGGTCTCTGCACCCACAGTACTCAACACATCGCGCAACACGGCATCACGCGTGATGAGTACGCCGCCTTCAAACGTACTCAGCCCCTTGCCCACGGCCAGACTAAAAAAGCCCAGATCGCCCTTGAGCGCAACAGACTTCCCGTTGCTGCGTGCACCCAAGGCTTGCGCAGCATCTTCAATCACATAGGCACCCACAGCGCGCGCGCATTGCAACGCGGTATCCACATCGACCACACGACCACAAAGATGCGTGGGCAACACGGCCAGCGTCTTGTTGCTGCACAGCAGGCGAAGGCAATCGGCATCCATATCCAGCGCATCCACCCGCAGATCGCACAGACGCAGTTGCAGCCCGCATTGCGCAATGGCCAGCGCCACCAACGGGCAGGTATAGGCGGGGGCAATGACTTCGCTGCGCTCGGGCCTGAGCCGCTTGAGGCTACGCAAAGCCACCATCAGTGCCGAAGTGCCAGAGCACTCAAGCTGCACGCTTTGTACACCCAGCCAGGCAGCCATTTGCACGGCAAAATCATCCGCTCCCCAGGGCAGAAGATCTGCCCATTGCAACGGCAAGCCTGCCGTAGGGGGAGTCGTGATTTCGCGCATCTCAGCTCGTCTGTTCTGCCGCCTCAGGGGTCTCGCTCACTGCCAGGCACATGATGCCAGCCACGATGAACAGACAGCCGATGATTTGCGGCCAGCCAATCGGCTCATTGAACAACCAGTACGAGAGGGCCAGCACCGAAATAATCTCAAGATGCGAAGCTGCAAAAGCGGGCCCGATGGGGGCGTGTTTGAGCAGGCTCATCCAGGTAAAAAAGGCACCGATATAGCCGACAAAGGCACCATAAATCCAGGGCTGACCGAACACGCGAACCAGCCATGCGGGAGAGAACTCCAGCGGCAAGGCGGACTCTCCGGCCAGCTTGAAACTCAGCTGCGCCAGCGTGTCAAATGCCATGAGCACCATAAAGCCGATGATGTAGAAACGCTTCATCTCAATGCAGTCCCACTATGGCCACCCCGATGGAGACCAGCACAATGCCAACAACCCGCATGGGAGCGAGTTTTTCGCGGAACAGAACCCGGCCCAGAATCATGATGGCAACGATGTTGATGGAGCCCAGCAACACCCCATCTGACAGCGGCACCAGCGACAAGAATGCCAGCCAAACCACAAACTCAGCCACATAGCAGGCAATGCCTACCCACAGCCAAGGGCGGGCCAGCATGAAGCGCCAGCGCTCCATGCCATCGCGCTCGCCCGGCTCACTGGCTGCGGCCTTAAAGGCGAGTTGACCACCGCTGTCTACCAATACATTAAGCACCCACAGCGTCACCACCAGCGGCGAGAGATCACTGGCCATTCACACCCCTGACAGGCGCTGCGGTATAAGCGATACGCGCTATGAATTCGTTCAGCTTGGCGATCACGGTACGGCGCTCACGATCGATAGTGATCATGTGATAACAGTTGTCCAGCAGCACCAATTCGACCTTCGCATTCACGGCAATCCGCTCAATATCATGGGCATTGCTGACCGAAGAAATATCGTCTTCCTTGGCATGCAGTACCAGACAGGGTGAACGCAGCTGCGGCAGGTTTTTCATCACATACGCCGACAGCGCACGCAGCTCAATCACGCTCCACCACGGGTTGCCCGGCAGGCCGGCGGCAGAGCTGTCGCCACTGTTCATCTGCTCCACAATGCGGGCGCGCAAGGCTTCATCCTTGATACCGTAAGGCGGTGCTTCCATGAACACGCTGTTGCGGCCAATGCCCAGCAGGCGGAACAGTGGCAGCAAGAATGCAAGCCGCGTGTATGAAGGAATGCTCCATCCGTCATAGCGGAAGGTGGTTGACAACGCGCCCACACCGGCCACTTTGTCCGGGTGCTTCTGCGCCACTGCCAGCGACAGCAGCGAGCCCATGGACAGGCCCGCAACCACCACATGATCCACATGCCTGCCAAAGCGCTGCAGGCCAGACTCCACACTGCGCAGCCAGTCAGTCCAGCGCGATGCCACGAGGTCTTCCATCGCTGCGCAGTGGCCCGCCAGCTGCACGCCGTAGATGGTGAAGCCTTGCTTGTTCAAGCCCTTTCCCAGCAATCGCATCTCGGCAGGAGTTCCCGTCAGGCCGTGAATCAGCAGCACTCCAATGCGCGCATTCGGGCCTTCGCCGGGCATGACGAACTCATGGGGCGTCAGGCAAACTTCCTGCAAAGAGCTTTTCTGTATCTGAACCAGACCATCGGCAGCACTCATGCCACTTGCTCCATCCCGAGAACGACTTGCTCCAGCAGCTGAGTCGCCTGACCAAAATTCTCAAATCGCGCATGGGCAATGCCATTGTTCTCGCAATAGGCGATGAGCTTGTACTTGGCCAGCACAAAGTCGGCCTTGCCAGAGACGCAAAAATCTGAGGTGCTGTCGCCGATGTAGAGCACGCGGCCATGAATGGCCTGTTGCTCTGCCAGACGCTCGCACTTGCAGTTGCCACTGGCGCGTGCGCAGTGGTTGCTGGCCCAGGGGGAGTCAAGACGCCAGCTGCGCTCGCCGGTTTGCACCAGATGGTTGGCGATGACTTCCAGATCACCCAGACCATTGCGGTCCAGCACATGACGAATGGCGTAGTCAATACCGTCGCTGACGACCTGAACCTTGATGCCCAGCGCTTTGGCCTCTTGCACAAAGCGAATGAAATGCCCGTCAATCTCAATCGTATCCAGATGGGTCTGCAGTTCGGTCTCGCTCATGTCCAGCAAGGCAACCTGACCCTTCATGCATTCGCGTGAGCCTATGTCACCACGCTCCCAGGCGTCTTCCAGCTCCTGCCAGCCCGGCTTGCCAAAGCGGTTGAGCAAGGTGTCCGTCACATCCAGCAGGCTGATGGTGCCGTCGAAATCGCTTTGCACCATCCAGCCCGTCAAAGCTGTGCCCGTGGACGAAGGAAGAATTTGAATTCGCTTATTCATGGAAGCTAACCCTCACGTTCTGGCCCACTTTGGCATTGGCAGGGGGCTGGTCAAACACCAGCACAGATTCGACCACTCGTACCGGGCCGCGCTGGGTGTCATCCTGCAGGCGCGCCGGGCCGTAGACCGGGCTGACTCGCAGCACCGTGGCCGATGGAAATTCAAGCTTTTCTGCGCCGCCGTCGCCATCCACGGCCACATGGGCCTTCATGCCTTCACGGATAGCAGCCACAAAGCTCTCGTTGACTTCAGCGCGCACGATCAGCGGGCGTTGGGGCAGCAGCACAGCCACAGGGCTGCCGCTTTGCAGCATGCTGCCGACGTGTGCCGTCAGACGGATGACGGTTGCAGCCTCAGGTGCACGCAACTCGTGGCGCTGCTGCAGGGCGCGCAGCTGATCGACCTTGTGTTTGGCTACGGATGCCTCGGCAGCGGCAATGTCCACTTCAGCCTGCGCATCCCGCAGAGACTGGGCGGCTTCATCCACATTCTGCAAATCGGCCGCACCTTGTTTGGCGGCAGCCTGCCAGCGCGTCAACGTTGTCTTGAGTGCAGGCAAACGCTCTTGCTTGGCCTTGAGCTTGATTTGCGCCAGTTGCTGTTCCGATTCGGCGACGGCCAGATCGGCGCGGGCGGCATCATCGGCCAAGCGCAGCAAGACCTGGCCCTTTTGCACGCTCTGGCCTTCCTTGATCAGTAACTGCTGGACCACGCCAGCGGCAGGTGATGCGAGGTCCAGCAAACCGCCCTCCACATCAATCTTGCCGCGGGCAACGGCGACCTGACTTTGCGGCTTGGCCTGCGCCGCCGCGACAGAAGCGGGGGATGCAGAATCCTGCGCTGGCGAGCACCCACCCAGCGACAGCAGAGCCGCCGCAAGCAGCGGCACACCCGAACTGAGGCTGAAACACAATGGGCTACGGTTCATGAATTATTCCTTGATGGGACTGTTCTGGCGCCAGTCGCTGCGGATAGCGCCGTCTTCCATACCCAGCACACGATCGGCATGGCGCACCAGCCGTGGGTCGTGACTGACGCACAGCACCGTCGTGCCATGGCTGCGGGCCGCACGGTGCAGCAGATCAATGACACGCTGGCCGCTTTCCGCATCCAGTGCGCTAGTGGGCTCATCGGCAAACAAAAGCTGAGGCTGCTTGGCAATGGCTCTGGCAATCGCAACGCGCTGCTTTTCACCGCCTGAGAGTTGCGCGGGACGCATATGACTGCGGTGCGACAAGCCAACTTCATCCAGCGCATCTTTGGCGCGGCGCAATGTCTCGGTGTTCTTGAGACCCATATAGCCCAGAGGCAGCTGCACCTGCTCCAGCGCCGTCAGCGCCGGGAACAGATTGAAGCCCTGAAAGACAAAGCCGGTATGGCGCAGGCGAAACTTCTCCAGTGCGCCAATGCTCATCTTTGCCAAGTCCTGCCCCAGTGCCATGGCACGACCACCATCGGGCTTTTGCAGGCCGGACATGAGCGACAGCAAAGTGCTTTTGCCGCAACCTGATGGACCCGAAATCAGGCTCAGCTCACCGGGTTGAAGACTGACAGAAAGCCCTTGCAGGACATGCACCTGAACGATGCCGGAGACAAAAGATTTTTCAAGGCGCACGGCCTCAAGACTGGGGGCGACCATATTCGCCGCAGATGGAGTATGAGGACGTTCGTTCGTCATGGCTTGCTGCTTGCTCCCTCAACGCAACAAAGTGGCCGGGTCGGCACGCAGCAAGCTGCGCATCGCGCCCAAACCAGACAGCAGGGACAGCACCGCGATCAGAATGGCGCAGGCAAGCACCGCCGCCATATTGAGCGCCACCGGCACACGATAGGTTGCGGCAATGCTCAGCAGCACAGCGCTGGTCAAGGCCGCCAGCACAAAGCCCAGACCGCCGATCCAACAGGCCTGCTCGACCACCACACGGCCCAGCGCTGCACGGCTGACGCCCAGTGCGTTAAGCACCGCATATTCACGCGCTGAACCGGCAACCACAGCCTTCAGCGACTGGCTGGTCACAATGGCGCCCACCAAACACACGATGACTGCCATAAAGAGCACGCCAGCGCCAGCGCCGGTGTCCAGCATCCAGTAGCGCTGCGAGCGCCGGGCAAAGGCATCGGCAGTCCAGACCTCATAAGGGCCAAAGCTGCTGCCGGTTTCACTCAAGCGCAGCTGAGCCTCTTGTGGTTTGGCACCCGGCTTGAGACGGGCTACAAAATAGGTGCTGCCGTTTGCCGCCGTGGTTTCTGCAATCTCGCGGGCCGTGCTGAGCGAAGCCAGTACGTTGACGCCACCCAGCCCGCGCAGGCCATCGACGGCGGCCACGATCTTCACCGCATGATTGTTGATCCAGGCAACGCTGCCTTCCTGCGCACCCAGCGTGCCCAAATCAGCACGATCCACAATCACGGCCCCCGGCTCGCGTAGCAGCTGACGCTGCCAGGAGGTAAGCACCTTGGTGAACATCATGGATTGATCCATCGCGCTGATGCCCGACAGATAGACTGAAACGCCACCGCCTGCCGCGCCTTGTGCACGGGTGCGAGCGCGCCAGTCACCATCGACCCAGACGTAAGGCTCCACCGCCTCCACTTCAGAATCCATGCGCAAGCGCATTTCAACATCGCTACCAATGTTGCGGCCGAAGTTGACACTCTGCGTACCCGGATAACCAACCCATAGATCGGCCGATGAGGACGTCACATAAACTGCAGCTGAGCCAAAAATCCCCAGCACCAGCGCTGCCTGCATAGCCAGCAGAACGCCTGAAAAACCCACGGCAAACACTGATGGGACAAAGCGTCGCCATTCATGAATCAGCGTCTTGCGCGCCAGAGCAATCAAGGCTTCACCTCGGCAGTCTGAGTGACGACGGAATCCAGTGGCGCTGCACCTACGGCTTTGTAGAGTGCGACATAAGCCAGTGCCTCGGCAGCCTTGGCCGTTGCCATCTCGCTTTGCAGCTGCAAGCTGGCGCGTGCGTTTTCAGCACCGCCCAGTTCACTGGACAGACCGAGTTGCTGACGCACCGCCTGAGCTTTATCACGCGATTGGTGAATTTGCTGGGCTGCGAGCAATGATTGCTGTCGCTGCTGCTGGGCGGCCACTGCTGCCAGCGAGCCTTCTGCCTCAGCAATGCCATTGAGCACAGCTTGGCGATAAGCCTTGATGCTGGACTGCAGCGCCAGCTCCTTGCCATCGGCCACTGCACGGCGGCGGCTCCAGTCAAACAGCGGAATATCAATCTGCGGACCCAGCATGGGGATGGAGTCCGAAGTCGAGCGGTGATTGCGGGTGATGTTGAACGAGTACAGCAGCGAACCCGTCAGCATCAGGCGCGGGTAAAGAGCGGCGCGGGCCACCCCCACCTCGGCAGCGGCCTGCTCTACAGCGGCTTCCGCATTCTGAATATCTGGGCGTTTGCGTAGCAAATCGGCGGGCAGCACTTCTATGGACTGCAAAGTGGGCAACACTGCATCAGCCTTGGGCTGCAGCCACTGCGCCTCAGGGCGATCTCGCCCCAGCAGGGCTGCCAATGCATGGGCTGCGCGCTTCTGGCTTTCATTCAGCAGCGCCAGCTGCGCCTCCTGCGTGCGCAGTTGCAATTGCTGCTGCTCCAAAGTCTGGGTATCCGTCAGGCGTTGATCACGGAGAATCTCTAGCAGCTGCAGTTGTCGCTGTGCTTGTTGCAACTGCTTTTGCGCCAGATTGCGTTGAATCTGGGCCAGCCTGATATCCAGATAGCGATGAACCACATCTGCCACCAAGGCCACGCGCGCTGCGTGCAACTGCGCAGCAGCATCCAGCACGCTCGCCGAGCCGGAGCGACGCGCAGCCTCTGCATCACCAAACAGACCCAAGTCCCAGCTCACATCAATGCTGGCATGGAAGTAGGTATCAACGGCGGCGATGTCCTGAAGCGTTCGCGCACCAGCACCCACGACAGGTAAGAATGCCGAGCCCGCCGTATCCGCCAGCAGGCGCTGCTGACGGAGCCTCAAAACGGCCTGAGCCACATCGAGATTCTGGGCCAACGCTTCATCGACCAGCGCATTCAGCGCCGGATCATTCCAGCCTCGCCACCATTGCGCCAGCTCGGAATTGTTCGTTTTCTGAGCAGATGCTTGCTGCCACTGCGCTGGTGCTGCCGAATCCAGTCGCACCTCAATAGGCGCAGCGCACCCTGCCAGCAATGAGATGGCGCACAGGCACAGACCGATACGGAGACGCGAAGCTTGGAGGGGAGATTTCACAGCGCTGCTAGGTCAAGCTATGGGTTCTCATCCAGAAAACCCGTGGAAGGCAGAAACAACTATCCATTTCGCCATTGAACGGTAAGAAGTTTTCGCCTGATTGCAGGATTTATGGAGGAATTATGGAGATGGGTCTGCAATTTCTTATTGCAGCCACTGAGACCATAATGCGTGGATAACAAGTTTCAGTGGGTCCGCTAGATGCATGACTTTTCTGCACACAAAACCATGACAAGCTTTTCTCAGCCCACTTCGACACCTCTGGTTCTCGTCGTCGAGGATGAGCCCAATATCGCCGGTGTACTCAGCGCTTATCTGGAACGCGACGGCCTGCGCATTCGCATGGCGCATGACGGGGAAGAAGCGCTGCAGAGCTTTCGCCAGTTGCGCCCCGATCTGGTGCTGCTCGACATCCACCTGCCCAAGGTCGATGGCGTGGATGTGCTGAAGATGATCCGCAGCGACGGCGATGTGCCGGTCATCATGGTCACCGCACTGGCTGACGATGTGGACAAACTGCTGGCACTGCGCATGGGGGCGGATGACTACGTAGTCAAGCCCTTTAACCCCCCCGAAGTCGTAGCACGCGTGCGTGCCGTGCTGCGCCGTACACAGGCCAAGCCTGCGTCAGTGGCAGCCCCTATCCGTGTCGGCCCCATCGAAATTGATGTCGAAGCCCACAGCGCTGCTGTTTATGACGATCAAGGCAATCCTGTTTCGCTGTCACTCACACTCACAGAGTTTCGCCTTCTGGCCTGCCTGGCCGCCCAGCCACGCCGCTGCTTTTCACGCTCTTACCTGATTGAAAATTGCTTGCCTGAAAGCGATGCGCTGGAGCGCGTCATCGACTCTCACCTCTCCAAGCTCAGGCGCAAGCTGCAACTGGCTGGGCAGGACGGTCTGATAGAAACCGTGCGCGGCATTGGTTACCGTCTATGGCCCTGGGACTGAACCGCATCTGGGTTCGCTTTGGCCTGTGGATCACGGCTGCGGTCCTGTTGGCCATTGCCTCTCTGGCGATTGGCGTGTTGGCGTTTTCCGAGCTGCAGTACCGCGAGTTCTACCGCCACCTGCCAAGTCCCATCAAGGCCGAGCTGGAAGCACTGAAGTCTCACGACCTGGAAGACAGCCCCAGAGCCTTACACATCTATTCCGAATACTGGGAAGGCGACCTCCTTTTTGGAGAGAAATGGTCTCTGGTGATCGGTCTTGCGGTGAGCCTGCCCTTCGGCATTGCCATGGGGTTCTGGATTTCGCGCCGCATCACCAGCCCACTCGCCTCCATGGTCGAAGTCGCCACCCATGTGAAGCGTGGCGAGCTGGGCTACCGCGCAGTCAAAGGCAATGCCCATGGTGAGATGGCAGAGATGATCGACGCCTTCAATGGCATGGTCGATTCACTGGAGTCCTTTGAAGCTGAACGGCTGGCCACGGCAGCCTCTATCTCCCACGAACTACGTACCCCGCTGACCGTTCTGCAGGCCAGGCTGCATGCCATCTGCGACGGTGTGATCGACACCAGCCAATCTGAGATGAGGGTACTACTGGCCCAGGTCGAGCATCTAGGCCGCCTGGTGGGCGATCTGCATACGCTCTCCATGGCCGGTGCAGGGCAGCTGTCCCTGCGCAAAGAGCGCATTGACCTGGCAACGCTGGTTGGAGAAGTGGTGGAAGAACTGCACCCGCAGCTGCAAAAATTCGACATGGCTTTGTCGCTGGACCTTCCCATGCAAGACGGCGACGGCAGCACGGACATTCGCGCCGATGCAGACCGGCTGCGCCAGATCACCACCAACCTGATCGGCAATGTGCTGCGTCACGCCAGCAGCGGCCACTGGCTGGGCATTCAGGTGTACACCGAGTCCGATCAACAAGGCCAGCACTGGGTCACACTCAGCGTCAGCGATGCTGGGCCTGGCCTTAACGCAGACCTACAGGCCCACCCCTTCCAGCGCTTTGCGCAGGCACCGGGAAAGCGCCGCAGAGAAGGCTCAGGACTGGGTCTTTCCATCGTCAAGGCCTTGGTCACCTCGCAGGGCGGCAATGTCAGTGCCGGCACATCAGATCGCGGCGGAGCGCGTTTTACGGTGCGCTTTCTTCGCCTTTAAACGCATCCTCATCACTCAGCATGGGGTAGAGCTTGGTCATGATCTGCTGCAAGCTTTGCTGCAACAGATCATGCGTGGCGCGATGCACTTCAGTCGCAGTTCCGGTTGTCGCTTCTATCGCTGGTTCAGCCCCTGCTTCATCACGCGCCAGCGTCCAGATTGCCGCCCATTGTTCAGCCTGTGACTGAACCACGGCCTGTGTCAGATCGTTCCACTGCTGCGGCACTGCCGGACTGGTGTAACGCCCCCGACCACGGCCAAAATGCGAGACCAGCAGGTACTTGAGCAGCACCTGACTGACCGTGGCATTCAGATAGTCCGCCGAGAGCTGAAAGCTCTGCTTTTCCTGATCGAACACCTTGTTCGCACCCCATGCTGCACCACCAAAAGTGATGGCACCGACCAGTGCGCCTACCAAGGCACCGGCACCCAGAGTCAAGCCACCAGCCATCAAATCAGCCCCCAAGCCTGTAGCTGCGCCTGCCGTCAGTGCACCCCACAGGCTCGCGGCCTGCGCATCGACGGGCGTATTGATCTTCAGCTGGCTACGTAGCTGCTCCTGTATCTGACTCGCGGCTTGACCGTCAAGCTGATGAATCTCAAGCAGGCGCTGAGTGGCCTGCACATCGGCTTGGCGCAGCTTCTGCATCAAGCGTTGCACCGCCGCTTTGGCGGGAGCGCTCAAACTATCTTCATCTACAGCCGTATTTCCCAGCTTGCTGGTGAGCTGGCTCAGGCTCTGCCAGGCTCGCTCCAGCAGCTTCCCTTGTTCAGGCTCCAGTTGTTCATGCAATCGGGCCACATCCAGCAATTGCGTGGCCATGACCTCAAGACTGGCCTGCTCGCGCTGCTGTTGCTTCAGGGAACGCTGATCGAGCAAGCGCTGATAGGCAGCTTGTTTGGCCTGCGGCAGCAGCGGCGCGATGGTCTGCATCATCTTGCGTTCATGCCACCAGCTGCGCGTAAAGGCATCCAGCACCAAAACATCACGCACCACGGTCTGAAAGCTTTGCGTCGCCTTCTGCCATCGTTGCAAATCACGCAGCGTCTGCTCTTGCGTGGTGTCGCTGCCAACCTGATTGAGCAGCACAATGACCGGATTGTTCAGCCAAGCCAGAATATTCATCTCGGCACTCCAGTAACCCGCATCCGCCGGGTCTTCTGCAGCATTGACGAGATACAGCATCACATCCGCATGGTCGCGCGCTGCGAGCAATGCGCGCTGGCTCAAATAAAAAGACTTGTCACGCCAGCGATCCCAGACATTGCTGAGGAACCAGCCCAGCGGATTACCCTGCTGCCGCAAGCGTTCGTACAGCCTGACCGAATCACCAAAGCCCGGTGTATCCCACAGCCAGAGCTCATCGTTTTGCTGCGTTTTTTGCAGCAGGTAGCGTTTGGATTGACTGGTCACATGGGCGGCATCAGCAATCTCACCTACATCGTCCGCCATCAGGGTTCGCGTTAGCGTGGTTTTGCCGATATTGGTGTGCGAAAGCAGGCACCACTGAATGCTGTTGCCGCTCAGAACCAGATCATGGCTATCAGTCATCTCAAGCTCCTACAGCAGGCACCAGGGCGGCATTCAGACCGGCGCTGCGTACAAATTCTTTCCACAGCTGCTCTCGCTCCTGCACCCGCGCCGGGGCACCGGTGTTGCGGACGCGAAAGTCTGCAGCCCACAGCCAGACATCGGTCTGCGGCCCCCAGAGGTTAAGCACCTGCGCCAGCAGGGCACCGTGAATTTCCACCTCAGGCGTGGCCGCTAAGTTCAACAACAGCACTTGCTGAGCATTGCCATTCGATGCAACGGACAAAGGCGATCCATAAGCCAGCGCGGGCAGCACTATGAGCTGAGCACCCGCGCCATAGTTTTGTGCGACATGGCTGCGCAAAGCAGCCTCGCGCTCTGGCGTGATATCCAGGCTATAGGGCTGTAGTTGCAAGGCGGTGGCACGCCCCGCCCAGTCGCGCTGCAGCTTTTGAAAATAGGGCTGCTGCAGCGGCAGAGCCAGATGCTGGTTCAACCACCAGACCTTGACGCCCTGCCACAGCGCCAGCACAAGGCGCGGCGCAATCACCATCAGGCCCAGCAGTAGGCTGTAGAGCTGTACCCAGAGCTGGCCTACCGTGGGGTACTCCAGAAACTGCATTAAGCCTGAAGGCACTGCAGGTACACCACTGGGGGCCCAGCCTTGCAGCGCCGTGACGTCAGCCAGAGTCCAAGGCGCTGTACCAAGCAGATACTGCAGGGGAGCAAACAGAATATTCAGGCAAGTCTGCACTGCGGATGGCGAGAGAAACGTACTTTCCCAGCCCACCTGGTAGGCGTTAGTCAGCCCTGTCAGCCACAGCGATGACAGCGCACCCAGCGCCAACATGGCCGCGCCCAGATGAATGGTCAAAGCCCACTGCGCATGGCGTGGTCGCTGATTGATCAGCCACCAGTTGCGCTCAAAATTCAGCGCCATTTTTCGCAGCCCTGTACCGCGCGAAACACTCCATTTTCTGGCTTGCAATTTCTGCAGCCAGCCACTGGGCGCTGCCACCGCCTGCTCTGCCTGTGTGGTCTGGCCCTGCACGGGCTCAAGCGGCATCACCACCGTTTTTTTGCGCTTGATAAGGCTGCGCACCCAGTTCACGACTAGCAGCACATAGACCAGCACATTCCACAGAACAATGCCTATTAACGACGGCGAGAGCAGGTCCACACGATGCGGATCCGTAATCGCATGGCCCACAAAGCCCAGTGCAAACGCACCCAGCAAAACGGCCAGCACCATCCAGCGCGAGACACCTGCCCTCTGCAGTGCCACTGCGCGGATATCGGCAGGCAGCTGCGCCGCTGCAATCACGCGTTTGGCACGCTCATGTAAAAACCGCTCAAAGGCGGCGCGACCACTGCCTTTGGCATTGCCTTGGGCGTGCAGGCACTCCTGGGTGATAGCGGTGCAACGCTCTGGCGTGGGCAGCGCTTCATGCGGAGCTGCAGTTTCCAGAGCGTGGGCAAAAACAATGTCGCGGGCAGAGCTGGCTTTCATGTCTCTATTGTGTTTCAGCCAAAGACATTGGCTCTAGAAATATCAAAACAATAGCTGTAAGCGCTTTTCAATAAAGGGCTACACGCCTATTTCATTAGTACTCCATTCGGGCTTGCCTGCACGTGCGTTTAGCCCACTGTGTGCTATGAATGCTGCTTTGCTGCAAAACACACAAGGAGACAAGCCATGACCCTCAATCCACAGGCCATGCCTGATGCCAGCGGCTTCTTCGGCCCTTATGGCGGCCAACTGGTGCCGCCCGATCTGAAGAAGTGCATGGATGAAATTTCTGCGGCTTACGAAGAGATCGTCAAGCGCAAAGATTTTCAGGATGAGCTGGCCTCGCTGTTTGCCGACTATGTGGGCCGCCCCAGCCCCATCTTTCACGCCAAGCGCCTGTCCGATCAACTAGGCGGCGCGCAAATTCACCTCAAGCGTGAAGACCTGAACCACACCGGTGCGCACAAGATCAACCACTGCCTGGGCGAGGCCCTGCTGGCCAAGTTCATGGGTAAGAAAAAAGTGATTGCCGAAACCGGCGCTGGACAGCATGGTGTGGCACTTGCCACGGCCTGCGCGCTGGTGGGCATTCCCTGCGAGATTCACATGGGCCAGGTGGATATCGAAAAAGAGCATCCCAACGTCACCAAGATGCGCATTCTCGGCTGCACCCTGGTGCCTGTGACGCGCGGCGCAGCAACACTCAAGGAGGCGGTGGACAGCGCCTTTGAGGTCTATCTGCAAGACCCCGTCAACACCATCTACGCCATTGGCTCCGTGGTCGGCCCCCACCCTTTTCCCATGATGGTGCGGGACTTTCAGTCCATCGTGGGGCGCGAAGCACGCGAGCAATTCCAGCACAAGCATGACAAGCTGCCCGACCATGTGGCAGCCTGCGTGGGCGGCGGCAGCAACGCCATGGGCATCTTCACGGCCTTCCTCAAGGATGAAGCCGTGCATCTGGTCGGCGTAGAGCCTGCCGGTGAAGGCGTGGACAAACCCGGCCGCCATGCCGCCACCCTCACCATGGGCAAGCCCGGCGAGATTCACGGCATGAAGTGCTATGTGCTGGAAAACGGCAATGGCACGCCTGCTGCCGTGCACAGCATTGCCTCGGGTCTGGACTACCCCGGCGTGGGCCCGCAGCACAGCTATCTGAAAGATATTGGCCGCGTGGACTACCAGTCCGTGAACGATCAGGAATGCCTGGATGCCTTCATGACGTTGTCGCGCGTGGAAGGCATCATCCCCGCGCTGGAAAGCGCGCACGCAGTGGCCTGGGCCATACGCGAAGCCCCCAAGCTGGGCAAGGACCAGCACATCCTGGTCAACCTCTCAGGTCGCGGCGACAAGGACGCCGATTACGTGGCCAAAAAACTAGGTCTGTAAGCCGCAGCAAAGGCCAGAGATGCATGCCATTGCAGCATCTCTGGCCCCATGCGTCATATCACTGACACAGCGACTGGTGAGCATCACAACCACCATCCCGCTTCTTCAAACCATCTACCTATGCAAGCATCTCACTCCTTGTTTCGTCTGTCTTCACTGAGTACCGCTGTGATACTGGCCCTGACACTCAGCGCATGTGGCGGCGGGGGTGACGGCCCCCCGCTGGAAATCATTCCCAAGTACCTGACGCTGGACGGCAAACCACCCCAGGTGATTGCGCACCGGGGCTACTCCGGCCTGTATCCAGAGCAGACACGCATGGCCTATGAAAAGGCTGCCGATGCCGGTGCCGACATGCTGGAGCTGGACATGCACCTCACGCGGGACTGCCAGCTGGTGGCGCGCCACAACGCGTGGCTGAGCGACAGCACCAATGTGGAGGAAGTCGCCAAGACCAATGCCGCGGTAGCTGCCCTCAAACGCACCACACCCGGCGTGCTGGTGAGTGTGAAGTACCCGCCCACCGTCGCTAACGGTCCCGCCAAGTATCTGAGTGACCAGATTGACCTCAACGACCCGCGTTCGGTGCTCAAGCCCTTGGTTGTCGATGGCGAAGACCATACAGGCGACTGGTCCGTCAGCGACTTCTCACTGAACGAGCTCAAGACCCTGCTGGCGGGCAAGATTCTGGACAACGCCAAAGACAGACCCACGGACCTGAATGGCAAGTTGCCCCTGATCAGCGCGCAGGATGTGCTGGACATCGCCGCCGCCAAGAGCAAAGAACTCAAGCGCACGATTCCCGTTTACGCGGAGACCAAGAACCCTTACTGGAACAACCAACAAGCCATTGCCAATGGCTGCGGATTGCCCGGCTCGCACCCTCTGGAAGATGCGGTGATGGCTCTGCTTGAGAAGAACCAGCTCAACAGCCAGAGTGCACCCATCTATATCCAGAGCTTTGACCCGGAAAGCCTCAAATACCTGCGCAAGGCCGGCATGAAGGCCAAGGGTGTGCAGCTGGTGGATGGCAATGACATCAACTTCCAGGACGGCTCCATGGTCTACATCACCAATGATGAATGGACCTTCATCAGCGGCCGACCTTACAGCTGGACATTGGCCGGTGACGCCCGCACCTTTGGCACCATGCTGACCACACCCGGCCTGGCCGAGATCAAGACCTATGCCGATGGCATTGGCCCCTGGAAGCCCCAGGTGCTGGCGCACTCTGTCGTGCCATACCTTGCCGGTGCTGGCCTCAAGGATGTGAATACGCTGAAAGACACTGGCCTGATTACCAATGCGCACAAGGCGGGACTGGTGGTACACAGCTTCACCTTCCGCGATGAAGCGGCGCGCCTGGCAGGCATTTACAAGGGCGATCCGGTGCAGGAGTTCCTTGCCTACTTCCGCCTGGGCATTGATGGTGTCTTCACCGACTTCACCGCCACAGGTGTCAAAGCGCGTGAGGCTTATGAGAAAGAGCTGAAAAAGTAAGCCGGTATTCCTGGCCACTTTATTCCGGCACTCTTGCGCGGCGCATCAAGCACCGCGCCCCAACGCCCAAGGTACTTCGGTGCCTTGGGCTTTTTCTTGCACCTGCCTCACCACAACCGGCATTACATCCCGTGTTCGGCCTGCGCTTTCTCAGCGCAACCCTCCTACATAGCGCGGTGCGCTGCGCGGCAGTATCTGCGGCTCTTCCGGAAGAGCAGGTGCAGAGGCGCTTGCCACTACAGGAGTCACTGCAGGGCTTGATGTGCCACCGCGCCTCGGCGTACTGGGACGGCTCCAGCTGCTCTGCAAGCGTTCGGCCAGTCTGGCCAATTCCTCGTCTGCGTTCTCATGGGCATGCGCCAGCGCAAAATCCGCCATGGCCTGCGCATAGAGCTGGTTGCCCGCCATCCATTCGGTATCTGTGACCCTCCCCGTCTTGCGGCGCAAAACCACATGCAGATGGGCGGCTATTGCCAGCCGTTCGCTGTCCTCCATACAAGCACCTCCTGACGTTTGACTCAAGCAAAGCGCGCGTACAGCTGTTTCAGTGCTGACGCTCCAGATGCAGGCTGATGTCCAGCCCTTCCATTTCCTGTACAGAATCCACCCGCAGTGGCATGACCAGGCGAATCAAAAACAACAAGACGGCCGTGCCCACTGCGCTGTAGGCGGCTACGGCCAATACAGCGACCAGCTGATTGAGAACCGTGGGACTGGTGCCTGCGATCACCGGATCAGCGAACACGGCGGTCAGC
>ERZ724524.337-NODE-337-length-30164-cov-9.626391_pt1 | contig 30164 bp, 25 predicted proteins | sample MGYA00376057_ERZ724524 | MGnify/ENA primary metagenome ERZ724524 (study PRJEB28724, sample SAMN07190888) | wastewater metagenome | isolation source: influent of sewage treatment plant in Hong Hong | place: USA: Christiansburg, Virginia | collected 2016-03-01 ...
CGGCGGGCGAAGCCGGCAGTTCGGGCGGGCGCGTGCGCGCCATTTTGGCCCCGCGCGACGCGGCGCCGGCCACGCCAGTGGCACCTGCGCCCGGCCCAAGCCCGCAGCTCAAGCCCAGCAGCCGCCTTGAGGGTGCGCCCCGGTGAGTGCGCCGGAGGAAATGGTCACCGCGATGGCCAGCGAAAAGGTTCACGAAGTGGCCAGCGAAACTTCCAGCGAGTCGAGCTTGCTGGAGGTGCGGCACCTGGCCAAGGCCTACGGCGGGCGCAAGGTGGTCAAGGATGTCTCGCTCAACGTGCGCAAGGGCGAAGTCGTGGGCTTGCTCGGCCCCAACGGCGCCGGCAAAACCACGTCGTTCTACATGATCGTCGGCCTGGTGCGCAGCGACGCGGGCGACATTTTCATTGATGGCCGCTCGGTGGGCCACATGCCGATTCACCGGCGCTCGCGGCTAGGCATGTCCTATCTGCCCCAGGAGGCCTCGATCTTCCGCAAACTTACGGTGCAGGAAAATGTCCGCGCCGTGTTGGAGCTGCAGCACGGCGAAGACGGCAAGCCCCTGCCCAAGGCGGTGATCGAGGAGCGCCTGACCTCGCTGCTGCAGGAGTTGCGTGTGGAGCACCTGCGCGATTCGTCGGCGCTTTCGCTCTCGGGCGGCGAGCGCCGCCGCGTCGAGATTGCCCGGGCGCTGGCGACGCAGCCGCGATTCATTCTGCTCGACGAGCCCTTTGCCGGCATCGACCCGATTGCCGTGATCGAGATCCAGCGCATCATCGGTTTTCTGAAGGCGCGCGGCATCGGTGTGCTGATTACGGACCACAACGTGCGCGAAACGTTGGGCATCTGTGATCACGCTTTCATCATCAGCGAAGGCGAGGTGCTGGCCGAGGGCACGCCGACAGAAATCGTCGACAACGCCGAAGTGCGCCGGGTGTACCTGGGCGAGCACTTCCGCATGTAGGGATATGGCCCCCACGGTCCCGCACTGCGTGTCGCTCCCTGCCCCCAAGGGGGCCGCGTTTCGCCTTGGGGCGGCCCGGCGGCGAAACCATTGTCGGCTCTGGTGAGGGAGGTCGCATGAAGCCCGGTCTCTCACTGCGCGTCTCGCAGCACCTGGCCTTGACGCCGCAGCTGCAGCAGTCCATCCGATTGCTGCAGCTCTCCACGCTGGAAATCGCCCAGGAAGTCGAGCAGATGCTGGACGAAAACCCGTTCCTGGAGCGCGAAAACGAAGAGGCGCCGCGGGAAGAATTTGGCCTGGCGCAGGCCGATACCCCGGCAGAGGGAACAGACGCGAGTCTCGAGTTTGCTACATATTCAGGCGCTGACAGCGCAAGCAATACAACCGCTGAGAGCCAAAATGATGCGGAATCTTCCTCCGCAGACGAGTTGCTGGATTGGTCCGGCGATGGCACGCAGGAGATGGCGCCGGACGACGCCGAGTGGGGCGGCGAAGCACCGGCGCGCCAGTCAAGCGATTCAGGCGAGGCCACGAGCGATGCGCTCGACCGCGCGCACGAGCACGGCTCGCTCACCGACTTCCTGCACCGCCAGGCGCTCGCGCTGCGGCTCTCCGACATCGACCGTGCAGCGCTGCGCTTCCTGATTGAATCGTTGAACGACAACGGCTACCTTGAAGACCCCATCGAGGAGTTGGCTGCGGGGCTGGCCCAGGGCGACGCGGAGGAAACCGAAGAACTTGTGCACCGTTTCACCGTGGCGCTGCGTTTGTTGCAAAGCCTGGAGCCCACGGGCGTGGGCGCGCGCCACCTGGCCGAATGTCTGAGCTTGCAGCTGCGCGAACTGCAGGCGGACGGCGCGCACGACGCTGCCCTGGTGGCCACGGCGCTCTGCATCTGCCAGCAGCCGCTCGACCTGCTCGCCCGGCGCGACCTGCGGCGCCTGGCGCCGCTGTGCGGTGCCAGCGAGGACGCCACGCGCGCAGCCATGGGTTTGATTGCGCAGCTGGAACCCCGGCCCGGGCGGCGTTTTGCCAATGTCGAGCGCAATGCCATCGTGCCCGATGTGCTGGTGCGCCGTGTCGGCACCGGCTCCGCCCAGTTCGTCGTGCAGCTCAACCCCGACGTCATGCCGCGCCTGCGCCTGCACGACATCTACGCCGGTGCCCTGCGTGGCCACCGCGGCAGCGATGGCCACCAGGCGCTGCAGCAGCGCCTGCAGGAAGCGCGCTGGTTCATCAAGAACATCCAGCAGCGCTTTGACACGATCCTGCGCGTCTCCAAGGCCATCGTCGAGCGACAGAAGAACTTCTTCGTGCACGGCGAGCTCGCCATGCGCCCGCTGGTGCTGCGCGACATTGCCGACGAACTGGGCCTGCACGAATCGACCATCTCCCGTGTCACCACCGCCAAGTACATGGCGACACCCCAGGGAACCTACGAGCTCAAATATTTCTTTGGTTCGGGCCTGGGTACCGACACCGGCGGCAACGCGTCGAGCACGGCGGTGCGGGCGCTGATCAAACAGTTCGTCGCCGCCGAGAACCCGGCCAAGCCCTTGTCGGACAGCCAGATCGCCGACATGCTCAAAGAGCAGGGCATTGAATGCGCGCGCCGCACCGTGGCCAAGTACCGCGATGCCCTCAAAATCCCCACTGTCACCCTGCGCAAGGCGCTATGAACCAGTTGCAACTTTTCCTGCCCTGCGCCGCCGGCGTCGAGGGTTTCCTGGCCGACGAGGTGCACCAGATCACGGGGCTCACCGGCGATGACTTGCTGGTGGGCCGTGGCGGCGTGCTGCTGCGGGCCTCGTGGCGCGACGCACTTTTGCTCAACCTGAACAGCCGCCTGGCGCAGCGCGTGCTGGTGCAGCTGGCCCAGGGCCTGTACCGCAACGAAAACGATATTTACGCGCTGGCGTCCGGCATTGCCTGGGAAATCTGGTTCACGCCGCGCCAGAGTTTCAAGGTGGAAGTTACGGCCCAGCACAGCCCGCTCACCAGCCTGAACTTTGCCGCTCTGCGCACCAAGGACGCCGTGGCCGACCGCTTTCGTGCCAAGGCCGGCGTGCGCCCCGACGTGGACACCCAGTGGCCCGACGTGCGTGTGCACCTGCACCTGACCACCGACGAGGCCACGGTCTACATCGACACCTCGGGCGAGCCGCTGTTCAAGCGCGGCTGGAGGAACGTCAAGGACGGCGGAGCCAAGGGGGACGCGCCGCTCAAGGAAACCCTGGCCGCCGCCATGATCGCCGCCACCGGCTGGGACCCGCAGGGCGAAGCGCCCCTGCCGCTCTACGACCCCTGCTGCGGCAGTGGCACGGTACTGATCGAAGCAGCGCAGATGGCGTGCCGCATCGCACCGGGCTTGCAGCGGCACTTTGCCTTTGAAAAATTGCTGCCGTTTGAGGCGCATGTCTGGGGTGCTATCAAAGAAGAAGCTAACAGCGCAATCACCACCTGCGCTACGGGCATATTTGGCAGTGATATTTCACACCGGATGGTCGATTTTGCCGAGCACAACGCCGAGCGCGCTGGCGTCGCAGAGGCGCTGCAGCTGCGCGGCGGCGACGCCCTGCAGCGCATGCCGCCCTGCGAGCAGCCGGGGGTGATGTTGCTGAACCCTCCCTATGGTGAGCGCATAGCTGCTGCGGGTGCCGCCGGACAGAATGCGCGCGAGCGAGCCCAGCAGCGCGCGCACGGCGAGGCGGTGGGGCGCGAGGCGGCTGAAATGAGCGGTGGGGACGGCGATGGCGGCGAATTCTTCCAGCAGCTCGCCAGCCACTGGAAGAAAAACTACACCGGCTGGCAGGCGTGGATGCTCACACCCGACCTGAAGCTCCCCGGCAAGATGCGCCTGAAGGAGTCGCGCCGCGTGCCGATGTGGAACGGCCCCATCGAATGCCGGCTGTTTCGCTTTGACCTGATTCGCGGCAGCTTGCGGGCGCGGCCCGGCGATGCGCCCGCTTCCGCCGATGGCACGTGAGCTGACGGTTGCGCTGCCAGCCGCCGGCAGCCGCCGCGCGCTGGTGCTGGACACCAACATCGTGCTCGACTTGCTGGTGTTTGCCGATCCGGCCACCGCGCTGCTGCCCGGCCTGCTGGCTTCGAGGGCGCTGCACTGGATTGCGACGGCGGGCATGCGCAGCGAGCTGGCCCGCGTGCTCAGCTACCCGCAAATCGCACCGCGCGTCGCGTTCTACGACCTTGCGCAAGAAGGCGTGCTGGCGCGCTTTGATGCCGCGGTGCAGACCGTGGAGCCCGCACCGCGTGCCGGTGCCGTTTGCACGGACGCCGACGACCAGCCCTTCATCGATCTGGCCGCGGCGCACGGCGCGATCCTGCTGTCCAAGGACAAGGCGGTGCTGCGTCTGCGCAAGCGCTTGCTGGCTTACGGCGCCGAAGTTGCGACGTCCCTGTCGTTCGTTGACCCTTCTCAGCCTGTGCGCGTTGGCGCCGTGTGAGGCCCTGGAGCGCCGAGTCGCGCATTAGCCAGAAAACTGGAACGTGGCGGCGTCGTGCAGCTCCCAGGCACCTTCGCTTTTGAACTCCAGCACGTGGCTGTGGTGCTCCAGCACCGAATGCCGGTGCGCAATGCTGACCAAGGTGACGCCGCTTTCGCGCAGCCGCTGGTAGAGCGAGGTCTCGTTGGCATCATCGAGCGCGCTGGTGGCTTCGTCCAGAATCACCATGCCAGGATGGCGCGCCAGCACCCGCGCAAACGCCAGGCGCTGCTGCTCGCCGGTGGAGAGGAGCTTTTCCCAATCGTGCGTCGCCTCCAACCCGCCGACCCGCTCGGCCAGCGTCTCGAGATGCACCTCCTGGAGCAGCTCCAGCAGCCGCTCATCTGTGAGATCGGTGGTGGTGGACGGGTAGATGATCTGGCTGCGCAGCGTGCCGCTGTGCATGTAGGGGCGCTGCGGCAGGAAGAACATGTCTTCGATTGGCGGGTGCTGCACCACCCCGCTGCCACTGTTCCACAAGCCGGCAATGGCCCGCAGCAGCGAACTCTTGCCGCAGCCGCTCGGGCCGGTGATGAGCAGTGCCTCGCCCGGTGCGAGCTGCAGGGACAAGTCCTGTACCAGCATGCGGCGATAGTCTGGTGTGTACAGGGTGAGTCCCTCGATGGCCAAGGTGTCGCCAGCGCGCATCTCTATCGTCGGCGATAGATCGGGCTTAACCACGGCTGCAACCCCTTCGATCGCGGGCGGCTCGGCCCATGGGGCGGGTGCCGGCGCGGTTTTCAAAACGACTTGCGAGAGCGCGTGCAGCCGGTCGATACCCGCCACAAAGCGGCTCAGGCTCTCGAAGTTGTCCACGATCAGCGAGACGGCTGCAAGCACAGCCGTAAATGCCCCCGCAGCCTGCACCGCGCGCCCGACTTCCATCTCGCCCGCCAGCACGGCGCCTGCCAGCACGACACTGGGCACCACCAGAGTGAGTTGGCTGAAGGAGCGCTGGAACAGGTTGAGTGAGCGCTGCGTCTTGATCATTCGGGCGAAGTTGTTGAACGCGGCCTCAAAGCGCTGATTGAGCTGCGCGCGCTCTTGCGGTTCGCCGCGGTAAAACGCAATCGATTCGGCGTTCTCGCGCAGCCGCATCAGGCCAAAACGGAAATCGGCCTCCCGGCGCAACTGCCAGAAGTTCATGCGGATGAGGGGTGTACCGAACAGGTACAGGGCGCCGAACGTCCCGAGAAAGGCGTAAATCGCCAGGATGGCGACCAAGGTGTGCGAAATGGACCAGAGCACCGCGCTGAAGGCGATGAGCTGCATCAGTGAGCCCATGAAAATCAGCAAAAAGTTCGTCGACCGCCCGGTGAAGGTGTTGATGTCTTCGCTGATGCGTTGGTCCGGGTTGTCGATTTCGCCGCGCGCACCGATTTCGTAGTACTTGCGTTCGCGCAAGTAACCGTCCAGAAAGCGGGATGTCAGCCAGCGCCGCCAATAGTTGGAGAAGGCGTCGCGCATGTAGTAATAGAACGCGTACACCGGGACCGCGAAGGCCAGCACATAGAGTGTGGTGCGCACAGCCGCCCAGAAGCGCGGCGCATCCCGCCCAGCCAGCGCCGACGTCATTTCACCGCTCTTGTCCACCAGCATGACCGCCAACTGCGTATCGACGACCATGAGCCCAATCAGCAGCGCCATGAGCCCCCACGCTGTGCGTTTCTTGTCGCCTTGCCAATACGGTTTGGCGACGCTCATGAACTGTTTCCAGGCAGCAAGCGACAAGGTCGGAGGGCGCCTGCGCCGGGTCTTTTTGGGTTTCAATGGCCCGCCCGCACCTGGGCTATCAAGGGAAGCGTCAGGAAGGTCAGCAGCGGCTACGGGTGTGGACATGAAAGTGTATGGGTACGCGGAGCAAATAGGGCATCCGGCCGCAAGCGTAGGGCCAGCGCCAACGCCGCGCTGTCAGCCGCCGCGCCCAGTCGTGTAGGGCGCCGCCGCGACACCCTGCCTCTGTGCAAATTCGTGAAACGGCGCGCTCGGCGCGGTGTGGAGTGGAGCCCGATTCAAGGTGTTCGCGCTGTCGGAGCCCATTTTGCACTCGGTCTTTTGATTCTGGATACAAAGAAGGTTGCGCTGGCGTTTGACCTGCCGGCGCAAGCGCCTGAACTCCGTCGCGTGGGCGTAGCTACAGGCCTTGCGCCGAACATTTTTCCCTCGCTTGCAAGGGCCTGCTTGGGTACGATGCCACAGCTTGTGGCTGCGGCCACCACCTTGCGCGCGGCAATCCCCAGCTGGCGACTCTGCTGGCTCAGGCACAGCTTGGCCAGGTAGCTCTTGCGGTTCTTGCTGACTGCCACACCCGAGCGCACCGCACCATGAAAATCGACCATCGCACCCAGTTGGATGGTCTGAATCAATTTCAATGGGAGAAGTAATATGATCTCCCTTTGGGATCGCGGATTCAGTTTATTTTTTTGATCGTTCTTTATGAAAACACTTCTGCGCGTTGCAGCTTTTCTGCTATCTGTTATCCCGATTCTTGCCAACGCGTTGGCCAGTTCGCCAGTGTCAAGCATCATCGTCATGCCATGGGAAATCAGCCAGAACCAACGTCTCCCGAGTCAATTAAAATCCAGCGGATTCAGCCATGCCACTTTTTATCTCAACTGGTCCGACATTGAGGCGCGCGAAGGGGTTTATGATTTTGAATCCTATCACGGAGATATCGATAAAATCGTTGAGAGTGGGTTGTCTCTCATATTTGTGCTTGACATGGGAGGACGTCCTTACAAGAACAGGGATGGTCAACTGGTACCCAACGTCTCAACGGTTCCTCAGTGGATTGCGGCGTCACATCCAGATATCGCTATGCGAAATTTCTCCGGGGATCTGAGCTGGCAACCAGATTTTACGGATGAAGAATTCAGAGAATATGTCAAAAAGTTCATAGCGAATACGATTCAACATTTTTCCACGCGTTATCCGGGAAAAGTATTAGGCTATGCGATTGGCCTTCAGGAAGAGCATGAAATAAAATACGGGCAAATGGGGTACCAATGGAGGGATTACAAAGAATCTACTGAAAGCGCGTTTTTTAAAAAATATGGCAGCAGGCAACCGATTATAAATTACAATAATAACATAGCTGCGGGCGCGCCGAAATCTGAGCCACTTTTGCATGCTCAAAAAGAGTTCAGAGAAGACCGACTTGTAGAAGCCACCTGCGCATACGCCAAGGTAATTCAAAACAACGGCGCAGAGGCGATAGGGTATTTTGCTGAAACATTTACATCCCATGATGCGATCTATGGCGCAGGCGTTGTAGAAAAACTCCAGAAATGTATTGATATCGCAGTCATAGATTTCAATTTCTATGATGGATACCGCCTGATTTCTGATGCGGATATTCTCCCCGTGCTCGCCAACTACATGGGCTCACTTGGGTACAAGAAGATCATGGTAGGCGCCTATGGGGAGCGCTGGGAAGCAGAAAAGAAAACGCCCAAGCTTGTACCTTTGATACAGCGATCTATTGAGCAATCTCTATTGCAATCGGAGGTCATTGGCTACGAAATTGGTGGCTTCGAGCATCAGACGGATGGGAAGGTTCTGGCATCCCTTGAGTTGAATAGAATCAATCAAAGGGCGGCACCCGTCAAGGCCAAATCTCAAAAGCGCCTCAGGGTTGGAATTCTTGGTTCAACTTCAAATCTTTATGTCTGGCATGGAGAAAGAAGCGCTGGTAGAAATATTCACCACGACGCACTGTTTGCCGCTTATAAAATATTGAGTAGCCAGCCGGATATGGAAGTCCATCTCATCGGAGAAAAAAATCTTCTTGATGATGATTCGCTGATTCAATCGCTCGATGCGATCCTCATTCCGCATCAGGCCGCCTTGGCCCACAACATCAAAGTCAAGCTGACGTCCTTTTGGAAAAATGGGGGAGCGCTCATACAGGACATGCGCTTGGGCGAGTTTGACGAAAATGGCAAGCCCACTTTTGACTGGATGCATGAGGTTTTCGGCATTGGCAGCATCAAGTGGAAAACGCGAGGCGGACTTTTTTTAATCGACGGCATCGTTTACCGTCTCAAACCTTCAAAGCAGCTGTACGCAAGCCATGCATCGCTCACGCCGCGTCCGGGGTACCAGCTACGTGCTACGGAGATTCTTCAGCCAGGTCAAGGCCTCGTTCTGCGCGGGGAGCGAACTTTGGCATTCGGGTTTCTTCCGCAATTGATAGAGGGCGAAGCCGGAGAGGTTTGGCGAAATCTATTCGTGCGTGAAATTTCCAGCCTGATGCGGTCACAATCTTCTGCAGGCAGGGTGAATTGATGGGCGTGTTAGTTAAATTTTTCTAAAGAAAGCCGAATTTACGCTATTGCGACTTTAGGATTTCTTTTGGCAAGTCTGATGAATGGCTGCTCTATAAATTGGTAGCTTAGAAAGGCAAGTGCAACGGTGGCTAAGATGGAAATGATTGCCACTAGAGTTTTGTCGCCAATTGATTTCGAAACCAGTACGATAATAGGATAATGAATTAGATAGAATGAATATGAGATATCGGACAACAGTTTAACGAATTTAGGATTTTCGTAGCTGATGTCTTTTAATATTAGGAAAAGTGCTGCAACTCCAAAACCTGTAATAAAAATTGGATCTGGGAAATGTGGTTTCCAAGCGGGTGACAATATAACGGTCAGGAGAAATATGGATGCCAGCCCGGTTTTATCGAGGCGCGGAGATTTTACTGCGATAAGCGCGCCGAAAAAGAAGAAAGGCAGCTGACTAACAAAATTGTTGTTCGCAAAGAAGAATTTCGCATTGGGATCCAAGGATTTGTTGAATACTAAATCGGATAGACCTAGAACAATCCACGCGTAGGCTATTGCCATTGAAATACATGTGATTTTTATCGGATATCGATAAAAGTTTGTAACGCACAAAAAGGCAATAACATACCAAGCGACTTCAATCGTCAGCGTCCAGCTGACAAATAGGGCGTTATATTTATAATAGTATTTTGGGAAAAGGTGTTGCAGAAAAGTTAAGTGGGCCAGAAGGGCTTTTGTATCTAGTGACTGTAATGTGAGTTGGCCAAATACGAGCGAAAAAATCAAAAACCAGAAAATATATGCTGGATATATTCTCATAAATCGATGGCGCGTATAATCTTTGATGCCATATCGTTTGGCGCTGATTATAATCAAGTAGCCACTAACAACAAAAAATATCTGCACTCCAAGCCATCCGCCAATATGAGCGATGAATGGGAGGAGCACGATGTTGGCTCCGGAGTATAGATGATGAACGAAAACCAAAGTGACTGCCAGCGCCCTTAAGGTTTCAATAGCCGCATTTTTGTCGTTGCCAGGCGTTTTTATTTGGGTGTTGGTTTCCATGCGTTCTGATTTTATTATTTGACTGAGGGAATTTCCGTTTGGCATGACCCGCAGCGATCCATTTCGTGCGTCGGCGGGAAGAGACGGGTATGCAGAAGATTATTTCACACGAAAGCAAACTGCCGAGTTGTGAACCATTGGTTTTTCTGTGCGCGGGTCGTCCGTCGCTATCAATAGTCCGCCCTGAACAATCCCGATTTCAGCCAAGCACAAGCTGACCACATCCCGCTGGGGCGACCATCGGCTTGAAGGCCGTCAGCATGCACAGCCAAATCCAGGCGCAAAAACGCCGCAGCGCGGCCAGGATCATGCGCAGGTTGTGGCCCGCACCGCACATCACCGCATGCAGCGCATCGCCCAAGGCGCCCTTGAGCGGATTTCGGGCGAGCCTACCGTCCATCTTCATGTGCCCGATCGCTGGCTCGATCGCACTGCGCCGGTGGATCACGGCCTTCAAGATTCTGGTGATCCCTCGCCTCTGGCCCGACATCAGCACGCGCACCCCTTCGATCTGCACCCCCCGGTAGCCCCGGTCTACCACCGCCGTCTTTGGCTTGCAGTCGGTGCCAGTGAGGATGCCCACCTGCTCCAAGGTCTCGGCCAGCGTGTGGCCGTCATACGGATTGCCCGGCATGGATCGCATGCCAACCACCAGCCCTTCCTTGTGTGTGGTGGCAATGCTCACCTTCACTCCGAATTCGTAGGGCGTTCGGGCCTTGCCCTTTGAGATGCACTCGACCTCCGGGGCGTGCAAGGCATAAAGCTTGTTCTTGTCCTTGGGGCGTTGGGCGAGGATGCGTCCCGTGCGGCTGAGCAAGTCTTGGGTCTTGAGCTTTGCCGCCTCAGGCAGTCGGTGTAGTTGCTCGGTCACCTCTCGCTGCACCCGGCCCACGCGGGTGCGCAGTGCCCGCAGCGCTTTCTTCATGCGCTTGAACTGTTTGGCGTGGGCGTAGCGCCCCACCTGAGCGGCCATTCTGGGGGCGATGCGGTTGTAGTTCTGGCGCAGCGAGATGCCGTGCTCGTTGGCCACCCTCACCAAATGCTGGCGGCTCTTCTCCAGCAAGCGGCTGTCCGTGGGGTAGGCCACAGCTTTGGGCATGACGGTGGTGTCGACGATAACGCGATCAACACTGGCAGCCTTGATGACACCGCCGCGCCGGGCCGCATCAATGGTGGCCATGAGCAGTGTCTCTACGCCTTCTTCCCCGATGCGCTTTCTCCAGCGCGTGAGGCTGCTGGGGTCAATGGGGGCCTGCGTTTGCAGGTAAATCTCGCCGCAGAAGTACCGCCAATAAGGGTTCTCCACCCAGGTGTTGACCACAGCCTCATCGGATGTCCGAAAGGTGTGCTGCAGGTACAGCAGGCCCGCGACGAGGCGCGGGGGCAAGGCCGGGCGGCCACGGGTGGAGGTGAAGTGGGCGCTGAAGTTACGCTCGATCTCGGCCCAGTCGATCAGGCCCGCCAAGAGCACCAAGGGGTGGCGCATGTTCAGAAGTTCGTCCAGACGGTTGATGAACAAGCAGTCGGTTTGCGCTGCGACAGGTGTTGGACCCATTGGAAAACTCCGTCGAAATTTGCAAGGAAACCAATCCCTATAACGGATGGGTCTGCAGATTTGATGACGCAAAAGCAGGAAAATAGATAATTAAATCAATGGGTTGAGCGTTTTTCAGGGCGGACTCAATAGGTGTCAATAGGTGTCAATAGGTGTCAATAGGGTTCCACGCGGCGTGGGGTTCAGTTTTCGAAGAATCCGCGCATTTCCACGATTTCCTCAAACGGCGCACGCTCCGTGCGCATCTGGTTGATGGGGGCCTGTTCGTCCGCGTAGCCCAGGGCGATGCCTGCAAACAGGGTGTGCTCCGGGCTCAGCCCCAGAAACGCCTTCACCGGTTTGGAGCAAAACGCCCAGTAGTCCTGGGGGCAGGTGGCGAGGCCTGCCTCCAGCGCCAGCAGCAGCACGTTTTGCAGGTAGCAGCCCAGATCGGACCATTGCGGTGGCCCCATGCGCCGGTCGATACTCAAAAAAATGCCTACGGGCGCGCCGAAAAACTGTGCGTTCTTTGCCATCTGGCGCAGGCGTGCAGCCTTGTTTTCGCGCGCAATCGCAAGTGTGCTGTAGAGTTGCTCGCCGTTTTCAAAGCGGCGCGTGCGGTAGGGTTCCCACAGGCTCGGCGGGTAAACGGCGTACTCGGGTTCGGGCTGGGGAGGGCTGGCTGCAACATGGGCCAGCAACTCGGCCAACGGGGCGCCCGTGAGCGCATGCACCCGCCAGGGCTGCAGATTGCCGCCCGAAGGGGCACGTGCTGCCGCGCCCAGGATGGCACGCACCGTGGCAGCGGGCGGTGTTCTGGCTTGAAATGCGCGCACCGACATGCGCTGTGCAATGGCTTCGGAAACCTTCATGGGCGGCTGGGCTCGCTGCCCGTTTGGGTGCTGGCGCCTGGCGCCAGGTGCACGGCGCGCTGGGGCGCGGTGTTCACCGCCAGCTGGAACACGTCCGGCCGCGCGTAGTGGCCGACGGGGTCGAAGTCCATCTGCGCGCGGGCGATGTCGCCGGTGTCGATCTCGGCGGTCAGCAGCACATCCTCGCCGTACACCGGCCCGGCCAGCACCTGGCCGAGCGGGCCGATGATGCAGCTTCCGCCGCGCATCAAGAGTGTGTCGTCGGCTTCGGGCAGGCGGTTGTGCATGGCGTCCATCGGGAAGTCCGTCCGCCGCAGGTGCTGGCAGCTTGACAGCACAAAGCAGCGGCCTTCCATGGCGATGTGCTGCATGCTGGCAATCCAGCTGTCGCGGTCGTCCGCCGTGGGTGCGCAGTACAGGGCCACACGCTGCTGGTACATGGCCATGCGCATCGCCGGCATGTAATTTTCCCAGCAGATGACCGCGCCGAGCTTGCCGTAGGGCGTATCGATGGCTTTCAGCGTTGAGCCGTCGCCATAGCCCCAGACCAGGCGCTCCAGCGCGGTCGGCATGAGCTTGCGGTGGTAGCCCAACACCCGGCCTTCGCCCTGGGCGTCCGGGCCCAGGTAGACGGCGGTGCAGTACAGCGTGCCGCCATCGCGTTCGATGATGCCGATGCAGACGTAGAGTTTTTCGCGCCCGGCGGTCTTGGCGAGCCGGGCGAGTTCCGGGCCGTCCAGTGTCACGGCAGCGTCGAAGTATTTCTTGAAATCCTCGCGACCCTGGGGTGTGCGGCCGCCGATGTAATTATGAAAGTCTGCGCCTTTGGGGTAGCCGCCCAGAAAGGCCTCGGGGAACACCAGCACCTGCGCGCCGCGCTGGGCGGCTTCGTGCATCAGGCTTTCGGCGCGCGCGACGGTGGCGGCGGTGTCGAACATGACGGTCGCGGTTTGCGCGACGGCGGCGGTCAATTGCATGGGGTCTCCTCAGGATGCGGTTGCGTCAATCCACAGTGTGCCGCAGGCGCTCATCATCAGGGGGCGAGCAGCACCCAGGCTGCGCGTGCGCGCTGCAGGTCGCGGCCCAGGCGGCGGCTGGTGGGCAGGTGGCGCAGCGCCGACAGGCGCCGGATGCTGGCCACCAGTGCAGCCTGCATCTCGGGACTCCCTTGTGCCACCCAGGTGGTCCAGAGCGGGCGCGCCTTAGTGAGGGCACCGGCCTCGTGCAACGCCAGCGCGCTGGAGTGAGCGAAGCACAGCGCATCGCGCGCATGGCACAAGCCCAGCGGGAGCACCGATCCGGGGTCGTCCTCGAAATCGATGAAACCTACATGGCCGTCACCACAGCGCACCAGGTTGCGCGCAAACGCTTGGCTGAGGTAGCTGCCGCCCCGGTGCACCGCACCGATCGCCGACAGGCCCTGCTGCCACAGCGCCAGCACGGCGGGTGCGCCTGCGGGCACGGCGTCGCGCATTTCGTTGGCCAGCGAGGGCGTGGCTTGACCCGGCACCCCGAGATGGCGCATCAGCAAGGCATCGGATTGCACCGCCAGCAAGACGGGAACATGCACGCCGAGCGACGCCAACTCGCGCAGCCGCCGCGCCTCGGTGGCAATGGCCTGTTCGCCGCCCAGGTTGGGCACCGGCGTGAGCAGCGGCAAGCGCAGCAGGCGGGCGAGCGTGCCCATCAGCCGGTAGCGCCCCATGCTGTTGCGCGCGCCGGCTTTCTTGAGCCACAACTGCTCGCCGCCGGGGTGGTAGCTGGCGATGCTTCGGGTCTGGGTGGCGGCCTGGGCGCGCAGAAAATCGGGGTAATCGGTCATGGAGCAAGCGAAAAGGCCGGCGCTACACTGGCCGCCGTGCCCGGCGCGCCCTCTGTCCTTGGCAGGCGCGGCAGCCGGGGATCATAGAAGCCTTTGCCCGTAGATCGGATATGCCATGACCCAAGCCACCCCCGAACCCGGCGCCCATCGGACGCCTGCGCTTGCACCCGAAGACCTGGAGGCGCTCGACGACTTGCTGGACGAACTGCGCACGCGCCTGGACGAAACTCCGCAATGGGAGTTCTGCGACGGTTTTCTGACGGCCCTGGTCTGCAGCCGCCGCGCCATCCCACCCGCCGAATATTTGTCCATGCTGCTCGGCGACGGAGAAAACATTGAAGTGCCGGATGGCGAAACCCTGCCGCTGCTGCCCATGTTTTCGGGCGAAGAGCAGCAGGCGCGTTTCCTCGCGCTGTGGCAGCGGCGCTGGGACGAGGTGGCGCTGGCGCTCGATACGCCGGTGGAAGCGCTCGACGACCCCCGCACCCTGGAGCCCGAAGTGATGGACGTGCGCGGCGCGCTGCTGGCGCTGCCCGAGGCGGATCGGCCGCCGCTGGACGACGAAGAAATTCCCTCGTTTGCGCAGGTCTGGGCGCTCGGCTTCATGTTCGCGGTGGAAAACTGGCCCGAAGACTGGGCCCCGCCGCGCGAGCGCGAGCATGCCCAGTGGCTGGACGATGCGCTCGACTCCGTCGTCGCGCTGACCGAGGACGACACCGCCCAAGCCAGCATCAACATGTATTCCGAAGACGGCGCGCCTTCGGTCAGCGAAACCCGCGTCGAGCTGTTCGGGGAGGCCATCTGGGCGGTGTACGACCTGCGCCAGCTCTGGAAAAGCCTGGGCCCGCGCGTGGAGACGGTGCGCAAGGCGCCCGAACCGGGCCGCAACGATCCCTGCTGGTGCGGCAGTGGCAAGAAGTACAAAAAGTGCCACGGGGCCTGAGACGCTATTCATTAGATAGCTGCAATTGCTTGTCAGATAAGCGGTAGAGCCGATTTTCATTGAAAATATGGCTTGTTTGCCCGCTGCCTGCCCTTGCATGGCGGCTTCGTGCTTGGACAACTCACAACAGCGGCGGCAGCTCGCGCGCCAGAAAGTCGTAGACCGCACGAATGCGGCGGCTTGCGCGAATCTCGCGGTGCACCACCAGCCAGGCCGGCAACGGCGCGATCTCCAGCGCGGGCAAGACCTGCACCACGCCGGTGTCTTCGCGCAGCATGTACGCCGCCACAAAGCCGATGCCGAGGCCCGCGCGCACCGCCGCCCAGTACGCCATGAGGTCGTCGGTGCGCAAAGCAAAGTGCTCGGGCCCGACGCTCTGGCCCATCGCGGCGAAACCGCGCGGGATTTCCTGGGTCTGGTCGTTGCCCACCAGATCGTGCTCCAGCAGATCCATCGGATGTGCAGGCCTGCCCCGGCGCTCCAGGTAACTTCGGTGCGCACAGGCGACCACGCCCACCTGGCCGATGCGCCGCGCCACCAGCGCGCCTTGCGTGGGCCGCACCATGCGCACGGCGATATCGGCCTCGCGGCGCAGCAGGTCGCTGATCGCGTTGCTGACCACCAGCTCGATCTGGATGCCCGGCAATTCGGCACGCAGCCGCAGCAGCAGCGCAGGCATCAAGACACACGCGAGCGGCTGGCTGGCCGAGAGCCGCACGCTGCCCGAGAGCACGGTCTGCGATTGGTGCGCGCCGCGCAGCAGGCTCTGGGCGCCCGCCTCCATGGCACGCGCGGCGTCGGCCAAACGGTGTGCGGCCGGGGTGGCCACCAGGCCACGCCCGGTGCGTTCGAACAGCGGCGTGCCCAGCTGGCTTTCCAGCTGCGCCACATGCCGGCCCACGGTCGGCTGGCTCAGGCCCAGCGCCCGGGCAGCGCCCAGCAGGCTGCCGTGCTCGTGGGCCGCGAGAAACGTAGGAACCAGCTGCCAGTTGAAATCGGACATATTCAAAAATGAATAACAAAGCTGCACACCTGGTGCATTGTGCGGCGCTGCGTCGCTGACCACAATGGCGCCATGAACGCCTCACTCTCCACCCTTGTTGCCCCACGCCTGCACACCATCCTGGGTGCCAATGGCGTGATCGGGCGCGAACTCTCTCGCGTGCTCGCAAGCAGCGGGCAGCGCGTGCGCCAAGTCAGCCGCCACCCCCTGGCGGTGCAGGCCGGTGACGAGTTGCGGGCGGCCGACCTGCTGGACGCCAATGCCACCGCCGATGCGGTGGCAGGCAGCGACGTGGTCTATCTGCTGGCCGGCCTAGCGTACGACGCCGCCGTGTGGGAGGCGCAGTGGCCGCGCGTGATGCAAAACGCCGTCGACGCCTGCCGGCGCCACGGCGCCCGCCTGGTGTTCCTGGACAACGTCTATGCCTACGGCGCCGTCCAAGGGGACATGACCGAGAGCACGCCCTTCAATCCCTGCAGCCGCAAAGGCGCGGTGCGCGCTGCGGTGGCCACAGCCTTGCTCCAGGCCGTGGCGCGGGGTGATGTGCAGGCACTGATTGCGCGCTCGGCGGATTTTTACGGCCCCGGCGCCAGCAACAGCTTTTTGAAAGCGGTTTTGTTTGACCGGCTGTGCGCTGGCCAGGCGCCGCAGTGGATCGGCGACCCGGCCGCGTGGCACAGCTTTACCTACACGCCCGACGCCGGGCGCGCGCTGGCTGCCCTGGCGCAATCGGGTGGCGCTTGGGGGCAAACCTGGCACTTGCCCACATCGGCCGAGCCCATGGGTGGCGAGCGGATGACCCGCCTGGCCTGCGAGCTGGCCGGCCAGCCGTATCGCCTGCGCGCCATCCCGCGCTGGTTGCTCAAGCCCGTGGGCTGGTGGGTGAAGGCGATCCGCGAGAACCACGAAATGATGTACCAGCTCGACAGCGACTACCGCTTCAGCAGCGCCAAGATCGAAAAGGCTCTGGGCTTGAAGGCCACAGCCTACGCGGACGGTGTCGCCGCGACGCTGGCGTTGCCCTCAGCCGCCTGAGTGCCCGTGCTCAAGTAGGCGGCGCAACTGTGCCAGCGCATGGCGCACCGTGGCGGCCCGCACCGCTGCGCGGTCGCCTTCGAAACGCTGCAGCTCGCTGTGCGTTATGCCCGCCACACACCAGGCGAACCACACCGTGCCGACGGGCTTGTCGGCGCTGGCGCCGGTGGGCCCGGCGACGCCAGTGACGGCCAGGCTGGCCTGCGCGTGCGAGTGCGCGAGCGCCCCCTCGGCCATGGCGCGCGCCACCGCTTCGCTGACTGCGCCGTTCGAATCGATCAGCGCGGCGGGAACGCCCAGCAGCTCGCTTTTGGCGGCATTGGAATAGCTGACAAAGCCGCGCTCGAACCACTGGCTGGAGCCGGCGAGGGCCGTGCAGGCCGCGGCAATCAACCCGCCGGTGCAACTCTCGGCGGTGGCCAGCATGTCGCCGTGCGCCAGCAAATGCGAAGAAATATGAGCCAAATTGGCCTCTAGCGCTTGACTGTATTGCGCTAAAAGCTCCTGATTAAATAGCAAATTGACACTCACCAGAACCTCCACAACGCAATCACCAGCAGTGTGCAAAACGCAGCCACGAAGTCATCGAACAGGATGCCGAAGGCGCCGCGCGCGCCGAAGCCCTTGAAACGCGCGTCGGCCCAGCCCACTGGTCCGGGCTTGGCCGCGTCGAAGTAGCGAAAAAGTGCAAAGGCCACCGCCTGGCCGAGCAGCCCCATGGGCATGGCCAGCCAGAGGATGAGCCAGAAGGCCAACACCTCGTCCCACACGATGCAGCCGGGGTCCGCCACGCCCAGGTTGTGCGCAGCCACGGCGCAAGCCCACCAGCCCATCAGCGTGCCGGCGGCAATCAGCAGGCCCAGTTCGGCCACGCTGAACCAGCGCGCCAGCACCAGCCAGGCCACCCAGGCCCACAGCGTGCCCACGGTGCCCGGCGCCCAGGGCGAGAGGCCTGAGCCAAACCCCAGGGCGATGAAGTGCGCCGGGTGCGCCAGCAGGAAGCGGGCGGTGGGGCGCTGTGCGGCTGTGGCCGTCATTTGCGCTCCTGCACGGGAAGGTCTTTGGGGTAGCGGATGGTGTGTTCGGCGACAAACTGGGCTGTGGCGCCCGCCGCCAGCGGCTGCTGCCAGGCGATGCTGCCCTTCTGCTGGTTCCAGGCCAGGCTGGCGGGCTGTGGCTGGTAACGCGATTCGACCTCAATTTTTTCGTTGCGCGAGACCGGCGCGGCGTCCAGCACCTGCAGGTTGATGCTGGCCTTGTGGCGGTTTTCCACCTGGTAGCTGCGGCGCGTCTGGCGCTCGGTGCGCGAACCGGTCAGGCCGGTGGTGCCGGTCATGTCCTGCGGCGCCTCGGCACGCACCAGCACCAGTTCATCGCGGCCAAACGACAGGCTGGCGGTGGGGGTGGCACCCGCTGCGCTGGCGCTCGCAGCGCTGGTGGCGCTGAAGTCCAGGCGCCCGGTGCCGACAAAGGCGCCATCGCGGTACAGGGCTACGGGGCCGGGCGGCCAGACACCCGGCGGGGGCGCGATCTCGGCCACCAGGTAGGCCGCTTCTTCCACCGCGGGCGCGGTGCGGGTGAGAAGGCCGGCGCTGGCCTGCTGCGTGCCCAGGCTCAGCGTCACGCGCTGGCCGCTCGATGGCACGGTGATGCGCTGCGGCACGGCAAATTCGGTGGCAAAGCCCTTGTCGAGCGTGCCAACGTCCAAGTTCGGCATTCCCTCTTCGGCCACATTGCCGCGCGCCATCGGGGCGGGCGCTGGGGCTCCGGGTGCCATGTCCATGGCCTTGGCGGCCATCTGAGGCTGGGGCGGCGGCGACGCAGCGTCCAGCGTCCAGGGGCGTGGCAGGCGGCCCTGGGTGGCGCGATTGGGTTGGCCGGTGGAAAGCGTGAGCTGCACGCCCGCCCAGTCCTCTCCGCTGTTTTGCGCCACCAGTGCCAGGCGTTCTAGTTGCACGCTGGCTTTGGTGGCATCGAGCGTGGCGCGGTAACTGGGTTGCCAGCCGGGCCCGCGCACCTGGTAGCTCAAGCGCAGCTCGGCGTCGCGCTCGGTGGCCAGATTGACCGTCACGGATACCACGCGCGCACGCTGGCCTGCCACGCGATCGCGCTCCATGGTCAGTGGTTTCAGCGTGCGCTCCAGCGCCTCCTGGCGGCGCGTGAGGGCATGGGCGCGGGCCAGCACATCCTGGCCGGACTTGCGCAGCACATCGGCGGTGGCGCTGATCTGCGCCGGGGTCGCGGGCAGGGCGGGGCCCATAGTCGCAGACGCAGGCGTGCCCGTTCGGCCCCCGGCCACGCCTTTGAGGTAGCTGTCCACCAGCTGCAGCGCCCCCGATTCGGCCTGGACGGCGGCGATCTGGTCCTCCAGCTCACGGATGCGGCCATCGAGCGGGCTGGCGCAGGCCGAGGCGACGTCGCGGTCTTCGGTCAGCACATTGAACTCGCCCACGCGCACGCCCGCGTCGGCGCTGATCTGCAGGCTTTGCGGGTCCAGCGTGGCCGGCAGGCAGGTCAGGGTGAGGCTGCGCGCACCGGCGCCCAGTTTGGCCACGCGCTCCACCGTGGCGCTGCCGGGGTAGACCGTGACGCGGGCAATGCGCGAGCTGGCCTCCTGGGCAGATACGCCACCCGCGCCGCAAAACAACGCCGCGCCGGCCAGTGCGGGCATCAGCAGCCTTGGGGAGAAAAGGGCGAGATTCACGGGGCGCTCCTGGCAATGCGGAAGAAACAGGATTCTCCGCCCATGCTAGCAGCGCGCTGCCCCGCGCCCCGAAGGCCCGCTTATTGCGCTGCGGCCCGAGCGGCCGCAGCCTTGGCCTTGGCTTCATCGGCCTTGTGCTGCAGTTCCTGGGCTTCCTTTTCAGCCGCCTGGGCCTCAGCGGCTTTGGCGGCCTTGGCATCCTTGTCGGCAGAGCTTCCTCCGGCCAGTGCATTGCCTGCCATGGTGCCGGAAGAACATGGCTGCCAGCCCCGCCAGGATGGCGATCACCATGCCGGCGAACAGGAAGCCGCCCATGAAACTGAAGTCGCGCCGCGTGGCCAGCACCCAGCCCGACAGGGCCAGGAAGGTGGCGCCCGTGGCACCCAGTGCCAGGGCAATGGTCTGCCCGCCGCCCGGCAAGGCCAAGTGTGCCGAGAGCACCGGCCCCAGCGTGTAGCCCATGAAGCCGGTGAGCGCAAAGACGGCCCCCACGGCCCAGCCGCTGTTTTGCACCTTGTGGACCAGGAACAGCAAGCCGAAAGTGCCCACGAGCGTGAGGATCAGCCCCGGCGCCGGCAGGCGCAGGGCCACCGCAGTGGCCGCCACGGCAGCGCTGAACAACAGCGCCATGGACAGCAGGGCGTAGGGGTTGCGCAGCACCCGGTGCGTGGCCAGGGTGCTGCCCTGGGATCCTTGGGCGGTATTCACCCCCCTTCAACGACTGCCATCTCTACTATTTCTGGATGGTGGCCAAGGAGGGCAGCATGTCCAACGCTGCCGCACGGCTCGACATGGCGCTGCAGACTGTGAGCACCCAGGTCCGCGAGCTGGAGCGCGGCCTGGCGCTGACCGAGGCGGGCGTGGTGGCCTCGCGGCAGGCGGAATCCGTCTTCCAGCTCGGCGAAGCCCTGCCCGAGTTGGTACATGCCGCTGCGCAGAACCCATCGGTGCGTCTGGTGGTGGGCATTGCCGATGGCCTGCCCAGGCTGGAGGTGCAGCGGCTGCTCCGCCCGGTGTTGCAGGTGGAAGGCTTGCGACTGGTGTGTCTGGAGGGTGAAATGCCCGACCTGCTGGCCGAACTGGCACTGCACAAGCTCGACGTGGTGTTGTCCGACCATCCGGCGCCTTTCCATCCGCGCCTCAAGGTGCACAACCATCCGCTGGGCACCTCGGCCATGGGTTGGTACGCGGCGCCGCAGTGGTGGGCGCAGGCGGTGGACGGTTATCCGGCATTGCTGCAGTCCGTGCCCGTGTTGTTGCCCACCACGCATTCCATCGTTCGCCATCTCATTAACCACTGGCTGGCCCAGAAAGGCCTGCGCCCGCGGGTGGCCGGAGAATTTGATGACAGCGCGCTGCTGGAAGCCTTTGGAGGCACAGGTCTCGGCGTGTTTCTCGGCGCGGTGGCAGCCACAGGACGAACTGCTGCAGCGTTGCCAGGTGCGGTTGGTGGGGGCCTGCGACAGGGTGCAGGAGAACTACTACGCCATCAGCACCGAGCGCAAGCTGGCGCAACCGCTGGTGCAGAGATCGGCTGGAGTGGGCGCGGCGCCTTACACACTAATCAGGAAAGCAGGTGGTGCCTCTGCTTAGGCGCTGGCAGAGCGCTTGCGCGAAGACGCAGCAGCCTCAAAGCCGAGAGGCGCGGGCAGCCCATGATGGGGCGCGCCCTCCGCAGGCGCAAAAGCCCCGGCTTCAGGCGAAATGGTCAAACGATGAGAACGCCATTGCCAGTTCGCGCCCCGCTGCATCCACCAGGCGCAGGCCGGGCTCCGCTTCGATCTGGCCGATGCGCCGCACGGCGGTGTTGGCCTGCAGCGCCGCCGCAGCCACCGCGGCGCGCGCAGCGCCGGGCGCCGTGAAGGCGAGCTCATAGTCGTCACCGCCCGACAGCACGCACTGAAGCAAAAAATCTTGGTCAGATAGGCTGCTAGCGCTTATTCCATAAGGGTTTTCAGCTATCCATTCAGTAGCATTTCCCGTCTGAATGCGCGCGCCCACCCCCGAGGCGCGCAGCACATGGCCCACATCGCCCAGCAGGCCGTCGCTCAGGTCAATGGCGCTGCTTGCCACACCGCGCAGCCGCTGGCCCAAGGCGACGCGAGGCGTGGGGCGTTCCAGCCGCTGGCGCGCGGCGGCCAGCAGAGCCGGAGGCAGGGCCACGCGGCCCTGCAGGGCTTCCAGCGCCAGGCGCGCATCACCCAGCGTGCCGCTCACGTAGAGATCGTCGCCCGCCCGTGCGCCGCTGCGCAGCAGGGCCTGGCCGGCGGGAACTTCGCCGAACACGGTGATGCAGATATTGAGCGGCCCGCGCGTGGTGTCGCCCCCCACCAGCTCGCAGCCATGCGCGTCGGCCAAAGCAAAAAGGCCGCGCGCAAAGGCGGCCAGCCAGGCGTCGTCGGCGCTGGGCAGGGCGAGGGCCAGCGTGAACGCCAGGGGCTCAGCGCCGCACGCCGCCAGGTCTGAGAGGTTCACGGCCAGCGCCTTGTGGCCCAGCGCCTGCGGCTTCACGTCGGGAAAGAAGTGGCGCCCCTCCACCAGCATGTCCGACGAGACGGCGAGCTGCATGCCAGGGCGCGGCGCCAGCAGGGCACAGTCGTCACCTACGCCCAGTGGCGCGCGGCGCGCCGGGCGTTTGAAATGCTTTGCAATCAGTTCGAATTCACCCATGGAGGTTTTCGGGATCGATCATCGAGTCAAGTATGACGGGCGCAACCTGGGAAGCTCGTCGATCGCCATGCCGCAGAGCTTGAAAACGGGCGACCAGTGCCACCGCGGCCCTAGTCCGCTGGAGGCGTCCCCCTCAGGGGGAAGACGCGAAGCGGCTCAGGGGGGATCAATCCCTGCCTCTAAACCGCTGCGCCGCTTGGCGGGTCACTTCGGCCAGCAATTGCTCTTCGCGCTGGCGCTCACGAAGCCAGCGCGCGTCGTTCTGTCCGGCGGCGGCTTCGCCGCGCAGCAGGTGCAGGGCGCTTGAGGCGCCATGCGCGGCGGCGTGGCCTGCAATCTGGTCAATGGTGCGCATGATGTGCTCGCGCAGCGGCATGTGGCCGCCCGTGGCCGGGTCCACGTAGACCGCGTCCATGCCGAAGCGACAGGCCTGGAAGCGGTTGTAGGTATAGACCAGGTAGTCGTCTTCCTGCGGCATGAACGGCTGGTCCGCCAAGAACCAGGCGCCCAGCGATTGCACGAACCCGGCCAGCGCAGCGGCGCGCTCGATGGTCAACGGGGTGTCGAAGACGCGGATTTCAATGGTGCCGAACTCGGGCTTGGGGCGAATGTCCCAGTAAAAGTCCTTCATGCTGCGCACCACGCCGGTGTGCGTCATCTTGTCGAAATAGGCCTCGAAATCCTGCCACGTCAGCGCCATGGGCGCACGGCCCGAGAGCGGAAAGGCAAACACCGAATTGAGCCGCGCCGAATCAAATGCCGTGTCCTGGCCCTGGATGTAGGGGCTCGATGCCGAGAGCGCAATGAAGTGCGGAATGAAGCGCGACATGCGGTGCAGCATGAGCAGGGCAGAATCGGCATCGGGGCAGCCAATGTGCACATGCTGGCCAAAGATGGTGAACTGCTTGGAAAGGTAGCCATACAGCTGCGACAGCTCCTGAAAGCGTGGCTTGTCGTAGATGCGCCGCTCGTGCCACTGCTGGAACGGGTGCGTGCCGCCGCCAACCACCGCAATGTTGAGCTTGTCGGCGCATTTGACCAAGGCATCCCGAATCTGCGTCAGTTGACCCAGCACTTCGCTGCTCGAATGGCAAATGCCGGTAGAAATCTCGATCATGCCGCTGGTCATCTCGGGCACCACGCTGCCCGGAAGCGGGTGCTTTTCCATCAGGCGCAGCATGTCCTCAGCGTAGGGCGCCAAGTCGTAATCGTGGGTGTTGACGAGTTGCAATTCCAGCTCGACCCCCAGGGTGAGCGGCTCGGAATGGGTGAAGGCTTCAAGACCCATGGTTGTCTCCGGCGCTTTCGCGCGTGGTGAGGGGAGCCCAGGGTTTGGAGCTCTCGCCGGCCCGGTAAATGGCCACCGTGGCAATTACGGCACCAGCCACCTCCATCAGCAGGATGGCGGGCAGCGCAATCTGTGCGATCAGCGGGCCGGTCTGCGGTGAGGCAACGACGAACTGCGAGGCGATCAGCAGTGCGATGGACGACATCGGCGTCATTGCGCTGGCCACCCACAAGGCTTGCTGCCAACTGGCGCCGCTGCCGACATTGCCCAGGGCCACCCCCACCACTTTGGCCACCAAGCGCACGGAGATCAAGGCCAGCACCACCCCCGCGACGCGCCCACTCCAGTCGGCCTGCGCAGCCACGGTGGAAACCAGCACAAACATCAGCATGGTCAAAAGGGCCGAGGCATTGCCCAACTGGCGCGGCCAGGCCCAGGGCCTGGGGTTGAGCTGCTTGAGCATCATGGCGCCCAGCAGCGCCGCCAAAGGTGCTGAGCCACCCATGTGCGCCGCCACGGCGGTGGCAGCGGCCACCAGGGTGAGCAGCATGATGGAGGTGTTCTCACTCGTCGGGCTCATGAAGCGAAGGGCCGTGCGCAGCGTCAGCGCCAGCACCGCCGCGACCACGATGGACACCCCCAGCACCACCATCACCGGGGACACGGTGTCGATGAAGGTGATGGTGGAGCGGTTCATCAGTTCGGCGCGGGCGCTGCCCAGCGTCAGGGCATACAGCGTGGACAGGGTGGACAGCACGATGGCGCGCTCGGTCACCGGGCCGGCGGCGCGGTTGTCGGCTACCACGCGGGTCAACACCGAAGGAGACGCCGCCAGCGCCACCAGCGCCAGTGGGCCCGCCACCTGGCGCTCCAATCCCAGCCAGTCCAGCGTCCAGTAGACCGCGAAATAGGTCAGCGCCGATTCCGCAATGCTTTGCACCAGCACCATGGGGTTGTGGCGGAACCAGCGCAGCGGAATGCGTCCACCCGCTTCGAACAGCACCACGGCGAGGCCCAGTTCCAGCAAAAACAGGCTGATGCCTTGCAACGGCCAGGGTGCACCGCTGAAACCGGCCAACCCAGCCAGCGTGCCTACCAGCGTGTAGCCCACCACCTTGGGCAGACCCACGTGGCGCTGCAGCAAATGGCCGGCGATGGCCGCCACCGCCAGCAGCAAAGACCACTGCACGGTGGGAAGACCTGCCGAGGGGCGCAGCCACTGCGCCCAGAAGCTCAAGAGTTCATTCATTCGTGATTCCTTCGCCCGCAGTCACGCGCTGGGGGCCCGTTAAGGGGCTGGGGCGATTGCCCGACCAAATATACAAGGCGCCGCAGCGCCCGCCTGTCGGCGGTGCGCCCGAGTCGGTTGTTGCGGGAATGGGCCCTGGCTCAAGCGCCTGGCGCAGCGGGCGGCTGAAATGGGGCTTGCGGCGCGTCGGACGCCGAACTACTTGGGACGCTACTTGTCGCGGCGCCGCTCGGGCGCTCTGCCCCATTCTCGTTGAGTTTGTCGCCCGACCACCGCAGGGCACGCGCTGCAATGGGAGGCCCCACCGTCTCCAGCAGGGCGACCGCAGCCAGAACGATGGAACCAATCACGGCGCCTTTCTCTGGAAACAGGCCCAGTGTGGTGTTGACCAGGCCAATGGCCAGGCCGGCCATGGGCAGCAGCAAGAGACCCGTACTGCCCGCCTGGCGCGGCGAGGCGCCGAGCAGCAGTGCCGAGCCGCCCACGCCCAGCCACTTCGCCGCCGCGCGCGCTCCGAGGAATGCCAGCACGGCCGGCCAGTAGTCCGCGATTTCGGCCACATGGAGGTTGGCCCCCGCGTAAACGAACAGCACGATGAAGAACAACTCGAAGGAAGCGCCAAACTCGATGCTGGCGATCAGCTTGGCCCGCTCCATGCTGCGCACCATCATCCCCAGCACCAAGGGCGCGAAAAGCGCCGAGAGCTTGAGCGCCAGCGCGGCGCCCACGGTCATCATGACGGCGCCAATCACCAGTGCCAGTTGGTACTGCTCAGCCACTTTGGTTTTTCGCGCTGCCAGATGCAACAAACCGCCCATGGCCAACCCCAGCGCGCCGGAGCCCAGCAACTGGTAGAGGGGCGCGCCTACCATCACAGTCAGTGGCGCATTGGCTTCGCCGTATAGCGCGGGCAGCACCGCAGCAAAGGCAATAAAGGCGATCACGTTGTTGAGTGCCACCAGCAGCATGGCGCGTTCGGTCACCGGGCCCGAAGCTTCAAGCTCGTGCGCCACGTGGATCAGCACGGCAGGTGAGGACGAAATGGCAATGGTGCTGATCACCGCTGCCGTCAGACCCGAAACACCGACCATTCCCAGTGCGAAATACACCGCAGCAAAGGTCAGCGCGCTCTCCGCCAGCGAAACCAGTACCACCTGGCGGTCTTGCTTGATGCGCTTCGTGTCAATCGATAGCCCGAGCCGGTACAGGATCAGCGCCAGCGCCACATCGACCACGATGCGCGATTGCGCCAGGCCAGCCTCGCTGATGACGCCCAGCACATTCGGACCCGCCACGAAGCCCACCACCATGAATCCCGTGATGCTGGGCAACCAACGCCAACGGTGCGCGATATAACCCCCGAGAGCGCCGGAAAAAAGCAGAAAACCAAAAAAGAACAGGGTGTTGACCGAGAACGGCCACGCGGGCAGATATTCCATCGGTAGGCAGCGGGCGCGCGGTGCGTCAGTGGAGGACGCGATGGCCGCCGCCTTGGGCTGCATGCATCACGAAGCGGGGGATGGGCACATCGAACGCTTCGCCCACTTCGGTCACGAAGCGGTAGCTCCCTTCCATGCTGCCCGTGTCGCTGCGCAAGCGGCAACCGCTGCTGTACTCGAAGCGCTCTCCCGGCCGCAGCAGGGGTTGCTGGCCGACCACGCCAAGGCCGCGCACTTCGTCTTGCGGGCCCTGCTCGTCCTCAATTTTCCAGTGCCGCGCGATCAACTGGGCCGGCACATCGCTGCGGTTGACGATGGTGATGGTGTAGCTGAAGGCGAACACCTCGCGCTCGGGCGCGGACTGGTCCGCCAGGTAGGCGGTCTGGACATGGATGTCGAAGGCAGGCGATTGCATGGCCCGGATGGTAACTGCGACAATGGAGTCATGAGCCGTACCTACCGCATTGCCCCCTCCATCCTGTCCGCCGACTTTGCTCGTCTGGGGGAGGAAGTCTCTAGCGTCATCGCGGCCGGTGCCGACTGGATTCACTTTGATGTGATGGACAACCACTATGTGCCCAACCTGACTTTCGGACCCATGATCTGCCAGGCGCTCAAGCCACATGCCAAGACTGCGGCGGGTCAGGCGGTGTCGATCGACGTGCATCTGATGGTCGAGCCTGTGGATGCGCTCGCTGCGGCGTTTGCTTCGGCGGGCGCAGACACCATCAGTTTTCACGCTGATGCAGTGCAGCATGTGCACCGCAGCATTCAGGCGATTCGGGCCCAGGGCGCTCGTCCCGGCCTGGTATTTAACCCGGCTGCGTCGTTGGACGTACTGGATTGGGTCATTGACGACATCGACGTAATCCTTATCATGAGCGTCAACCCCGGTTTTGGTGGCCAGAGCTTCATTGAGTCGTCCCTGCGCAAGATCGAGGCGGTGCGCAAGCGCATAGACGCATCGGGCAAGGACATCCGGCTGGAGGTGGACGGGGGCATCAAGGAAGACAACATCCGCCGCGTCGCCGACGCCGGGGCCGACACGTTCGTCGCGGGCAGTGCCATTTTCGGGCAACGCGACTACAAGGCGGTGATCGACGCCATGCGAACGCAGCTGGCGCAGCGCTGAATTCAGCGCTCGCGCGGACGCAGCTGACCGGTTCGCGGCGTGGGCCGCAGGGGCCGTCCGCATTTTCGGCCTCTTGGCTGACAGGGCCAAGGGCTCTACCGACGTAGGATGAACTTTTGTATTGAGGTGTCCGTCGATTGTGTCTCGGCGAACCACACAAGCGAGGTTCCATGTCAAACACCCACACTCACATCCACAAGTTACCGGTTCCATCGCGCAGCATGGTGGGTGACGCCCCGCCTTCGGAAACACTGAGCTTGGAGCGCCACGTGCGTCAGTGCTTGCAGGCCAATGGCGCCTGGCACAGCGTTCGAGATACCGCTAAAACGGTCGGTTCCTTTTTAAGTGGCCGCGTGGTGACCGTGGTGGTGTTGGTAGCAGGCATTCTGCTTGCTCTCAGCGCCTACTGGTAACGCGCGTAGTCACGCTCCGTGGCACCGCGCGACGAGAAAAGCCTGGCCGCCAGCAGCGGCGCCGGGTTCGATCAGCTCCTGAGTTCAGGCCTGGGCCAACTGGAGCCGCCGATACGCGCAGAAATCTTCGGCCTCACTCGGTTGGAGCAGCATGGGCGCAGTTTGGCGCAGACGCATCTCGAAAGCGGGAGTGCTCCGTCCGCAGCCCGGCCCTTTTACCCCCGCCTTCAGCAAAATTTGCGGGTTTTGCGGCTTTCGCATGCGTACATCACAGACCAGGAACGCACGGGCCATCATGTAAGCCCCGCCGGCGAATGGCTGCTCGACAATTTTCAGATGCTGATGGCACAGACCGACGACATCGGTCAGGCGTTGCCGAGGCGCTACTTCGCCGACTTGCCGGTGCTGGGTGGCGAACATCTCGCGGGTATGCCACGCATCTACGGCGTCGCCTGGGCGTTCGTGGCGCATACCGACAGCGCCATCGACAACGACTTGCTGGTGAGCTTTTTGAACGCCTACCAAACGGTGTGCGAGCTGAACTTCGGCGAGATCTGGGCGCTTGCGTCTACTTTGCGTGTGTTGCTGGTGGAAAACCTGCGGCGCTTGGCGGAACAGGTGGCGACGTCCATGGCCGCTCGGCAGGCGGCAGACGAATGGTGCGACGCACTCATCGAATCCGGAAAATTTGGAGGACCCAGTTTTGAACAACGCTTTGAAGCAATGGTGCGTCGTGGTGTGGGTCGCGCCTTTGCGCTTCAGGTCAACGAAAGGCTGAATGCCGAGACGGGTGAAATCGCAAGCTCGCGAGATGCCGGGGTACAAGCGGTACTCTTAGAGACACGCGAAGCCTTGGGCCGCTTGTTGCCTGACCCCTCGTCCGCCCAGGTGGAGCAGCACGCGGAAAAGGCCGCCGATAGCTTGAGCATGCGCAATGCCATTCTGGCGTTGCGCACCCTGGAGGACGCCGATTGGCGCGAAGTGGTCAACCACACCAGCGTTCTGGTGCGTGCCCTTGAGGCATCGCCCACTTTTTGCGCTGAACGCGAAGATACGCAGGACGCCAGCCTGTTTGCCATTCAGCGCCTGGCCAGGCGCAGCACACACAGTGAGTCGTTCATCGCCAGCCACTTGCTGACTTTGATGGGCATTGAGCGCACAGATCGATTGAGCGGCGCAGTGGCAGAAAATGTTTCACAGCCTCCCCGCAATGATGGGGAGTATGCGGACGCTGCCTCCCACACGCCTGGCTACTGGCTGCGCGGACCTGGCCGCAAAGTGCTCTACACGGCCCTGGACCTGCGTGCGCAGCGCCACTGGGAAATGCGGCAGTTGCTGCTGCGAGGCGTGTTGCCGCTGTACGTCATGGTGCTGCTGGTTGGCAGCTTGGCTGCCGCCGCATGGCTGGTGCTCGGGCCCCGCCTTGCATGGCCGTCTGCTGTAGGCCCGGCACTTTGGGGTGTGGGCTTGTTGGCCCTTTTCCCGGCGGGAGAGGCGGTTCTTGCAGTGATCCACCGCATGCTCAGCGAATCCCTGCCGCCACGGCGCATGGCACGGTATGGGCTGCCAGCGGGTATTCCGCTCGAGCACCGGGTGCTCGTGGTACTGCCGACGATGCTGACATCGCCCAGAACCGTGCGCGAACTGGTGTTGCAGTTGGAGCAGCATTACCTTGCCAACAGCGAGCCCTGCGCGCAGTTCGCCCTGTTGACCGACTATTCAGACGCCGACGCCGCCACGCAGCCGGGCGACGCCGCGTTGCTGGAACAGGCACGCACCGAGATGGAGGCTTTGGAGGCACGTTACAGCCAGGCCCCCCTGAACGGTGCTGCTCGCCGATTCCTGCTGCTGCACCGGCAACGCAGCTGGGCGCCTACCGAGCGCCGCTGGATCGGTTGGGAGCGCAAACGCGGGAAGCTAGAAAATTTGGTCCAGTGGCTTGCCGAGGGAGGCGATTCGCCGTTTGTGGATCTGGGCCTGTTGTCGCAGCCGGTGCCTGGCACGCCCTATGTGGTGACACTCGACAGTGACACCGGTCTGCCACCGGGAACCCTGCGCGCTCTGGTCGGGGTGGCCGCACACCCGCTCAACCGGCCGCAAGTGGATGCGCGGCGCCGCCGCGTCGTGTCGGGCTTCGGCATTTTGCAGCCGCGGCTCACCACACCGTTGCCGGAACCCGCCACGGCGACCTTGTTTCACTGGCTGTTTTCGGGCCGCTGCGGCATCGACCCCTACAGCGCAG
>ERZ724524.341-NODE-341-length-30010-cov-4.962043_pt1 | contig 30010 bp, 31 predicted proteins | sample MGYA00376057_ERZ724524 | MGnify/ENA primary metagenome ERZ724524 (study PRJEB28724, sample SAMN07190888) | wastewater metagenome | isolation source: influent of sewage treatment plant in Hong Hong | place: USA: Christiansburg, Virginia | collected 2016-03-01 ...
TCCCGCCGCCCCGACCAAATTAATCAACCGGCTTAGGCCGGTTTTTTAATTTATATCTTGATTATTCGATAAAGACAATTTAGATTGGTTGCACCATTTTTATTAAGGAGTTAATCATGGATTTGTCTTCACTGTCTATTTTTGAATTACGCGATCTGCAGCAACAGATTCCTGCCGAACTTAAGCGTCGTGAAGCACAGGATAAAATAAATGTTCTTAACGAGGCCCGTGCATTTGTTAAAGCACGCGGATATGCGCTCGAAGACTTGGTAATCAAGGAAACCAAAGTCAAGGTTTCCTCCGGTAATAAAGTCAAAGTTAAGTATCGGCACCCGCAAGATTCAACTCTTGAGTGGACCGGTCGTGGACGTAAGCCAAAGTGGGTTGAGGCTTGGTTGGCAAGCGGAAATGCTATGGAGTCGCTTGGCGTCTGATATGCGAATTTTATTAAGTAACGACGACGGTTATTTTGCCCCTGGCCTTCAGGCGCTGGCTGACGCACTGACTGGTTTGGGTGAAATTGTTGTTGTTGCTCCTGAGCAAAACCGGAGTGGGGCGAGTAATTCACTGACGCTTGATCGCCCACTGTTCCTTAAAAAAGCCGCGAATGGGTTTCATTTTGTTAATGGAACGCCAACGGATTGCGTACATCTTGCCATTACTGGCATGCTCGATTATTTACCCGATATTATTGTTTCCGGAATTAATAACGGCGCCAATATGGGTGATGACACGATTTATTCCGGTACGGTTGCTGCGGCAACCGAAGGTTATTTGCTAGGTATTCCATCAGTAGCTGTGTCATTAACCAGTTTTGATGGCAATCATTTCGATACTGCTGGTCGCGTTGTTCGTGAATTGGTTGATAGGTTTATTCAGCAACCATTCTCAGAACCGGTTTTGCTTAATGTGAATGTACCGGATATTCCATACGAACAATTAAAAGGCAGTGAAGTCACTCGGCTTGGACGTCGGCATAAAGCTGAATCTGTTGTCAAAATGTTATCGCCACGCAACGAAACTGTTTATTGGGTTGGTGCTGCAGGGGCTGCCGCAGATGCGGGGCCGGGTACTGATTTCAATGCGATTGAACGTGGCTATGTTTCAATTACTCCGCTACAGATCGATTTGACCCATACGGCACAGATGTCTGTTGTACAACGTTGGATGAAATGAGTCCGGGTACTGTGCACGGCATCGGAATGACCTCGCAGCGTACTCGCATACGCATGATTGAGCGTTTGCGAGAAAAGGGTATTCGTAACGAATCAGTTTTGTCTGCGATGGCCAAGGTGCCACGGCATGTTTTTGTTGAAGAGGCGCTTGCTTCGCGCGCTTATGAAGACACGGCTTTGCCGCTTGGCATGGGGCAGACCATTTCACAACCTTTTATTGTTGCCCGAATGATTGAGCTATTGCTTAATGGGCGGAAAACTATTGGCAAGACCCTGGAAATTGGTGCCGGCTGTGGTTATCAGGCAGCAGTTTTGGCGCAATTGAGTTCTGAGGTCTATGCTATTGAGCGTTTGGGGCCTTTGCTTGAGAAGGCAAAATCCCACATGCGTGCTTTGCAGCAGTTTAACGTTCGGTTAAAACATGCTGATGGTCAATTTGGATTGCCCGAGGCGGGGCCGTTTGACAGTATTATTGTTGCAGCGGCGGGTACGCAGATCCCCAAGGCACTTCTTGAACAACTTTCGTTGGGTGGTAGATTGGTCTTGCCAGTCGGTACAACTGAGCAGTATCTTTGCTTCATTGAACATACCCCTCAAGGCTTCGTCGAGACTCGTCTTGATGCAGTGCGATTTGTCCCTCTTCTGGCTGGAATGCAATGATTCGTTCGTTTTTAACTGTTGCCTCAACGCTATTGCTTACGGCCTGTATGTCACAAGCGCCGGCGCCAGCGGTTGACCGTAACAATTCATCACAGTCTCGAGCTAGCACGCCAGCAACTCTACCCTCTGGGCCTGGTTATTACACGGTTAAACGTGGCGATAGTCTTTACCGAATTGCTTTGGATAACGGGCAGGATCACCGTGATATTGCTGCCTGGAACAACCTAGCCAATATCAATGCGATCAAGGAAGGGCAGGTGCTGCGTATTGCTCCGCCCAATGTGGCGGAAGCATCTGGCGCCGTGATTGCCAATCCAGTTGCTAGTGGCCCTATTGTTGAATCACGTTCTCTTGATGCGGCCCCTGTCGCTGTACCCGCAACGATTCCTGCTGCTTCTGCCAATGGCAATCTGAAGCGCGAACCTAAAGTGGGTAAGGAGCCCTATTCGGATGAGGCTTACGCGCGTTTGAATAATGCGACAGAAGCGCCAAAGACACTTGATTCCAAGCAGGAAGGCAAGCCGGAAGTAAAACCTGAAGTTGTGCCTGCGTTGGTACCTCCCGCTGGCCCTGATGATGTCGTGTGGGCTTGGCCTTCAAATGCTAAGGTGAGCGCACCATATAGCGAGTCTGGAAATAAGGGGCTGGATCTTTCCGGAAAGTTGGGTGATCCGGTTCTGGCGGCTGCTGATGGCAAGGTCGTATATGCCGGCGCCGGTTTGCGTGGCTATGGTGAGTTGGTCATCATCAAACACAATGCAACTTATCTCTCGGCCTATGCGCACAATCGGAAAATTCTGGTGAAAGAAAAGGATCAGGTTACCCGTGGTCAAAAGATTGCTGAAATGGGGAATAGCGATGCAGATGCGGTCAAGCTCCATTTTGAAATCCGCAAGCAGGGCAAACCGATCGATCCTGCGCCCTATCTGCCCAAAAGATGAGTGAGGTAGGGGAGGTTCCCGAAGAGTCTGAGGATGAGTTTATTCCAGAGCCTGGGGAGTTGGAGACGCTTCCCGAATCAGAGTCGATCCCCCGTGAAATCGAACTTCTTGAAGATGTCACGCAGCTCTATCTGAACGAAATTGGTGCCAAGCCGCTACTTACGCCGGATGAAGAACTGGCAACCACGCGGCAGGTAAGAGCCGGCGATTTCCTGGCGCGGCAGAAAATGATTGAACACAACTTGCGCCTAGTTGTGAATATTGCTAAGCATTATCTGCATCGCGGTATTCCTCTGCTTGATCTGATTGAGGAGGGAAATCTCGGTCTCATCCATGCGTTGGAAAAATTTGATCCGGAACGTGGTTTTCGATTTTCCACCTACGCCACATGGTGGATACGTCAGTCCATAGAGCGCGGCATCATGAATCAGTCGCGCACCATTCGTCTGCCGGTGCATGTAGTCAAGGAAATCAATGTTGTTCTGCGTGCCATGCGCCATCTGGAATCCGCAGAAACGCGCGATCACTCGGTTGAACGTATTGCAGCATTGATCGATAAGCCGGTTGCTGATGTGCGTCGAATTTTGCAGCTCAATGAGCATATTGCTTCACTGGATGCACCGCTTGAAATTGACCCCAGTCATACGATAGGCGAGGCCATTGCCGATGAAAATAGTGCAGATCCCGAATCGCTGTTGCAGTCGAGTGAATTGGGTTCCTTGCTGAGCGACTGGTTGGCGCAACTCACCGAGCGACAGTGTGCCGTGATTGAGCGTCGTTATGGTTTGAATGGCGCTGATTTGGCGACACTGGATACGATTGCTATTGATCTCGGTTTGACTCGGGAAAGAGTTCGACAAATCCAGATGGAAGGGCTTGATCGATTGCGCAAGATCATCAAGCGGGGCGGAATCTCACGAGATTCTTTACTATAGTAAAATTAGCAAGTGCATATTCACTAGAGACGCTGGTTTACGATGTTTAAGCAATTATTTGCATCCATTCTGATGCTGACGGTATTTTTTGTCGGCATGAGTTCGCCGGCGTTTTCTTTGGAGCGCCGAATTGCACTGGTGATTGGCAACGCAAAATATAAAGAGGCGCCACTCACCAACCCGGTAAACGATGCAAATGATATGGAAGCAGTCTTGAAAAGCTCAGGCTTCCGCGTCATCAAAGCGATTGACGCTACACAAAAGCAAATGAATCGCGCTATTTTTGAATTTGGTGAACTTCTGACGCATGATTCCGTAGCGCTTTTTTACTATGCTGGTCATGGTTTGCAAGTCAGAGGTAAAAATTACCTGATCCCGGTGGATGCCGAGATCAAGAGCGAATCATCGGTCCGTGTCGAATCTGTCGATGTCGATGGTGTTCTTGATCAGCTTAGCAACAGTGAATTAAATGTCGTTATTCTCGATGCTTGCCGCAATAATCCGTTCGAGCGCAGGACAAACCGTAGTTTAGGGACTGCCGGTGGTCTCGCGCAGATGGAGGCACCCAAGGGTAGTCTGATTGCCTATTCAACTGCACCTGGCAAAACAGCGGCTGATGGTGAAGGGCGAAATGGTTTATATACCCAGGCCTTACTTCGTTATATCAAGGAGCCGGGTCTGACCATTGAGCAGGTTTTCAAGAATGTTCGTCGCGAAGTGGCACGTTCGACACGCGATGCTCAAATGCCTTGGGAGTCATCCTCAATGACCGGTGAATTTTATTTTTCACCAACCAGTCGCCTTTCTGTCGCCTTGAATCCAACTGCGGCTGGTCGTCCGCCGGAGAGGGCTTCTGTAGTTCCTGTACCGGCACCTGCTCAGGCAAAAGTGGAGGAAGTTATTCGGATGGCGAAACAGGTTCCGCAGGACTCACCAGGTTTAGCTGCGGACAAGGCTGCGAGTGCTGTATTGGCTAAACCCGCACCAGAACCGATTCCTTCGCCTGTTCCTGCACCCACTTCAGTAGCGCCACCAGCCAAAACCAGTTCTCCTCCAGATGCTTATGCGGAATCCAAAGATCGGGTAATCAAGACCGATACGTTTACTGCTACTGGCAAATTGTCACTTGATCGATCAAGCGGAGCCATGACCGGTGAGGGGCTGATCGAGTGGGTCAATGGTGACCGCTACGAAGGCACCATGCTGGCTGGAAGAAAGCACGGCAAGGGTATTTTTACCTGGCAGGATGGCCAGCGATATGAGGGTGAATGGGCTGATGACATGATCAATGGCGTTGGCCATTTGTACTACACCAACGGCGATCATTATGAGGGTAGTTTCCGCAGTGGTGAGCCGCATGGCACTGGCACTTACACGCTGAAAAATGGTGATGTCTATGTTGGTGCCTGGGTTGCTGGCAACAAACACGGTCAGGGTCGTCTGACATGGTCGAATGGCGACTACTGGGAAGGTGAGTTCCGTGATGACCAGCAAACATCAAATGGAAAAATGATGTACGGCCAGGCATCAGCCCAGGGCGAGAGGGCCGGGGCTGCAGAGAAAGCTGCTGCTGCAGAGAAAGCTGCTGCTGCTGCCGAGAAAGCAGCCCCTCGTAAAAAAGGTAAATGAGTTTTAGCTTGTTTCGTTTGCGGGACTAGTTTTCCTGCTGGCGCTTGCGAATTTCTTCAGCCAGTTGAAAAACCGACATGGCATAGAAGCTTGAGCGGTTGTAACGAGTGATAACGTAGAAATTCTCATAGCCCAGCCAGTATTCAGTTGCTCTGCCGGGGCTGACCAGATCTATCAGGGTCAGCGTCGCCTCGCTATCCACATTACCCGTAACGCCGCGTTGGGCGAGATCAGCAGCTTTCAGGCTGGGACGAATTCCTGCTTCGATTAATGTACGATCCGGCTCGCCATTAACTTGCGCCGGGACAGCCACTGGTTGTCCTGCTTGCCAGCCGTGTTGTTCCAAAAATCGAGCGACACTACCGATGGCATCTTCGATGCTATTGCTTAGATCAACGCGCTGGTCGCCATCAAAATCGACTGCGTAACGCCGCTGACTGCCGGGCATGAACTGGGGAATGCCAATAGCGCCGGCAAATGATCCTTTGATGCTTGTTGCTTCCATGTTGTTTTCGCGCGCCAGTAGGAAAAATTGCTCGAGTTCTTCACGGAAAAAATCAGCGCGGCGGGGATAGTTGAAGGCGAGGGTTGCCAGCGCTTCCATCACGCTGAAACTGCCGGTGTTTCGCCCATAAACTGTTTCAACCCCAATGATGGCGACTATCATTTCTTCGGGAACGCCATACATGGCGCGGGCGCGGGTTAGTGCGGTGCGGTTTTCCTGCCAGAAACGAACACCACCATCGATACGAATACTATTCAAAAAACGCGGGCGATAACGTTCCCAGGAACGCTGGGTCGGTGAGGCTGGTGGCTTGATCAGTTGCAATACTTTGGCGTTGGGCCCGGTTTGGCCAAACTGTTTGAGCATGGCATCGGCGTTAAATCCGTGGCGTTGCTCCATATCGCGAGCAAAATCGATGACGGCTGGGTCGCTGGCAAAGGTGCTCTGAGCGGCAGAGGCTGAGGCAATGCAAGTGGTAAGCAACAGGGTGCCTAAAATACGCTTCAAAACATTCTCCATCAGGGTAATTGCGCAATGGCTATGCGCAGTTCTTGTAATTTATCCGGGCTTGCGCCGTATCGGGTCGCCAGATAAGCATTGACCACGGCGGCAAAGGCGGTCGCCAGTTCAGGTTTTTCAATTTCAATCCGTCGGTGCAGGGCTAAAGGTGTTTCCCAGGGCGCGTAGTTTACTTGTCTTCGGGCAATTCGTCTCAAGGCGATATGCCAGAGACGTTGAGCTGGGTCGAGTTGCGGGCGATGGTATAGCGTCCAGGCGGTGATGGTCAGCAAAAGGACAATACTCAGGCCGGCAAGCGTGACGATCAGGCTTTGCCAGTTGTTGTCGCTCAGGCCAAGGCGTGATAGAAACTGGCGCTGGCGTTCCGGGTTGTAACCGAGTACCTCTTGGTTCCAGGCGTTGTTGATTGCTTCCCAGCGATGGCGGACGCTGCGTAGCCAGTCTGACCGCATGGTAATCAATGCTGGCAAAGGCTCGCCAGTCGGCATGGCAAAAGCTATGCCACTTTCAATGCGGCTCGGCGAAACCGCAGCGGTTGGATCAACTCTAACCCAGCCCTTGCCAGCCAGCCAGACTTCAGCCCAAGCGTGGGCATCGGACTGACGTACGACAAAGAATCCATCCACCGGGTTACGTTCGCCACCCTGATAGCCGCCGACCACGCGGGCGGGAATACCGGCTGCGCGCATGAGCACGACAAAGGCTGCGGCATAGTGCTCACAGAAGCCACGCCGGCTCTCGAAGAGGAATTGGTCGATGCTGTGTTCGCCCAGTAGCGGCGGTTGCAGGGTGTAGGTGAAGTCCTTTCCAGAAAATAGCGCAATTGCGAGGTTGACCGTAGCGGATGGGTTGGCGGATTGGGCGTGCCAACTTTCAGCAAGTGCACGGCTTTTTGGATTCAAATCGGCTGGCAACTTGAGATTGCGGCGCAAAACTTCGGCATCCTCCATCACATTGAAGCGGTAGTCGGTGACGGAAATCAGCGTAAATCGACTGCGCTGACTGATTACCTGGCGATTGGTTACGGTCAACGTGTTATTTATGCTAAATTCTTTGAGTGATGGCGCCGGCGCGTCCAGAGCCAACAGCCAGCGTTGCTGGTTTGCTTCCAGCGTGCTTTCGTAGCGGATCGGTGGTGAAAACGCCTCAATTGTTGGTGTTCGGGAAAGTCCCGGATACGGGCGCCAAGTTCGCCCGTCAAACGTATCCATCACCGGACCACGCCAGTACAGTTTGTCGAATGCTGGCATTTCATCCTCGAAACGCACACGTAAAACAATTTCGCTACTCAGGACGAGATTGGAAAAACTGCCTGGTGACATCTGTTCGGTAAGACCGCTGCGTGCGCTATGGGCATCTTGTGGCAAACCCCAGAGTGGGCCCGAAATGCGCGGGAAAAGTACATAAAGTATCAGCATGAAAGGGATGGCCTGCAGGGTCAGCAGGCCAGCGTAGCGCAGCGTCGGCAAAGGTTTGCTCGATGGACCGCCATGGACTCGAATCAGGGTGGCAGTCACCAAGGTCATGCTGGCTATTAGCCAGAGTCCGGTAGGGATACTTTGCGAATAGAAATAATGCGTGAGCAGCAAAAAGTAGCCAAGGGTGATCAACACCATTGCGTCACGTTGGCTACGCAGTTCCAGGAGCTTGAGTGCCATAAACAAAACTAGCATGGCGACGCCTGCATCACGGCCGAGCAGGGTGCGAAACTCAACCAGCACGCCGGCACAGGCAATGCCGACCAGCAGCATCAACAACCAGCGACCCGGCAAGCGTGCATTGCACAACCATAGCCAGCCAGCGTAAATAATGATCAAGGCAGTGAGTGAGCTTAACCACAGCGGCTGATGTGCTGCGTGCGGAAGTGTCGTGGCCAGCGTTGTTGCAAAGAGCCACGGCGTGCACCAGTGGTCAAGGGCTTTGCTTGCCGGCGTGCTCATGGCTTGAAGAGGGCCAAGGTTTCAAGGCAATGCGATCGATGCGAGTCACCTCGCGATGCCAAAATTTCATGTCTTGGCAGGCGTAGACCGTAACAGATGCCTGCTGAGGAAGCTTCTAGTACCCAGCCGGTCAAGATGGCCAGGCGGGTTTCAATATCGGCCCCATCCGGTGTGAGCTGCCAGTCCAGTTGCATCTCCTGCTCTGCGCCACCCGCAAATTGTTTGACCAGTAATGAGCGCTGGCCTGCGTCTCTGGCGCTGGCTTTCCATGCAACATGACGCAATGAATCGGCTGGCTGGCGATTGCGAAACCCGGCAAAGTCCTCCTGGCCACCATCGCCATAACGCTCGCCAGCCATCGAGGCTGATTGTTCTGGCGGCAATGGCGTGGTGATTGGCTTTGGGTAAACCAGGCAGCGCATATCGGGCTGCAGATAACTCCAGGCGTAGAGCAGGCCGAGTGGATAAACCGTCGAAAGGCTAACCCTGGGCAGCATCATCCAGCCACGTTGGGTGGCCAGTACCGGAATGGCCGTTTCGCTGCTTTCTTCGGGGGCAATTTGAATGCCTATGCCTGGATTGTCTGGCGCCTGCAATTCAAGACCAAGACGCGCGATTTTGCGGTCATTGCGCAATACGATAGGGAAGTGCGCCATCTCACCGGCAAATACCGGCTTGGCTCTGCCGGGAGCAATCCACAGCGAGAAAAGGTTGCGAAATGTGTGGACCATGCCAATCAGGCCCAGCCCGGTGAGCAGAAAAACCAGCGCATGACCCAATGCCAGGTCGTAATTGATGGCACCGGTGAACATCGCGGCAAGGGTAAAGGTAAAGACGATACCAGCCCGCGTAGGCAGAATGAAAATGCGCCTTTGGGTCAGACGAAACGAAGCAGTGCCGTCGCTTTGCCAGCGAAACAAGTGTTGTTTAAAGCCAGCCAGCAAGCTCACGAGTCAGGGAATGGCAACGCTGCGAATCAGGCCAGCGATATCTTCTACGCTGGCCATTCCGCTGCCTTGTGTCGAGCGCAAACGATGACGGGCGACGGCAGGTAGCACTTCCTGAACATCGTCCGGCAGAACCATGTCTCTTCCATCAAGCCAGGCCCAGGCGCGTGCAGCGGATAACAGGGCGAGGCCGGCACGGGGTGATAGACCGTGCTGAAAACAGGGGTTCTGGCGACTGGCCTCGACCAGTGCTTGTACATAGTCAATTAACGGAGCTGCAGCATGAACTTGGGTAACTTGTTCCTGCAGACCAGGGATGGTTGACGCATCCAGGATGGCGGAGAGTTGGTCCGCTTTCTGGCGTTGGCCGCCAGCGGTGAGCAATGCTCGCTCGGCGGCGCGATCCGGGTAGCCCAGTTCGATGCGCATTAGAAAGCGATCTAGCTGTGATTCGGGCAGGGGAAATGTGCCAATCTGATGAGCCGGGTTCTGGGTGGCGATGACAAAAAAAGGATCAGGCAGACTGCGTGTCTCGCCTTCAACCGTTACCTGCTGTTCTTCCATGGCCTCAAGCAAGGCGCTCTGGGTTTTTGGCGTAGCGCGGTTGATTTCATCGGCCAGCACAACTTGCGAAAAAACTGGGCCTGGCAGGAAGCGAAATGTTCCATTTTCCCGCTCGTAAATCGAGACACCGATAATGTCAGCCGGCAGTAAATCGCTGGTGAACTGAATTCGTGAAAAGGCGAGTCCCAACAATCGAGCCAGGGCATGAGCGAGGGTGGTTTTACCAACGCCGGGTAAGTCTTCAATCAGTAGATGCCCACCGGCAAGCAGGCAGGCCAAGGCTTGGCGGATTTCTCTGTCTTTGCCAAGAATGATTTGGCCCGCTTTTGCGAGCAGAATTTCGAGTGGGCCGGATCTGGTAGTAAGCAAGGGTAGTGTCGTTCTCAACATGCTGTTGCACCAAAATTATGCATTCAGTTCATTCTAATGCTTGAAGCCGTGTGCAGAATGGGTCGATAATGACATTTATCGAGCGCCGCTGAGTGCGCCGGTTTGCAGAGAGATAACAAGTGACGACCACTGCCTTTATTACCCACCGCGACTGCCAGTTGCATGACATGGGTTCGCATCACCCGGAATGCCCTCAACGTTTGACCGCTATCAGCGATCACCTCATCGCGCAGGGGCTTGATGCCTACTTTGTTTATTACGATGCCCCACTGGCAACCTTTGAACAATTGCTGCGCGTGCATCCTGCTTCTCATCTGGAACGCATCAAGCGCGCCTCGCCGGAACATGGTGTAGTTCATCTCGATCCGGACACTGCAATGAACCCGCATACCTGGCAAGCCGCACTTCGTGCTGCTGGTGCGGGTTGCCATGCGGTTGACTTGGTCATGAAAGGCGAAATCGAAAATGCCTTCTGTGCCGTACGTCCACCCGGCCACCATTGCGAAAAAGATACCCCGATGGGTTTCTGCTTCTTCAATAATATTGGTGTTGCCGCACGTCATGCACTCAAAGTGCATGGGTTGGAGCGTGTTGCAATCATCGATTTTGATGTGCACCATGGCAACGGTACCGAGGATTGCTTCGCTGGTGACGAACATGTGTTGATGTGCAGCATCTTCCAGCACCCGTTCTATCCTTACAGCGGCACCGATAAACCGGCTGCCAATATGTGCAATGTGCCGCTCGCTGCTGGTTGCGGCGGGGAAGAGTTTCGCGATGCTGTGACTCAGGTCTGGATGCCACGCCTGCGCGAATTCAATCCACAGATGATCTTCATTTCAGCTGGTTTCGATGGTCATTATGAAGATGATATGGGTGGCCTCAAATTGCTCGAGCGTGACTTTGCTTGGTGTACTGAGCAACTCAAAAATCTGGCTGCCGAGATTTGTAACAAGCGAGTCGTTTCCATGCTCGAAGGCGGTTACGTGATGAGTTCATTGGCACGTAGTGTTGGCGCACATTTACGCGTACTGGCTGATCTGTAAATCCAATTTCCCGGAAAAAGCTTGGGCTGGGGTAAAATCCTGCCCTCTTTTTCATGTTTCCAACGTTTAACCGGATGAATCCATGGCGTTGATTGTTCAAAAATACGGCGGTACCTCGGTAGGCAATCCTGAGCGCATCAAAAATGTCGCGAAGCGTGTTGCCCGATTCCAGGCTCAAGGTCACCAAGTGGTGGTCGTTGTTTCAGCAATGAGTGGTGAAACCAACAAGCTGATCGCTTTGGCCAAAGAAGTTCAGGCCAATCCCGATCCGCGTGAGTTGGATACCATCATGTCCACTGGCGAGCAGGTGACTACCGGCCTGCTCTCCATGGCGCTGATGGACATTGGCTGCAAGGCCAAGAGCTACACCGGTGGCCAGGTTAAGGTGCTGACAGACAGTACCCACACCAAGGCACGCATTCTTTCTATCGAAGAAGCCAATATGCGGCGCGACCTTGATGCCGGCAACGTGATTGTTGTTGCAGGTTTCCAGGGGGTTGATGCCGACGGCAATATCACCACACTTGGTCGTGGCGGTTCAGATACTTCAGGTGTGGCGCTTGCGGCTGCCTTGAAGGCGGATGAATGCCAGATCTACACCGACGTTGATGGCGTCTATACGACCGACCCGCGTGTTGTGCCGGAAGCCAAAAAGCTGGATACCATCACCTTCGAAGAAATGCTGGAAATGGCCAGTCTCGGTTCCAAGGTGTTGCAGATTCGCTCCGTCGAATTTGCCGGCAAGTACAAAGTTAAACTGCGCGTACTTTCAAGCTTCCAGGACGAAGGGGAAGGCACGCTGATTACTGTTGAGGAAGACAAGAATATGGAACAACCGATCATTTCCGGTATCGCATTTAACCGCGACGAAGCCAAGCTGACCGTTCTTGGTGTCCCGGATACCCCGGGCATTGCCTATCAAATCCTGGGCGCCATTGCCGATGCCAATATCGACGTCGACATGATTATTCAAAACGTCGGCCATGACGATACGACGGATTTCTCCTTTACCGTCAATCGTGGTGATTTCACCAAGGCGCAAGCCATACTGGAAGAAGTCAAAACCAAGCTGGGTGCCCGTGAAGTGACCGGCGACAGCAAGATCTGCAAGGTCTCTGCGGTTGGTGTTGGAATGCGCTCCCACCCGGGTGTTGCCAGCAAGATGTTCAAGGCATTGGCGGATGAAGGCATCAACATCAAGATGATCTCTACCTCAGAGATCAAAATTTCGGTTGTTCTTGACGAAAAGTACCTGGAACTCGCAGTTCGCGTTCTCCATCGTACTTTCGGGCTTGACCAGTAAGTTTGACCAAAAGGCGCGAAGGCATTATCATCCGCGCCTCATTGAGATCTGGACACGGAGACGTGGCCGAGAGGTCGAAGGCACTCCCCTGCTAAGGGAGCATTCGGGCAAAACCTGAATCGAGGGTTCGAATCCCTCCGTCTCCGCCAGCATAGCAACTGGCCAGACTCAAGCAATCAAGCGCCTTTCGGGGCGCTTTTTTGTTGCTGGCTATTAGCGCAGCAAGGGTAAGAGCGCAGGCCAGACGTGTTCGAGGATAAGCGGTTGGGCTTCGGCGGTTGGGTGCAGGTTGTCGGCCTGGAAATAGATTTGTTTGGCAGCGATGGGGGCGAGCAAAAATTCCAACAAGGTCACTTTTTGTTGACGGGCGATTTCGCTAAAGCTGGTGTGAAATTCGACGGAATACGGGCCATAGTTGGGCGGTAAGCGGATGCCGGCGAGCAGGACTTTGGCCCCTGTTGCACGAGCTGCGTTGACCATGGCATTGAGGTTGTCACGCATTTGCGCCAGTGGCAGGCCACGCAGGCCGTCATTGGCACCGAGGGCAATGAGCACGATGGCCGGTTTGTATTCGCGCAGCGCCTGACTCAAGCGGGAACGGCCACCGGCCGTGGTTTCCCCGGAGATCGAAAGGTTGGCAACGTTATAATCAAGCCGTTTTTCAGTAAGGCGCTGGTTCAACAATGACGGCCAGGCTTGTTCCGTACGGATACCATAGCCGGCTGAAAGCGAATCGCCCATGACCAGTATGGTTTTGGCGGCGAGCGCAGAGGTGGTGGAAAAAAGCATGACCAACAGGAAGAGAGCAAGCCGCATGGCAGATAGACCGGTGGTTGATGTGGTTGGGTTGGGCAAGACCGTTGATAACGGCGGTGAGCCGCTGACGATTTTGCAGGATATTTCCTTTTCCGTCATGCCGGGGGAAACAATGGCGATTGTTGGCGCTTCCGGCTCCGGAAAATCGACCCTGCTCGGACTACTGGCCGGGCTGGATGTTCCCACCTCCGGCGAAATTCGGCTGGATGGCATCGCGCTGGCGGCGCTGGATGAAGATGCGCGGGCGAGGCAACGCGGGAAGTTACTGGGGTTTGTCTTTCAGTCTTTCCAGTTACTGCCTTCGCTGACGGCACTGGAAAATGTCATGCTGCCGCTGGAGCTGGCAGGTGCCAAGATGGCCACAGCAACAGCACGTGATTGGTTGGGGCGTGTTGGTCTGGAGCACCGTTTAAAGCATTACCCCAAGCATCTTTCCGGTGGAGAGCAGCAGCGCGTGGCGCTGGCTCGGGCATTTGCACCGTCACCGAGGCTGGTACTGGCGGATGAGCCGACTGGCAATCTGGATGCAGCGACGGGCCAGCAGATTATCGATTTGATGTTTGATCTTAATGCCAAACAGGGCACAACGCTGATTCTGGTGACGCACGATGAAGCGATCGCCGCCCGTTGCGGGCGAACCTTGCGTATTCACTCCGGGCGCTTGGCGTAGGTTTCGCTGGCGTTGGTGACGCGCCCGTGGGGGCCGTGTTTGACGTAGAGAATGCGGGCTGTTTGCCATTGTTCCAGTAATTTTTGATCAAGCGCTACGCCGGTTGCCAGTCGTTCCATGCCGACCGGGCGCCAACGTTCGTTATTTTTGTTGGAGCGCGCCTTGATTTTTTCGCCAAAAATACTGGCCAGTGCAATCAAAATGGCGAAGGCCAATACGTAAGGTGTTACCCGGGCGAGGGCGAGAAATGATTCCAGGCTGATCTGGCTGGGGAAGGCAATTTCCGGCATCTGATAACCGTAATAACGCCCCAAAGCCGCAATGAATGGAATCCACATGACCATCCACAGGCCCCAGGCGAGAATCGTGAAGACGTACGCCATCACCCGCCGCACCGGGTGGGTAAGGTCGGAACGTTCAATAATCAGCGGGAGGCGTCTGGCCTGATTCCCCGGTCGGGACTGATCCATCGTGCGCGCTTTCCGGTTTCACGTTTGAAGGCTTTGGGCAAGGCAACGACGGCAGTGGCAGCCGTGATTACCCAATAAATAATGGGATACCAGATCATCCAGAAATAGTTTTTGAGCAGACCTTTATCATAGGGTTTGTCGAGCACCAGACTAAGCATCATCTGCAGCAGGCAGGTGGTGCCGATCAACAGCCCGGCCCAGCCCATGAGCAGGACAGGGGCGCTGTGCAGGTCAATCCTGTAAAAAATCAGGTCGATAAGGCGGTAGACCGCAAGCACTGCAAACAGGCAGGCCCAGAGCATGCTCATGGCGTACTCGATGAACAGCGGCCACAGACGCAGGGTCTTGAAGGAAAGTAGTTGGGGCCAGTAATCAAGTAGCACCTGAGTGCCGCCCATCGACCAACGCAAGCGTTGCTTCCACAGCCCGCCAAAGGTTTCGGGCATGAGAATCCAGCACAGGGCGCGTGGCTCGAAGTGAACTTCCCAGCCGGCTAGTTGCAGTTTCCAGGAAATATCGACATCTTCAGTGAGCTTTTCCGGGCTCCAGTAGCCCACTTCGTGCAGGGCGCTACGGCGAAAAGCAGTGATCACGCCGGATACCGTGAAAATCAATCCGACAGAGCGTTGGGCGCGTTTGATCAAGCCGACAATCGAGGAAAACTCGCCAACCTGTATCCGGCCAAGCAGGGTGGAGCGGTTGCGTACGCGTGGGTTGCCGGTAACGGCTGCAACTTCGGGATCGTCAAAGTGGCGAACCATCCAATGCAGTGAGTGTGGATCAAGGCGTGCATCACCGTCAATGCCAACGAGGATTTCAGCCCGCGTCATCAGCGCGGCGGTATTGAGGCCAACCGCCTTGCCCTGGTTTTGCACCTGATGAATGACGCGCAGTTTGGGAAATTGTTCGGCCAGTGCGTTAAGCAGTTCGCCGGTACGATCCTTACTGCCATCGTTGATGGCGATGACTTCGAAATTGGGGTACTGCAACTCCATCTGCGCTTCGATAGTTTCCTCGACGTGCGCTTCTTCGTTGAAACAGGGCACCAGTACCGCGATCAGCGGGTAGTCATCGCGCTCAGGAGGCTGGTTAACAATGCGGTGCGGTTGACGCTCAAAACGGAAGAAAAAACTAATCCCGCCGACCATCCAGACGACTGACATCAGCACCGGATAGAAAAACACATAGGCGAGGATGGCGCCCCAAAAATCACCGAGAAGTGCCGGCAGGGTAATCATTTGAGCTGCGGCTGCGAACGCAGCGAGAGGATAGGGCCGATTTGATCCATCCCCTGAACCGGGAAATCACTGAGGCCAAATTGACGGAAGCCAGCGGCTTCCAGTTGGCGCATTTGTGCAGCGATTTGCGCAGCCGGCAAGCTTGGGTCAAATTCAAGTAATACTTTGGTTTTAGCACTGTCGGGCAAAGCGGCGATATGGGCAGAATTAGCGGGCAGGGCGATCAGATCGCCTGAGCGCAGGCTAGTCCAGACTGACTCGGCGGGTATTTCGGTCAATGAATAAATCAGATTCAACGGCCAGCGCCAGCGTTCGGCTGCAGTGCGGGCTTGATGAGCGATGGTACTGCCGGGTTGGGTAGCAAGGCGCAGCCCGGCGAAATTGACCTGACGGGCGAGGTCGGCAATCAATTCGCTGTCGTTGAGCCAGGATTCCGGCAAATCAATAAATACGGGCACACCGGCACGGCGTTCGATCTGCCAGCCGATCCGGTTGAGGTTATCGGCGGCCAGCGGGCGGCGGTTGGTAACAAAGAGAGCAACATCTTTGCCATCGCGCTGGGTGTTGGGCGCAAGGAAAGCCATGTTGGGTTGCAGGGTGAGCAGGCGGTCCAAGGTGGCCGAAAGCTCTTCTTCTTCGTTCTGCCATTGCCCCGGTGTGACACGTACGCTGCGGGCCGGATCGGGCAGCCAGGAGCGCCGCATCAGTTCGGCAAATTCCTGCAGGGAGGGGCTGTTTTCAACCAGGTAACGGCGTGTCTGGATGAGCGGGGTGGTGGCGCGGGTCGGGCCGTCCTCCAGCGTAAAGGTGATGCTCATGCCCAGTTCACGGGCGATCTGTTGGCCGGCCAGATTGCTCCGTCCGTAAGGCCAGACGAGGATGCGCGGGGTCTTGCCGGTTTGCCGGGCAATTAACTGGCTGCTGCGGGAAAGATCATTGCGGATGCGCGCCAGGTATTCGTTATCCGATTCGTAGCGGCCATTGGCGTAGAGCCGTGTAATGGCCGCTGGCTCGGTATTGCCCTGCGGGTTGGCGAGAATGCCGTGGTGCAGGTCATACGCATGGGTGGCAACTTCGATCAAACCTGATGCCTGCATGTCGCGGACTTCATCCCAGGTAACGAATTGCTCGCGGGGGCGTGGGGAATTGTCGTAATCGACCATCTTGCCAGCGGGTACATCGAGCCAGGTACCAACCAGCGCGATTACCGCCGGGTATTTGAACAGCTTGAGCAGCGGGAAGGCACGGGTGTAAACATCCTTCAAGCCATCGTCGAAAGTCAGCAGCACGGCTTTGGGTGGTAGTGCCGGGCCGCCGTTACGTGAAGCGACGATGGCATCGACGCTGACCGGCTGGTAGCCATTAGCCTTGAGCCAGGCAAACTGGGCGCCGAGATCAGAGGCGCGCACCGCCGTTGGCGAACTGATCGGCGTGCGGTCGTTTTCGACTTCGTGATAACTCAGTGCAATGAAGTCGCTACCCGCCGGCTGGGCGAAAGCGGGCAGGGCGATGAGCAGCAGGAGGTAGCGGATCAGAAGCGCCATAGCAGACTCAGATTGCCGAAGGTGCGTCCTTCGCGAACGCCATCATAAGGACGCAAGCTGCGGCCAATGTTGTAGCGCAGGGAAAGGTCGCGGTCGAGTTCCCAGCGATGGCCGTATTCGATGGCTTCGATGTTCCCGGGCTGAATGTTGTTTTCAAGTTGCCAGTAGCGCCCCGCGGTCAGCGCCAGACGCTGGCGGAATGAATATTCGTAATTGCGCCAGCCGAGTTGCTCGACAGCTACGGTCAACCACGCAGAACGGTCGTTTTTTGGATTGAAATAGCTGAAGCCGCTTTCCAGCGTGTTGTGCGAACCATCAAGGCCCAGCGTTGTTTCAAACATCCAGCGTGGACTGCTGATCCAGCGTTCCAGCCAGGCTACATTCAGTGCGCTACGCTGGTTGGTGTCGGAAAAGTTGGTGAATGAAGAACCAAGCGAAAACTTGCGTGATTCGTGTGCGCGCCAATCCAAACTCAGGCTGGCTTGGCTGGCATAAACGCCATCGTGTATGGCACGTAAGGGAATTTCATTGGTACGGCTATCGGCTGCAGCGGATAGCGTCCAGTAATCATCTGGTTTCCAGCGTGCGGTAGCGGAAAATCCGGCGGAGGCATTGCTGCCGCCATTCACTTCGCCAGTCAGGCGCCAGTTCATCCAACGCCACTCGGCACCAGCACCGCTGCGTATCCAGTTGGTTTTGCTGCCATCGAAATCGGCATTGGCCGTGTAATTGTGGAAAAACACGCGCCAGTTTTCGGCAATCGGGCGGCTGTAAAGCCAGGTGTCGACATGCCAGTCGCGATTGCCGAAATAATTGGCGCCGTCGCCTTGGCCGTAACCGGCATCCGTCGAAAATTCATATCGGCTGTGCAGGTCAAAACTGACGGATGCGCGTTTGACTGCGCCATGGTCGATATCAAGCGCCTTTGCCTGCTCGAAACTTTGTTTCGCCGCCGGCCAGTTTTGCAGACTAAGGCGAGTTTCAGCGAGATCGGCGTGGATCGCCGGGTTGCGCGGGTCTGCACCAACAACACGGAGAAGAAGCTGCTCGCCTTGATTTGGCCAACCACGAGCGAGGGCAAGCGAGGCGCTGGTCTGGCGGGCTTCACTGTTAAAGGGCGAGGCGCTGGTGCGGTTGGTGATCCTTGCTTGCGCCTGTTTGAGGCGATCGCTGTATAGACGAGCCTGGTCGGCGGTAATGTCGCTGCTCAGGCGCTCGCTGTTGTATTTGCCATCGCGATGTCGGCGCTCAGGCAGGGGGCTGCGAAGGTGTCAATGTGTTGGGTAGCAGCGTCAAGTTCTTCCGACTCTACCAGCGCATAGAAAAGGCCGAGGTTGGCATCGAAATCGTCGGGATTGGCGCTGACGACCTCGTAATAAAGGCTAGCCGCATGTTGTGGCTGGCGTTGTTCAAGATAGCTGCCGGCGATATCCCGCTTGGTCCACTCCGGCACAGGCAGGCCTCGGGCTATAAAACTTTCGTAAAGACTCACTGCGTCAGCCGCACGGCGCCGGTTGGCAAGTGCGCTCAGACGGTCGGTCAAACGGCAATGGTCTTCCGTATCAAGTGCCTTGCCAGCCAGAAAATCAGCGGCTAGTTGATCTGTTACGGTCAACGCCGAATCGAGGCGGAAAAATTTTTGCGGCCCGCGCATCGTGTTGCGATCAATGATGCCGTGGCGGATGGTCAGAGCAATCCGGTCGCCTTCAAGCGCGCGTTGCTCCTTGCTATCAAGAGGCGCGCCAAGATTTTCTGCTTCTTCAAACAGACCGAGGCGCATTGCAGCACGCCAAGCTTCCTTGCGTGCAGCCAGGTTACCGTAATCTTTTTCTAGCAGTTCAAGCTGCTTACCTAAAACTATTGCCCAGTCACCAACTGCTTCGGCTGAATTTCCTGCTGTAACACCGACTGTAGTAAGTGTGAGCAGGAGCATGGTGAGAAGGCGGTATAATGACATCAATATGGTATTTGGTTGATTGGAATACTGCTACGTATCAGTCAGTTTAGTCTTTTGCTGGTGCTTGCCGTTTTTTCTGGCTAATTAGGCTACGCCGGAGGTCTTCCGGGTAGGCAAAAATAATCTTCCCATTTTTTATTTCGCCCATAAACACCATGTTTTCGCTGATTGCTTCGTGATCATCATGAGTAAATGGGTGGTCGTAGGTCGAAATTACACCGTGAATCGGATTCTTAAGATTCTCCAGCGCTTCCCTTATTTTTGGTCCATCTGTATTGCCCGCTTGAATTATGGCGGCGATCAACAAGAGTGCTGAATCATATCCTTGAGCCGCCGAAACGCCTGATGGAATATGTGTTGTCTTGTTGGCGTTGTGATAAGCGCTGATAAAGGCAGTTCTATGATAATTATTCAGGGATTCGATAAAGGTTTGCGGCATGCGCACACCTTCCGCATTTTTACGGGCATTCTCGATGAAATTGGGCAATGAAAGTGGCCAACTACCAATCATTGCAACATTCCAGCCTATTTTTGCTTTGCTGTTGGCAATTGCAGCCAACTCCGGGCCGATGCCGTAACAAAGCAGTATTTCAGCTCCAGCTGCTTTCGCTCGCTGAAGTGCTGCGCTCATATCAGTAGTACCGAGCGCAAAACTTTCGATTGCAACCGGCTTCAACTGGTGCTTGGCCAGTTGTTCGATCAGTTGCTTGCTTCCCAAGTCGCCATATGCTGTCGTGTCATGAAAGATCGCCACTTTTTTAAAGTTTCGGCGCTCAACAGCTTCGCGAATGATCATCGTCGATTGAATACCGTCACTTGCCGAATTGCGAAAAATGTAATTGTCCGGGTACTTCGGTGGCAGGAATTGATTTGTAATGGCTCCACCTGTAGCGACATTGTTGATCACCGGAATACGAGCTTCCTGATAGAACTTTTGTGCCGCCAAGGCTACCCCCGTATTGGCGAAGCCAAGCCCGGCGACCACTTTTTCTCGCTTGATCAACTCTTCAACGACCTGCTTTCCCGTTTCTGGATCGGCTTTATCATCACGTTCGACAAGTAACAGTGAGCGGCCAAACAAGCCACCACCGAGATTCATTTCCTCGATTGCGAGGCGAACACCTGCCAGCATGGAGAGTCCCATTGGGGAGGATGATCCGGAAAAAGGGCCGGTAACAGCAATTTTAATGGGTTCTGCGGCATGCCCAAGGCATGATGCGATGCTGAATATCAAACCAGCAGCCAATTTCCATATTTTCATTTGGTATTCCTCGAGCAAAATAAAAGCGTAGCAGCTGCTTTTCTGGCAGAACATTGGGGTTAACTACAACATGAAATACCTGATTTGATATTCATCTCAACATCTTCGGTAAGTAGCTTTGAGCGTCATGATGATGACGATGAATTTTCTAGCTACAAATACATTGTTGAATATTATTCTGATGCTCGCAAGGTAACAACGTTGAACAAATGACTTCAGAATATTGCAGTTTAACCAAATGTCCAGGTTTTCCAGGCGATCCATATTTTACGAACTGGTGTCAATTCAATCCGTTGATGCAGCACCTGAAAGTTGTCGTGCCTGATCTCGTCGAGCAAGGTGCGATTAATTCTCGCCATGATCAATCCGGGGCGCTGATTCTTACGGTCAACAGTCGGAAGCTGGGCAAAAGCCTGGGCGTAGTATTTCTCGGCACGCTCGGTCTGGAACTTCATCAAGGCGGTGAAGTTGTCCGAATATTTGGCATTCAGGATATCTGCCGCCGGCACGTTGAACTGCTTGAGTTCGTCCATCGGGATATAAATGCGGCCACGCCGGGCATCATTGCCAACATTGCGAATGATGTTGGTCAGTTGAAACGCCATACCAAGATCGTGCGCGTATTTTTGGGTTTGGCGATCAGTGCTGCCGTAAATCCCTGCAGAGAGCAGAGCAAGCACGCTGGCAACACGGTAGCAATAGAGCGATAGCCCCTTGAAATCGAGATAGCGTGTCTGCTGTAAATCCATTTCCATGCCGTCGACAATTTCGAGCAACTGTTCTTTAGGCAGGCTGAACTGCCCACAGACAGCCTTCAGTGCCAAACCGACTGGGTGGGTTGGATTGCCCGTTGCAACGCGATCAATTTCCTGACGCCACCAGTTCAATTTGGTCGCAGCAATCGAAACGTCATGACATTCATCCACGACATCCTCGACTTCACGGCAAAAAGCGTAGAGCGCCATGCTTGCGCGTCGGCGTTCAACGGGAAGAAAAAGAGCGCTGTAATAAAAAGCGGAGCCGCTGGCCGCGCACTTGTCCTGACAATATTGTTCTGGGTTCATGGGCGACATTGTAAGGGAGCGGCCGGCAGGCACGAACCTATCCCATTTTTGTAGTTATCTACCGCCAGAGAATGATAGAATGCGCCCCGCTTGCCCAAGTGGCGAAATTGGTAGACGCACCAGATTTAGGTTCTGGCGCCGAAAGGTGTGGGGGTTCGAGTCCCTTCTTGGGCACCAAGTAGTTGTTTTAAGTAGTCCAGCAACATCCATTAAACCCGCTTAAGTGCGGGTTTTTTATTGGTATTTTGTTCTGGGCAGCGCAGTTATCAGTCAAGACACGCAAAACTTGCTACTGACTAGTTTTTGATGAATGTAGCCTCACAGGGCCTAAGATTGAGGCGTACTGCCTTTCCACTGGCTTGCGTAAATGTTCCGCTCATCTTGTAAGAGTAGGGGGAACCCCGGCTAAGTTGCCCCAGCGTTGTATCTGGATTACCAGTCAAACCGTTAGCGGAAATATCGGCCTTTCCATCCGCTTGAATAGTGCCAACCATTGTCAGCGAAGATGGCTGACCGACTTGCCCTAGCTGACCCTTCAAGCGGCCATCCTTGACTTCGCTCATGAATCTGAGGGAGTAGCCCCTGGCAAGCTTCCCTTTATCTTGCACGTCCTCGCAAACGACCGATACAGCCCAGTTACCATCAAAATTGTTCGTTGTTCCTGCTATGCGTTCTTGCTGTTCAGCCTTTAGCTTTTTCAGCCTGTTTTCGGCCAGTGCTGAGTAACTGCCTTGGGGATATTTCTGCAGATAGGCTTCAAAGTCTGATGCGTCAGTGCTTTGCGCCATGCTGTTCCAAAATGATTTTTCAATTTCTCTTGGTCCAGGATCAATGGTCACGTGAAAGTTGAATTTTTTCTGCAGCGTTTTCGGACCATTGATGTAAGGCGTCTGCGCCATGCCGCTAGCTTGTTCAACTTCCGCACTGGCGACAGTTAAAACTCCATCCAGGCTCAAGTCTTTTCCCTTGAAAGCGGTCAGTAATCCAGCGGTCAATAAGCCATTGCGCCCGACGCCGTCAGACGCAACATTTCCTGGGTCGGTGGCATAAATTATCACGGTGCCTTTGGGGGTGTTGCCTGGACTGGCTAAGCCACGCGATTGGCCAGAGCGGAATTTTCCGCTCATTGGGTTATTGCGGCAGGCATCCAATATGACGATATTGGCACCACTTTTTCCATTGTCCATCTCATCAAGAATCTGGTTGAGATTGACGCCCTGGTAGGGTATCGAGGCATCGCTGTCTAACTTGGCATTAATCGGCAACAGATAATTCTGGTTCCTTGACTGAATTCCATGCCCGGCAAAGAAAAACAAGGCTGCTTCGCTACCGCCGATCTTGCTGCCAAATTCGGCGATTGCCTGATTCATCCCTTCAAGCGTCTGATTCTTTCGTTCGATGACTTCAAAACCGAAATTACGCAGAACCTTTGAAATGTCGTCAGCATCGTTGGGCGGGTTCCGCAACTTAGGCAGGAGCGGTTGCTGGTAATTGCCGTTGCCAATCACCAAAGCGACTCGCCGCCCTTGATTGTCGGCTGCGTTGGCAAAAGAAATGCAAACTATCGAGACAATGAATGCGCTGAAAAATTTATTGAGGACGTTTGAAATAAGCATGAAAGTAATGCCCCGATTCTTAAGTTATCCAAATAAATCGGGCTGCGGTTCACGCAAATTCTCGCGGCTAACCGTCAAGCGGACATTTATTCCTTTTTTGCCAATCGCCTCGACTACCATCCGGCCGCGTACAGCTTCAGCTATCACGATGACATTACGGGTCTGGGCCCTTGTCCTGCCGACGTAGGTTGCCATGATGCCGGGGGTTGGTATCCAGGATCTCATGTTGGTGGCCATTACGGTAATGCTACTTTGTGCGGCCACAGTGGGCCAGCCAAGTTTGCAGATCGCCAAGTTCAATAAACGTTTCCAAACGATTGATGTTGCCGGGAAGTTGTTTACCTTCCCACTGCTCCGTTGCCCAGCGTTTGACGTTGGCGTGCAGTTCGTTATGTTCGATGGCGTGGGCCAGCATCACCTCGGCGTCGTGTTCCGTGACCAATCCGGTCACCAAGCGTTTCGCGGCGTCCTGAAGACTCAAAGAAGTTGTCGATTTGTCCATAACGCCTCCCGAATAAATGTGGCTCTACTCTACGCCGCGTTTTCCAGCAAGGAAACCCTCACCCTCGCACTCTCTTAACTGCTGAATTAGCCTGATTTCCTGTTTTCATCTCTGAAAAATATCCAGTAAGCGCCGCCAATTGCGCCGAGTATGAATAGCTCAAACAGAAACGGGTAGCGCCAGCAAATGCCGCCCAATGCTGATAATAGGGCGAGGTAGGTAAGGGTTTTCAATTCAAGCTGAGGTGTTAGGTAACGGTGATTTAATTACTGGCACATGCGGCGGATTTCGTCTTCCTTGATTGCCAGTTCTACCTGCAGGAGTACGGCCTCAACATCAGCGATGTGCTCGTCAAGTTCGACCTGACCGGTCAATGCCTGATCCGGGTGCAGTAATCCGCTTTCATATAGCGCCCATATTTCCTTGCCGTACTGGCTGTCGGCGAGCGTTGGGGCAAAAGCGCTGAAGTAGGTGCGCAGGTTGTTCACATCGCGTTCCAGCATTTCGGCAGCGGTACTGTTGGCCGAGGCATCTATGGCCTGCGGCAAGTCGATGATGACCGGCCCGTTTTCGTCGACCAGAATGTTGTACTCCGATAAGTCGCCGTGGATGATGCCGGCGCACAGCATGCGTACGACTTGGTTGATGAGAATGGTGTGATATTCAAGCGCAACCTCTTCGCTGAGCGCTACATCATTGAGTCGGGGTGCCGCGCCACCCTCCGCATCAACCACCAGATCCATCAACAAAACGCCATCAAAACAGATGTAGGGCTGCGGCACGCGCACGCCGGCTGCAGCCAGTCGATACAAGGCATCGACCTCGGCGTTCTGCCAGACCTCTTCCTGCATCTGGCGCCCGTAATGGCTGCCTTTCTCCATGGCTCGCGCCTGCCGGCTGTTCTTGACCTTGCGGCCTTCCTGATAGGAGGTGGCCTTGCGGAAGCTGCGTTGCTTGGCATCTTTGTAAACCTTGGCGCAACGAATGTGTTCGCCACAGCGCACGATATAGACGGTGGCTTCCTTGCCGCTCATCAACTGCCCGAGCACCTCGTCAACGAGGCCTTCTTCAACGAGGGTGGTCAGTCTTTTTGGGGTTTTCATGGGTACTCAATTGGAGGGCATTATTGCGACCTGCAACAAGCCACGGGTTTGATTTATATCGGCTTGACGGCTGTTTGACTTATCGTCCGAGTTTTTGGCGGATCAAGGGGAGCGCTGCCTGAGCGGCTCTTTCCCCTTCGAGAACGGCTTCGTGCCGGGCGGTGAAGTCCCAGGATTTGACGTAGGGCAGCTTGGGACGAATGACGATGTCGGCTTCACGCAATTCGTTTTTGCTGATAATGCCGCCCATGATGGTTGTCGTCTGCCAGAGAATGGCCGAAAAACTGTCGATCGGCTGGCCGTTGGCCGGGGTGGAAATATCAACGGCGATCACGAAATCAGCACCCATTTCACGCGCTGCCTGAACCGGAACCGGGCTGGTCAGGCCGCCATCGACGTAAGTGTGGCCGCGAAATTGAACCGGTTGGAAAACGCCTGGAACCGCCGCAGAGGCGCGCACGGCCATGCCGGTATCACCGCTGCGGAAAACGACGCGCTCACCGCTGTTCAAATCGGTTGCTACCGTGGCAAAAGGCTTGTTCAGCTTTTCGAGCGGACGTTTGTTGAGGTGCAGATTGATGAAATCCTGCAGCGCTTCGCCCTTGAGCAGGCCACGCCCGCCCAACGTCCAGTCGGCAAATATTTTTTCGTCGAGCTGAATGGCGACTTTTTGCATGGCATAGGCGTCGTTGCCGCCCGCATAGAGTGCGCCGACCACCGCGCCGGCGCTGGTCCCGACGACATAGTCAGCAATGATACCTTGCGATTCGAGCATCTTGATCACGCCGATGTGGGCAAAACCCCGAGCTGCACCGCCGCCGAGGGCAAGGCCGATCTTTGGTTTGGCCGGGGCAACGGTTTGCTTGATTGGAGGCGGGGTGGCACAGCCAGCAATGAGCAGCATGCTGGCAACGACCAGCAGGCGGCGGTAACGGGATACGCTCAAGCCCAAAATTTTTGCCATTTATTGCGGTCGACCGTAATGAATTGCTCAAACATCCGCTTCAACCAATCCGCCATCCCTTTCCATCCACGCACGTCTTCCGGCGGCTTCGCCCTTGCCCATCAGCAGCGTGAAAGTGGCGGTCATTTCCTTGATCGTTTCGCGGCTGGCCTGGAAAGGTACAAGGCGGCGAGTATCCGGGCAGAGGGTAGTTTCCCAGAGCTGATCGGGGTTCATTTCGCCCAAGCCTTTAAAGCGGGAGACGGTGATCTTGTTCTCATTGACGCCTTCATCGCGCAGCTTGGTCAGCGTCTGTTGTTTTTCGGCTTCATCGAGGCAATAGACCTTGCGGGTGTGGCCGCGGGCTTCGACATCGACGCGGAAGAGCGGTGGCTGGGCAACGTGGATGTGGCCGCGCTCAACGAGTGCCGGGAAGTGCTTGAGGAAGAGGGTGAACAGCAGAACCTGAATGTGTGAGCCATCGACGTCGGCGTCGGACATGACGATGATCCGGCCGTAGCGCAGACCGGAGACATCCACGGTATCGATCTGCTCGATGCCGTGTGGGTCGACGCCGACCGCCACCGAAATATCGTGGACTTCATTATTCTTGAACAACTGGTCGCGTTCGACTTCCCAAGTATTGAGCACCTTGCCGCGTAGTGGCAGCACCGCTTGGGTTTCCTTGTCGCGGCCTTGTTTTGCCGAGCCGCCGGCGGAGTCCCCTTCGACCAGAAAGACTTCATTGCGACTGAGGTCTTCGGATTCGCAATCGGTCAGCTTGCCGGGTAGGGTGGCGATGCCGGAAGACTTTTTCTTTTCCACTTTCTGGGTGGATTTCATCCGGTTCTGCGCTGCCTTGACCGCCAGTTCGGCGATCTTCTTGCCGTACTCGGCGTGGCTGTTCAGCCACAGTTCAAACGGGTCACGCACCATTTGCGAAACCAGTTTGTAGGCGTCGCGGCTGGTCAGTTTTTCCTTGGTCTGGCCCTGGAATTGCGGGTCGAGTACTTTGGCTGAAAGCAGGTAGGTCATGCGGCCGCAGACGTCTTCCTGCGCCAGTTTGACCTTGGCCGGCAGAATGGCGTGGTGGTCGGCAAAAGACTTGATCGCCTCGAAGACGCCGGCTTTCAGGCCAGCTTCGTGGGTGCCGCCATCAAGCGTCGGGATCAGATTGACGTAGCTTTCCGGCTTGCCGCCGCCCTCCTCAAACCAAGCCAGCGCCCAGGTGGCGCCTTCGCCAACAGCGAAACCATTGGCGGTATCAACGTATTTTTCGCTGACAAAGATTGGCGCGACCGGCTCGCCAACCATCATTTCGGCCAGATAGTCGGCCATGCCGTTCTGGTAGCACCAGGTTTTCTTGATCGGGTTGCCGGAATCACCCTCGATTTCAAGGTCGACCGTAACATTGGGCATCAGCACGGCTTTGGAACGCAGTAGATGTTCCAGTTGGGCCAGATTGATTTTTGGCGAGTCGAAATATTTGGGGTCAGGCTGTATGCGGACAGTCGTGCCGGTATTGCGCTGGCCGCAGTCGCCGATAAGGGTCAAAGGCTCGGTAACGAAACCGGCGCCAAAGGCAATGTGATGGATGCCGCCGCCGCGTTTGATCTCAACTTCGAGGCGGATCGACAGCGCATTGGTCACCGAAACGCCGACGCCGTGCAGGCCACCCGAGAAGCGGTAGGCGTTGCCCGATTCCTTCTTGTTGAACTTGCCGCCGGCGTGCAGTTTGCAGAAGACCAGTTCGACCGCTGGCCGGCCTTCTTCCGGGTGGATTTCGACCGGGATGCCGCGCCCGTTGTCGGAAACCTCAATGACGCCATCAGCCCGAACCAGCACGCCGATTTTCTTGGCGTAGCCTGCCAGTGCTTCGTCAGCCGAGTTGTCGATGACTTCCTGAATGATGTGGGTCGGGCAGGTCGTCCTGGTGTACATGCCAGGACGCTCCTTGACGGGTTCAAGGTCTTTCAGGACACGTATGGAAGAAGCGGAGTATTCAGACATAGGATTCAAAAAATGAGGCGTTTTTGGCGGTTGACCGCAACAGTTGGTTTGCGCGGCGCATTTTACCGTTTAGATGGCATGCTGACGGCGTCAATCATCGCCCGCACAGCACGGACTTGAACGCCGTTACGGGTGTGATAGTCGCTACCGGTGTAACCCCACCAATCCCAACAGCCCTTGGGGTTGAGGATCATCTTCATCGAACCGAAAGCCAGCCCTGCGCGGGTGGTGGTTTGCGGGTAGAGAACAATGATGCGATTGCTTGCTGCCCAGCCGTTATAGCCGGCGCCATCGATAAAGCGGTGACCAACTTCGCCGGCATTCTGACGGCAGCCATGAAATGCGACGTGCACCTTGCAACCGCCGCTATGGCAGGCCTTGGGGATGAATGCGTAGCCTTCATCTCCCATGCTGGCATCAATCGCGGATCCGTTAATGTAGGGGCGCTGGTCGAAAGTGATGATTTCTCCATCGGCTGCGTTAGTGGCGGGTTTGAGTGGGCCGAGCAAATGCGTGAGCAGTTGGCCGGCAGCGTCGAGGTCCTGGCAGCGATTGATGAAGGGCGGGGCGCTGGTATCGCAGGCGTTGGCCTTGGTGTCGCTGACTGACAGCATGGCATGGCCAGCCTCAGGTACTTTGACGTAACGAATCGCAGCCTCAGGCAAAATTTCGCGATAGAAAGCGGCCAGACTATCCATCACCACTGGCGCCACGGTCTTGTCCTTGCCGCCGGAGAGCAGCCAGACGCGGTCATCGTGCAAAAATTTAATTGGGTCGATCTTGCCGGCTTCGGCCAGTTGCGTGATTGTTTTCAGCGTTTCCTTGGGTGCTGGCGGCACTTCCTTGCCACTTGGCTCCATGCAATTACCCAGCGCTCGGCCGACAGAGCCTTCCGCGCAATAGTAAGGCCCACCGGCCAGAACGCCGGCACCGCGAACCATCTGCGAATAAGCTACCTGAAATTGCACAGCCATGTAGCCGCCGGATGAAATTCCGGAAACCGTTACCTCGGCGGTATCGGCCCCTAGTTTGGGTAGTGGCGGGGCAGCGCAGACGCCAGCGCTGATGAAAAGCAGTGAAAGCGCCGCTGCATGGGTTAGATATTTGCCTGGTTTCATAAAAATGCCGAAAGAATGACGAGGACTGCATAAGGAAAAGCGACGGTTGGCCGAGCGGCATTGGCCAGGTATTCGCCGATCAGGCCCAGTGTGCCGGGACGACCAGCCAGCCAGGTGGTATGCAACTGGTAGGCGGCAGACTCGGGCAGGGGATTCTGGCGCAGTAAATCTTCCAACTGTAATAGCCGTGTGCCGAGACGCGCTTGCGAGGTACGGAAGATTCCTTCCATCAGCCAGAGGATGAGCAGTATGGCGACAAGGTAAAGGGCGGGGAAATCAAACATCAGACCAAGCAGGCTGAAGAAAACGGCGGCAAGCTTGATCAGCAGGCTGCTTCTTTCATACTGCTCATGGTTGTTCTGCAGCGTCGTCCATTCCTGGCCGAGCGGTGAAAGCGGGTTCATGGTGTTGCGGGCTCCGTGAGGGCGATGGGATGATCGCCTGTATTGCGTCGGCAGGATAACAGTTTACGGCGGGAGGATTTCAGGTCAAAACCGAATGCAATTAAAGTCAGACAAACCTCACAGTAGCTTGTTGTATGTCGAAGTATGAGGAAGTTTTCCTATTCGCAGTGTATGCGTACACTCTGACGGTGATACCGTTGACCATTCAGCCAGCGTTTGAACAGCCGATTTTCTGAAAGCAGCAATGAAACTTCAGCATCTCTCGATGGGGGCACGCTTCGAATACGAAGGCGTGGTTTATGTGAAAACAGGGCCGTTGACGGCGTCTTCGGATGTCGGTGGGCAGCGCATCATTCCGCGCTACGCAAACCTGAAGTCGCTCGATGAACCGGCAGCGGAGGTAAGCAAGACGTCGATCAAGGGGCGCTTGGAAGCAGTTCGAGTACGCACGGCCTTCGAGCGTTTTTACGAGTCGTGCGAAAGGCTGGTGCCAGAAGGCAGCCGGGACGAGCTGGCTGAGGCGAGACAGCAGTTTATTGAATCCATCAAGTAGTAGATGTTCTCGGCTTGACCAATTTATTGAAAGTTCGGTGCTGGTGGTGATAGGTGTGATTCGACATTAATTCATTAGAATTACGCCTTTACCCCAACCGGAACAACCGCCATGGCCGGAGCCAGCCTGCTCGCCCTGATTGATGACATCGCCTCGGTGCTCGATGATGTCGCTTTAATGACCAAGG
>ERZ724524.343-NODE-343-length-29939-cov-9.335765_pt1 | contig 29939 bp, 22 predicted proteins | sample MGYA00376057_ERZ724524 | MGnify/ENA primary metagenome ERZ724524 (study PRJEB28724, sample SAMN07190888) | wastewater metagenome | isolation source: influent of sewage treatment plant in Hong Hong | place: USA: Christiansburg, Virginia | collected 2016-03-01 ...
GCGATCTCGCGGATCTTGCCGAGCGTCATGGTGTAGATGATGAAGGCCACGATGGCTGCACTGACCACCGCCAGAATGACCAGAAACATGGCGATCTGGCGCGCCGAAGTGGCGATCAGCTTGACCACCAGGATTTCCTCCATCTGCCCGCGGGTGTAGGCCTGCAGGTGCTTCCAGCGCTGAATGCCGGCAGCAGCGACTGCAGGCTCGACGCCCTCCTTCACCTGCACCAGCACCGCATTGACGTTGTGGCTGCTGGCCTGGGAAGCCTGGATCGCATCGAGCAGACCGGGTACGCCGGGGCGATTGAGCTGCGGGTTAGCCGCGGTGCGGGCGCGCTCGTTTACGATGGCGTCGTTATCCTTGAGAAACTGGACCTCCTGGGCGTCCTTGAGGGGCACGAAGAGCATCGGGTCGCCGCCGGACGACACCATCCGCCGCGTGAGGCCGACCACCGTGTAGTCGTGCCGCCGTATCCGGATGCGCTCTCCGAGGTGAAAACCGGTCTTCACATCGGCCACCGCCTCGTAATGGTTGCGGGTGATCTGGCGCCCGGCTACCAGATAGCCCGGTTCGCCGGGCTGCCCGGCTTCAAAGCCGACCAGCATCACCCGCACATCCGCCTCCCCGCGCTTCACCTGCATGTTCAGATAGACCACGTTGGCAGCACGGGCCACGCCGGACATCCCGAGCAGGCTGCGATAGACGTCGTCGCGAAGGCTGGACGATTCCGCGTAGGGGCCGAGCGTCTCCTGCTGCACCACCCACAAGTCAGCGCCACTGTTGTGGAGCAGCGCCTTGGCGTCATCGACCATGCCCCGATAGATGCCGGCCATCGACAGGGTAAGGCCGACCAGCAGGCCCAGACCGATACCGGTGAACACAAAGCGCCCCCACGCATGCCGGATGTCGCGACCGGCAAGGTTGATCACGATCCCTCCCCAACGAGGCGTTCGACCACCCGGATGCGACTGCCGACACCGATTTCCTTCTCGCTGTGCACAATGACGCTATCGCCGCGGCGCAGCCCTCCGCTCACCCGCACCCGACCGTCCAGCCCCGCACTTTCGGGGCGCACCGGCACAAAGCGCAGGCCATCCGCAGCACTCAGCCACACTCCGGTCGTCTCACCCTGGTGCTTGATGCTCGCGCTGGGCAGCAGCAGACCGGATGGACTGGCCGGCAGGGTCAGCGTGACTTCGGCGAGTTCGCCCACTCCCAGGCCCGCTGGCACGGCGTCGAAGGCCACCAGCGCCACACGCTCCTCGGTGACGCTGTCGCTCACCGGCTCGACGCGCACCACCTTGCCCGGCACAGCTTGCGCCGGGTGCGAGCGCAACACGACCTGCGCCGGCAAACCCACCGTCAGCCCGCCGGAACGCCCCTGGTCAATACGCACGCGCACCCACAGGCTGGCCGGCTCAATCAGCCGGACAACCGCCTGCCCGGCAATCACCGTGCTGCCTGGCTCGGCGTCCCGCGTGGTAACAACGCCACTCGCCGGCGCCACCAGGCGCAGGGTGGCCTTTTGCCGCCGCAGCGCGTCCCGCTCGGCGCTGAGGCGCGCGGTATCCTGTCGGGCGCCGGCCAGACTGGCCTCGGCAGCACGCCGACTCGCCTCGGCGGATACCCGCTCCTGCTGCTTCGCCTCAACGACGCTGGGGCTGACAAAGTTGCTGCCACCCAACTCGACGTAACGCCGGGCGTTGATCATCGCCAGTGCCTCGCGGGCCCGGGCGTCGCGCAACTGGGCATCGGCACCGGCAACGAGGCTGCCGGCCCGCGCCACAGAAGCGTCCAGCGCGGCGCGCCGTTCGTCCAGATCCACCGGGTCCATCTCCGCCAGAACCTGACCGACAGCGACCGTGTCGCCCACATCCACCAGCACGCGGCGCACGCGCCCGGCCACTATCGGGCCGATCAGATAGCTGCGGCGGGCTTCTACCGTGCCGATGCCAAAGAGCGCCGGCGCCAACACGCCCTCCTCCACGGCCACCGTCGTCACGCGAATCGGCGCCAGCGGACCCGTGCGGGCCACCACCCAGCCGAAGGCCCCGAGCAGACCCAGTAGCAGCACCGAAAGACCGACGCGACGGAAACGACTGGCGGCGAGCTTCATGATGGTTCCTGGATGGCACGCAGATAGAGAACAAGGACACGGCGGGCTTCGTCCTCAACGCCAGAAGGGCTGGCAGCCAGCATGGACTGCATGACCAGCCCCTGGATGGTACCGATGAAGAGCGTGGCGGCAGCGTGGGTATCGAGTCCGCCACCAACCTGCCCCTGCCGCGCGGCCGCATCGAACAGACGGGCCAGAATCTGCCGGTAACGGCCCAGCAACTGGCGCACGCGCTGCTTGAGCGGCGTATCGTCGGGACGCTGGAGGTCGTGGAAAAGGATGCGCGGCACGCCTGGCCAAGCCATGACGAAGCGAATGTGGGCCATGAAAACCCGCTCCAGCCCGTCCAATGGCGTGCGGCCTTCCTGTGCCGCCCGTTCGAGGGCGGCAATAAGTTCAGCGTCGACCCACGCCAGCACCGCCAGCCAGATCGCGTCCTTGCTCGGAAAGTGTCGGAACACCGCCCCCTGGGTGAAACCCAGCTCCCCGGCGATGTCACCAGTGGTGATGTGGGCCGGGCTCTGCGTCGCAGCAAGATGCAGCACCGCGGCAACAATTTCAGCCCGACGGGCTTCGGTGGGCAGACGGGACTGGGGCGTATCCATTTTGTGGAAAGTAATTAATCAATTACTTTCCATTGTAGATCAAATATTAGAATTTTTTAATATTCAAACATACCCTAAGGTCCGAAGGCTCCCACAAGCGCAGATCGCGCCGCACCGTCCACCGCTCGCGAACCGGCGCGGTGGGTGTATTCCCGCCCGGGCACCAGCGACACGCCAAAGGCGCTGCCAGGTGCAACCGGCGCCACCGGCCACTTCGTCCCCGCCACCGGACGAAAATCATTCGCCTCCAGACGCGCCCGCCAGGCAGCATCGCTCACATGCACGTTACCGGCCTCGGCAGGAAAAAGGGCATCAGTCCATGGCACGCGTCCAGCCTGCGGCCGCTCGGCGCTGCGTTTGATGGCCTCCTCGACACAGGCCCGCCCGACACAGCCTCCCACCAGCAGGTTGTTATAGGTCGTCACACTGACCTGCGCAGGCGACCATACACGCACGAACTCGCCGCCCGCAGGCAAATCATCCACCAGCGTATTGCTGGCCATGACGAGCACGTTGTCCGCGCTCTTCAGCCCTTCCGCGCCAAAGGCAATCATCCGGTTGTTCTCGGTACCGACCGACTGACGAATCAGATTGCCGATCAGCAACACCACGCCCCCGTCGGGGAAATCCATCTCGTAACTGGCCTGGCCACCCACCTCGTCGGTCAGGCGGTTGTACTCGACAAGGTTGAAGCGAGCCCGGCTTTTCAGCAGATGCCCGACCTTGCCATGGTGAAAATAGCTTCCACGAACCTCCAGGCGACTGATCTGCCCGGCATACAGCAGATGGCTCACCCGCGGCGTGACGAGCACCCCGTGGGCAAACTCCGAGTTCTCGACAAACAGGCTCAGCGATTGACGATTCGCCGTCAGAATGCCCATTTCGTTGTCCTCGAACAGGCAGTTGCGCACGGTCAGACGCCCCTCCTCGTGGCGGATGCCCGACCCATTGAGATTCGGCCCCCTTGCCCCCCTGAACACTATGTTCTCGACCAGGAAATCCTCACCGCGAATCACCCAGATGCCCTTCTCCTCCGCGATCCGTCCGCCTGCCTCCAGCACTGCACGACCACCAATACCGCGAATCGTCAGGCGCTTCTGGGACCACACGGCCACGTCACCCACGTAGGTGCCGGCCACGATTTCCACCGTATCTCCATCCTGGGCGCGGGCAGCCGCCATCGCGATCGTGCGGATGGCCTCCTGCGGACCAACGCGCAAAGTCGCCGCCGAAGCGCCCGCCGACATCAGCAGCGCCAGCGCTGCCAACCACCATTTCGCACTCCAATTCATCATCTTCCACCCGTTTCAGCCATGAATCGACTCTCGCCGATTAGAATACAGAAATGTCAGCCGTCGATTTCCACCAGATCCTGGGTCTCACCCCCGATGCCAGCGCCGCCGAGATCAAGCGCGCCTACAAGCGCCTTGCCATGCGCTGGCACCCCGACCGCAATCCGGATCCGCAAGCCCATGTCCAGTTCCGCCTCGTCCGCGAGGCCTTCGAACGCCTCAGCCGCGTGCCGGACCAGGCGCCCGAAGCCCCACCCCGGCGGCACACGCCGAAGGGCGCAGACCGCCGCATGGACATCGAGGTGGACTTGCACGAAGCCGCCCGCGGCGCCACCGTTACCGTCACCATCGAAGGCCGGGAGGCCTGCGACGAATGTGACGGAACCGGCCAGCGCAGCTATGGCCGAACCACCATGTGCGGCACCTGCTACGGCAGCGGCCGGGTCCGTGACGAGGGCGGTCTCACACCCTGTACGGCCTGCAATGGCAAGGGGTTCACCACCGACAACCACTGCCCCGCCTGTACCGGCCGGGGCTGGAACCCGGCCGATCGCCAGCTCGCCATCAACATTCCCGCCGCCATGCTGCCCGGTGAAGAGCTGCGCGTCGCCGGCCAGGGCGGCCCCGCCCCCGAAAACGGCGAACCCGGCGACCTCTATCTGACCCTGCGCGCCAAACCCCACCCGATTTTCCGCCTCAATGGCCACGACCTCCACGTGACGGTACCGGTCAGCATCTTCCGTACCCTCGCCGGTGGCCTCATCGAAGTGCCGACCCTCGACGGCATTCGCGAGGTGCTGCTGTCCGAAGCCTCCGCCGGCACCGAAATCCGGGTCCCCAAAGCCGGCTTCCCCGGCCGCGGCCGACGCCCGGCCGGTGACCTGCAGGTGCACCTCGAAACCCAGTACCCCCAGTTTCTCAGCAAAGAACAAAAGGCCATGCTCGAAATGGCCGAACAGGTCCTGTTGCACCAGCTCGAAGCCCAGAGTCCGTCCCTGGCGAACTGGAACGCAGCACTCGAGGCCTACCGCTGATCCGCACGCCTTTTGCGTGCTCCCCAACCGTCCGCCGTATAAATGCACCTCAAGACACCCGAACTCCTCGCCCCGGCCGGCTCGCTGGCCATGCTCGACACCGCCTTCGGCTTTGGCGCCACCGCCATCTACGCCGGCCAGCCGCGCTACTCGCTGCGCGTGCGAAATAATGATTTCGGCGATCTGCCGGTTCTCGCCGACGGCATCCAGCGCGCCCGCGCGCAGGGCAAACGCTTTTACGTGGTCGCCAACATCTTTCCCCACGGCGCCAAGATCAAGACCTTCCTGAAAGATATCGCCCCGGTCATCGCCCTCCAGCCGGACGCCCTGATCATGTCCGACCCGGGCCTGATCCTGATGGTCCGCGAAAACTGGCCCGACATGCCGATCCACCTGTCGGTACAGGCCAACACCGTGAATGCCGCGGCCGTGCGCTTCTGGAAGATGGCCGGTGTGTCCCGCGTGATCCTGTCCCGCGAATTGTCTCTCGACGAGATCGCCAGCGTCCGCCAGGACTGCCCCGACATGGAGCTGGAGGTCTTCATCCACGGCGCCCTGTGCATTGCCTATTCGGGCCGCTGCCTGCTGTCCGGCTACTTCAATCACCGGGACCCCAACCAGGGCAGTTGCACCAACTCGTGCCGCTGGGACTTCAAGACCCACGAAGCCAAGACCTGCGGCGCCGGTGACGTGCATCTGATCGAAGAGCCGCACAAGCGCCCCGGCGAGTACATGCCCATCGAAGAGGACGAGCACGGCACCTACATCCTCAACTCCAAGGATCTGCGCGCCATCGAGCACATCCAGCGGCTCACCGAAATCGGCATCGACTCCTTCAAGATCGAAGGCCGCACCAAGAGCCCGTATTACGTCGCCCGTACCTGCCAGGCCTACCGCCAGGCCATCGACGATGCAGTCGCCGGCCGTTCGCTCGACCCGGCGCTGCTCGGCCAGCTCGAAGGCCTCGCCAATCGCGGCTATACCGACGGCTTTCTGCAGCGCCACACGCCCCACGAAACCCAGAACTACCTGCGTGGCCACTCCGAATCCAATCGCAGCCTGTACGTGGGTGACGTGGTGGGCTTCGACAGCGTGCGCGGCCTGGCCGAAATCGCCTCGAAGAACGCTTTTTCCGTGGGCGACCGGATTGAGCTCGTCCACCCTGCCGGCAACCGGGAAATCCTCATAGATCGGATCGTCAACGCCGCCGGCGACGAGATCCAGCGCGTGCCGGGCAGCGATCACCGGGCCTGGCTGCCCCTCCCGCCTGACAGCGTCGGCGCCTTCGTCGCACGTTTTCTGTAGCAGGCGCGAGAATCTTGCATAAGGCGCTGAACTAGTTCAAAATACCGCGTTCCCGGGTGGCCAAATTCACCACCCACTTGTAACTCAAAGGACCCTGCGATGAAAGCCGATATCCATCCGAAATACGAAGCAGTGGCAGTGACCTGCTCCTGCGGCAACGCCTTCACGACCCGCTCCACCATGAGCAAGTCGCAACTGCACGTTGAAGTCTGCTCCGCCTGCCACCCGTTCTACACCGGCAAGCAGAAGATTGTGGACACCGCCGGTCGCGTCGAGCGCTTCCGTCAGAAGTACGGTTCCGTGCAGCGTCTGGGCTGATTACCGCGCATTACCGGTATCGTCCGAAAAAGGCAGCCACGGCTGCCTTTTTTATTGCCCGAAGAGCCCCCACGCATTGCCAAAGCCCATGCCCAACGCCGCACCACGCTTCGCCCTGCCGGCCCCGCTGGAAGGCTGGCCGCTGGCCCTGCTTCTCGCCATCTACCTGCTTGTCGGCACCACCGGACACCTTCCGTGGCGCGGCGATGACCTCACCCATCTGGGGCCGATCCATTCCATCCTGACGAATGGCAGCTGGCTGCTTCCCCAGATCGCCGGTGAAAGCTACCTGGGCAATCCACCCCTCTATTACTGGCTGGGCGCCTTGCTGGCCAAACTGCTGGACTGGCTGATTCCCGTCCACGACGCCGCCCGCCTTGCCAGCAGCGTGTTCACCGCGGCCACCCTCTACTGGACCGGTCTCGCCGCCCGCCGCCTGTACGGAGACAAAGCCTTTACGCCAGCCATCCTGCTTGGCATGGGCTCCCTCGGGCTGGTCGTCCATGCCCACGAAACGCAACCCATACTGGCCCAGCTGGCAGGCATGGCCCTGTGCTACGCCGGTCTTGGCGAGCTGGCCGAAAAGCCTTATCGCGGCGGTATCCAGGCCGGCATCGGTACCGGCATGGCCTTCCTCGCCAGCGGGCTCTCCGGCCTGGTGCTGACCCTCCCGGTGCTCATCATTGCCCCCCTGCTTTGCCCCAACTGCCGATCCCGGGCAGTGATTTCCGGCATTGCCCTCGGCATCGCCGTGGCTGCCCTCATCAGCCTTGGCTGGCTCGGTGGCGTAGCCGCCAGCCAGCCCGGTGAAGTCACCCGCTGGTGGCGCGAAGAACTCCTCAGCATAGTGCCACCCCAGTCCGGCCTACCCTCCTTCGGCAAACTCATCCAGCTCCTCGGCTGGTTCGCCTGGCCCCTGTGGCCGATAGCCGGATGGGCCATCTGGCGCAACCACAAAAAACTCGCCACGCCACAGCTCGCGCTGCCGATCATCGCCAGCATGCTGGCCATTCTTCTCGTCGCGACCACCGGTGGTCTGCGCGCCGCCAGCACGCTGCCGATCATTCCACCCCTGTGCCTGCTGGCCGCCCTGGGCGTCGAAAGCCTGCGCCGCGGCGCCGCCAACGCCTTCGACTGGTTCGGCGTGATGGCCTTCATCTTCTTCGGACTGCTCGTCTGGCTTGGCTGGAGTGCGCTGCATTTTGGCTGGCCGCCAGGCCTCGCCCGCAGCGTTGCCAAGATGGCGCCTGACTTCCAGGCGGGCAATATCGCCTGGGGCGCCACGATCGGGGTGCTCCTCAGTGCGGCCATGCTGCTTGTCCCGACGCTGATTCAGCGCACGCCCTTGCGCGGTGCCACCAACTGGGCAGTCGGCATGACTCTCCTGTGGTGCCTGGCAGTCACCCTCTGGCAACCATGGTTCGCCCACACCAAGAACTATCAGCCGGTAGCGGCAGAGTTGCGCACCCTCCTCGCCGATCAAGCCCCTGGCTGTATCAAGCGCAAAGGGCTCGGCGACACCCAGCGGGCGGCGCTCGATTACTTCGCCGATATTCGCACCGTTCAGTATCAGGACGCGGCGGACTGCCGGCTGCTCCTCACCTATTCAAGCGGATCCAATTCACAACGAGTTCCAGCGGAGTGGAACATGCTGAAGGAGCGCCGCCTGGGAGCTGGCCGCAAAGCAGAAACATTCAGACTGTATCGCCGCGACTAAGACCCCGCCTCATCAGCACAGCCGCATTACACACCCGACCCCTGATGGCCCTGGCGAGCGACTGCGCAGCGTGAGCCGGCTGCCATCAAAAGCCTGTCGAAAACATCCTGAACGTTTTGGAAGTGCCGGCCAATGGCCGACTCCGTACTGACGGACGTCAGGCGCGGAAAGTACAGCAAGCCCGGAGAGGGCCTACTTTTGCTGGGGAGTCTGGACGAAGACCTCGTCCGGCTTGGTGAGCCCAAGCTCGAAGCGGGCGCGTTCTTCCACCGCTTCGTAACCAGTCTTGAGGTCGCGAACTTCCGCTTCCAGACCGGTATTGCGTTGCTCCAGCTTGCGGTTTCCGTCTTTCTGGGCCGCCAGCTGCTTTTCCACTTCCCATACGCGCAGCCATCCACCCTTGCCGATCCACAAGGGATACTGCAAGGCGACAGCAAGAAGGGCTATGACGAGAACTGGCCAGCGCATAAGAAGCGGACCAGCCGGCACAAGGCCGGCCGGTCCGGCCTGCATCAGCGGTTACGCAGGTTGTAGAAGGCCGAGATACCCGGGTAGTAAGCGGTATCGCCGAGATCTTCTTCGATGCGCAGCAGCTGGTTGTACTTGGAGATACGATCGGAACGGGACAGCGAACCCGTCTTGATCTGCATCGCGTTGAGGCCTACGGCGATGTCAGCAATGGTCGAATCTTCGGTTTCGCCCGAACGGTGGGAGATCACCGCGGTGTAACCGGCGCGCTTGGCCATTTCGACGGCCGCGAAGGTTTCGGTCAGGGTGCCGATCTGGTTGATCTTGATGAGGATCGAGTTGGCGATGCCCTTGTCGATGCCTTCCTTCAGGATGCGGGTGTTGGTCACGAAGAGATCGTCACCGACGATCTGCACGCGCTTGCCCAGACGATCGGTGAGGGTCTTCCAGCCGGCCCAGTCACCTTCGGCCATGCCGTCCTCGATCGAGATGATCGGGAACTTGTCGGCGAGGGTTGCCAGGTAATCGGTGAAGCCTTCGGCAGTCAGCGACAGGCCTTCACCCACCAACTCGTACTTGCCGTTCTTGTAGAACTCGGAAGCCGCGCAGTCCAGCGCCAGCACCACGTCGCGACCCGGCTCGTAGCCCGCGTTGGCGGTCGCTTCGAGGATCATGTTGAGGGCTTCTTCGGTACCGGACACGTTGGGGGCAAAGCCGCCTTCGTCGCCGACGGTGGTGGGGTAACCCTTCTTGTCGGTGAGCTTCTTCAGGTGATGGAAGATTTCGGCGCCACAACGCAGGGCTTCGCGGAAGCTCTTCACGCCAACCGGCATGATCATGCATTCCTGGATATCCAGGGAGTTGTTGGCGTGGGCACCGCCGTTGATGACGTTCATCATCGGCACCGGCAGAGCCATGCCGCCGGAACCACCGAAGTAGCGGTACAGCGGCAGGCCGGCTTCTTCAGCAGCGGCCTTGGCCACGGCCATGGAGACAGCCAGCATGGCGTTGGCGCCCAGGCGGGACTTGTTCTCGGTGCCGTCGAGGTCGATCAGGGTCTTGTCGAGGAAGGCTTGCTCTTCAGCGTCCAGACCGATGATGGCCTCGGAGATCTCCGTGTTGACGTTCTCGACCGCCTGCAACACGCCCTTGCCCAGGTAACGGGCGGCATCGCCGTCGCGCAGTTCGATGGCCTCGCGGGAGCCGGTAGAGGCGCCGGACGGAACCGCCGCACGACCCATAACGCCGGATTCCAGCAACACATCGGCTTCAACGGTGGGATTGCCGCGGGAATCCAGTACCTCGCGGGCAATGACATCAACAATGGCGCTCATGAACTTCCTCTCTTTTCGCTAAATTGAAACCGGCGACCATGAAATCGCCTTGAACTCGTAATCGGAAAACGGCCGCCCATGGCAGCCGGGCAGATCAGGCGCGCAGCTCCTCGAAGCCCTGGCCCTTGACCAGTGCGTCAATCCCCTTGAGGGTTGCCAGCAGCGCCTTCATCTTGTCCAGCGGCCACGCGTTGGGGCCATCGGAGAAAGCCTTGGCGGGATCCGGATGGGTTTCCATGAACAGGCCGGAGATACCGACCGCCATCGCCGCCCGTGCCAACACCGGCACGAACTCGCGCTGACCACCGGAGACGGTGCCCTGCCCGCCGGGCAACTGGACCGAATGGGTGGCATCGAACACCACCGGACAACCGGTTTCCCGCATGATCGCCAGGGAGCGCATGTCGGAAACCAGGTTGTTGTAGCCGAAAGACGCTCCACGTTCGCACACCATGATGGTGTCCGCGCCGCCATTGGCTTCGCGGGCCTTGTCCACCACGTTCTTCATGTCGCCCGGGGCCAGAAACTGACCCTTCTTGATGTTCACCGGCTTGCCGGAAGCGGCCACCGCATGGATGAAATCCGTCTGGCGGCACAGGAAGGCCGGCGTCTGCAGCACATCGACGGCCGCGGCCACATCGGCAACTTCATGCTCGGCATGGACGTCGGTAAGAACCGGCACACCCAGTTTCTCGCGGACTTCGGCGAGAATCGCCAGGCCCTTCTCCATGCCCATCCCGCGATAGGACTTGCCGGAGCTCCGGTTGGCCTTGTCGTAACTGGACTTGTAGATGAAGGGAATGGCCAGTTCGGCACAGATCTCCTTCAGCTGCTCGGCAGTTTCCAGGGCCATTTCCCGGGACTCGATGACGCAAGGTCCGGCGATCAGGAAGAAAGGCTTGTCGAGACCGACGTCGAAGCCGCAAAGTTTCATGGGTTTTCCTTTTAGCCAGCCTGCTGATGGGCCAGGGCTGCCTTGACGAAGGCGGTAAAGAGCGGATGACCGTTACGCGGATTGGACGTGAACTCGGGGTGGAACTGGCAGCCCACGAACCACGGGTGCGCATTCGGCCCTTCTGTCGGCAGCTCGATCATTTCGCAGAGATCGGTCCCCGGCGCACGCCCGGCCACACGCAGGCCCTGCTCTTCGAGCTTGGCCAGCAGCGTGTTGTTCACTTCGTAGCGGTGACGGTGACGCTCGGTAATTTCCGGCTTGCCGTAGATGTCGCGGGCCAGCGTACCGTCGGTCAGGTTGCAGACCTGACCGCCCAGGCGCATGGAGCCGCCCAGATCGGAGTCCTCGCCGCGCGTTTCGACCTTGCCGGAGGCGTCGAGCCATTCGGTGATCAGGCCGATCACCGGGTAATCGGTGTGCTTGTCGAACTCGGTACTGTGGGCGCCGTTCATGCCTGCCACATCACGGGCAAATTCGACCACGGCCAGTTGCATGCCCAGACAGATGCCCAGGTACGGAACCTTGTTTTCACGGGCGTAGCGGATCGCCGCAATCTTGCCTTCGGTACCACGCCGGCCAAAGCCGCCGGGCACGAGGATGGCGTCCATGGCCTTGAGCGCGCCACAGCCGTTCTTTTCGATGTCCTCGGAGTCCAGGTAATGAATGTTCACCTTGCTGAGGGTGTGCATCCCGGCATGGTTGAGGGCTTCGATCAACGACTTGTAGGACTCGGTGAGGTCCACGTACTTGCCGACGAACGCAATGTTCAGGTTGTGCTTCGGGTTGTTCAGCGCGTCGAGCAGGCGCTCCCAGATGGAGAGATCCGCCGCCCGGGCCAGGATGCCCAGCTTGTGGCAGACGATCTCGTCGAGCATCTGGTCGTGCAGCATGCCGGGAATGCGGTAGATGGAATCTGCGTCCAGGCACTCGATGACCGCTTCGGGCATCACGTTGCAGAACAGCGCGATCTTGCGGCGCTCGTCAGCCGGCACGGAGCGGTCGGCACGGCACAGCAAGATGTCGGGCTGGATGCCGATCTCGCGCAGCTCCTTCACCGAATGCTGGGTCGGCTTGGTCTTCAGCTCGCCGGCGGTCGGGATGTAGGGCAGCAGCGTGAGATGGATGAAACAGGAGCTCTGGCGCCCCTCTTCCAGGCCCATCTGACGGATGGCTTCGAGGAAGGGCAGGGATTCGATGTCACCCACCGTACCACCCACTTCGACGATCGCCACGTCGGAACCTTCGGCGCCGCGCTTGAGGTAGAGCTTGATCTCGTCGGTAATGTGGGGAATGACCTGGACGGTTTTGCCCAGGTATTCGCCGCGCCGCTCCTTCTTGATCACCGACTCGTAGATCTGGCCGGTGGTGAAGTTGTTGCGCTTGCCCATCTTGGCGCTGGTGAAGCGCTCGTAATGGCCCAGATCGAGGTCGGTCTCGGCGCCATCTTCGGTCACGAAGACTTCCCCGTGCTGGAAGGGGCTCATCGTGCCGGGGTCGACGTTGATGTAGGGGTCGAGCTTGAGGTGGGTAACCTTGATGCCGCGGGATTCAAGGATTGCCCCAAGAGAGGCGGCGGCGATGCCCTTGCCCAGAGAGGACACGACACCACCGGTAACAAAGACGTATTTGGTCATGACACGGGGGACTTCAGGAAAGATGAATGATAGCCGATTCGACCCCCTTTCTTCAACGGGCGGACCGGCCTCAAAGTATTTCCTGGCCCTTTTTAAAGCCATTGGCGCCCCAGAGGCGCCTCCGGCTTTAACAGAAAAACACTTAATTGTCGCGGATGAAGTCCCGATTTACCGCACGAAAAAGATCTGTCGCACTGCGCTGCAGCCACTCGAAGGCGACCATCTCGCGGGTCACGATCTCGACCCCGTGGGCACGCATCCGCGCCAGCGCCGCCTCCTTGTCGGGCGCCTTGCGAGTGCCCACCGCATCGGCGACGACAAACACCTCCTTGCCCTGCCAGCGCAGCTCCAGCACCGTCTGCAGCACGCACACGTGGGCCTCTGTGCCCACCACGACCACCTGACGCCGCTCATCCACCGCAGTGCCGGCGAGACAGCCGTCGGACACACAGGAAAAATGCGTCTTTTCGACGATGCGGGCATCGCCGGCTGCCTCCAGCAGCGCATCGGCAGTACGCCCGAGCCCTGCCGGATACTGTTCGGAAACGACGACCGGCACCGCCAGCCGGCGCGCCACGCCGGTCAGCCAGATGCAGTTCTGCAACACCGTCTCGCCATCGGCGATGGCCGGCAGCAGACGCGTCTGTACATCGACAATCAGAAGGCTGGCCTTGCTGCTGTTCATCAACATGGTGCGTCTCCTCAGGATTTCAGCTCGGGGCGGGCGCGGAAATTGTCCAGTGCGGCCGGGTTGGCCAGCGCCTCGACATTCTTGACCGGCTGCTCATGGACGACGGCACGCACCGCCAGTTCGACGATCTTGCCGCTCTTGGTGCGCGGAATGTCATCGACCTGCACAACCCTGGCCGGCACATGGCGCGGCGTCGTGCTGTCGCGGATGGTCTGGCGGATGCGGGCAATCAGCGCGTCGTCGAGCGTGAGGCCCTCGCGCAGACGCACAAAGAGCACCACGCGAACATCGCTGGCATCCCCCGGCGGCCATTGCTGGCCGATGACGAGAGATTCCATCACCTCCTCCAGCTTTTCGACCTGGCGATAGATCTCCGCGGTACCGATGCGCACTCCGCCCGGGTTGAGCGTCGCGTCGGAGCGGCCGTAGATGATCAGTCCATCATGGGCCGTGATCTCGCTGTAATCGCCGTGACACCACACGTTGTCGAAGCGGGCAAAGTAAGCCGCGCGATACTTGCTGCCGTCCGGATCGTTCCAGAAACCGACCGGCATCACCGGGAAGGGCCGCGTGCACACCAGTTCGCCCTTCTCGCCACGCACCGGCGCAGCCGTGTCGTCGAAAACGTCGACCGCCATGCCGAGCCCCTTGCACTGGATCTCCCCCGGCCACACCGGCAGAGCCGGATTGCCAAGCACGAAACACGAAATGATGTCGGTACCGCCCGAAATCGACGACAGGCACACGTCGGACTTGATCTCCTGATAGACGTACTCGAAGCCTTCCGGCACCAGCGGGCTGCCGGTCGAGAACACCGCGCGCAGGGCCGACAGATCGTGGCTTGCCCGCGGCCGCAACCCGGCCTTGGCAATACCATCGATGAACTTGGCGGAAGTCCCGAAATGGGTCATGCCTTCGGCCTGGGCGTAGTCAAACAAAATCGCACCGTTACCAATCATCGGCGCGCCATCGTAAAGCAGCAGCGTGGCACCGGACGCCAGCCCCGACACCAGCCAGTTCCACATCATCCAGCCGCAGGTGGTGAAGTAGAAAACCTTGTCGCCGGGCTTCACGTCACCGTGCAGGCGGTGCTCCTTGAGGTGCTGCAGCAGCGCACCACCGGCGCCATGCACGATGCACTTGGGCACGCCGGTGGTGCCTGACGAAAACATGATGAACAGCGGATGATCGAAGGCCAGCCGGGCAAAAGGAATCTCGGTGCAGCCGAGGAAGGGCTTCACGAAATCCGCCAGCATCCGCGCGTGATGAACATGCGAAATGTCGTGGCTCGCATGCACGTAGGGCACCACGACCACCCGCTTCAGCGACGGCAGGCCCTCCGTGATCGCCGCCAGACGGTCGAGGCAATCGACGACCTTGCCGTTGTAATAGTAGCCATCCACCGCCACCAGCACCTTGGGCTCGATCTGCCCGAAGCGGTCGAGTACACCCTGCACACCAAAGTCCGGCGATGCCGACGAGAAAATCGCCCCAATGCTCGCCGCCGCCAGCATGGCGACGATGGTTTCGGGCAGATTCGGCATCCAGGCAGCAACACGATCACCAGCAACAACTCCAGCCTCCTGCAGAGCCGCTGCAAAATGAGCGACCTGACGGTACAGGTCGCCATGGGAAAGCCGGTTCTTGACCCGGTCTTCGCCCCAGAACACCAGCGCGTCGCTATCGTCGCGACTGCGCAGCAGGTTCTCGGCGAAGTTCAGGCGCGCCTCGGGAAACCAGCGAGCGCCAGGCATTTTGTCGGCGTTTTCGAGGACCACCGCCCCCCTCTCCCCACGCACCTCGCCGTATTCCCAGATCGAAGTCCAGAACTCGGTCGGCTCATTCACCGACCAGGCGTGCAGCGTGGCGTAATCGGGCAGCAAGCGCCCCCAGCGGGCTTCGGCCTGACGGGCAAAAGCGGTGATATTTGCCCCGGCAACCCGATCGGTATCAGGTACCCACAAGGGGCGTTCGGCTACGGCGTAACTCATCGATCCATCTCCTCTAACCGTTCTCTTTGCGCCGGATCTGCGTCCGGCCTCTTTTCAGGCGCTGCCTGCGACTAGCTTACCTTGGCGCGCAACTCGTCGGGGATAGGCACCGACTTGCCGGTGCGGGGATCCATCCACACCACCTTGGCGGCCCCCTCGGCAAAGACTCGATCATCCCCCTCGACCCCCAGTTCATACCAGGTCATCACACTGCTGCGACCCGGCTCACCGGCATACAGCCGCACCACCACCGTCGCCGGGTAGTTCACCGGAATCATGAAGGTGCAACTGGCATTGATGATCACCGCCCCGCTTTCCGACTGAGGGCTGACAACGTAACCATACGCCTCCAGCCATTCGACCCGGGCCTGCTCGAAGTAGCGGAAATAAATCGTGTTGTTCACATGCCCGTAAAAATCCATATCCCCCCAGCGCACGGGGATTTTCGTGGTCAGCAGCAGCTTGCGGGTCGGGGTCTGGTCGGATACGGCCGTGCTCATGATTCATGCTCTCCTGGGTTGATTATTATTCGCTTGACAAAGGGCTGAACAAGGGCGCTTTAGCACCCCGTACGCTTTCAAGCCAATGTAACATACGCCTGCGTATGTTGATCAAGGCCAGCGGCTTAAGCCCTTTTCGGGATTGCCCTGAGTCGGGCTCGGGGTTACGCTTCGATAGTTACGGTTTAAGCAAAAAAACAAATCCAATAGATTTCAGGAGGAGGCAGCAATGGAACGTGATTCCATGGAATTTGACGTCCTGATCGTGGGCGGAGGCCCGGCGGGTCTTTCCGCAGCGATCCGGCTCAAGCAACTTGCAGCAGAAAAGGGCCAGGATTTCACCGTCTGCCTGATTGAAAAGGCCGCCGAAGTCGGCTCCCATATCTTGTCTGGCGCGGTGCTTGATCCCCGCGCCCTCAACGAACTCTTTCCCGACTGGAAGGAACGCGGTGCACCGCTCAACACCCCGGTCACCGAAGACCGCGTGATCTTCCTGTCGGAAACCGGCGGCAAGCAGATCCCCAACGGCCTGCTCCCCGACGCCTTCCACAACGAGGGCAACTACATCGTGCGCCTCGGCAACATCGCCAAGTGGCTGGGCGAACAGGCCGAAGCGATGGGCGTGGAGGTCTATCCGGGCTTCTCCGGCTCCCAGCTGCTGTTCGATGAAAACGGTGCCGTGGCCGGCGTGATCACCGGCGACATGGGCGTATTGAAGGATGGCACCCAGGGCCCCAACTTCCAGCCGGGCATGGAACTGCGCGCCAAGTACACGCTGTTCGCCGAAGGCTGTCGCGGCCACCTGGGCAAGCAGCTCGAAGCGCGCTACAACTTGCGTGAAGGCGTCGATCCGCAAACCTACGGACTCGGCATCAAGGAACTGTGGGAAATCCCCGCCGCCCAGCACCAGCAGGGCCTGGTGGTGCATACCGCCGGCTGGCCGATGGACACAGCCACTTACGGCGGCGGCTTCGCCTATCACCTCGAAGACAACCTGGTGTCGGTCGGCTACGTGGTCGGTCTTAACTACACCAACCCCTACCTGTCGCCCTTTGAAGAATTCCAGCGTTACAAGACGCACCCGGAAATCAGCAAGTTCCTTGAAGGTGGCAAGCGCATCGCCTACGGTGCCCGTGCCATTGCAGCCGGCGGCCTGCAGAGCCAGCCCAAGCTGGTCTTTCCGGGTGGTGCGCTGATCGGTGACGATGCCGGCTTCCTCAACGCCGCCCGCATCAAGGGCAGCCACGCGGCCATGAAGTCCGGCATGCTGGCCGCCGAAGCCGCCTACGACGCCCTCGTCGCCGAGCGCGCCCAGGACGAGCTGAGCGCCTTCCCGGAAGCTTTCAAGGCCAGCTGGCTGCACGCCGAACTGCACAAGACCCGCAACTTCAAGCCCTACATGAAGAAAGGCCTGTGGCTCGGCTCGCTGCTCTTTGGCATCGACCAGAAACTGTTCGGTGGCAATGTTCCCTGGACGCTGCACAACTCGGCAGACCACACGACGCTCAAGCCCGCCGCCGAGTGCGCCCCGATCGCCTACCCGAAGCCGGACGGCAAGCTCACCTTCGACCGCCTGTCGTCAGTCTTCCTGTCCAACACGAACCACGAAGAAGACGAGCCCTGCCACCTGCAGCTCAAGGATGCGTCGGTGCCGATCTCGATCAACCTGGCGAAGTACGACGCTCCCGAGCAGCGCTACTGCCCGGCCGGCGTGTATGAAATCGTGCGCAGCCCGGAAGGCGACAATCCGCGCCTGCAGATCAATGCCCAGAACTGCGTGCACTGCAAGACCTGCGACATCAAGGACCCGACCCAGAACATCAACTGGGTAACGCCGCAAGGCGGCGAAGGGCCGATCTACCAGGGAATGTAAGCACTCCGCCGGTGTTGTCGGACTCAAGTCCGATCCACAAAAAAACGGCCGTCGCGCAATGCGACGGCCGTTCTGTTTGGGGCTTTCGATTATCAGCCGACCCACTTCCGCGCGTTGCGGAACATGCGCAGCCACGGCGAATCCTCACCCAGATCGGCCGGATGCCAGCTCATCTGGACGGTACGGGCCGTGCGCTCGGGGTGCGGCATCATGATCGTGAAGCGGCCGTCCGGCGTGGTCAGGCCAGTGATGCCGGCGGGCGAGCCGTTCGGGTTGAACGGATAGCGCTCGGCGACGGCACCGCTGTTGTCCACGTAGCGCAGGGCGATCTTCGCGTTGTCCTGGGCATCGACGCCCTGGAACACCGCGCGGCCTTCGCCATGGGAGACGACGATCGGCATGCGGCTGCCAGCCATGCCGGCCAGCAGGATCGACGGGCTTTCCTGCACCTCCACCATCACGAAGCGGGCCTCGAACTGCTCGCTGCGGTTGCGCTGGAAGCGCGGCCAGGTTTCGGCACCGGGAATGATCTCAGCCAGGTTGGACATCATCTGGCAGCCGTTGCAGACGCCCAGCGCGAAGGTGTCGGTACGCTGGAAGAAGGCTTCGAACTGTTCGCGCAGCATCGGGTTGAACAGGATCGACTTGGCCCAGCCCTGCCCCGCCCCGAGCACGTCGCCATACGAGAAGCCGCCACAGGCCGCGAGGCCCGTGAAGTCGGACAGGTGCACGCGACCGGCCTGCAGGTCGGACATATGCACATCAAAGGGAGCGAAGCCGGCACGCTCGAAAGCGGCCGCCATTTCGGCCTGGGAGTTGACGCCCTGCTCGCGCAGGATGGCCACCTTCGGACGGACACCAGTGGCGATGAAGGGGGCGGCGATGTCTTCGGCGGCGTCATAGCTCAGGGCCACCGACAAACCGGGGTTGGCGACATCGGCCAGCGCGTCGAATTCTTCCTTGGCGCACTCGGCATCGTCACGCAGGCGGGCGATCCGGTAGCTGGTCTCGGACCACAGCTGCAGCAACTCGGCGCGGGGTGCCTGGAAGACCAGCTTGGCGTTGCGCCAGAAGCGCATCTCGTCCCGGTCATTGGGCTCGCCGACGAAATGGTAGGACAAACGCGCTTGACGCAGGGCTTCGGTGAAGCGGCTGCGGTCGGCCCGGCGAATCTGGATCACGGCGCCCAGTTCTTCGGCAAACAGCGCCTTGAAGAGCATGTCGTTGAAACGGCCCTTGAGCGAATCCGGACGCTTGTCGAGACCATCGACGTCGTTCATGTACTGGTCGTAGGCGACGGTATCGAGCATCACCGACAGGCCGCACTTGGAGGCAAAGGCCATTTCGCACAGGGTGGCAAAAAGGCCGCCGTCGGAGCGGTCGTGGTAGGCGAGGATCAGGTCATCCTGACGCCACTTCTGGATCAGTTCGAAGAAGGCCTTGAGCTGGGCGGCATCCACATCCGGCGCGTGTTCGGCGACGGAATTGTAGGCCTGGGCCAGCACCGAACCGCCAAGGCGGTTCTGGTTGTTGCCGAGATCGATGAGCAGCAACTCGGTTTCGACGCCTTCCGGGAACTGCAGTTGCGGTGTAAGGGTGCGGCGCACGTCCTGCACGGCCGCAAAGCCGGTGACGATCAGCGACAGCGGCGACACGACCTGCTTGTCCTCGCCCGCGTCATTCCAGGCGGTGCGCATGGACAGGGAGTCCTTGCCGACCGGAATCGAAATGCCGGCGGCCTGGCAGAAGTGCGACACGGCCTCGACCGTCTTGAACAGCTTGACGTCCTCGCCCCGGTGACCGGCAGCAGCCATCCAGTTGGCGGAGAGCTTCACGTCGCCCAGCGAACGGATATCGGCGGCGGCGATGTTGGTGATCGCTTCGCCGATCGCCATGCGGCCGGAGGCCGGGGCGTCGATGGTGGCCAGCGGCGTGCGCTCACCCATGGCGAAGGCTTCGCCCAGGTAGCCGTGGTAGCTCATGGTGGTCACGGCCACGTCGGCCACCGGGATCTGCCACGGGCCGACCATCTGGTCGCGGGCGGTCATGCCGCCGACGGAACGGTCGCCGATGGTGATCAGGAAGTTCTTGCTGGCCACGGCCGGCATGCACAGCACGCGCTTGCAGGCGTCGGCCAGATCGATATCGGTGACATCGAAGGGCGGCACGAAAACCTGACGGGTGGATACATTGCGGGTCATCTTCGGCGGCTTGCCGAGGAGAACCTGCATTTCCATGTCCACGGCGTCGTTGCCGAAGTGACGGTCGGAGACCACCAGGCGGCCGTCGTCGGACGCGGTGCCGACCACCGCAAACGGGCAGCGCTCGCGCTCGCACAGGGCACGGAAGACTTCGAGGTTTTCCGGGGCGATGGCGATGACGTAGCGTTCTTGCGATTCGTTGGACCAGATCTCCCGCGGGCTCATGCCCGGTTCCTCGATGTGCACTTCACGCAGCTCGAAGTGCGCGCCGAGGCTGGCGGAATCGGCCAGCTCGGGGAAGGCATTGGAGAGGCCACCGGCGCCCACGTCGTGGATGGCGAGAATGGGGTTGTCGGCGCCCTTCTGCCAGCAGGCGTCGATGACTTCCTGGCAGCGGCGTTCGATTTCCGGGTTGCCGCGCTGTACGGAAGCGAAGTCCAGATCAGCGGTGTTGGTGCCGGTCGCCATGGACGACGCGGCGCCACCGCCAAGGCCGATCAGCATGCCCGGCCCGCCCAGTTGAATCAGCAGGGTGCCGGGGCCGAACTTGACCTTGAAGGACTGCTCGGCCTGAATGCTGCCGAGGCCGCCGGCGATCATGATCGGCTTGTGATAGCCGCGCACTTCATCCTGCACGCTCTGCTGGAAGGTACGGAAATAACCGGTCAGGTTGGGACGGCCGAATTCGTTGTTGAAGGCCGCCGCACCCAGCGGGCCTTCGATCATGATGTCGAGGGCCGAGGCAATGCGCTCGGGCTTGCCGTAGTGTTCCTCCCAAGCCTGCTCGAAGCCGGGGATCTCGAGGTTGGACACCGAGAAACCGGACAGGCCGGCTTTGGGCTTGGAGCCGCGGCCGGTGGCGCCTTCGTCGCGAATCTCACCGCCGGAGCCGGTGGAGGCCCCCGGGAAGGGCGAGATGGCGGTCGGGTGGTTGTGGGTTTCGACCTTGGCGAGGATGTGGGTCAGCTCTTCGCGGTACTTCCAGGCACCGCTGGCGTCCGGATAGAGCTTGTCGACCGTCGCACCCTCGATTACCGAGGCGTTGTCGGAATAGGCGACAACGGTGCCTTCCGGGTGGGCCTTGTGGGTGTCGCGGATCATGCCGAAGAGGGTTTTCTCTTCCGGGCGACCGTCGATGACCCAGTCGGCATTGAAGATCTTGTGGCGGCAGTGCTCGGAGTTCGCCTGGGCGAACATCATCAGCTCGACGTCGGTCGGGTTGCGCCCGACGCGGGTGAAGTTGTCCACCAAATAGTCGATTTCGTCGTCCGACAGGGCCAGGCCCAGCTCGCTGTTGGCCATCACCAGCGCGTCACGACCGCGGGCAAGGATGTCCACGGTGGTCAGGGGCTGCGGGGCGTAGTGCTGGAACAGGGCATGGGAAGCGTCGGGGTTATCGAGCACCGACTCGGTCATGCGGTCGTGGATCGCCGGCAGGACGGCTTCGCGGTCGCGGGCATCGAGGCCGCCGCGCAGATCGAAGCTGAGGGCGGTGCCGCGCTCGACACGAACGATCTTGTCGAAGCCGCACTGGTGGGCGATGTCGGTGGCCTTGGAGGACCAGGGCGAGATCGTGCCCAGGCGCGGCGTCACCATCAGCAGGCTGCCGGCCGGCGCAGCGCCTTCCGGGTGGGCACCCAGCAGGTCCACCAGGCGGGCCAACTCGTCGGCGGACAGCGGAGCGGTGATTTCCGCGAAATACCAGTGCTCGACAGCCAGGCCCTTCAGACGGGGCAGGACTGTCTTGACCGAGTCGGTCAGCCGGGCAAGACGGGAACTGGAGAGGGCGGGCGCACCGCGCAGCTTGAGGATTTCGGACATGGCAGGGATGGGCGTCGAGGGTGGCAAAACCCGGGTCGGACACGAAAAGGACTCAGGATTATACCCGAGCACAAACCCTGCTCCGACCACCCTTTGCAAGTCGACGGACCCGCAAGTCGACCGGCATGCAATCCGGCCGTGCCACTGTCATTGGACGTGTGAGAGAATTCAGCCCTTCCCGCGTCTGCACACAGCCCCAATGGCATCCCGTCGAGCCTCTTCCACGTCTCCACTCTGGTCGCGCATTTTCTGGGTGATCACGGTGATCTTCTGCGCCGCCGAGGTCGCGATTCTGGTCCAGGCTTACGGACACAACCAGGTCCAGAACGACCTGGCCAGACAAGTCGCACTGGTCCAGCAGGGCACGGCGGTCACCTGGCAGATGGCGGCCGACATCGAGTCAGCCCCGCACGCTGATGAACCCGCCGGCCTGGTGCCCCAGGATCCCCGCGAGCGCTGGCTCAACGCGGCCCTGCAAGCCCTGCGCGCCGGTGGCACCGTTCATACCCTCGAGAACACGCAGATTGACATCCTGCCGGTGGAAGGCAGCGAAGCCCGGCTGGTGCTGATGGACATCCTCGCCCGCTGGCGCAGCGTCACCCGACTCAACACCCTTAGCCCGGGCTCGGCAGCGGCGAAGGGCGAGCTGCGGGCACTCGGCCCGGCCATGGCCGAACTCGCCGCCCATCTGACGAAACAAAAGGACGACGCCACCCACGCCACCACAACCCTGACGGCCCTCGCCCTCGGCACCGGCCTGGCCGGCCTCATCGCCATCGGCACCCTGCACCTGCGCCAGGCACGCCAGTCGGAACGCTCCGGTCGCCTGATGCGCTCGATGATGAACCAGATCGGCGCCGGCGTTTGCATCCTCGGCAGCACCGACAAGATCGCCGACGCCAATCGTGCCGCCTGCCGCATGCTCGGCCGCCCGCGCAAGAGCCTGCGCGGCAAGCGCCTCGACGAAATTCTCAGCGAGAACGACGGCGTATGGACCGGCGAGCGGCCGGACGGCATGCCCATCGCTGTCGAACGCATTCCAGGCACCATCGAAGGCTACAAGGGCCCCCTGCGCATCGTGACCCTCCTCGACGTCACCGCCCGCCACCTGACCGCCGAATGCCTGCAGCACCTGGCGCACCACGACGCCCTCACCGGCCTGCCGAACCGCAGCTTCCTTGAGGGGCATTTCAAAAAGGAACTCGCCCGCAGCAAGGACACCGGCACGGTCCTCGGCGTGGCGGTCATCGATCTGGACGGCTTCAAGCCGGTCAATGACACCTACGGCCACGCGGTCGGCGACGCCCTCCTCGTGCAGATCGGCCAGCGCCTGGGCACCGCCCTGCGCATCAGCGACGTGATCGCCCGCACCGGTGGCGACGAATTCGTCGGCGTCTTTCCCGACGTCAACAACCGGGACAGCCTGTCCTTCCTGGGCGAACGCCTGCTCGGCGTCTTCACCCATCCCTTCGAGGTGATGGGACACACGCTTGCCATGAGCGGCAGCATCGGCCTCGCCATTGCCCCCGACGATGGCGCCGACCAGGACAGCCTCCTGCGCGCCGCCGATGCAGCCATGTATCGGGCCAAGCAGGCCGGCAAGCGCGGCATGCAGTTGTCGGCCGTCAACACCAGCGGACGGGCAGCCTGAGGCCGGCAGGCAGTCAATCGGTTAAAATGGCGGGCTTTGTCGCATCAGGCCCACTTTTGCCTCCTTCCGCCCTGCCCGATTCACCCCCCTCGCCGGAGCCTTCAGCCTCCACGGCATTGCCGCGCCTGTGGGCCGTGCTGCCCGCGCTGCTGCTGGCGGCGCTGGCGATGGCGGTCGCCCTCGACGGTTCGAACCAGCAGATATTCCTCGCCCTGAATGCAGCAGCCAGCGGCTGGCTCCCGCCGACGGCGTGGTCAGCCATTACGCTGGGCGGCTCGGCCATCGGAACGATCGCCCTCCTCGCCCCGACCCTCAAGACACAACCCCGCTGGCTGGCGTCAGCCTTCCTTGCCGCGCCCCTTGCCATCCTTTTCAGCAACGGGGCCAAGCGCTACTTCGACGTCATGCGTCCGGCCGGCGTGCTGCAAGCGGAAAGCTTCACCCTCATCGGCCAGAAGCTCTACGTACATTCCTTCCCGTCCGGCCATGCCACAACCGCTTTCCTCGCGGCGGCGGTAATCATTCTGGCCTGGCCGAAGGCCGCCACCCGCTGGTGGGCCGCACCGGCGATCTGCGCGGCCGCTGCGCTGGTGGCCTTGTCGCGCATCGCGGTGGGCGCTCACTGGCCCCTCGACGTGCTCACCGGCGCCGCCGGCGGCTGGCTGGCCGGCGTGCTCGGCACCTGGCTGTCAGGGCGTGTACGCTTCTGGCAGAAACCCGGGGGGGTTCGCAGCATGGCCGCCATCGCCCTCGCGACAAGCCTGGCCCTGCTGTTTGTGGATCTCGGCTACCCCCTCGCCCGCCTCTACCAGATCGGTCTGGCCGCCTGGGGAATCGGCGGCGCAGCAGCGGCCCTCATGAACAACCCGGAACGCGGCCCATGAACTTCAAACGCCTGCTCGCCCTTGCCGTATCAGCCGGCCTGCTCGCCTGGCTGATGGCCGACGGACGCTGGCGCGGCCTCGGCGACGTGTTCGCCCGGCTCGACGCCCTCACGCTCGGCCTGTCGGCAGCCGGCTTCGCGCTGTCGTACGGGCTGCGCGCCCTGCGCGTCTTCGACGAATTCCGCGCCCAGGCCAAGCGGCGCTTCGGCACCTGCCTGCGCATCGTGCTGATCCACAATGCGATGATCAACGTGGTGCCCTTCCGGGGTGGCGAAGCGGCCTTCCCGCTGCTGCTGCGCCAGAACTTCGGCATTCCCCTCCCACGCGCCATCGCCTCCCTGTTCTGGTTCCGCCTGCAGGACGCCTTCGTGGTGATGGCGCTCGCGGCCATCGTGTGGCCGGGCGTCCATCCGGGCCTCAAGGCAATCGCCGTCATCGGCGTCATCGTCACCGCCTGGTGGCTGCCGCGCTGGGCGCGGGCGCCGCACGACTGGGCCGAGGGCAAGGCCTTCACCGCCAAGCTCGCCAAGGTGCGCGACGCCTTCGCCGAAAGCACCCGTCACGCCCGCTACGGCTGGGTATGGACCATCGCCAACTGGACGGTGAAACTCGCCGCCCAGGCCTGCCTGCTGGCCGCGCTGATCCCCGCCGCCCTGGCTGTCGGTGCGGCCGGCGCCCTGGGAGCCGAACTGGCTGCCATCCTGCCCATCCAGGGCGTTGCCGGTTTCGGCACCTACGAAGCCGGCGCTGCCGCCGCACTGCTGCCCAGCGGCATTCCGCTGGCGGTCGGCCTGCAAGTGGCCTTGGCGCTGCACCTTTTCGTGATTGCCTGCTCGGTCACGTCCGGCGCCATTGCCTGGCTTTTCCCGGCCGCCCGGGTGCAGGAAACGACCGATCACGCATCGTCCGACATACAATCCGCCTCGTCCGCCGTCGACGGGGCGCAAACCAGATCCACAGCCGAATAGCCATCATGACCGAATCCACCCAGCTCTCATCGCTTCCCCCGGCCACGCCGGACATTCCGGCCGATCTGCCTCCCCACCGCCTGTCGCTGGTCGTCCCGCTGTACAACGAGGAAGACAACGTGGACCCGCTTCTCGAACGCGTCCACCTGGCCCTCAATCCCTACCCCTACCCGTGGGAAGTGGTGATCGTCGATGACGGCTCGTCCGACAACACCGTGCCCAACCTCGAGAAGGCCGCCAAGCGCTACGGCCCCCACGTGCGCATCGTGGCGCTGATGCGCAACTTCAAGCAGACCGCCGCCATGCAGGCCGGCCTCGACGCCGCCCGCGGCGACGTGATCGTCACCATGGACGGTGACCTGCAGAACGACCCCATCGACATCCCGCGCATGGTCGGCCGCCTGCTCCGCGAAGACCTCGACCTGGTCGCCGGCTGGCGCAAGAACCGCAAGGACGGCATGATCCTGCGCAAGATCCCGTCGAAGATCGCCAACCGCCTGATCGCCCGCATCACCGGCGTGCACCTGCAGGACTACGGCTGCTCCCTCAAGGCCTTCCGCGCCAGCGCCATCAAGAACGTGCGCCTGTACGGCGAGATGCACCGCTTCATCCCGGCCTGGCTGGCCACCGTCACCACGCCGCGCAAGATCGCCCAGGAAGAAGTCACCCACCATGCGCGCATGTTCGGCGAATCCAAGTACGGCATCTCGCGCACCTTCCGGGTCATCCTCGACCTGATCTTCGTCTACTTCTTCATGCGCTTCCGCACCCGCCCGGGCCACTTTTTCGGTGGTATCGGCCTCGGCCTCGGGGCGCTGGGCATGCTGATCCTGACCTACCTGACCGGCCTCAAAATCTTCACCGGCGCCTCCATCGGCACCCGGCCGCTGTTCTTCGGCGGCTTCTTCCTGATCATCGCCGGCGTGCAGATGGTCACCTCCGGCGTGCTCGCCGAACTGCTGACCCGCGTGTATTTCGAATCCGGCAACAGCCAGGCCTACGTGGCCCGCGAAACCGCGGCGCTGGACGACGGCCAGGGCTGGCACGCCGGCGACGGCAAGTAAATCGGGCGCCTCATGAACGGATTTCAGTCTGCCGACGGGCGGCTCGCAGGAACGCTCCTCGGCCGCCTGATCCTCGTCCTGCCCCTCTTCGCCTTTTTGCTCCGACTGGGCGGCGCGCCGCTTTTCGACGTGGACGAGGGCGCCTTCTCCGAAGCCACCCGCGAGATGTTCGAGCGCGGCGACTTCCTGTTCACCTACCTCAACGGCGCACCACGCTTCGACAAGCCGATCCTGATCTACTGGCTGCAATCGGTCGGCTACCTGATCTTCGGCCCCACCGAGTGGGCTTTCCGCCTGCCCTCGGCGCTGGCCGCCATCGTGTGGAGCTACGCCACCTACTTCTTCGCCCGCAAGCGCGTCGGTGAAGATGCGGCGCTGATCGCCCTGGCTGTTGCCTGCACGGCGCTCGGTCCCTTCGCCATCGGCCGCGCCGCCACCGCCGACGGACTTCTCAACTGCCTGCTCGCCCTCACCCTGTTCGACGTCTGGCGCCACCTCGAAAGCGGCCGTCGCGCGCCGCTGCTGCGCGCCTTCGTGTGGATCGGACTCGGTGCCCTGACCAAGGGCCCGGTGGCGCTGATCGTGCCGGGCACCGTCAGCCTGCTGTACTGCGCCAGCCGCGGCGAATGGAAAACCTGGCTGCGAACGGTCTTCAACCCGCTCGGCCTGCTCATCCTGATCGCCCTCGTCACCCCCTGGTACGCCTACGCCTACCACCTTCACGGCCAGGACTTCATCAACGGCTTCATCATGAAGCACAACGTCCAGCGCTTCTCGGGTTCGCTCGAAGGCCACGGCGGCAGCGCCTTTTATTACCTGATCGCCGTGCCGCTGCTGCTGCTGCCGTGGAGCGGTCTGTTCGTCGTTGCACTAACCAAACTCCGCGCCGGCCTGAATGACCCACTGCAGCGCTTCCTGTGGATCTGGTTCGGCTTCGTGCTGGCCTTCTTCTCGCTGTCCGGCACCAAGCTGCCGCACTACGTGCTGTATGGCTGCACGCCGCTGTTCATCCTGATCGGCGTACACGCCGGCAACGCCCGCCGGGCCTGGCCGCATCTGGTCCTGCCGGGGCTGCTGTTCGTGCTGTTCGCGCTGCTCCCCAACCTGTTTGATGTACTGGCCCACAGCACGCTGGGCGACGGTTTTTACCGCGCCCAGCTCGGACGCGCCCTCGAAGTGGCCGACAGCATCTACATTGGCGCCACCGTCGGCGGGCTGATGGTGTGGCTGGCTTACGTGTTCTTCCCGAAGGTGTCGCTGATCAAGCGGCTCATCGTGACGGCGATCATTCAGGTCGGCCTGCTGGCCGGCATCGTTGTGCCTTACGCCGGTGAATTGGCCCAGGGCCCGGTGAAACGCGCTGGCCTCAAGGCCGCCGAAACCGGCGGTGAGGTGCTGTTCTGGCGCTTCACCACCGCACCGAGCTTCAGTGTCTATCGTCAGGCGGTTACCCAGAAGGGTGATCCGCAAGCGGGCCAGGTGGCCCTGACCCGCACCGACCGCCTGCCGGTCGACGCGCCCGTCGACTACCTGTTCCGCGAAGGCGGCGTCGCATTGGTAAAAGTGAAACCGTGACCGACAACCGCTCCTGCGCCGCAACGCTGGCCGTCATCGCAGCCGTCCTGACCGCCTACCGGCTGTGGGTCATCAACCATCTGGGCATCGATCTCTACGTAGACGAGGCTTATTATTGGGGCTGGTCGCAGAACCTCGACTGGGGCTATTTCTCCAAGCCGCCGGTCATTGCCGCGCTGATTGCCGCCAGCACCGCCATCTTCGGCAACGGCATCATCGCCATCAAGCTGCCGTCCCTGCTCATCTACCCGGCCACTGCTGCCGTGCTGTACGTCCTCGGCAAGCGTCTGTATTCGGTGCGGGTTGGTTTCTGGGCCGGGCTGGGTTTCATGTCGATGCCGCTGGTGTCAGCCCTCGGACTGTTTGTGTCCACCGATGCGCCGCTGCTGCTGTGCTGGTCGCTGGCGCTGCTTTTTTTGCTGCGGGCACTCGAACGCGACGGCTGGCGCGACTGGCTGGCCTGCGGTGCGGCCATCGGCGTTGGCCTGATGTCGAAATACACCATGGCCGCCTTCCTGCCCTCGGCCCTGCTGCTGCTCGCCCTCGACCCACAGCAGCGGCGCTGGCTGGCCCGGCCGCAGCCGTGGGTGGCCGTGTTGCTGGCCTGCGCCATCCTCGCCCCCAACCTGTACTGGAACTGGACTCACGACTTCCCGACCTTCCGCCACACCGCCGACATCACGCGGGTCGGCCACGGCGAGCGGGGCTGGCATCCGGCCCAGCTGGGTGAGTTCATCGGCGCCCAGTGGCTGTCCCTCGGCCCGGTGCTCGGCATCCTGCTGATCTGGGCGCTGCTCAAGGCCCCCAAACTGTGGCGCCAGCCGGCCCATCGCACCCTGCTGATCTTCATCGTGCCACTACTCGCGCTGGTCAGTGCCCAGGCCCTCACCGGCCGGGCCAACGGCAACTGGGCGGCACCCATTTTTGTGGCTGCCTGCCTGCTGGTACCGGCGGTATTCGTGGCCGAACGGCGGCGCTGGCTCGTCGCCGGCGTGGCGGTCAACCTGGTCGCCTCGGTGGGCGCCTACCACTGGCCGGACATCGCCCACGCCACCGGCATCGAACTGACCGCCAAAAACGACCCCTACAAGCGCGCCCGCGGCTGGCTCCACCTCGCCGACGGCGTCCGCCCCTTCGTGGACGAGCACCCCGGCAGCATCCTGGTTGCCGAAGACCGGGAGCTCATCGCCCACCTGGTGTACCGCCTGCACCCGGCCGAATATGCCGCCTGGCATCCGGGCGGCACCCCCATCGACCACTACGAACTGGTCACCACCCTCGCCGACAAGCGCGGCCGCGACGTGCTTTACGTGAGCCGCAAGCCCGACATCCCCGCCATCGCCGAACGCTTCGCCAGCAGCGAAAAACTCGGCAAGGTCGTCGTGCCGATCCACAAAGACTTCAAGCGCGAGGTTTACGTCTTCCTGCTTAAGGACTTCAAGGGCTACTGAGTCGCGCTTGCTCACCCGCGGTTCTGCTTTGCCCACGCACCAAACGGGTTTGGACGCACAACACAGCGGCTTGCAAACGAAGCGTTTTGCTTCGCGCGCAAGCCGCCGGGCTTCGACCACAAGGCAATTTTCCTCGCACACGCCAGCACGCCGGTGCGTGCGCAAGCTGCCAGCGCAGACTTGCGAGCCCTGGCGCCTCGCGCCCAAACCATTCCGCCTTGCACGCACCCCAAAAAGGGGCATCGCCACAGCCTGAAATCTTGCTCGCAAGACGCCAGCACTTGCGCGCCCACCTCCGCGCCTAGTCACCACCCGGCAGGGCCACCGGCAGATCGTCCAGCTGGGCGGCTTCGATCTTCTGGAAGTGGGCGGTGATCTTGCGTGACGAGGTTTGCACCTCGGCCACGTCTTCGCCGGCCTGGCGGATGTGCACGGCGAGCTTCTGCATGCGCTCGTCGAAGCGGGTGAAGTCCTTGGCGAGCTTGCCC
>ERZ724524.344-NODE-344-length-29926-cov-8.772488_pt1 | contig 29926 bp, 28 predicted proteins | sample MGYA00376057_ERZ724524 | MGnify/ENA primary metagenome ERZ724524 (study PRJEB28724, sample SAMN07190888) | wastewater metagenome | isolation source: influent of sewage treatment plant in Hong Hong | place: USA: Christiansburg, Virginia | collected 2016-03-01 ...
GGCACACGCCGCTGGCCACCGACACATTCAGGCTTTCCACCGCGCCCTTCATGGGAATGCTGACGAGTTCATCGCAGGTTTTGCGTGTCAGCTGGCGCATGCCCGCGCCTTCGGCTCCCAGCACCAGGGCCACCGGCCCTTTCAGATCGACCTGGTACAGCGTTTTGGGCGCATCGTCGCTGGTGCCGATGATCCAGATGTTGCGTTCTTTCAGCTCGCCCAGGGTGCGGGCCAGGTTGGTCACCATGAAGTAAGGCATGGTTTCAGCCGCACCGCTGGCCACCTTGGCCACGGTGGCATTGATGCCAGCAGCATGGTCTTTGGGCGCGATGACGGCATGGGCTCCGGCACCGTCGGCCACGCGCAGGCAGGCCCCCAGGTTGTGTGGATCGGTGATGCCGTCCAGCACCAGCAGCAGCGGGTTGGCCTCACCCTGGGCTTCGAGCTGTTCCAGCAGCTCATCCAGCGAATGCACCTGGGCGACAGGATCCACCCGCGCGGCCACGCCCTGGTGGCCGTGGCTGCCCGCCAGCTTGGACAGACGCAGACCGTCGGCTTCGATCAGGCGCACATTGGCTTCGCGGGCTTTGTCCAGAAACTGGCGCATGCGGGCATCGCGCCGGGTGGTTTCGTAATAAACCTCGATGATGGATTGCGGCGCGGTTTTCAGGCGCACGCCCACGGCGTGGAAGCCGAACAGTACTTTGGATGATGACATGGGGGCAGATTATCGGTGCAGCACTCAAACCATGCGCCCGGCCTCGATGGTGATGCGGCGTTCGCACTGTGCGGCAATGTTGCGGTCGTGCGTGACCAGCACCAGGGTGGTGCCCTGCTCCCGATTGAGGTCGAACATCAGCTTCATGATGGTTTCGCCGGTGGCGAAGTCCAGGCTGCCTGTGGGTTCGTCGGCCAGCAGCACGGCGGGTTTGACCACAAAGGCCCGCGCCAGGGCCACGCGCTGCTGCTCGCCGCCAGACAGCACTTTGGGGTAGTGCCCCAGCCGGGTACCCAGGCCCACGCGTTGCAGCATGTCGGTGGCGGCGGTACGGGCATCGCGCCGCCCGGCCAGCTCCAGGGGCAGCATCACATTTTCCAGGGCGGTGAGGTTGCCCATGAGCTGAAAGCTCTGGAACACAAAGCCGACTTTGGCCGCCCGCAACGCGGCCCGCTCGTCCTCGGTCAGGGCAAACAGATCCTGGCCGTCCAGCCACACCGTGCCCTGGCTGGGAGTGTCCAGACCGGCAATGATGGACAGCAGCGTGCTTTTGCCGGAACCGGAAGCGCCCACGATGGCGGCAGTCTCCCCGCGCGACAGCGCAAAATCGATATCGCGCAAAATGGTCAGCGTACCGCTGGAATCGGTCACGGACTTGCCCAGCCCTTCGACCCTCACCACGGCGGGGGATGTACTTGCCACCGATGCAGCCACACCGGCCCCGGAAAACGATTTTGAAATTTCAGACATGCGCAAACCAAACTCCATGAATGTGGCCAAGCGCCACTTCTTGACGCACTGTAGCCTGCTGGGGACTTTCCTCATCGGCTGCGGGGGCTTGAGCGCCCTGCCCGCCCTGGCGCAATCTGGCGACAAGCCGCCCAAGTACACCGTGCTGGTGGTGGGCGATTCTCTCAGTGCCGAATACGGCCTGGCTCGCGGAACCGGCTGGGTCGCCCTGCTGCAAGCGCGGCTGGCTGAAGAAAAAAAACCGGCCCAGGTCATCAATGCCAGCATCAGTGGCGACACCACATCAGGCGGGCGTTCCCGCCTGCCAGCCCTGTTGTCACGCCACCAGCCCAGTCATGTGATTCTGGAGCTGGGCGGCAACGATGCCCTGCGCGGGCTGGACTTGCGCATGACCGAAGCCAACCTGGCGGCCATGACCCAGGCGGCCCTCCAGGCTGGCGCACAAGTCACCGTGGTGGGCATGCAGGTGCCACCCAACTACGGTACGGCCTATGCACGCGATTTCAGCCAGCTGTTCGAGCGGGTAGCCAAACAGCACAAGGCAGCCTTGGTGCCATTTTTCCTGAAAGGTGTGGCCGATGTACCCGATGCCGTGCGCCTGTTCCAGGCTGACCGCATCCACCCCAATGAACAGGCCCAGCCATTGATGTTGAACAATGTCTGGCCCGTTTTGAAGCCCCAACTGCGTTGAGATCACACTGTCTTTGACCGCTGTCCCGATGACAGCCTTTTGTCCGCCCTCCACCCACCACATTCCCAATGAGTCTGCGCACATTGCAAGCACCACAAGCTCTGGCAGAGCTTGAGCGATTCGACACAGTGATCGATGCCCGCACCGAACTGGAGCACGCCCACGATCACATTCCTGGCGCACTCAACTGGCCCAGCCTGAACAATGAGGAGCGGGTGCTGATTGGCACGCTCTATAAACAGGTCAACCCGTTCGAGGCCAAAAAGCGCGGAGCGGCGCTGGTGGCCCGCAACGTGGCCGCGCACATCGAGCGGGAGGTAATTGACAAGCCCAAAAACTGGAAACCGCTGGTGTACTGCTGGCGCGGTGGCAACCGCAGCGGTGCGCTGGCCACCGTTCTGAGCGCCATCGGGTTCCATGTCACCTTGCTGGAGGGGGGCTACAAGGCTTTTCGGCATGCGGTGCTGGCCGACATTCCCAACCTGGTTCAGCCATTGCAATGGCGGGTGCTGTGTGGCCCCACAGGTTGCGGCAAAACACGCTTGCTGCACGCCCTGCAAACCCAAGGTGCCCAGGTATTGGATTTGGAGGGTTTGGCCAGGCACCGCAGCTCTGTGCTGGGACACCTGCCCGGCATTGAACAGCCGAGTCAGAAAATGTTCGACACCCTGGTGTGGTCAGCCTTGCGCAGTTTTGACCCCAGCCAGCCCGTGTACGTCGAGAGTGAAAGCAAAAAGGTGGGCGATGTGCGCATCCCCGATGCGCTGATGGATGCCATGCGGGCCAGCCCGTGCATTCATGTTCAGCTGTCAACCCCTGAAAGGGTGGCACTGCTGCTGGAAGACTATGGGCACTTTGTGTCTGACCCGGCCCATTTCATTCGGCGTTTGCGGACGCTGGCCGAAATGCGGGGCAGTCAACAGGTGAATGACTGGATCACGGCGGTGCAGGAAGACCGCATTGGTGAGGTGGTAGAGGCTCTGCTCAACTCCCACTATGACCCGATGTACACCCAGTCCATCGGACGCAGTTTTGTACAGTTTGAGCATGCACGGCCCTGCGTGTTGCCAGACCGGCTTCCCCACACCATTGCAGCCTGTGCGGCAGAAATGCTGCGATGGGAAAAACCGAATCAGACTGGCACCGAGCCAGTCTGAGCGGTGGAGTCGCCAGTTGCGGGCACATCCTGGGCTGAAGCCAAGTCGGCAGAATTGTCTGCCTCTCCTGGCTCCAGGTGTTTGCGCTCAGTTTTGGATTTGAGTTTTTCCTCTTTTTTCTTGCGTTTGGCGAGCTCGCGCTGGCGTTTTTCGTAACCGTAATTGGGAGTTGCCAAAAGATGCTTTCGTTGAAGTGGGAAAAATGTGGAATCAGACTGCTGAGAAAACTTGCAATGCCTGCTCAAGATCGGCCTGCAAATCCTCAACCGATTCGAGGCCAATCGCAAACCGCACCAAACCTCCGGCGTGGGGCCAATGGCCTTTGCGGATGGACGGTACATCGTAGGGGGCGCACAGGCTGATGGGCCCCGCCCAGCTCCAGCCCAGGCGAAACAGTTTGAGCTGATCACAGAACGCATCCACCTGAGCCTGGCTGTATTGCGGCTGGAACACCGCACTGAACAGACAGGCAGCCGCTTTGGCATCCCGCAACCAATGGGCATGACCCGGCGATGTGGACAACGCAGGATGCAGCACACAGGCAACCTCTGGCCGTTGCTGCATCCACTGCGCCAGTGTGCGGGTTGCTTGATCCTGAGCCTGGTAGCGCAGCGCAATACTGGGCAAGCCGCGCAGTACCAACTCGGCATCGTTTCCTGCCACACCGTGCCCCACACGCATGTGGGTCATGAGAAGCGAGTGGTGCAGAGCCTCGTTGCGTGTGACCACCGAGCCCATCAGCACATCGGCACCGCCGCTGGGGTATTTGGTCAGGGCCTGCATGGAAATGTCCACGCCCAGATCAAACGCCTGGAAGGCGATGCCTGCGCCCCAGGTGTTGTCCAGCGCGGTCAGGATGGGGCGGCTGCCCGTGATGCCGCTACCGTTTGTCTGCTCATCGGTTCGTGCCTGGTTGGCTTGTTGCACAACCTGCACCAGAGCGGGCAAATCGGGATATTCCAGGGTGATTGAGCCCGGCACTTCCAGCCAAACCAGCCGTGTGGCCGGTGTGATCAGCCGGGCCAGATCGGTCGGACGCATGGGGTCGTAATACCGTGTGGTGATGCCCCAGCCTTTCAATTCACCTTCGGCCAGCGATTTGTTGGGGCCGTAGGCATTGTCGGGAATCAGCAGCTCATCACCCTGGCGCAAGAAAGCCATGTCCACCAAACCGACGGCTGCCAGGCCACTGGGTACCAGTACGCAGTACCGACCGCCTTCGAGAGTGGCGATGCGTTCTTCCAGCGTGAACGTGGTGGGTGTGCCGTGCAGACCGTAGGTGTAGCCGCTTTTGTCACGCCACTCACGGTGGCGGAGGTCGTGTACGTTGTCAAAAAAAACCGTCGATGCCTTGTGTACACCCGGAGCCACCGCCTCAAACCCGCTCGGCGGTGCGTAAGGATGGTGAATGAGCTGGGTGGACAGGTGTGTGGTCATGGACGGTTATTTTTTTAAGGGATCAGACTTTCCACTTTTCCAGCAGAGCGGCCGGACGCAGGCTGTCATAGCCTTCAAAGGGCTGGTGAATCCAGGGGTTGGTGGGCAGGAAGTCCACCGAGTAATCGGGCGTGAAGGTGGACACACCTTTGGTCCAGATCACGGCGCTGCGCAACTCAGTGATGGGTGCGTAGTGATGGCGCAAAGTGTGGATGACAGCTTGCAGCGTGTGGCCGGTGTCAGCCAAGTCATCAACCAGCAGCACCCTGCCTGCAATCTCACCCTTGGGTGTGGTGATGAAGCGGGCAATATCGAGCTTGCCCTGTACCGTGCCTGCATCAGCACGGTATGAGCTGGTGGACATGATGGCCAGTGGTTTGTCAAAAATGCGTGACAAGATGTCACCGGGGCGCATGCCCCCGCGTGCCAGGCAGAGGATGGTGTCGAATTCCCAACCGGACTGGTGAACCTTGAGGGCCAGTTTTTCAATCAGGTTGTGGTATTCATCATAAGAAACGTACAGATGCTTGCCGTCTTCAGTCAACATGGGGTACTCCAGTAAATGTAGCTGCCTGCGCTTATCGGGTAAGCGAAAAAGGCATTTTTCAACAAAATCAGGCTTGGTATGGGTGGTGCAACAGGATGGTGTGATCCCGATCCGGGCTGGTGGACACCATGTGAATGGGCACACCTGTCGTTTCTTCAATGCGTTGCAGGTAACGCTGTGCTTCTGGCGGCAGTTTGTCGTGCTGCGTCACGCCCACAGTGGATTGTGTCCATCCGGGCAACGTTTCGTAAATGGGAGTGCAACGGGCAATGTCATCGGCCCCCATGGGCAGGATGTCGATGGTTTCGCCATCCAGCTCGTAGCCGGTACACAGTTTGAGTTCGCTCAGGCCATCCAGCACATCCAGCTTGGTGATGCACAGGCCAGACAGGCCGTTCACTTGCGCACTGCGCTTGAGCAGTGCGGCATCAAACCAGCCGCATCGGCGGCTGCGGCCTGTGGTGGTGCCCTTTTCTGCACCCACAGTGGCCATGTGCCAGCCAGGGGTGTTTTCTTTTTCCCAGTCCAGCTCGGTGGGGAACGGACCGCCGCCCACACGGGTGCAGTACGCCTTGGTGATGCCCAGCACGTAATGCAGCATGCCTGGGCCGACACCGGCACCGGCGGCGGCATTGCCAGCCACGCAGTTGCTGGATGTGACGAATGGATAGGTACCGTGGTCGATGTCCAGCAGCGTGCCCTGGGCACCTTCAAACAGCAAGTTGGCACCAGCGGCATGGGCTTGGTTCAACTCGCGGGACACGTCGGCAATCATGGGCTTGAGCAGCTCGGCGTGGGCCATGGCTTCGGTATACACGGCATCAAACTGGATTTCACCGTTGTGCATGTAGGTAGCCAGCTTGGCATCCCACTCCATCTCGGCAGAACCGAGGAAGGTGGTCAGCACGTGGTTGTGCAGTGTCAGCAGTTCGCGCAGTTTGGTGGCAAAACGGCCAGGGTGTTTCAGATCCTGCACGCGCAGAGCGCGGCGGGCGATTTTGTCTTCATAGGCAGGGCCGATGCCACGGCCCGTGGTACCGATTTTGGCCGTACCGGCTTTTTCTTTGGCAGCTTCGCGGGCAATGTCGATGGCAGCATGGAAAGGCAGGATGAGTGGGCAGCCTTCGCTCACGCGCAGGCGGGAACGCACATCGACACCGGCTTTTTCAAGGCCCGCGATTTCTTCAAACAATTTGCCGACCGACAGCACCACGCCGTTGCCGATGTAGCACTTGACACCGGGGCGCATGATGCCACTGGGAATCAGGTGCAGCGCGGTTTTCACGCCATTGATCACCAGCGTATGACCGGCGTTGTGGCCGCCCTGAAAGCGCACCACGCCTGTGGCGGTTTCGGTCAACCAATCGACCAGCTTGCCTTTGCCTTCGTCACCCCATTGGGTACCGACCACGACCACGTTGCGGCCGGCAACCGGCGCTGAATTTGGATTCTTCATGTTGTTCAGATTTTGGATAACGGTTCAACCAACCACTGGCCATCCAGCTCGATCAGCTGGCGGTCACAGTGAAATTCATTCACTTCATGCTCATGGCCTGGCAGTACGCACACGACTGTCTCACCGCGCGCGCGCAGGTATCCGATGGCATGGCGCAGTCCGGTCTGCTCGCCCCAGGGAGCCAAAATGGCCGGACGCAAAGGACGCGGAGCCACGGCTTGTACCAGCTCCTTGATGTCGAGACTGAAGCCCACGGCGGGCCGCTTGCGTCCGAACACAGCACCCACTTCGTCATAACGGCCACCGCGCACCAGCTCTTGCACAGGCTGATCCACGCCATCGCCACCAAACAGCGCGAAACGCACCCCTGTGTAGTAGGCATAGCCGCGCAGATCGGCCAAATCGAAGGTGGTGCGGACATCGCCCAGGCGTTGGGCCAGCCATTTCAGATTCTGGAGCGCAGAGTCCATCAAGGGTGAGCTTGGCAGGCATTTTTGTGCTTCGTCCAAAACCTGGACATCGCCATACAGCTGTGGCAAGGCACACAGTCCGTTGGCCACCGATGCGGGCAGCTGGCGAGTGAGCTTCGTCAGTTCAGCCACATCTTTCGCAGCCAGGGCTGTGTGGATGGCGGCTTGGGCTGCGGCAGAGAGTGTCTGGCCCTGAAGCAACGCATCGACGATGCGCACATCGGTCATGTCCAGGGTGACGCTGCCCACATCGGCCACGAGCAAACTGGCTTTGGCAAGCTCAATGATTTCCAGGTCGGCCTCCAGACCGGCATGGCCATAAATTTCAGCGCCAAACTGCAATGGTTCACGGGTGGCATGCGCCCTGGCTGCACGGGTGTGAAGCACAGATCCGCAGTAACACAACCGGGTGACACTGTCTCGGTTGAGCAAATGCGCATCAATGCGGGCGACTTGTGGCGTGCTGTCAGCCCGCAGGCCAAGCGTGCGGCCTGAGAGCTGATCCACCAGTTTGAAGGTTTGCAGATCGAGGGCTTCGCCCGTGCCAGTCAGCAGAGATTCCAAATGCTCCAGCAGCGGGGGCATGACCAGCTCGTAACCATAGCGGCGCGCGCTGTCCAGCAGATCCCTGCGGAGTTCTTCGATGTGCCGGGCTTCGGAAGGGAGGACATCGGCAATTTGATCCGGGAGAACCCAGGCAGACATGTAATTCCAGGTGGCTGTTAAAAAGTGGATTTTACCGGGTTGGTTCAGGCCATCAGCCACAGCCCGGCCAACCCCATCAGGATGGCGCACAAACCGAAAAAGCGCAGCTGCCCATCGGTCAGTGCAAGCAGCCCGGTGAACATCTGCCGCCATGCGGCAGGTGATACAAACGGAAAAAGGCCCTCGATGATCAACACGAGGGCCAAAGCGGTGAGTAAATTGTCTGGCATCTTGCCCCGTGATGTTCAGCGTTTATTTGCCCGAACCACCCACATTGCTGCTGCGCATGGCTTTGAAGAAGTCAGAAGATGGATCCATCACGACCACATCCGATTTCTGGGAAAAGCTGGCCTTGTAGGCTTCCAGGCTGCGGTAAAACTGGGCAAATGCGGGGTCTTTGCCAAAAGATTCGGCATAGATCCGGGCGGCTTCTGCATCACCATCGCCTTTGACTTTTTGGGCTTCGCGGTAGGCGTTGGCCAGAGTCACTTCGCGCTGGCGATCGGCAGCGGCGCGAATTTGCTCGCCATCGGCAGCCCCGGTGGAGCGCAACTGATTCGCCACTTGCTGGCGCTCGGCTTCCATGCGGCGGTAAACCGATTCGGTGATGGTTTCAAAATAGTCGATGCGGTTGATGCGCACATCCACCACGTCCATACCCCAGGGTTTTTCGGCGCTGCGCACCGCACCGAGCACCTGGTTGCGCACGGCGTTCATCAACGCATCCCGCTTGGTGGAGAGCAACTCATTGACGGTGCGTTTGTTGACTTCTTCCTGGAAGGCATTGCGAACCACACGGGTCAACTGAACGGCACCGGCACGCTCATCCAGACCCACATTGCGGATGTACTCTTGTGGCTCGGAGACACGCCAGCGCACGTACCAGTCAATCACCACACGCTGCTTTTCAGCAGTCAACATGGGCTCTGCATCGCTGCTGTCGAGGGTGAGCAACCGTTTGTCGATGTAGGACACATTTTGAAATGGCGGGGGCATCTTCAGATTCAGGCCCGGCTCGGTGATGACCCGGCTGATTTGCCCCAGCTGGTACACCACGCCAAACTGGCGTTGATCCACCACAAACAGGGTGGAGCTGAGGAGAGCCAGTACCAGTACCAGCGATGCGCCAATAAAACCCAATCGGTTCATTTTGAAGTTTTCCTGTGTTCAGTGGGTTCAGCGTGCATCACGCTGACGGCTGCGCTCAGCATCGCGTGTACGGCTGTTGCCATTGGTTGCTGGTGCAGGTGCTGCGGGCGCGTTGCCGCTGGAAGGTGCAATGGCCGCAGAAACAGGGGCTGTTCCACTGGCTGATGACATTTGCATGATTTTGTCCAGCGGCAAGTAAAGCAGGTTGTTGCCTTGCTTGGAGTCCACCAGAACTTTGGTCACGTTGCCATAAATTTGCTGCATGGCATCAACATACATGCGCTCGCGTGTGACTTGTGGCGCTTTCTGGTACTCGGCCAGCACGGAGCGGAAGCGTTCCGAATCACCATTTGCCTGTGCCACGATGCGTGATTTGTAGCCCTCTGCTTCTTCGCGCAAGCGGGATGCCGCACCTTCAGCGCGTGGAATCACATCATTGGCATAGGCCTGTGCTTCATTCTTGATGCGCTCGCGCTCCTGTCCAGCTTTGAGCACATCGTCAAATGCAGCTTGAACTTGCTCAGGGGGGCGCACGCCGCCTTGTTGCATGTTGACGGCCACCACCTCAATGCCAACCTTGTAGCGATCCAAAATACTCTGCATCAAGGCCCGCACTCTGGGGGCGATCTGGTCACGTTCCTCTGCCAGGGCCGCATCCATTTTCATTTTGCCGACCACCTCACGCACCGCTGTTTCTGCTGCCTTGATGACGGCAGCATCGGGGTCGCGGCTTTCAAACAGATAGTCACGTGCGTTGCTCAGTCGGTACTGCACCGCAAATTTGGCTTCGACGATGTTCTCGTCTTCGGTGAGCATGGCCGATTCACGCAAACCAGTGGCACGCACCACAGCGTCGCGCCCCACATCGACCGAGCGGATTTGTGTCACGAACACGAGTTCGTGGCGTTGAATGGGATAAGGCAATCGCCAGTTGAAACCGGCTCCGACGGTGGAGTGGTATTTGCCAAACTGGGTGACCACACCCTGCTGACCTTCCTGAACAATGAAGAAGCCCGTGCTGCCCCAAAAAGCCAGCGCCACAGCGGCCACCAATCCGATTCCAATGCCTGTTGTTTTGGGGTCTGGATTGAAGCCAGTGGGCCCGGAGTCCCCACCAGGTGGACGGCGCTGACCGTTGCCACCGCCCTTTCCACCCAACAAGCCACCAAGCTTGTTGTTGAAATCCCGCCACAATTCATCCAGGTCAGGTGGGCCTTGGTGCGAATTGGGCCGTTGATTGCGGCCTTGATCTGGTGCTGCGGGCGGCTGAACCGGATCGCTGCCTTGTGGCTGAGATGGTTTGCTTTCACCATCCGAGCTGTTCTCGCCGCGCCCCCAGCGTGGGTCGTTCAAGTTAAACATTCGCCACCAGCCTTTTTTAGGCTGAGTTGGGTGTGAATAAACAGATTGGTTCATTGTGACTAAAGCAGTTCAATGCTCTGAAAGGGGGCAATGGTTAAAAAAGCAACATTCACTCATTGAGTGGCAAACCGGCATCGTCTGTCTGGCTCGAATCACTGAAGCGGGCATCGGGGTACCGATCTCCGTCGTCGGAAAGTTTGCCGCGTGCAACCGCGTCTACCAAGACTGAGCGCAACTCAGGCAAACCAGTTCCCTGAATCGCACTGATATAAATGCGAGTGACTTCGCGCCCATCCAGTTCCATGCTGCCCACCAGTGCCGCTGGAACGGTTTCGGCTGACATGGCATCCAGTTTGTTGAAAACCAGTATTTGAGGAACATCGGCAGCGCCAATGTCCGCGAGTACGCGCTGCACTTCCTGAATTTGTTCAAAATAATTCGGGTTGGATGCATCGACCACATGCAGCAGCAGATCGGCATCGACCGCTTCCTGCAATGTGGCTGCGAAAGCATCGACAAGCCCGTGGGGCAATGCCCGGATGAAGCCGACTGTGTCAGACAACGACACCGATCCACCGGTTTCCCCCAGATACAACTGGCGTGTGGTGGTATCCAATGTGGCAAACAGCTGATCGGCCGCATAGGCCCGCGCCTTCACCAAAGCATTGAAAATAGAGGATTTTCCTGCGTTGGTGTAGCCCACCAGCGACACATTGAAAGCATTGCGGCGATCGCGCTGCTTGCGCTGTGTGGCACGTTGTTTTTTGACTTTCTCAAGTCGCTCGCGGGTGCGTTTGACACTCTCAGACAACATGCGTCTGTCGAGTTCGATTTGTGTTTCGCCAGGGCCACCCCGGTGCCCTACCCCGCCGCGCTGACGCTCCAAGTGTGACCAGCGCCTGACCAGCCGTGTGGACAAGTATTGCAGCCGGGCCAACTCAACCTGGAGTTTGCCTTCATGGCTGCGGGCACGCTGGGCAAAAATTTCCAAGATCAGCAAAGTACGGTCATTGACCGCCACACCCAGAAACCGCTCCAAGTTGCGTTGCTGGGCCGGACTCAGTGATTGATCGAACAACACCTCGTTTGCGCCGTGCGAAACGACGAGGAGCTTGATTTCCTCAGCTTTTCCTGAACCGACAAAAAGGGCTGGATCAGGCGCTTTGCGTTTGCAAGCCAATCTGTCTGCCACTCTGAACCCGGCTGTTTCAGCCAACAGGCCCAGCTCTTCCAGCTCGTGGTCAAAGTGAGGGGTGCCAAAGTCAACCCCGACCAGGATGACTGAGGGAGTGGTGGCGGCAGTTGCGGTGGTTGAATTCAACGTGTGTGAATGAGTGCATGGGCAACAGGGTCACCCATGCGCTGCCAAATCAATGTGGGGAAGCTGCGTCGGTGTTGACCGCAGTGAACTGAACCGGACGACCGGGAACAATGGTGGAGATGGCGTGCTTGTACACCATCTGGGTCACCGTGTTGCGCAGCAACACGACGTACTGGTCAAACGATTCAATTTGACCCTGGAGTTTGATGCCGTTGACCAGGTAAATGGACACCGGCACATGTTCACGCCGGAGCTGGTTCAGAAAAGGATCTTGCAAGAGTTGGCCTTTGTTATTGCTCACGATATGTTCCGTGTTCAAAGAGTTGAGGGAAGGTGAACATACCACAGCTGGCAAGAAAAAATCAGGCTGCGCCTTAATCCTGATCTTTGTAGGGGTTGCTGGCTGTTTTCATTTCAATGCGCAAGGGTGTGCCGACCAAGTCAAAGGCCTTGCGGAAACGGCCTTCCAAATAGCGCTTGTACGAATCGCTGATGTGCTCCAGCGAGTTGCCGTGAATCACGACCACAGGCGGATTCATGCCGCCCTGGTGGGCATAGCGCGGTTTGGGCCGGAACATGCCACTGCGCTGCGGTTGCTGAAACTGCAATGCTTCGAGCAACAGGCGAGTCAGAACCGGGGTGGGCATTTTCCGGTTGGCCGCCTGATGTGCCTGGGCAATGGATTTCCACACGGGTGCCAATCCCTGCCGCTTTTTGGCAGAGATCAGGTGCATGGGTGCAAATTTCATGAACGACAAGCGCAATTCGACAGACCGCTCAACCAATTCGCGTTGGTAGGCATCCACGGCATCCCACTTGTTGATGGCCAGCACCACGGCACGTCCGCTGTCCAGGATGAAGCCAGCGATGTGGGCATCTTGCTCGGTGACACCTTGGGTGGCATCCAGCAACAGCAGCACCACATCGGCACCTTCAATGGCCTGCAAAGTTTTGACCACGGAAAATTTTTCGATGGCTTCAAAAACTTTGCCTTTTTTTCTGATTCCAGCTGTATCGATCAGTTCAAAGCGGTGGCCATCGCGCTCAAAGGGCACAGAAATGGCATCGCGTGTGGTGCCCGGCATGTCAAAAGCCACCAGGCGCTCTTCACCCAGCCAAGCGTTGATGAGCGTGCTTTTACCGACGTTGGGACGACCAGCCACGGCCAGCTTGATGACACCGGAGTCTGCTGCAGACTCATCCTCTTCAGGTGGTGGCGGAAGAAGATCGAGCGCGACCTCGGTCAATGAACGCACACCTTGGCCGTGTGAGGCGGACACGGGCAATACTTCACCCAGACCCAGCTCAAAAAACTCGGAGAGTTTGACACCGTCCTGCATGCCTTCGGACTTGTTGGCAACCAGCAGGCAAGGTTTGCCCAGGCGACGCAGGTAATTCGCAATGTCATGATCCTGGGCGCTGACACCAGCACGGCCATCCACCACAAACATCACCACGTCAGCTTCGGCCACGGCTTGGCGGGTTTGCTTGGCCATTTCCTTGTAGATGCTGCCATCACCCGCATCGGGCTCGAAACCACCTGTGTCTACCACAATGTATTCACGGGAACCGAGGCGACCATTGCCATAGTGGCGGTCACGGGTCAGGCCCGCGTAGTCGGCCACGATGGCATCCCTGGATTTGGTCAGGCGATTGAAGAGAGTTGACTTGCCCACATTGGGGCGGCCCACGAGGGCAAAAACGGGTTTCAAAGCAGAATGTGTCGCAGTAGTAAAAATCGGAGACAGCCCATCATTGCGGCCGCCAGGCAAAGAGATTGCCATTTTGGGTCAGTGCCAGCAAGGTATCGCCAGCGAGCGCGGGGGCGCTGAGGATGGGGGAGCCGTCGGTGGTCAAGCGGGCCATTGGTGTGCCATCTTCGCGCGACAGCAGGTGAACATAGCCAAAACCGTCAGCCACCGCCACCGAGCGGCCCAATACCAGTGGGGAGCCCAGATTGCGGTTCAGCAAGCCAGCGTAAGTCCAGGCACGTTGGCCGGATGCGCGTTGCCACGCAACCACCCGGCCATCGGATTCTGTACCGAGCAGCAAACTGTCATCGCCATGCAGCCCTTGGCTGCCGTCGGCAGTCTGAGTCCATTTCAAACGCCCACGCTGTGCATCCACACAGCCGACGGCAGCCTGAAATGCGCGTGCGCACACCTCGTCGCCCAATCGGCTGACGGGGCCCACCAAGTCCACCATGCGCTCCACGTCATTGGCTCCACGGGGGGCGGCCAATGGCGTTTCCCAGCGTATGTTGCCGTTATTGGGATTGAACCCCACCATGCGCCCACCCAAGCCCACCACCAAAGTATCGCCCACGGCCAGCAACGCTCCCGACTGGCGCAAAACCAAGGGCTCGCCCGTACGGGTCTGACTCCACAGCCGTGTTCCTGTGTTGCCATCAAACGCGGACACTGTGCGGTCGGCCCCCAGTACAAACACACGCTGTCCAGCCACAAAGGGCGCGGTGTAAGCAGCGGCGGACAAGCGTTGCCGCCAGACTTCTTTACCGCCGACCACAGCAATCAAGTCGTTGCGTTGGGTCACCACAGCGGACAGATGTCCGTCTGAACCCATGCCCGCCGACAATGGAACACCTAGCGACAAACGCCAGACATCCGCCCCGGTGGACACATTGATTTGCGCCACGGTTCCATTGCCGGAGGCAACAAACACATGATCGCCCTTGACTGTCAAGGTTGACGGCAACGGACTGGCTCCAAGCGGGCTGACCCAAGCCTGGCGCACCGATATCAACGGCAACAAACTGCCCAGCTCGGCTGGTTTGGGCTTGTTGCCCGAAGATGAACAGCCACCCAGTATTGATGCAAAAATAACAGCTGCAACTGCTTTTGAAAAAAGCGAAAAAGGCGTATTTTTGTGCATATGTGGATCGGGCATTTATTTGGCGGCAGGGGCAGCTGTGGGATCCACACCCAAGGCATTCAGCTTGACCTCAACCAAGCGGCGGTATTCGGTTTCTTCGCCCAGAAGCTGGTACGCTTTTGTATAAGCTTGCTTGGCTTCATTGGTTTGACCAGATCGCTGAAAAATATCGCCTTGCCGGTCTGCCACCAGACCAGAAAACTCGGCTGGCATGCTGGCCTCAAGCCATTTTTTGGCTTCGTCTGGCGAGCCGGATTCCAGCGCCAAAGCAGACAAGCGCAGCCGTGCAATGGCTTGCAACCCTTCATCTGTGGACTGGCCTGCGGCCCATTCCAGGGATTGCTTGGCTTTGGCAGCATCGCCAGCATCCATGAATCCCCGTGCAGCGAGCAAAGCACCTTGCTGGGCAAATGCTGTGCGGCCATATTGCCCCTGAAGATCAGTCAGGGCTGTGCTCAGGCGGTTGGTGTCTTTGTCAGCAGCGGCGCGTTCAACTTGATCAAACAGCACCGATGCGCCCTGCGCCTGTTTGTGTTGCCAATAATTCCAACCATTCCAGGCTGCGATGCTGGCAAAAACCAAAATCAACAACCAAGTAATGAAATTACCGTAACGCGCCCAGAAATGCTTGAGTTGCGCAAGCTGTTCCTGCTCTTCGAGATCGAGACTTTGAACCATGTGGTGGAAATATAGGTAAAAGGTGAATATCGGTGAATCACATGGATTCTAGGTGTTTGGTCTGCAACGCTGCCAAGACTGGAGCATCAAGCCCGAAGATCATTGACCCAAGCGTTCACATCATCAAGCGGGCACAGGCGTTGGGGAGCTGCGGTGGTCTCGCCTGGTGAGGCGCGCAGAGGCTTGAGGGCGACCATGCCACCGGCCACTTCATCCTGTCCAAAAATGAGTGCAAACCGCGCCTGGCTGGCATCGGCTTTTTTGAACTGCGATTTCATGCTGCCCTGCCCGTCTGGGCCCGCAGCATGCATTTGCACCTGAATACCTTGCTGGCGCAGCTGGCGCAGAACACGGGCCACCAGGGGGCCAGAAGACGCATCAGGCACCACCGCAAACACATCGACCGCAGGTTGGGTGGGCAGCAGCTGGGCTGATTTCAGCAATTCAAGAATGCGCTCCATGCCCAATGCCCAACCCACAGCAGGGGCAGATTTGCCTCCCACCTGCCCAATCAGTCCGTCATACCGGCCTCCGGCACACACCGTTCCCTGCGATCCAAGCTGATCGGTCACAAACTCGAACACCGACAAGTTGTAGTAGTCCATGCCCCTGACCAAGCGCGGATTGATGGTGTAGCTGACACCGTTGGCATCCAGAATGGCCCGCAACCGGGTGAAGTGCTGCAAAGAAGCCTCGCCCAAGTAGTCCATGAGCTGAGGAGCCGAGTTGACCACCGCTTGCATGGCAGGGTTTTTGGTGTCCAGGATGCGCAGCGGGTTGCTGTGCAGCCGCCGCTGGGCATCGGCATCCAGCAACGTGGCATGGGCTTCAAAGTGGCTGATCAGGGCCTGGCGGTGTTGCAGACGTTCGGCAGGTTGGCCCAGGCTGTTGATCTCCAGGCGCACACCACTCAGGCCCAAGCGTTGCCACAAGTCGCAAGCCATGAGGATGAGTTCGGCATCCACATCTGGCCCGGCAAAGCCCAAAGCCTCTGCGCCAAACTGGTGAAACTGCCGATAACGGCCCCGTTGGGGTTTTTCATGGCGGAACATGGGCCCCATGTAATAAAGCCGCTTGCCGCCCTCGTACAACATGGAGTGCTCGACAACGGCACGCACCACGCCCGCCGTGTTTTCCGGGCGCAGGGTCAGGGCTTCGCCGTTGAGCCTATCCTCGAAAGAGTACATCTCTTTTTCGACAATGTCGGTCACTTCACCCAGGCCGCGCACAAACAGTGCGGTTGGCTCAACGATGGGGGTGCGAACATTGCGGTAGCCATAGACAGCCATCAAGCTGCGCAGTTGATCCTCAAGCCATTCCCAGGCTGATGATTCAGCGGGGAGAATGTCGTTCATGCCTTTGACGGCAGTGATTTTTTCAGCCATAAAAATGTGCGCCTGAATGCGTTCAGGACGCTGTCGCAAAGCGTTGTTGAATGTATTGTTCGACCACAGCCTGAAACTCCTGGGCAATGGCATCGCCACGCAAAGTGAGTTTCTTTTCTCCGTCGATGTAAACCGGGGCTGCCGGGGCTTCGCCAGTACCGGGCAGGCTGATGCCAATATCGGCATGCTTGCTCTCGCCAGGGCCGTTGACGATGCAGCCCATCACGGCCACCTTCATGGACTCCACGCCAGGGTATTGGGTGCGCCACACGGGCATAGACTGACGGAGAAAATCGTCAATCTGCTTGGCCAGCTCCTGGAATGTGGTGCTGGTCGTGCGCCCGCAACCAGGGCAAGCCGTGACGCTGGGTACAAAAGACCGCAGGCCCAGTGATTGCAAAATTTCGGCGGCCACCACCACTTCCTGTGTTCTGGCTTCACCCGGCTCGGGAGTCAGAGACACCCGGATGGTGTCGCCAATCCCTTGCTGCAACAGGATAGACAACGCGACAGCCGAGGCCACGGTGCCTTTGGTGCCCATGCCAGCCTCGGTCAACCCCAGATGCAGGGCATAGCGGCTGCGCTGAGACAGACTTTGGTACACCGCAATCAGATCTTGCACACCACTGACTTTGCAGGAAAGAATGATGCGATCTGCACCCAGACCGGCCTCTTGCGCCTGAGCCGCCGAATCGAGTGCAGAGGTAATGAGGGCTTCATACATCACCTGACGGGCATCCCACGGCTGGGGGCGAGCGCTGTTTTCATCCATCAAGCGTGCCAGCAGCTCCTGATCCAGACTGCCCCAGTTGACTCCGATGCGCACAGCCTTGTTCAGACGGGCTGCGATCTCGATCATTTGCAAAAACTGTTTGTCTCGCTTGTCGCCTTTGCCAACATTGCCGGGGTTGATGCGGTATTTGGAGAGCGCCTGGGCGCAATCGGGAAAATCAGTCAGCAAACGGTGGCCGTTGTAATGAAAATCACCCACCAGTGGAACATCAATGCCCATGCGATCCAGTTGTTCCCGGATGTAGGGCACGGCGCGGGCTGCTTCGTCGTTGTTGACGGTAATGCGCACCATTTCCGATCCCGCCAACGCCAAGGCTTTTACCTGAATGGCGGTCTCAACCGCGTTGGCGGTATCCGTGTTGGTCATGGACTGGATGCGCACAGGCGCACCGCCCCCCACCTGAACATGCCGGTTGGCCCACGACACCATGACGGCATGGGTATTGGATTGTTTGGGTTGGGGCAATGGAATGGGATGGGTCATGGCATCAAAATTTGCAGGTGCATTCAGATTCATTTGACATCGAACCGAGCCACATTGTTTTTGCTTCTGGCCATCAAGTCCACTGGTTGTCCGCGCACAAAAACCTGCGCGGCCATCGCATTGCCCAGCACCACAGAAAACGAGGATGCACCGTTGAAGCTTTGCTCCTCACCTGCTTTCAATAGCCGCTGTACACGAACCCGCTTGGTGTCATCTGTGACCTCTGCCCAGGTATCGCTGTTTGCCTTGATAAGCAAGACCAATTCACCGCCAGAAGACACGGGAGCCGTGGCTGCGGACTTCTGTGGATCGACATATGCAGAGCCAACTGATGGGCTGGTCGGCAGATTGGGGACGGCAGCTGGTGGAGTCTCACCAGGCATCGGCTTGTTCTGCTGAGTCTCCACAGCGACCGCAGGCACAGAACCGCTGCCTTTTGATGCACTTGTCACAGTGGTTACGCTCTCACTGGCAACTTGCACTTGGGCGGCCAAGGTGGTCGGGGTGTCGGGTGGTGCCACCACATCGGTTTTCGCTGTGGAGCTTGAGCTTGCTGGGGAAGTCAATTCAGAGGTCGTTGAGCTGGCAACCGGCCACCAAGCTGGCAAAAAATACATGCCCAAGGCTGTCAAAAGCAAGGCCGCAATGACCCATCCCAAAACAGGCACAGAAGGCAGCCCAACCTTACCCCGTGGGGGTGCTGCATTGCCCAAACCACTGGATATCACCAAGGGCACGGGCTTGCCTGTTGGCATGGCCAACAAAACAGCTGACGGATCGAGTTTGAGGTGGCGGGCCACGCTGGAGGCCAATGCGCGGGTGAATGTGGGATCGGTCAGTTCATCCCAACGATTTGCCTCCAATGCCTCCAGTTTGCGCACAGGAACTTTGAGTGCGGCAGCCAAGGCGGCGATGTGCAGACCGGCTTCTTCTCGGGCTTTTTTCAGTATGGCTCCCGCAGATTCATCCGATGATGCCGTGGAGGGGGAACGTGATTCAGCTGGATCTGATGTGGATTGATTGTTGCTCACAATGGATTCATTCATTCAAAGCACCCCGCTCGTAAAACCCAAACTCTTTCGATTTGGGAAAACGGCGTTTAAGTTGATCGGCGAGCTGTTGCACTGCAACCCGATTGCCGAGTTTGTTTTCCACTTTGATGCCCAGCCAAAGTGTTTCGGCATTGGCCATTTCGCCGTTGTTGAGTCGCCGCAAGTAAAACTGGGCTTTTACCAAGTCATCACGGCGGAACAAAACTTGAGCCAGGCTGAAAGCAGTCACGGGATTGCCCGCATCCAGCTCAAAGGAACGGGTCAAATCCAATTCAGCCTCGGGCAATTGACCTGCCTTGGCGCGGCACACGCCCTGAGCCAACAGCGTTCTGGATCGCCCTGCGTATGAAGGGTTGGAAAGCGCCTGCGCAAACAGCCCGATTGCCTCGGAGTTGCGCCCCTGCTGGCACAGCATCCAGCCAAAGTTGTGTGCCACATCGGCATCGCGTGGGTTGATTTGCAACGCCCGGCGAAAACTTTCCTCAGCCAGTTTGGGTTCGGAAATGCGCATGTAAGCCAAGCCGCGCAGGCTCAGTGCCGGAGCATAGTTGGGGTCAGACAGCAAGGCCTGTTTGATCTCATCCAAAGCAACGGAAGTTTGGCCTTGCTCAAAGTAACCCGCAGCCAATTCTGTGCGAATCCTGGCTCTCTTTCGGGCTTCGGGCTCATCGGACTCGGTCGTCAGATCAATGCCCGATGCGCCTGTTTGGGACTGCGTGTTTGAAGAAGCGCAGCCCCCTGACATCATGGCAAGCAAAACGAACAGCAGACCAGCGAGACCCGCAAGCCGCCGGCTGGCATTGAAATGAGCATTCATCACTCTGCTACCTCGCGTTTGATCCATTGAATCACATTGGGCGGAGTGTCGCGCAGTGTTTGCATGCGCGTTTGTACACGCGTCCGGTCTTTCACATCGCCAGCCAATTGACCGCAAGCGGCATCAATGTCATCGCCACGGGTTTTGCGTACAGTGGTGACATACCCGGCTGCGCTCAGCTGTGCTGCAAACGCCGCCACGGTGGCACGGTCAGAGCAGGTCAATCCGGAATCAGGAAAGGGGTTGAAAGGGATGAGGTTGATTTTGCAAGACACGCCCGTGCCCGCATGCTCGCGCAACAACTGAATCAGTTGCCGGGCATGTTCTGGCTGATCATTGACCCCCGCCAACATGCAGTATTCGAACGTAATGAAGTCGCGAGGGGCAGCTGGCAAATAGCGGTTACAGGCATCCAGCAATTCATGCAATGGATATTTGCGGTTAAGTGGCACCAATGAATTGCGCAGTTCGTCATTCGGCGCATGCAACGACACGGCCAGGGCGACCGGGCAATCTTGGGCCAACCTGTCCATCATGGGCACCACACCCGAGGTGGAGACCGTCACGCGCCTGCGCGAGAGTCCATATCCGTGGTCATCCAGCATGACCCGAAGTGCAGGCACGAGTGCGTTGTAGTTTTGTAGCGGCTCACCCATGCCCATCATCACCACATTGGAGATAACGCGCTCGGTTGTATCGAATTTTTTACGTAAGAAGTGCTCTGCAAACCAGAGCTGGGCAATGATTTCACTGGTGGTCAGATTGCGACTGAAACCTTGGTGCCCGGTTGAGCAAAACCGGCATCCCACAGCGCACCCGGCCTGGGATGAAATGCACAGTGTTCCCCGGTCATCTTCGGGTATGAACACCGCTTCAACGGCATCACCGTGCCCCACATCAAAGAGCCACTTGACGGTGCCATCGGTGGAATCTTGGCGGGACAAAACGGGTAAGGCACGTACATGTGCCGTACCTTGTAATTTGGAACGGAGCGACTTGGCCAGATCGCTCATTTCATCAAAATTGGACTGCCCTTTTTGATGAATCCAGCGAAAAAGCTGAACCGCGCGGAAACGCTTTTCCCCAAGCCGCTCACAGTAGGCGGCCAGACCTTCGAGATCAAAGTCAAGCAGGTTGGCCGTGGTCATCTCAGCGTGAGTAAACGTTCATGCCGGGGAAGAAGAAAGCCACTTCGACTTGTGCGGTTTCAGGCGCATCGGAGCCGTGTACTGCGTTGGCATCAATGCTGTCTGCAAAGTCAGCGCGGATGGTGCCGGCATCGGCTTTCTTGGGGTCGGTTGCACCCATGAGTTCGCGGTTTTTGGCGATGGCATTCTCGCCTTCCAGGGCTTGGATCATCACTGGGCCGGAAACCATGAAGTCAACCAAGTCCTTGAAGAAAGGACGTGCTTTGTGAACTGCGTAAAACGCTTCTGCTTCGTTGCGCGACAGATGCGCCATCTTGGCTGCTACCACCTTCAAGCCAGCGCCTTCAAAGCGGGCGTAAATTTGACCGATGACGTTTTTGGCAACAGCATCGGGTTTGATGATGGAGAGAGTGCGTTCGATAGCCATGAAAAATTCCTGTTAATGAAAAAAGAGACAAGCCCGCGATTTTACCGTGCGGTTCACATCGCCTCATTTTGGTGAAAAATGCAGGGAAACCACAGCTTCCGCTGATCAGCGGCTGCGGCCTCCACCTGTGGATTTGCTTGAACGGCCCCGCCCTTTTTGCTCGCGCAGCTTTTTCATTGCATCAGAACCGATGTATCCACCCGATGTTTTGACGGGAACTGCTTTGGAACTGCCTTCAGTGGATCGATCCACACCTCTGGCTGCGCCCGAGCGGCCCGCACCTGCGGCACCACGCATCGGCCCAGCGGATTTGGGAGCCGTCCGTCCCAATCCGGCACCTTGGCGCACTGGACGGCGGGTTGGCGCGGTGTGCTCCGACAGCTCACCCGTTGTCGATCCTGCATGGTGCGTTGCTGCTGTAGCGGCACGGGTCAGCAAACCGATGTCGGCAGCATCCAGCTCCACCCAGGCACCTCGTTTCAGACCGCGCGGCAGCAGCATGGCTCCGTAGCGGATACGGATCAGACGGCTGACGGCATGGCCGATGGATTCAAACATGCGGCGCACTTCACGGTTGCGACCTTCTGCAATGGTGACCTTGTACCAGCAATTGGCTCCATCGCCGCCACCGTCTTCGATGGTCTTGAATTGGGCAGGGCCATCTTCCAGCGTCACACCGGCCAACAATTTGGCTTTTTCCTCTTTGCTCAATGCACCCAGCACTCGAACGGCGTATTCACGTTCCAGACCAAAGCGGGGGTGCATCAGCTGATTGGCCAACTCTCCCGAGTTGGTCAGCAAAAGCAAGCCTTCAGTATTCAAATCAAGCCGCCCCACCGACTGCCATTTGCCTTGATAAACCCTGGGTAAGCGCCGAAAAACAGTGGGGCGGTTCTGAGGATCATCGTGCGTCACCACTTCTCCGGCTGGCTTGTGGTAGGCCAGTACGCGCGGTGGAGGCGGTGTGAGGCGCACGCGCAGCGGCTTGCCATCTACCTTGAGCACATCGCCGTATTGAATGCGTTGACCTACGTGCGCTGGCTGACCATTGACCGAGATGCGCCCTTGCAAAATCATCTTTTCCATTTCAAGCCGCGAACCCAAACCCGCCTGGGCCAAGACCTTGTGCAGCTTGGGGCTGTCCGCTTCCGGCAGCAGAACGCGCTTGGTGATGGGGTCTGGGGCTTGTGCGTCTTCGTGGTCAAAGGCCCCGCTGACAACTTCATCGAAAGCAACACCCAATCCAAGCTCAGAAGAAACTGTATGGTCAGGTGGAGATTGCGTTGCGCTGCTACTTGGAGAAGGTGAACTGGTCATGAGATGAAATTAAGTGTTCAAGGCGGAGGCATGACCGCTTGACGGGATTGATCGAATGGCGGCTGGCACAGATCTGCCTCGCTCGCGTTTGGTGTCAACTGCTGGGCCGGTAACGGTAACTGGGCAAGCGACTGCAATCCCAGGTCATCCAGAAACTGGCGGGTGGTGGCGAACAGGGCGGGCCGCCCTACTGTGTCGCGCTGCCCAACCACCTCTATCCAGCCCCGGTCTTCCAACTGCTTGATCAGCAATGAATTGATGGTGACTCCCCGGATTTCTTCGATGTCACCACGGGTGACCGGCTGTTTGTACGCGATGATGGCCAAGGTTTCCAGCATGGCCCTGGAATACTTGGGTGGTTTTTCAGGGTGCAGCCGCTCCAAAAGAGGTCGCAGTTCCGCTTTGGTTTGAAATCTCCAGCCACTGCTCACTTCCACCAGTTCAATGCCACGACCATGCCAGCTTTTTTGCAAATCAGCCAGCATGGCTTTGATCGAGTCCATACCCACCCCTTGATCAAACATCATGTAGAGGTCTTTGGCAGACAGTGGTTGTGGGCTGCACATCAATGCCGCCTCAACGATGCTGCGGGCATGCGCCGAATTCATGGAATTTGAACAAGTGGGTGGTGGCAACCGCTGCGCGCGGAAGATTGGTCTGGCGACCAATTAATCAGAAGGATTCTCAAAGGTGTGGGCACCTAGCAGGCTGGGATTGTAGTGGAGGCCGTTCGTGGCCATTACCTGGGCCATGTCTTCGGGCACAGGGGCCAGAAAGCTCAATCGATGGCCGGTAATGGGGTGATCAAATTCCAGCCGAGTTGCATGCAAAGCCTGCCTGATGATGCCGTGCTGAAGACTGCCCCCGTACACCTGATCCCCCAGAATGGGGTGCCCTCTGTGGGCCAGGTGAACCCGGATTTGATGGGTGCGTCCGGTGAACAGTTTGCAGGCCACCAAAGACAAGCCCCCCTGTACCGCCACCGCCCTGAACTGGGTTTTGGCAGGCTTTGAATTGGACATGTCAGATGGCAGAACCGCCATGCGCAAACGGTTAACCGGATCGCGGCCAATTGCATCCGATACCGTCCACACCCCTGCCCTGCGCCAGGGTTTTTCTGCAATGGCCAGATAGAAGCGGCTGACTTCCCGCTGGCCAATCAGGCGCACCAGAGCTTCCATCACCACACGGGTTTTGGCGACCACCATCAAGCCCGATGTGTCTTTATCCAACCTGTGCACAATGCCTGCTCTGGGCAAATCGACTGCGCCCGGATGGTGATGAAGCAAACCGTTCATCACAGTGCCCGACCAATTGCCGGCAGCCGGATGCACCACCATACCGGCCCGTTTGTTCAATACCAACAGCGCATCGTCTTCATGCACAATGGTCAAATTCAATGGTTCCGCAGTGAATGAGCGGGCCTGATCCGTCGGGCGCAGCACCACGTCAATCCAATCGCCTGCTCGCACCTTGGCCGAAGGTTTGGTTGCCACCTGCCCACGGTAGGTCACATCACCTTGTTGCATGAGTTGTTGCAGGTAGGAACGCGAAAACGCCGGCATCAATTCAGCCAGGCATTTGTCAAGCCGCCCCCCATGCTGTGATGTGCTCACTTGTACGCTGGCACGCTCAGACTCCAATCCCATCTCTGGGACTACCGGAGGATTGGTCTGTTCGGGGGGGGTCGATATAATTTCTGAATTCAATGGTGTGTTTCCAGCTCAAGAAAGGGTGTCATGCAAGGCCCCAAATTATCGTTTCGACTTGTCACAGCCACGCTGTTGGTTTCGGCTGTATTTTCCGGGTGCTCCACGGCCCCCAAAGACCCCACAGCTGGTTGGAGCATCCAGAAAATTCAATCCGAAGCCCTGGATGAGCGCAATGCAGGCAATTACGACAAGGCAGTGACATTGCTGGAAAAGCTGGAAGGCCGCGCTGCTGGCACGCCACTGGCGCAGCAAGCCCAGCTTGACAAGGCGTTCGCACAGTACAAAGCTGGAGATTTGGCCCAGGCTCAGGCCACGCTCGACAGGTTCATGAAAACCCATCCAGCCAGCCCTGCACTTGATTACGCGCTCTACCTGAAAGGGCTGACTGCGTTCAATGACAATCTGGGCATGTTCGGTTTTTTGTCACAGCAAAACCTGTCCGAGCGTGATCAGCAGGCAGCCAAAGAGTCGTTTGAATCTTTCCGTGACTTGGTCACCCGGTTTCCAGACTCGCGCTATTCGCCTGACAGCCGACTGCGCATGACCTACATTGTCAACTCCCTGGCAGAGCATGAAGTGCATGTGGCCCGCTATTATTTGAGCCGTGGTGCGCATCTGGCAGCGGCCAACCGGGCACAAACTGCCATCACCGACTATCCTGGGGCTCCGGCTCTGGAAGAAGCACTCCACATACTCACCCTGTCTTACGATGCTTTGGGCATGCATGATTTGCGCGACGATGCCAAGCGTGTGCTGAGCCTCAGTTTTCCACAATCGGCCTATCTTGCCGGCGGTTCCCAATCCAAGTCTGGGCCGTGGTGGAAATTGTGGTAACAGCAGCAACGATGGCCACGAATACACCCATGACTTCAATTACCCATACATGGCTGCATAACTGATGGCAACCGGGTATCGCATCACAGCAGGCACGGGGCTCCACAAAGGAGACAGGGATTACCAGCAAGACCAGCTGGGCCTGTGGCCTCACGCCCAGCACAAAGAGTGCTTGCTGGGTGTGGTTGCAGATGGCATGGGTGGCCGCAGTGGCGGGCGCAAGGCATCAGACCAGGTGATGATGACAGCCCAGCAACTTTTCGAACGCTTTTCTCCAGAACGCGATTCCCCTGCCGATTTTCTTCAACAACTGGTTTTTGAAGCCCACACAGTCATCCGGTTAACCGCCGTTTCAGCCGAGCAAGAGCCACACAGCACTGTGGCTGCCTTCATGGTGATGCCTGATGCCTCGTGCCATTGGGTTCACGCTGGTGATTCACGCATTTACCACTTTAACCAGGGGCGTTTGTTGCGCCGCACCTTGGATCACTCATACGTGCAAACGCTGGTTGACAAAGGTTATCTGACCCCAGAACAAGCCAACAGCCATCCCCAGTCAAACGTACTGGTGGGCTGCCTGGGTACAGAAGCCGATCCGCCCGCAACAGCCGCACTGATCCCGGCTCTGGCGGCCGGGGATGCGCTGGTGGCATGCAGTGATGGTGTGTGGCACTACCTGACCGATGATGAAATGGGGCACATCGTCGATCAGCTCCCCGCCAAAGAGAGTTGCCAGACTTTGATCAGCATAGCCAGGGAACGTGCCCGTGGCTATGGAGACAACTTGTCGGTTTTGGTTGTCAAGTTTGAGATCAAGAGCTGAGTCAGGTCAGCGAGGTATCAACGGTTCTGTGTGGCTCGGCCAAAAACTCAGCCGATTGCATTTCCACCAAGCGGGAAACGGTTCTAGGAAACTCGTGCGACATGGGGCCTTCGGTATAAAGCTCCTCGGGTGGCACTGCCGCAGAAATGACGAGCTTGACCTTGCGGTCATAAAGCACATCAATCAACCAGGTGAACCGCCTGGCTTCACTTGCCATGCGAACGGCCATCTGAGGAACGTTGCTCAGCATCAGTGTGTGGAATTGACTGGCCAACTCCAAATAATCGTTTTGCGAGCGAGGCCCACCGCACAGGGTTTTGAAATCAAACCAGATCAATCCACCGGCTTTACGTCGGGCTTGAATCTTGCGCGACTCAATCGTTAAGACAGGCGATTCATCGGCACACTCGGCAATTTCAGTGAATGCCTTTTCCATTGCCTGATCTGCGGCATCATCCAGCGGTGTGTGGTACAGATCCACATGTTGCAATGCACGGCGGCGGTAGTCGGTACCGTGATCAACATTGATCACCTCCAGCCGTTGCTTCAACAATTCAATGGCAGGCAATATCCGGTCGCGATGCAGTCCATCGGGGTACAAACCATCGGGATGGAAATTGGATGTGGTGACAAAACCCACGCCATGCTTGAACAAGGCATCCAGCAAACGGTGCAACACCATGGCATCGGTCACATCGGCCACATGAAACTCGTCAAAGCAAATGAGCTTGTAGCGCTGGGCCATGCGTTTTCCCAGCTCATCCAGCGGATTCATGATGCCTTGCAAGTCACGCAGCTCACGGTGAACTTCGCGCATGAACTCATGAAAATGCAGCCGGGTTTTGCGCTGAATGGGCACGGCATGAAAAAAGCAATCCATCAAAAAGCTTTTGCCGCGCCCTACTCCGCCAAACATGTACACGCCACGCGGAATTTCGGGTTTGACGAACAGCTTTTTGAGGGAGTTGGATCGCTTTTTTTTGTACGCAGCCCATTCCAATGCACACCTTTCGAGTGCGCGAATGGCATTGACCTGGGCTGGATCACTGACAAAGCCCCGCTCTTGCAGGGCTTTCTCGTAAGCGGCAATGACGCTTGTGCTCATCTTAGAAATTGAGCGTGCGTTTATCCACTGCCAAAGCGGCTTCCTTGGTGGCTTCACTCAGGGACGGATGGGCATGGCAAATACGTGCAATGTCTTCGCTGCTGGCGCGGAACTCCATGGCCACGACGGCTTCAGCAATCAACTCGCTGGCCATCGGACCAACAATGTGAACGCCCAGAATTTCATCGCTCACTGCATCAGCCAGGAACTTGACCATACCTGTGGTGTCACCCAAGGCCCGCGCACGACCATTGGCCATGAACGGGAAAGTGCCAGCCTTGTACTTGACTCCATCGGCCTTGAGCTGTTGCTCAGTACGGCCAACCCAGGCAATTTCAGGACTGGTGTAAATGACCCAGGGAATGGTGTTGAAGTTGACATGCCCGTGTTGGCCTGCAATGCGCTCAGCCACAGCCACACCCTCTTCTTCAGCCTTGTGGGCCAGCATGGGGCCACGCACCACATCACCCACTGCCCACACGCCTGGCAGATTGGTGCGGCACTCGCCGTCAACCACAATCGCACCACGCTCGTCCAGTGCCAGACCAACCGCTTCAGGATTGAGGCCAATGGTGTTGGGAACACGGCCAATGGACACGATCAGTTTGTCGGCTTCCAGCGTCTGGGCTTCGCCCTTGGCGTTGGTGTAGGCGATGCTGACACCGGCTTCGCCAGTCTGGATTTCGCCAACTTTCACGCCCAATTCGATCTTCAGGCCTTGCTTGTCGAAAGCTTTTTTGGCTTCTTTGGCGATCTGTTCATCCACAGCACCCAGGAAAGTGGGCAAACCTTCAAGGATGGTGACATCAGCACCCAAGCGACGCCACACCGAGCCCATTTCCAAGCCAATCACGCCGGAGCCGATCAAGGCCAGCTTCTTGGGCACCGCACCAATGCGCAGAGCGCCATCGTTGGACAGCACCAGTTTTTCATCGAACGGAGTTCCCGGCAACGCACGGGCGTTGGAGCCGGTGGCCAGCACAATTTGCTTACCCACCAGAGACTCTTCTCTGGCACCGCTGACCAGAATTTCGTAGCCACCTTCTACGGCCTTGGCAAAAGAGCCACGACCATGGAAGAAGCTGACCTTGTTCTTCTTGAACAGATACAGAATGCCGTCGTTGTTCTGCTTGACCACGGTGTCCTTGCGAGCCACCATTTTGGATACATCCATGCTCAGGTCTTTGAGACTGATGCCGTGGTCTGCAAAGTGATGGCTGGCCTGCTCGAAGTGCTCTGAAGACTGGAGCAGTGCTTTCGATGGAATGCAACCCACGTTGGTGCAAGTGCCACCGGGTGCCGGACCACCTTTGTCGTTCTTCCATTCATCCACGCAGGCGACGCTGAAACCCAGTTGTGCAGCGCGGATGGCGGCAATGTAGCCACCAGGGCCACCGCCAATGACGATGACATCAAATTGCTTGCTCATGTGAAAACCTTGAAAACAGGCCACCTTCATTGCTGAAGGCGGCCTGGAGTTGATTAATAATTAAATAGCAAACTATCTATTCTGATAGAGCGCAGTTGACCGAAAATCTCAAATACCAAACAGCAAGCGAGATGGGTCTTCCAGCGCTTCTTTCATGGCCACCAGACCCAAAACGGCTTCACGGCCATCAATGATGCGGTGGTCGTAGCTCATGGCCAGGTAGTTGATGGGGCGAACGACGATCTGGCCGTTCTCCACCACAGCACGGTCTTTGGTGGCATGCACACCCAAAATGGCAGACTGGGGTGGGTTGATGATGGGGGTAGACAGCATGGAGCCGAAAGTACCACCGTTGGAGATGGAGAACGTACCGCCGGTCATTTCTTCAATGCTCAGCTTGCCTTCCTTGGCTTTCTGGCCAAACTCGGCAATTTTCTTTTCAATGTCGGCAAAGCTCATCTGGTCGGCATTGCGCAGAATTGGCACCACCAGGCCACGGGGCGAACCCACGGCGATACCGATGTCAAAGTAGCCGTGGTAAATGATGTCGTTGCCATCGACCGAAGCGTTCAGGATCGGGAATTTTTTCAGGGCATGCACAGCTGCCTTGACGAAGAAGCTCATGAAGCCCAACTTGCAGCCATGCTCTTTTTCGAACTGGGCCTGGAACTTCTTGCGCATGTCCATCACTGGGGCCATGTTCACTTCGTTGAACGTGGTCAGAATGGCGTTGGTGGATTGCGATTGCAGCAGACGCTCTGCCACGCGGGCGCGCAGGCGGGTCATGGCCACACGCTGCTCAGGGCGGTCACCCAAAGCAACCGGGGCAGCGGCCACAGCTGGCAGTGGCTTGGCTGCAACTGGTGCAGGTGCGGGCTTGGCAGCGGGGGCTGCCACGGCAGACAGCACATCACCCTTGGTCACGCGGCCATCCTTGCCGGTGCCAGCCACAGAGCCAGCAGCCAGTTGGTTGTCAGCCATCAGCTTGGCTGCGGCTGGCATGGCCACGCCAGCCATGGATGAACCTTGGGCGGCAGGCGCGGCAGCCACGGGGGCGGCTGCGGCCACAGCGGCGGGCGCGGCGGCAGGTGCAGCTGCGGCTGCTTTGCCTTCGGAATCAATGCGGGCAATCACTTGCTCGGAGGCAACGGTGCTGCCATCGGCCTGAATGATTTCAGCCAACACGCCAGCTGAAGGTGCGGGCACTTCGAGTACGACCTTGTCGGTTTCGATTTCGATCAGGATTTCATCGACAGCGACCATGTCGC
>ERZ724524.345-NODE-345-length-29916-cov-13.310037_pt1 | contig 29916 bp, 32 predicted proteins | sample MGYA00376057_ERZ724524 | MGnify/ENA primary metagenome ERZ724524 (study PRJEB28724, sample SAMN07190888) | wastewater metagenome | isolation source: influent of sewage treatment plant in Hong Hong | place: USA: Christiansburg, Virginia | collected 2016-03-01 ...
TGAGGACGCACTCAAGCAAATCGGTCGACAACAGCCGACCGAAATGGAGAAGTGACACAAGGAAATACGCTTGCAGCAACAGGCCCTCTGCCGCAAGCCCGAGGAGGGTCATGCCGGTGTTGGCGGAGTACACACGTGTGCTTGGGCAGGGTGGCCGCTGGGCCAGCTTTCTGGTGGTACGGTGTTGAGGAAACACGGAGAAAAACAGTCACCCCGGCAAACGCCGGGGGCCAGACAATTGATTTTATGTTTTACAAAAGCCCGTTTTTTCAAATCACTCAGCGCATGCCAAAAACTGGCGCGCGTTAACGCTGGCTGGCGCGGTCAAACTCAATCAGCGCATAGGCCGAGTGATTGTGAATGGATTCAAAGTTTTCGCTTTCCACCACATACCCGTCAATGCGCGGGTCAGCGGTCAGCGCGGCGGCCACGTCGCGCACCAGGTCTTCGACAAACTTGGGGTTGTCGTAGGCGCGTTCGGTGACATATTTCTCGTCCGGGCGCTTGAGCAGGCCGTACAGCTCGCAGGAAGCCTGACGCTCGGCAATATCAATCAGTTCTTCAATCCACATATGCGCCTGGGTGCGCACGGTGAGGGTGATATGCGAGCGCTGGTTATGGGCACCGCGTTCGGAGATTTTTTTCGAACACGGGCACAGGCTGGTGACGGGCACCAGCACCTTCAGGGTGAAGTAATACTGGCCGTTTTTCAGCTCGCCAATAAAGGTCACATCGTAGTCGAGCAGGCTTTTCACCCCAGACACCGGCGCGGTTTTATTGACAAAGTACGGGAAGCGCATTTCCAGATAGCCCGACTCGGCGTCCAGCCGCTCGACCATCTGTCGGGCAATCTGCTCAAACGAACGGGCGGAAATTTCCCGCTCATGGCTGTTGAGGATCTCAACAAACCGCGACATGTGCGTGCCCTTGAACTGGTGTGGCAGATACACATACATGTCGAACAGCCCGATGCTGTGCTGCACGCCGCCACTGCGGTCGGCCACCTGCACCGGGTGGCGGATCGACTTGATCCCCACCTTGTTGATGGCGATATTGCGCAGGTCGGCAGAAGACTGCACGTCGGGAATAAGGATAGAGTCAGTCATTGGAAAGGGTCAGTGTCCAGTGGGGAATACCAACCCAGTATACCGGTGGCTAATAGTTGAGTAAAGCAGTCGGCTTTTGACTGAGCAATCCCTTCAGACTGGATGACGCGGACACCACAGAACGTTCTCCGCCTTCAGCAGGACAGGATGTCAACGCGATGTTTCTCCAGTCATTGGCTATGGCAAACTGTCCTCATCATCACCTCGACTTGACCCACCCCATGGCTTTCAACTACCGGTTTCTCCTTCTCAGCAGCCTGTTTTGCATTGAGTTTCCCGCTCATGCCGCCTCCTGGCCGGCGCTTTCCGCCGAAGCTGCCCGCATCGAAGCGCAACTGCCCGCCCGGCTGGGTGTTGCCTTGCTGGATGCTGACGGGCAAACGCTCTGGTCGCAGCGGGGAGACGAGCGCTTTGCCCTGAACAGCACCTTCAAGGCGTTTGCCTGTGCGGCGATGCTGGATCGCGCCGGACGGGGCGAGCTTGATCGGGCGGCGCGAATGGTGGTGCAAGGGCCGTTGCCGGCGCATTCGCCAGTGACTGAGCGTCATCTGGGCCAAACCCTCTCGCTGGATGCGCTGTGCCAGGCGAGCATGGCGGTCAGTGACAACGGCGCAGCCAATCTGGTGTTGCGTGCACTGGGTGGACCGGCCGGATTGACAGCGTTCTGGCGGCAGCATGGCGATGGGGTCAGCCGGCTGGATCGCTGGGAGCCAGAATTGAACGAGGCGACGCCAGGAGATGTGCGCGACACCACCACGCCGCTGGCGGCGGCGCGCGGGGTGTGGGCGCTGGCTCTGGGGCAAGGTCTCGCCGGGCCCGCGCAGCGCACCTGGCTGGACTGGCTGTCGGGCAATCAGCTGAGCGGCAGTTTGCTGCGTGCCGGGGTGCCGGCCGATTGGCGGATAGCGGATCGCAGCGGGGCGGGTGGCCATGGCTCGCGCTCGATTGTCGCCGTGTTATGGCCGCCCCAACGCACGCCGCTGACCCTGGCTGTGTACCTGACCGGCGCGACAGCCGGGCTGGCGGTGCGTGATGCGGCGATTGCCGGGCTTGGCCGCGCCTTGGCGCAGGATGTGGCGGCCACAGCTCCGCAGGGGCGTTGATGTCCCGGCTTACGCCGCACATTTCGCCTTGGTTTGGCGCAGAGGGCAGTCCATACTGAACCGGTCGTTCAGCCAACAGGGAGGGATTCATCATGCATGCACATTTTCATACCCTGGGCGGCTTGTTTGCCCAGCTAGGCCTGCCGTCAATGCCGGATGAGGTGGAGGGTTTCCTGAGCGGGCGTCCGCCCTTGCCCGGCGATATGTGCTTGTCCGATGCGCCATTCTGGAGCCCGGCGCAGGCAACGTTCCTGCGGGAAGAAATCCTTGGCGACGCCGATTGGGCCGAGGTGGTGGATCAGTTGAACATGCGTCTGCACTGACGTCACGCGCGCTGGAGCCGGGTTTTGCCCTTGTGCGCAGGGCACCATCCAGTGTCAGCCGCCATGATCCCATGTGATCCGGGGGGTTATCCAAACCTTGAGGAGGGTTTATGAGTCTGCAATTTCTTGGCATCGCGGGGAGTCTGCGCGCCAAATCCACCAATCGTGGCTTGTTGCGCGCAGCGCAGGCGCATGTGCCCACCGGGGTGGGCATGGCGCTGGCAGAGTTGAATGATGTGCCATTCTATAACGCCGACCTGACGGAAAAACCGGCGGCGGTGGTGCGGGTGCTGGCGCAGGTGGCGGCGGCGGACGCCTTGGTGCTGGCCTGCCCGGAGTACAATTATTCGCTGGCACCGGCGCTGAAAAACATCCTCGACTGGGCGTCGCGCGAGCCGGACAACGCCTTGCTGGCGGGCAAGCCGGTGGCGATTCTGGGGGCTGGCGGCGGTATGGGTACGTCGCGGGCACAATACCATTTGCGTCAGGTGTGTGTGTATCTGGATTTGCACCCGCTGAACAAGCCAGAAGTGTTTGCCAACGCCTTTGCCGGCAGTTTTGACGATAACGGCGATTTGCGCGATGAGCGTCTGCACGGGTTGGTGGCCGAGCAGATGCAGGCGCTGGCGGCGTGGACATTGCGTTTGCGCGCTTGAATAATCGTAGCGAACCATTCCCCGTCCATCTGGCGCATGCCGGATGAACGGGGGGCGTCAGCGCCATTGTCAGGCCATGACGACGCGTGCGCTAATCGCTTCAGTGTAGCAACAGCCAGCACACGCCTCCCGCGCAGGCTTCGTTCGATTTGCTCCGCATGTGCCGCACGAGGCACCACTCGCACCATCACCGCTCGTGCCGGCATGCCATATGCTATCCCGTATAAATATAACACCATCAGCATAAAATCAGGTACAGTACCCGCTTCCCGCCCTAGCTGGCGACCTTTGCGGTGTGTCCCATGCCTTCCTCTCCTGTTTCTTCGGCTGACATGGCCGACTGGTTACGCCAGCATTGGCTGTTACAGCCGTTTGGCTGCGTCCGTTTCTGGCGATTCGCCCTGGTCCGTCCCAACGATCAGCAATTTATCCTCACTGCGGTACACGCCGAGGGCAACCGGCTGGATTTATCGGTAGCACACGCCAGCCACAGCGGCCATGCCACCGTGCTGTCGGTGTGGGACGCCCAGGGCTGGCAGCGCAGCGGATCTGGCGTGACGCTGCAACACGCTTCCCGCCTGCGCTGGGATGACAACGAAGCCTGGCTGGACGGCGACGATCAATACCGCATTCGTACGCCGCGTGGCGAAGGTGGCTTTACCCTTCAGCCAGGCCCGGCGTTGACACTGGACAGCTGAGCGGGACATCCCCACCCAATTTCCCCATTTTTTATCTTATTACAGGATAATCATGAACTTGCGTTTGATCACCTCTCTGCTGCTGGCCCTGGGTAGCCCCCTGGCGCTGGCCGATACCCTCACCCTGCCCAGCCAGCTGACTGGCAAGGCCGTGCTGCTGAACCCGGATGACCCGGATTATGCCCGCGCGTCAGTGGAAAACGCCGTCAAGCCAGCAGGCATGGGCGGGGTGTACGCCGCGCTGGTGGTACGGCTGACCGAAGATATACCGGTGTACCGCATGTGGAATGGTCCGGACGATGTCAATGCCCAAGGCAACACCAACCGGCTGGGCGGCTGGTGGTCGTATGATGCGCCCAGCGGCCCGGTCACCGCTTACCGGGTGGCCAATGAAATTTGCCTGAGCTGGAACAAGCTGACGTGGGTGGCTACCTGCTCGCTGAAAAAAGGCGCGGTAGTGGCCATTGGGCCGGGCCAGTCGGTGTCGGCAGAAACCTGCGGCGACCCGACCGGGCAGGAGCATTACCCGGCCAACCCGACCACCTGGCAGACATTTGTCAACAAGCCATGGGCGCGCACCAGCGAGCTGGAATGCCCGCCACAAACCCAGGACTACCCGGCTGATCCGCTGAATATTGCCCAGCCCAAGCGGTAAGCGCTGCGGCCCGGTGTGCCAGGCGGCGGTTCACGCCCGGCGCGCCGGACGCGATTTCAAGATTCAAGCACCGGGGCTGACGGCTGCCGTGACGCTGCCCACAGACACATCCCCCACCCCACTCACCGCCCCCACTGCCGCGCCGCCATCGGCACTGACCCCGCTGACCCCACCCAGGGCACCCACGCTACTGAGGGCGCTGGCCACCACGCTGGCCACGGCACTGCCTGCCGCCTGACCCTGGCCAGACTGATTCAGTTGGGCCAACATGTTCTGGATCTCTGCCAGCACGCGGTCGAGTTCACTCAGCGCATTGCGGCTGTCCTTGTCGGCCTTTTGCCGGATCAAGGCGGCGGCGCGCTTGATTTCTTCCAGCAGGATTTTCACTTCACGGGCAAACAGTTTGTCGAGCGGGTCCTCGCCCTCGTTGCGGGCGGCTTGGCTTGAATGGGCCTGCTCGGCGGACGCGTGGCTGTCGGCCTCGGCAGCGCTGTCGGCAGGCGCATGCTGGCTGGCATTGGCATGCGCCTGCGCGCTGCTGTCCTCCGTGCTGATGCTGGCCGCTGCGTCCACCGTCATCGCGGCATTGGCCGATGCGCCAGTGCCGCCCGCCTGGGCCGGGCTGGCGGCAGCGCCTGAGGTGCTGGCAGACGAATTGGCGTTGCCGCTCTGGCTCGCACCTGCGGCGCTGGCTCCGGCCTCGCGGGCGCTGGCCCCGGTGTACAGACCGACCGCCTGCTTGAGTTCGGCGGCAATCTGCCCCAGCTGGCGAGCCAGGCGCTTGAGCAGCGGGCCGCTGGCCCCGGCAATCCGCGATTTGAGCATTCTGACCCGCGCCTTGAGTTCGGACACTTTTTCCAGCGCGCGCAGCTTGGTGTCGCGGCCAGGGCTGCTGGTGACCACCGCCTGACGGTCGTATAGGGTGGGCCGCTCGGCTTGTTCCTTCAGCGACACCTTGACGCTGTCCTGCACCGCCTGGGCGTCTTCTCGCAGCTGGGTGAGCAGCTCGGCAGGCGGACGCAAGCGGACGCTCAGCTGGTTGAAGCGGCTACGCAGGGAGTCACCCAAGCTGGACAGGTTCATGACGGGCCTCGTGGCAGAAAACGGACAATACCGTGTTATCGACCATTTCTGCTGAAAATCAAGCCAGCGTCATGACAGCCCGCCTGTGCTGTCCCCATACGGACAAGGATACCCGGACGGTCCGTCCGTGCTAGAATCAAGCCTATTTTGCTTAGACAGAGACGGCTTGACCTGATCCATGACAGAACATTTATTCGCCAAAGAAACCATCCCGGTCAGCCTCGAAGAAGAGATGCGTCGTTCCTACCTGGATTACGCGATGAGCGTGATTGTGGGACGTGCCTTGCCGGATGTGCGCGACGGCCTCAAGCCTGTGCACCGTCGCGTTCTGTTTGCCATGCACGAGCTGTCCAACGACTGGAACCGCCCGTATAAAAAATCCGCCCGTATTGTCGGCGACGTGATCGGTAAGTATCACCCGCATGGCGACACGGCGGTGTACAACACCATCGTGCGCATGGCGCAGGATTTCTCCCTGCGCTACCCGCTGGTGGACGGCCAGGGCAACTTCGGCTCGGTGGACGGCGACAACGCTGCCGCCATGCGTTACACCGAAATCCGCATGTCGCGCATTGCCCACGAGCTGCTGGCCGATATCGAAAAAGAAACCGTCGATTTTGGCCCCAACTACGATGGCTCCGAACACGAACCGCTGATCCTGCCGGCCAAGCTGCCCAATCTGCTGATCAACGGCAGTTCGGGCATTGCCGTGGGCATGGCCACCAATATTCCGCCGCACAACCTCAACGAAGTGGTCGATGCCTGCCTGGCGCTGCTGGGCAATGGCGAGCTGACCATCGACGAGCTGATCGACATCATTCCGGCACCGGACTTCCCCACCGCCGGCATCATCTATGGCACCGCCGGGGTGAAGGAAGGCTACCGCACTGGCCGTGGCCGGGTGGTGATGCGCGCGCGCACCCATGTCGAGGACATCGGCAAGGGCGACCGCCAGGCGCTGATCGTCGACGAGCTGCCGTATCAGGTCAACAAAGCCCGTCTGCTCGAGCGCATTGGCGAGCTGGTGCGGGAAAAAACCCTGGAAGGCATCAGCGAAATCCGTGACGAGTCGGACAAGTCCGGCATGCGTGTGGTGATTGAGCTCAAGCGCGGCGAAGTGCCGGATGTGGTGCTGAACAATCTGTACAAGATGACCCAGCTGCAGGACAGCTTCGGCATCAATATGGTGGCGCTGGTTGATGGCCAGCCGCGTCTGCTCAACATCAAGCAGATTCTGGAAGAGTTCCTGCGCCATCGCCGCGAAGTGGTCACCCGCCGCACCGTGTTCGAGCTGCGCAAGGCGCGCGAGCGCGGCCATGTGCTGGAAGGCCTGGCGGTGGCCTTGTCCAATGTCGATCCGATCATCCTGCAAATTAAAGCATCGCCCACCCCGGCAGACGCCAAGCGCGAGCTGATGTCGCAAGTGTGGGCCTCCGAACTGGTTACCGATATGCTCAGCCGGGTGGACGTGGCCCAGGCGCGCCCGGATGGGCTGCTGCCGGAATACGGCCTGCACGGTGGTGAATACCGGCTGTCGGATGTGCAGGCCCAGGCGATTCTGGAACTGCGCCTGCAGCGGCTGACCGGGCTGGAGCAGGACAAGATCGTGGGCGAATACCGCGACGTGATGGCCACCACCATGGACCTGCTGGACATTCTGGCCCGGCCGGAGCGGGTGTCGCAGATCATCACCGACGAGCTTAACCAGATCAAAACCCAGTTTGGCGATGCCCGTCGCTCGGAAATCTCGGTATTTGGCGGCGACATCAATATCGAAGACCTGATCACCCCGCAGGATATGGTGGTGACCATTTCCCATACCGGCTACATCAAGGCCCAGCCGATTGACGACTACCGCTCGCAACGGCGCGGCGGGCGCGGCAAGCAGGCCACCGCCACCAAAGAAGACGATTTCATCGACACGCTGTTTGTCGCCAACACCCACGACTATCTGCTGAGCTTCTCCAGCCTGGGGCGGATGTACTGGATCAAGGTGTACGACCTGCCGCAAGGCAGCCGCAACAGTCGGGGCAAGCCGATGGTCAATGTGCTGCCGCTGGCCGAAGGCGAAAAAATCAATGCCCTGCTGCCGGTGAAGGAATTCCGCGACGACCAGTTTGTGTTCATGGCCACCGCCAATGGCACAGTGAAGAAAACCCCGCTGGTGGACTTCTCGCGCCCGCGTAGCGCCGGCATCATCGCCGTGGGCCTGGACGAAGGCGACAATCTGATTGGCGTGGCGCTGACCCACGGCCAGGATCAGATCATGCTGTTCTCCGACGCCGGCAAGGCGGTGCGCTTTGACGAAACCGACGTGCGCCCGATGGGCCGCACCGCCACCGGCGTGCGCGGCATGCTGCTGGGCGACGGCCAACAGGTGATTTCGCTGCTGGTGACCAATTCGGAAGACCAGCAAGTGCTGACCGCCAGCGATGGTGGCTATGGCAAGCGCACCCGCACCGGCGAGTTCCGCCACACCAGCCGGGGCACCCAGGGCGTGATTGCCATGGACCTGACCGACAAGACCGGCCTGAAGCTGGTGGCGGCCAGCCTGGTGGAAGACCGCGACGACGTGATGCTGATCACCACCGGCGGCGTGCTGATTCGCACCAAGGTGTGCGAAGTGCGCGAAACCGGTCGGGCGGCACAGGGCGTGCGGCTGATCAATCTGGACGACGGCGAAAAGCTGGTGGGCTTTGAAAAAGTGGCCGAAAGCGACGACCCGGAAGCCGAAGACGGCGACCTGGCCGGCGTGGATGCTGCGGCCAGCGAGGGGGAAACGCCCGCTGCCGTACCGGCCAGCGACAGCGCCGCCGCCGACGATAGCCCTGCTGCGGATACCCAGGCATGACCGAACTGCTGAATACCCTGCAGCGCTGGCTGATCACCCTGCCGCACTGCGCCACCCTGGGCTTTGAATTTGTCGGGGTCAGCCACGGCAAGCCCACGCTGAAGGTCAACTACCGGCCCGATCTGGTGGGCAATGGCAGCAATGGCGTGGTTCACGGCGGGGTGATCACCTCGCTGGTAGACACCACCAGCGCCCTGTCGGTATTCAGCCACCTGGACAGCGCCGAGGCAATGGCCACACTGGATTTGCGCATCGACTACCTGAAGGCGGCCACGCCGGGGCTGGCGATTTACTGCACCGCCGAGTGCTACAAGCTGACCCGGCAAATTGGCTTCACCCGTGCGGTGTGCCACCACGGCGACGCCTCCGACCCGATTGCCCACAGCGTGGCCACCTTTATGCGCGGCTCGTCCAACGCCATTTTGGGCGGCGACGCCACAGGAGCCCCGCTATGAGCGCGTTCATGCAATCGTTTCTGGCGTTGCGCGAGCGCAAGGACTATGCTGGCATCATCGAAACCATCCCTTACGCCAAGCTGCTCGGGGTGGAGTTTGAAGAAACCGGCGAAGACAGCCTGCTGTTCCGCCTGCCCTTCTACGAACACAATATCGGCAACACCCTGTTGCCGGCCTTGCACGGCGGGCTGATTGGCGGCTTTCTGGAAAACGCCGGGCTGATCCACCTGATGTGGGTGCGCGCCACGCTGGAGCCGCCCAAGGTGGTGGACATTTCCTTCGACTACCTGCGCTCGGGCAAGCCAGAAACCCTGTACGCCCAGTGCCAGCTGACCAAGCAGGGCAAGCGGGTGGCAAACATGCTGATTGAATCGTGGCAGGGCGACCGCAGCAAGCCGGTGGCCGTGGCCCGCGCGCATTTTTTGTTGAGTTAAACCGCCCCTGCCATCGCCAGAGGCAAGGGGGAGCGGCCCGGTTTCCCGCCCCGATGCGGGCCGGCCCACCGAACAAGGACTGGTCATGACCCAAGTGTACAATTTCTCCGCCGGCCCGGCGGTGTTGCCGCGTGACGTGCTGTTGCAGGCCCAGCAAGAACTGCTGGACTGGCACGGCAGCGGCATGTCGGTGATGGAAATGAGCCACCGTGGCAAGGAGTTCATGTCCATCATTCACGATGCCGAAACTGACCTGCGTCAGCTGATGGGCATCCCGGCCAACTATAAAGTGCTGTTTCTGCAAGGCGGCGCGCTGTCGCAGTTTTCCATGGTGCCGCTGAACCTGCTGGGCGACAAAACCCATATCGACGTGGTGAATACCGGTCACTGGTCCAAGCTGGCCATCAAGGAAGCGCGCAAGTTTACCGAGGTGAATGTGGTGGCTTCCAGCGAAGACCGCCAGTTCAGCTATGTGCCGGACGTGGCCAGCTGGAAACGCTCGCCAGACGCCGCCTATCTGCATTATGTGTCCAACGAAACCATCGGCGGCGTGCAGTTTCCGTTTGTGCCCGACAGCGGCGAGACGCCGCTGGTGTGCGATATGTCGTCCGACATCCTGTCGCGCCCGGTGGAGGTGTCACGCTTCGGGCTGATTTTTGCTGGCGCGCAAAAAAACATCGGCCCCTCTGGGCTTACCCTGGTGATTGTGCGCGACGACCTGCTGGGCAAGCTGCCGGCGCACATGCCCACCATGTTTGACTACCGGGTTCACGCCGACGCCGATTCGATGTACAACACCCCGCCCACCTACGCCATCTATATTGCCGGCCTGGTGTTCAAATGGCTGAAACAGCAAGGTGGCGTGGCGGGCATCCACAGCCGCAATGAAGAAAAAGCCGGCCTGCTCTACCACACCATCGACAATAGCCATGGCTTTTACCACTGCCCGGTAGACACCGCCAACCGCTCGCGGATGAATGTGCCCTTCCGTCTGGGCAGCGCCGAACTGGAAGCCAGCTTCCTGGCCGAAGCCGAGCAGCGCAACCTGCTGCAACTGAAAGGCCACCGTTCGGTTGGCGGCATGCGTGCGTCGATTTACAACGCCATGCCACTGGAAGGGGTAAAAGCCCTGACCAGCTTCATGACCGACTTTGCCCGCCGCCACGGCTGAGACCCGCCATGCTGACCCCGGCCCTGTTGCTTCAGCTCGATCGTCTGTCCAGTCATGGCCAGAAACACGACGCCGTGACGCTGACCCGCGCAGACAAACTGCTCAACATCACCCCGGAAACCGGCTTGATGCTGTACCAGTGGGTGCGTTTTGGCCAGCCAGCGCATATTGTGGAAATTGGCACCTCCAATGGCTATTCCACCTTATGGCTGGCGGCAGCGGCACAGTGTTACGGCGGTCATGTCACCTCGCTGGACAATCTGCCGGCCAAAACCACCTCGGCGCGGCACAACCTCAGCGAAGCCGGCCTGCAGGACAGCGTCACCCTGGTCACCGCCGACGCCAGCGCCTGGCTGCGCCAGCAGGAAGCCGCCTCGGTCCAGTTGGTGTTTCTCGACGCTGACCGCAGCCGCTATGTGGGCGACTGGCCGGCGCTGGCCGAACTGCTGGCACCCGGCGGGCTGATGGTGGTGGACAACGCCGTGTCGCATGCCAGCGAGTGTGCGGATTTTTTTGCCCGGGTGCGCGCCACGCCGGGTTTTGTTTGTGAGCTGCTCCCGATTGGGAATGGCGAATTCATCATCCTCAAGGACTGACGTCATGTCCGACGACCTGCTCAAACACCACCGCGATGCCATCGACAGCATCGACGCCCATATTCTGGCACTGATCAACGAGCGGGCCAGCCATGCCCAGCGAATTGGCGAAATCAAGGGCGGTGGGGTGATTTACCGCCCGGAACGCGAAGCCCAGGTGCTGCGCCGGATCAAGGAACTCAACCCCGGCCCGCTGTCGGACGAATCCGCAGCGCGGCTGTTCCGTGAAATCATGTCGGCCTGTCTGTCGCTGGAAAAACCGCTGTCGATTGCCTTTCTCGGCCCGGCGGGCAGCTTTACCCAGGCGGCGGCCATCAAGCACTTTGGCCATGCCGCCAACACCGTGGCCTGTGCCTCGATTGACGAAGCGTTCCGCTCGGTCGAATCACGCGCACTGGACTACGTGGTGGCACCGGTAGAAAACTCCACCGAAGGGGCGGTGGGCCGCACGCTCGACCTGATGGTCAACACCCCGCTGAAAATCTGTGGCGAAGTGGTGCTGCGCATCCATCACCACCTGCTGCGCAAAGACCCCAGCGCCGACAGCCCGCCGCCGCGCAAGGTGTATTCTCATGCGCAATCGCTGGCGCAGTGCCATGAATGGCTGAACAAAAACCTGCCCGATGTCGAACGGGTGTCGGTGGCCAGCAATGCCGAAGCCGCCCGACTGGCCAGCGAAGACCCCAGCGTGGCCGCCATTGCCGGCGAAGCTGCCGCCGAACGCTACGGCCTGACCCGGCTGGCGATTAATATTGAAGACGAGCCCAATAATACCACCCGGTTTCTGGTGCTGGGCCATCAGGATTCCACCCCGTCGGGCCGCGATAAAACCTCGCTGGTACTGTCGGCGCAAAACAAGCCGGGGGCTGTTCACCGCCTGCTGGCCCCGCTGGCCAGCAATGGCGTGTCGATGACCAAGCTGGAATCGCGCCCATCGCGCACCGGCTTGTGGGAATACGTGTTCTTTATTGATATCGACGGCCATCAGAGTGAGCCCAAAATCCAGCTCGCGCTGGAAGCGCTGCACGAGCATGCTGCGTTTGTGAAGGTGCTGGGCTCCTACCCGGTGGCGGTGTTATAAGCGCAGCGCGGCCAATACGCCGCGCGCTGGCCACGATTTTGCTTGGCCAAACAGTTTCATTTTTGAAGGAAAGTCGGACATCATGAAACGGCTCTGCGTCTTTTGTGGCTCCAACCGGGGCACACATCCCGCATACGAACAAGCAGCGGTCAACCTGGGGCAAACCCTGGCTGCGCAAGGCATCGGGCTGGTTTACGGCGGTGGCAATGTTGGCCTGATGGGCGCATTGGCCAATAGCGTGCTGGCCGCTGGCGGCGAAGCCATTGGCGTGATTCCGACATTCCTGCGCGACAAGGAGCTGGCGCACAGCCAGCTGACCCAGCTGCATGTGGTGGACTCCATGCACACCCGCAAGGCCATGATGGCCGATATGGCCGATGGCTTTATTGCCCTGCCCGGTGGCCTGGGCACCTTTGAAGAGCTGTTTGAAGTGGCCAGCTGGGCGCAGTTGGGCATGCACAACAAACCCATTGGCCTGCTCAATGTGGCCGATTTTTACACCCCGCTGCTGGCCCTGCTCGACACCGCCGCCCGCCAGGGCTTTATGCGCGAACAGCATGTTGGCCTGATGCTGGCCGACAGCGATGCCGATACCCTGCTGGCACGCATGCGCGCCTACCAGCCGGCCAGTGCGCATAAATGGCTGGATCGCGCCGCCTGCTAAGGCCCGTGCATCACGTCTGGCCCGTGCGCCATCCTGGCCTGCCGGGCGGTGGGTGGGCCAGGTGCCAAAACCCCTGGCCATTCCTGTGATGGCGCAATGGTCTGGCTTGCCTGTGTCCGCGCAGGCAGTATAGTGTCAGGATACACCGAGCCTTTTGCCCAAGGAGTTCACCATGTCTGTTCAGCATCTGGATCCTGCCGTGCTTGCCCGCGCCCTTGCTGGTGTGCCATTTTCGTCTGGTGCCAGCACGGACAACACCATCTTCGATCAAATGCTGCAAACCCAGCAGGCCCGAATCGACGCCGCCTCAGCCAATAAAACCGGCAATCAAACCCACACCGCCGACACCACACCGGCCAGCACCCGCCAGGCTTTCGAAGCGGCGCTGTTTTCCGGCTCCAGCGCCAACACGCTGGACCTGGGCGTGCCTCGCCAGGATTTGCGCGCCAGTCTGGCACTGAATGCGTATTACCAGCCGCGCACCCTGAACGCCGAATCCATCAACCACCATATCGACAGCCTGCTCAGCCCCACCTCAACGGCGTCTACGCCAGAATCGGTCAAGCAGGCCTTGCGCCAGTTTCAAGCCACCCTGAATGCCAGTGAGCGCTAAGAACATGTTCAAAGTCTAGCGAACGACGGGTCAGCCAAGGCGAAATGAACCCAAAAAGCGCAGTTGACACACGGTCAATGCGCCTTTTTGGGGGCATTTCAACGCAGGATCACCCGAGTCTTGCAGACTTTGAACGCGTGCCCAGCCGCAGCATCTGCCGGTACGCCCGCTTGCCGCCACGGCACGCGGGCAGAGGGTGGATGTATGGCGCGGGCCGGCGCTGATTGCCCGTGTTTGTCTTAAATCTGTGGAGAAGCCCCGATGAAAACCTCCCTGCCTGTTGCCGTGGTCCTGTCCGGTTGCGGTGTTTACGATGGTTCGGAAATCACCGAAGCCGTTGGCCTGCTGATTGCCCTGTCGCAAGCCGGGCTCAGCTACCGCTGTTATGCCCCGGTGCGCGACCAATACCATGTGGTTGACCACTTCAAGGGCGCGCCCGCCGACGGCTCGCGCAATATTCTGGTGGAATCGGCCCGGATTGCCCGTGGCGCTATCCAGCCACTGAGCGCGTTCAATGCCGCTGAACACAGCGCGCTGGCCTTTCCGGGCGGCTTTGGTGCGGCAAAGAACCTCTGCACCTTTATCGAGCAGGGCGACAAGGCCCAGCTGTATGCCGACGTAAACTCGGCAGTGAGCGACGCGCTCACCCGCAAACTGCCGCTGCTGGCGCTGTGCGCCGCACCGCTGGTGCTGGGCATTGCCGCCCGTGACGCCGGGCTGACCGGCGTGCGGCTCACCTTTGGCGACTGCGAAGGCCCAGCCATGAACGCCGCACTGACGGCCTGGGGGCAAACCCATGTGGTCACACCATTGCAAGAAGCCTGCGTGGACAGCGTTCACCGCATGATCAGCGCACCGGCGTATATGTACGGCGATGCCAGCCCAGCCGAGGTGTTTGCCAGCATTCAGGCCGCAGTGAAAGCGCTGGTGGACATGCTGGACTGAATGATTGCGCAGGAGTGACCACAACCGCATGGACTGGGAAGTCCTTCTGTCCATGCGATTATTCTGATTTCAGCCCGATTTCGCTGCACTGCAGCTACCGCAGTGCAGAATGACGGCCCAAAAAAACTCGGCTATGGTGGAACTGCCCTCACAAAGGGCATCGATTGATCCCCTCCGGATCAACGCTTCGACAAAGGAGACACCACCATGACCCCGATTGCCGAATTCCGCATCCCGTATACCCGTTATCTGGATGCGCACGGCCACCTCGCTTGCCCGCCCCCTGATTTTCAGCTTGACGCCCTGCTGCCGGTTTACCGCGCCATGGTGCTGACTCGCACCTTCGACGCCAAGGCCGTGGCCCTGCAACGCACCGGCCAGTTGCGCACCTATCCTTCTTCACTGGGCCAGGAAGCCGTCACCGTGGGCCTGGCCAGCGTGATGCGCGCCGACGACGTGCTGCTGCCCACCTACCGCGAAACCGGGGCGATGCTCTGGCGCGGGGTGAGCATGACCGAAATGCTGCTGTACTGGAGCGGCGACGAGCGCGGCAGCGACTTTGCCGGCCCGCGTGAGGATTTTCCGATTGCCGTGCCAATTGCCAGCCAGTGTGGCCACGCCGTGGGCGTGGGCTTTGCCTTTCAGTATCGTCACCAGCCGCGCGTGGCGGTGGTGACGCTGGGCGACGGTGCCACCTCAAAAGGCGATTTCTACGAAGCCATGAACACTGCCGGGGCCTGGCGCTTGCCCGTGGTGTTTGTGGTGACCAACAACCAGTGGGCCATTTCCGTGCCATCACGCCGGCAGACCGCCGCCGCCACCTTTGCGCAAAAAGCCATCGCCGCCGGGATTCCCGGTGAACAGTGCGACGGCAACGACGCACTGGCGGTGCGCGACTGCATTGGCCGTGCCATTGAGCACGCCCGCGCGGGCGACGGCCCGTCGCTGGTAGAGTGCGTCAGCTATCGGTTAAGCGACCACACCACCGCCGACGATGCCCGCCGCTACCGCCCTCAGGAAGAAGTCAGCGCCGCCTGGGCGCTGGAGCCGCTGGCCCGGCTGCGCCATTATCTGGTGGACCAGCGGGTGTGGAGCAAGCAGGACGAAGAAGCCCTGCTCAGCGATGTGCAAGCCCGCGTGGCCGACGCCGCTGCCCGTTATCTGGCCACCCCAGTGCAGCCGCTGTCCAGCCTGTTTGACTATCTGTACGCCGATATTCCCGCCGACCTGGCCATCCAGCGCCAGCAATTGCTGACCGAAAGGGGGCAAGCATGAACACCCTGACCCTGCTGGACGCCATCACCACCGCACTGGCCTGGGAACTGGCGCACGACCCCAATGTGGTGCTGTTTGGCGAAGACATTGGCAAAAATGGCGGTGTATTCCGCGCCACCCTGGGCCTGCAAGAGCGCTTTGGCGAAGACCGCGTGCTGGACACCCCGCTGGCAGAAACCCAGATTGCCGGCATGGCCATTGGCATGGCCGCACAAGGGCTGCGCCCGGTGTGTGAAATCCAGTTTGCCGGCTTTATGTATTCCACCTTTGACCACCTGATCAACCACGCTGCCCGCCTGCGCCACCGCACCCGTGGCCGGCTGAGCTGCCCGATGGTGCTGCGCACCCCGGTGGGCGGCGGCATCCACGCCCCGGAACACCACGGCGAATCCCCCGAAGCCTGGCTGGCGCACACCCCCGGCCTGAAAGTGGTCAGCCCCAGCTCGCCCGCCCGCGCCTACGGCCTCTTGCTGGCCGCCATCCGCGACCCCGACCCGGTGATCTTTTTAGAGCCCACCCGGCTGTACCGGCTGCTGAAAGAACCGGTAGAAGACAACGGCGTGGCACTGCCACTGGGCGCGGCATTTGTGCTGCGCGAAGGCAGCGATGTCACCCTGGTCAGCTGGGGGCCGTCGGTGCTGGAAACCCTGCAAGCTGCCGACCGGCTGGCCGAACAGGGCGTGTCCGCCGAGGTGATCGACGTGGCCAGCCTGAAACCGCTGGACATGCCTACCATCCTCGCCTCGGTGGCCAAGACCGGTCGCTGCGTGATCGTGCACGAAGCCGCCCGCCAATGCGGAGTGGGTGCCGAAATTGCCGCCAACCTGGCCGGCGACGGGCTGATGAGCCTGCTCGCCCCGGTAGAGCGCGTGACCGGCTTTGACACCCCCATGCCCCTGGCGCGGCTGGAAGAAGAATACCTGCCCAGCGTCGCCCGCATTCTGGCGGCAGTCGAACGCGTGCGGGCGTATTGATCCGAACTGAGCTTGATTGAATTTGATTACAGCTGGGCATGAATCAGCATGGCAGTGAGTGCATCGCGCAACCCGTCGCGCCTAGCCGGGTTACCCCCGTCAAGCGCGCCGAGCATCGCAGGCAGTCAGGGAGCCGTCCGGCACGGTTGTTTGAGCGGCGGCACAGCCGACGCGAGTTTCCGGGCCGGCCCTGACTGTCGAGAAGCACAGGGCAGTCAGTCCGCAGGACTGACCGCGCGCCCGGGTCGCCTTTCTTTGCTGACTTTCTTTGGCGAAGCAAAGAAAGTCAGTCGGCTGCGGGACGAACTCCCGCTCCCAATTAAACCCTGCGCGCAGCGCAGCACCGCTTGCCCATGCCCAGCCCCACACAGGAACCCAACACCATGAAAACCTTCAAACTCCCTGACCTGGGCGAAGGCCTGCAAGAAGCCGAAATCGTCGCCTGGCACGTCAATGCCGGCGACCATATCGTCGTCGATCAACCGCTGCTCTCGGTTGAAACCGACAAAGCCATTGTCGATGTGCCCTCGCCATTTGCCGGCAAAGTGCTCACCCTGCACGCCAAAGTGGGCGATGTGGTGGCACTGGATGGCGCATTGGTAGACATCGACGACGGTGGCGAAGTAGAAGACAGCGGCTCAGTGGTGGGCGACATGACCACCGCCACCGCCGCCCACACCGTCAGCGACACTGCCGCCGCCGTGGGCAAACCCGCCGCACGCGGCGTGCGTGCCACCCCCGCCGTGCGCGCGCTGGCCAGCAAGCTGAACGTGGATCTGTCGATTGTCACCCCCAGCGGCCCGGAGGGGGCCATTCTGGCCAGCGATGTCGAGCGGGTGGCCAAGGTGCTGGCCAATGTTGCCGCCCTCACCCCGCTGCGCGGCCCACGTCGGGCCATGGCGCAAAACATGGCACTGGCCCATGCCGAAGTGGTGCCTGTCACCCTGGTGGACGACGCCGATATCGATGCCTGGCCAGCCGGCGAAGACACCACCTGGCGGCTGCTGCGCGCCATGGTGGCCGGCTGCCGCGCCGCGCCAGCGCTGAACGCCTGGTATGACAGTCAGGCGGTGGGCGTGCGCCAGCTGACGCATATTGACGTGGGCATTGCCACCGACACCGAAGAAGCGCTGTTTGTGCCGGTGCTGCGCAATGTGGCCGAGCGCAGCCGCGAGGACTTGCGCGCCGCGCTGGAACAGATGAAGCAGGACGTGCGGGCGCGCACCATTCCGGCGGAATCACTGCGCGGCCACAGCATCACTTTGTCGAATTTCGGCATGTTTGCCGGTCGTTACGCCAGCCCGGTGGTGATGCCACCGACAGTGGCCATTGTCGGCGCTGGTCGTGCCCGGCGCGAGCCGGTGGCGGTGGGCGACGCCGTGGTGGTGCATCGGGTGCTGCCGATGTCGCTGACCTTTGACCATCGCGCCGCCACCGGGGCCGAAGCGGCACGGTTTTTGGCGGCGCTGATTGCTGATTTGCAGCAGGCGACGTAAGCACCGTGGTGGCGGGGTGGCATGCGCGGAGTCAGCGCGTGCAAACACATCGGGGCATTGCTATCTGTAGTCAGGCAAGATGGCAATGCCCTGACGCCCTGCCCCAAAAACACAACTGGCCAGCTTCCACAGGAAGCTGGCCAGTTTCATTTACCCATGCAGCCGCTGGCTTTACTTTATTCCACCTTGGCCTGCTGCTTCAGCTTGCCCAGGTAAGCATCCAGCTGAGCGCCCTGAATGCGCTGGGCCAGTTGCGGTTTCAGCTCGTCAAACGACGGGCCTTGCGCATCGCGCACGTCGATCAGCTGAATCACATGCCAGCCAAACTGGGTTTTTACCGGTGCGGCGGCCACCTGGCCACGGCTGAGCTTGGTCAGCGCGGTGCTGAACTCGGCCACATAGCTGTCTGCCGGTGCCCAGTCCAGTTCACCGCCCTTGTCCTTGCTGCCGGTATCTTTCGACACTTCCTTGGCGATGGCGGCAAAGGCCTTGCCCTTTTGCAGGTCAGCCAGAATCTTTTGCGCGTCGGCTTCGTTGTCTACCAGCACATGGCGGGCGCGGTATTCCTTGCGGCTGAACTGGGCAACGACCTTGTCGTATTCGCCGCGCAGCTGGGCTTCGCTTACCGGGTGGGCGCGCATCCAGTCACGCACAAACAGGTTGGCCAGCAGACGGGCGGAGAAGGCGTCGATTTCCGACTTGTATTCTGCCGACTTGTCCAGGCTCTTCTTTTGCGCTTCCTGGCGCAGAATTTCGGTCAGCACCAGCTGGTCGCGCACCATGGCGCGCAGCTGTGGGGAGTCGGTCTGGCCTTGCTGTTGCAGTTGCTGCAGCATGGCGTCAACACGGGCTTGCGGCACGGCGGTGCCGTTGACCGAAAACGCCGGTTTGTCAGCCAGCACCGGCAGGGCCAGGGTGGCGGCGATCAGGCCGCACAGAAGCTTGGTACGCATGAAAAAATTTCCTGAATGGGGTTACTGGATCTTGGCTTTGTTGCGCAGCTCGACCAGGGTTTTTTCGATTTGGGCGTTTTGCATCTGACGTGCCAGCTGTTGCTTGGCTTCGTCAAAGCTTGGCACCTTCACGTCGCGGATTTCTTCAATCTTGAACACATGAAAGCCCAGTTCGGTTTTGAACGGCTGGGTCGATACCTGGCCCTTGCCGATCGATTTCAGCTCATCGGCCAGCAGCTTGGGCATCATGCCCAGGTTGCCCCAGCCCATGTCACCGCCGCTTTGCTTGGCTGCCGGGTCGCGCGATTTGCTGCGGGCCAGCTCTTCAAACTTACCGCCTTTTTTCAGCTGGGCGATGACCTGCTTGGCGTCTTCTTCGCTGCCCAGCACAATCTGGCGGGCTTTGACTTCCTTTTGGCCAACAGTCTGCCCCTTCAGGCGGTCGTATTCGGCCTTGACCTGTGCTTCGGTCACCGGGTTGGCGCGGGCGATGTCTTCAAACAGCGCCTGTTGCAGCAGATCGTTGCGAATGTCTTCCAGGCGCTCCTTGAACTGGGCGCTCTTGTCCAGGCTGCGGCGGCTGGCTTCTTGCAGGATGATCTGGCGGTTGATCAGTTGCTGCTTGAGTTCGGCACGCAGTTCCGGGCTGTCCTTCACCCGGCCATTGCTGCCCTTCACCACGGAATCGGTCAGTTGGTCGAGTTCGGTCTGGGCAATGGCGGTGCCATTGACCACTGCCACCGATTTATCGGCTGCCTGTGCGCCGGCAGCCAGCGACAGCGTCAGCAGTACAGCGGCAATGTGGTTCAAACGCATAAAATCTCCTGAAAAACTTGGGCTCAGAGCTCATCGGGCGCGTAGGCGCGCAAGCTCAAAGCATGAATATGGGAAGGAATCAGCTCACCTAGTGCGGCGTATACCCGCCGGTGGCGTTCGATGCGGGAGCAGCCGGTAAAGGCCGGTGACACCAGCATCAGGGAAAAATGTCCGCCGCCGCCTGCCGCACCGGCATGGCCAGCGTGGGCGGCGCTGTCGTCGTCCAGCTCTACCAATTCAGGCTGCAACACCGCCAGCCGCTGGAGAATCTGCTCACGCAGTGGCACAGAATCAGCGTGTAAGGTCACGGGCTCAGAACACCTGTTTGAACGGCAGGATTTCTACCGAAGCATAGACGCCAGCCGCCACATAGGGGTCGGCATCCGCCCAGGCGCGGGCCGCTTCCAGCGAGTCGAAATCGGCAACAATCACGCTGCCGCTGAAACCCGCCGGGCCAGGGTCGGCAGCGTCGATGGCCGGGCAGGGGCCGGCCATCACCAGACGGCCAGCGTCGCGCAGCGCGGTCAGCCGGGCCAGGTGGTCGGGGCGGGCGGCCAGACGTTGGGCCAGAGAGTTAGGCACGTCGCGGCCAATGATGACATAACGCATCAGTTTGGATCTTCCATATAGCGGGACAGGACAATACTTTGCCCGATGACAAACAGCAACATCAAGCCCATGCCGCCAAACAGTTTGAAATTGACCCACACTTCCTCGCTGAAAGTGAAGGCCACATACAGATTGAGCACACCCATGCCGGCAAAAAACGCCACCCAGGCCAGCACCAGGCGCTTCCACACCGGTTCGGGCAGGGTGAGCTGCTTGCCCATCAGCGCCTTGAGCGGCTGTTTGCCCAGCCACTGGCTGACCAGCAGGCCCGCACCCATCACCCAGTAAAGCACGGTGGGCTTCCACATGATGAAGGCTTTGTCATGAAGCAACAGGGTGGCACCGCCAAGCACGACAATCAGCCCAAGCGACACCCATTGCAAGGTGTCCACCTGGCGATGCTTGAACCAGCTGAACGCAACTTGGGCAACGGTGGCGGCCATGGCCACAGCGGTGGCGATATAGATGTCGCGAGTGATGTAGAACGCGGCAAAAAACAGAATGACCGGGAACAGGTCGAAGAGAAATTTCATAGCGTCTGATTATGCCGCCAAGCTCTTTTGCTTGGCAAGTTCAGATGCACGGTTTTGCGGGTTGCGCAGGGTAATTAAGAGCCGCTCACAAACTCTCTTGGCGTTGTTGTGCTGCCTTGCCGTACAGTTTGTACTGTCTGTGGCAACCCGCCTAGCGCAGGAACGCCGCGCTGAGTTTTGTCAGCGGCTCTAATTGTCCGCGCGCGCCAAGGCGTCAGCGTTCGGAAAACTGCTCAATCCACAGCAGATTGCCTTCTCGGGCGCTGATGATATAGGTGGTCTGGCCATTCTGGCTGGCCTGGCCCTTGGCCAGCCGAGCGTCCCAGTGTGCGCCGCGCCATTGCACGCGGGCCTGCTGTGGACTGAGCCAGTGTTCCACTTCCACCGTCTGGCCGATAGCTTCCAGTGCCTCCAGCGGACGGCGCTGCTGCTTTTGCTGATATTGCCACAATTGCCAGCAGCCCAGTGAGGTCAGGCTGATGACCAGAAATATTTGCCCTGGCAGGTCGAGGTAGCCACCTACCCCGGCCAGCCCGGCCAGCATGGCCGCTACGCCTGCCACCAGCAGGTAGAACGTGCCAAATATCATCTCGATCACCAGCGCAAACGCCGCTAGAATAAACCAAAAGTAGGGAACATGCATGATGGACATCCTTGTTAGGCCGCAGGAATACTCGCGTGTACACGACACATCGTGTGATCGGGCCGCGCACGCTGACGGTTGCCGGTATTCGCCAATGGAATAACGGATGCGGCAGTATAGGCTTTGAGGATGCGGCCAGCAATTCGTAAAACTACTTGTCATAGGCTTGAGATTTGGCAAATAGAAAGACACCGCGCCCCGATGGATCGGAAACGCGATGTCTTTGAGAGGCGACAGATGATCGGGTAAATCGCATCAGCACAGGCCAGATGTCACCACGCGTGCCAGCACATGCTCAACCCCATATTCATGCTGCCTGTGCCAGCAGGTTTGCCCTGACAGAGACTTACACTGCCGCCGCCTGATGCGCCTGCTGGTCAGCGTGGTAGGACGAACGCACCAGCGCGCCAACCGCCGCATGGCGAAAGCCCATGGCGTAGGCCTGCTGCTCGAACTGCTTGAACATGTCCGGATGGACATAGCGCAGCACCGGCAGGTGGGCGGTGGCGGTGGGTTGCAGGTACTGGCCGATGGTCAGCATGTCAATATCATGCGCGCGCATGTCGCGCATCACTTCCAGCACTTCTTCATCGGTTTCGCCCAGGCCCACCATAATGCCGGATTTGGTGGCCACATTCGGGTTGCGCGCCTTGTACTGCTTGAGCAGGTCCAGCGAATGCTGGTAGTCGGCACCCGGGCGGGCCTGTTTGTACAGGCGTGGCGCGGTTTCCAGATTATGGTTCATCACGTCTGGCGGGGTGGCGCTGAGGATGTCCAGCGCAATGTCCAGCCGGCCACGGAAATCTGGCACCAGCACTTCAATTTTGGTGTTGGGCGACAGTGCGCGCACTTCGCGAATGCAGTCGGCAAAATGGCCCGCGCCGCCGTCGCGCAGGTCGTCGCGGTCCACGCTGGTAATCACCACATATTTCAGCCGCAGCGCTGCCACGGTTTCTGCCAGATGGCGCGGCTCGTTGGCGTCCAGCGGGTTGGGGCGGCCATGGCCCACGTCGCAGAACGGGCAGCGCCGGGTGCAGATGTCGCCCATGATCATGAAGGTAGCGGTGCCGCTGCTGAAGCATTCGCCAATATTCGGGCAACTGGCTTCCTCACAGACGGTGTGCAGCTTTTGTTCGCGCAGGATGTCCTTGATTTCGGTAAACCGGGTGCCGGACGGCGACTTGACCCGGATCCATTCCGGTTTTTTCAGTCTTTCGTCCAACTGCACCACTTTGATCGGGATGCGGGCTGTTTTGGCTTCGCCCTTGAGTTTGACGCCCTGTGTGTTGTCGATTTTCATGTTGTCTCCAGGTGGGGTGCAGTCAGGTGATGCAGCAAATGCGGCAGCAGGCGTTCGGCCACGGCGTCCACGTCCAGCGCCACGCCCTGCTCGCGCAGCTGGGTCACGCGCAGGCCGCTGTAACCGCAGGGGTTGATCCAGCTGAATGGCGTGAGGTCCATGTCTACGTTCAGGCTCAGCCCGTGGTAGGTGGCGTGGTTGCGGATGCGCAGGCCCAGCGAGGCGATTTTGGCCCCGTCGACATACACGCCAGGGGCGTCGACGTTGCCATTGCCGCTGATGCCGAATTCGGCCAGCAGGTCGATCACCGCCTGCTCGATATGGCGCACCAGCTCACGCACGCCCAGGCCAAGGCGCTTGAAGTCGATCAGCAGATACACCACCAGTTGGCCAGGGCCGTGATAGGTGATCTGGCCGCCCCGGTCGGTTTTTACCAGCGGAATGGCGGTGGCGCACAGCAGGTGCTCGGGCTTGCCGGCCAGGCCCTGGGTGTATACCGGCGGGTGCTGCACCAACCACAGTTCGTCGGGGGTGTCGGCCTGACGGGCGTCGGTAAACGCCTGCATGGCCCGCCAGGTGGGTTCATAGTCCACCAGGCCCAAGTGTTTGATCTGCATAGAGCGTTCCGCCGCGCAGGCTATTGAAGTCGGGTGAAGGGTCAGAACACCATCTTGACCATCGGATGGCCGGTCAGTGCCCGGTACAAGTCGTCCAGCTGGGCTTGCGACTGGGCCTGAACGGTGACGGTGACGGCCAGATAGGTGCCGGCGCTGCTTTCGCGCACCACCAGGTCGACTTCTTCAAAGTCGGGGGCATGCACGCGGGTGACGGCCACCATGGTGGGGGCAAATTCCGGGTGTTTGTGGCCCATGATCTTGATGGGAAAACGACAGGGAAATTCCAGCACGGGGGTGGCGGGGGGGGTATTGGCCATGGCTGCCTCAATAACGCATCAGGGCGGCCAACACTAGCCGCCCGAATAAGGGGTTAAGGCCCGAAACGGGCATGGCGCTAAACATGCGCCCATTTGGTCAAAATTTCAATATCGAACAGGTCATGTTCTGAATAACACTTTTTATGGCAGGGTATCTGTGGACTGCGCGGCGCGCAGCGTGTGATGCTAATCGGTAAACAAGGTGCGAGCGTTGGCGCTTAACCGCTTTGCCGCCCCATTTGCCGTGCCGAGCATCGCAGAAAACCGGGGAGAAGTCCGCCCTGCATGTTCGAAGCGGCAGCGAAGCTGACGCAAGTTCAGGGCGGCCCCGGTTTTCGAGAAGCGCAGGGAACCCAGCCATAGGCTGGGCGCGGCGGCTGGGGTCGTTTTCTTTGCTTCCTTTCTTTGTCGAAACAAAGAAAGGAAGGCGGGCACAAGACGCACTCTCGTCTCAATCAGCTTCTGCGCATCGCGCAGGCAAGCACCATGCATGCGCGAGTCCGGTGAACAGCTTATTACTGCATCATCATCTTGATCGAATCCACCAGCCGGCCCAGCGCGCCAGCCTCGGCCACTGCCGCCAGCGCCACCACCGGCTGCTGCACCAGCACCTTGCCATCCAGCGTCAGCGTCAGTTGGCCAATCTGCTGGCCAGCCTTGATTGGCGCCACCAGATAAGCCGGCGTGTTCAGCTTGGCCTGAATCCGCCCGGTGCTGCCCTTGGGCACGGTGGCGTAAATATCGCGGCCAAAACCAATGTTCAGCTGGCTGGCCTCGCCCTTGTATACTGTCAGGCTGGAAACCGGCTTGTTGGCGGCGTACAGCTTGGGTGCTTCAAAAAACTGCAGGCCGTAGTTCAGCAGCTTGCCGCTTTCCGTTGCCCGCGCTTCCGGGCTGGCCGTGCCCACCACCACCGACACCACCCGGCGGCCATCAATCCGTGCCGAGGCAATCAGGTTATAGCCAGCAGCATCGGTATAGCCGGTTTTCATCCCGTCTACTTTTGGGTCGCGATACAGCAGCAGATTGCGGTTGGGCTGGGTGATATTGTTATAGCGGAATTCCTTCATCGAATAAATCGGATAGAACTCCGGAAAATCCCGAATCACCGCGTTGGCCAACGTGCTCAGGTCACGCACCGTGGTGTAGTGCTGTTGGCCCGGCAAACCGGTGGAATTGACAAAATGGGTGCCATTCATGCCCAGCCGGCGGGCTTCGCGGGTCATCAGCTGGCCAAACACTTCTTCGCTGCCGGCAATGGCTTCGGCCAGGGTCACGCAGGCGTCGTTGCCCGACTGCACAATCATGCCGCGAATCAGGTCGGAAACCGTCACCGGGGTTTTCGGGTCGAGAAACATCCGCGAGCCCTCGGTTTTCCAGCCCTTGGCCGACACCAGCAGGGTTTGCTCCAGGGTCAGGCGTTTTTCGCGCAGCGCCTTGAAGGTGAGGTAGGCGGTCATCAGCTTGGTCAGCGAGGCCGGCTCGACGCGCAGATCGGGGTCACGCACGGCAATCGGCTGCTGGCTGTTGAAATCATTCAGAAAATACGCCTTGCCGGCGATGTCCGGCGGCGGAGGCACAAAGCTGGCCGGGGCAGGATTGGCAAAAGACAGCGATGGCAAAACCAGCGCAGCGGCAACAACAAAAGAAAGCGGAGTGTTCATTGCGGATAGGGGGCGGCTGAGCGCGATAGGCGTTGACGGAACAAGCGCAGGGATTATACACCCCTGCCGGAACAGGGCATCCCCGACTGACCCAGCTGACTGCGGAAAGTTTCTGCCAGCATGCTGCACTGCGGCACTGCCCGCCTGAATGGATTCCTGTTAATCTTGCCAGCATTGCCGACTTTGCCGCTTTTGCGACGCTACCCCAAGATTGCCGCCATGCAACACGACTACCTCGAACGCATCCTCACCTCCCGCGTCTACGACGTGGCCATCGAAACCCCGCTCGACCCGGCCCCAGGCCTGTCACGCCGGCTGGACAACATCGTGCTGCTCAAGCGCGAAGACCTGCAGCCGGTGTTCTCGTTCAAGCTGCGTGGTGCCTACAACAAAATGGCCCGCCTGAGCGCCGAGCAACTGCAGCGCGGGGTGATTGCCGCCTCCGCCGGCAACCACGCCCAGGGCGTGGCGCTGTCGGCGCAAAAACTGGGCTGCGAAGCCACCATCGTCATGCCGGTGACCACCCCGCAAGTGAAAATTGATGGCGTTACCCGTCGCGGCGGCAAGGTGGTGCTGCATGGCGATTCCTACAGCGACGCCTATCAGTACGCCAAAAAGCTGGAAGCCGAAAACGGCATGACCTTTATCCATCCGTATGACGACCCGGACGTGATCGCCGGCCAGGGCACCATCGGCATGGAAATCCTGCGTCAGCATCCGGATCCCATCCACGCCGTGTTTGTTGCCATCGGCGGTGGCGGCCTGGCTGCCGGGGTGGCGGCGTATGTGAAGCGGCTCAAGCCAGAAATCAAGGTGATTGGCGTGCAAACGGTGGATTCCGACGCCATGCACCGCTCGATTGCCGCCGGCCATCGGGTGGAGCTGAAAGACGTGGGCTTGTTTGCCGACGGCATCGCGGTGAAGCTGGTGGGCGAGGAAACCTTCCGCCTGTGCCGCGAACTGCTCGACGAAGTGATTCTGGTCGACACCGACCAGATCTGCGCGGCCCTGAAGGATGTCTTTGAAGACACCCGCGCCATTCTCGAACCCGCCGGCGCTGCCGCCGTGGCCGGGCTCAAGCTGTACGCCCAGCGTCAGGCCATTCATGGCGAAACTCTGGTGGCAGTGGCGTGCGGGGCCAATATGAACTTCGACCGCCTGCGCCATGTGGCCGAGCGCGCCGAACTGGGCGAACAGCGCGAAGCCGTGCTGGCCGTCACCCTGCCGGAACAGCCCGGCAGCTTCAAGAAATTCTGTTCCCTGGTGGGCAGCCGTAATATCACCGAATTCAACTACCGCTACGCCGATGACCACACCGCCCATGTGTTTGTCGGCGTGCAGATCCAGCGCCGCCAGGACGTGGCCGGCATGCTCAAGGATCTGGCCGACAGCGGCCTGCAGGCGCTAGACCTCACCGACAACGAACTGGCCAAGCTGCATATCCGCCATCTGGTGGGCGGCCACGCGCCACAGCTGCCCAATGAACGCGCCATCCGCTTTGAGTTTCCCGAACGCCCCGGCGCGCTGATGCGCTTTCTGACCGCCATGCACACCGACTGGAACATCAGCCTGTTCCACTACCGCAACCACGGTGCCGACTATGGCCGCGTGCTGGTGGGCGTGCAAGTGCCAGACAGCGACCGCCAGGCATTCCAGACCTTCCTGGACGAACTGGGCTACCCCTGGGTGGACGAAACCGACAACCCGGCCTACCGGCTGTTTCTGGGCAATAGCCAGGCGGGCAAACCATGATCCGCGCCGTGCTGTTTGACCTGGACGGCACGCTGGCTGACACCGCCCGCGACCTGGGCTGGGCGCTGAACGCACTGCTGGCCGAGCACGGCCTGCCACCGCAGCCGTATGAAGCCATGCGCCCGATTGCCTCGCACGGCGCACGCGGGCTGATTCGCCTGGGCTTTGGCCTGGACCGTGACGACAGCCGCTTTGACGGCCTGCGCCAGCGCTTTTTGGACCTGTACGATACCCATTACGCCGACGACACCGTGCTGTTTGACGGCGTGCCCGAGCTGATCGACGGCCTGGCCCGCGCCGGCTACGCCTGGGGGATTGTCACCAACAAGCCGATGCGTTTTACCGACAAGCTGGTGCCCCGGCTGGGCTTTCCCATCGCGCCAGCCGTGGTGGTCAGCGGCGATACCGTGGGCGTGGCCAAACCCGACCCCAGACCGATGCTGCACGCCGCCGCCGGGCTGAACACCCCCCCGGCGCAGTGCATGTACGTGGGCGACGCCGAGCGTGACATCGAAGCGGGCCGGGCCACCGGCATGCGCACCGTACTGGCCGACTATGGCTATATTGCCGCCCACGACGCCCCACACACCTGGGGCGCCGACCTGCGCATTGCCCAACCGGTGCAATTACTGGACTATCTGCCCCCACTTGGGCTATGATGGAGCATCTGAATTCGTTTTCAGACCATCATCGGGGGCGACATGGCTTCGACGGGGGTTGCAAAGCGGATGAGGGCATACCGGGATCTCAGACCCCCGTAAAACACTGAATTTATATATTCGCAAACGACGAATCTTACGCTCTGGCCGCTTAATTGCGCCGGACTCTGCGCTATCTCGCCCATCGGGTAGGTCGGGTCAAACCGACAGCAGAGTCATTTAGATGGGATCGTGCCGATCCGGGTTACTTGGGTCGGAGCTAAACTATAGGTAACTCGCCAAAGCACAGCCTGTCGGTCGGCGGTGTGGCGGTTAAATCCAGTTGGCCAGACTAAGTATGTAGAACTCACCGTAGAGGATTTCCGGACGCGGGTTCGATCCCCGCCGCCTCCACCAATACATTAAAGCCCAGTTGCTGAGTTCAGCCGCTGGGCTTTTTTTATATTGTTCGCCAACACCCACCAGGATTTCTTGGCTGCCGGCAGGGTCAATCCCTGTTCGGGGAGCACAGATCATCCCGGCAAGCCATCCAGGCGATTCCGGTTCATTACACCCAGCGATTGTCTTATCGCGGCAGCCTAAAGCCATCTGGTATGTTTACGTCGCCACTCCCCTGAATATGGCTGCTGACATGCGCTGGATGGCTTGGCCGTGTGATATCGCCACTTCCTTCGACCGATAGTTCAGCCCTTTCGCCTGGCCCAAGTGTGATATCGCCAGAACCGATCGACTCGCACATGTTCGAACAGCCATGCCGGGCCCCACAACACGGTATACGTCTACTCAGCCAGATGCGAATTTTTCTGACACAGCTGATCGCATTGGGCTGATAAAACTTCCTATTATTTCGATAATAGGAAATAGTGTGTAATAAATATTGCGTAAATCATGTAATACGTAATATATTTACACACATCACCATCAAGCCCCCTACACCCAGCCATGACCTCCCATTCCGCCAGTTATTTACGCATTGCCGACGTGGCCACCCAACTGGTGGCAGAAGGCAAGTGGCCCACCGTGCTGGAAGTCCGCACCCGGCTGGGCAGTGGCTCCAACACCACCATCAACGAAGCACTTAAGGTATGGCGGCAAACGTTCTTGTCGCGCCTATCCACCACGGGCCGGCGGCCCGACTGGCCAGTGGCCCTGCAGGAAGCCATGGAAAGCATCTGGCAACAGGCGTGTCAGCAGGCCGACAGCGCGCTGGACAGCGTGCGTGCCGAAGCGCTGGCCGACGCCGACGCGGCCCGTCAGCGCGCCAGCCAGGCCGAGCAGCGCCAGGCCGAGCTCGAACAGCAGCTGCATCAGCTGCAGCTCAACCATGACGCCACCCTGCAACGCGAACGCGGGCTGGAACAGGCACTGGCCAGCGCCCAGGCGCAGGCCGAGGCGCTGGGTCAGCAATGCCAGGCCTTGCAGGCACAACAGGAAGACAGCCAGCGCCGTCAGGCCGAATGGTTGCAACGCCACCGCGAAGCACTGGCCGAGCAGGAAACGCAGGCACAGCAACGCCTGGATGCGGCGCTGGCCAGCGCCAAGCAAGACGCCGAGCAACGCGAAGCGCTGGCGTACGAGCGGCTGGATGGCCTGCGCGTGCATTTGTACGGACAAATCGAAGCCGAACGCGCCGGCCTGCGCGAAGCACGTCAACAATGGGAAATCAGCCAGAACCAGCTGCGGGAAGATATGGAAAAACGCGAACTGCGCCTGTCCGCCCAGCTCACCGCCTTGCACGGCGAGCGCGAACAGCTGCTGGCCCAATTGGCCGACAGTGAGCAGCAACATCAGCGCTGGCAGCAGCAATACCAGCAACTCAATCAGCAGCAGCACGCCTTGCAGCAGCAACTGGGCGAGGCGCAACAGGCGCTGGC
>ERZ724524.348-NODE-348-length-29832-cov-10.103839_pt1 | contig 29832 bp, 25 predicted proteins | sample MGYA00376057_ERZ724524 | MGnify/ENA primary metagenome ERZ724524 (study PRJEB28724, sample SAMN07190888) | wastewater metagenome | isolation source: influent of sewage treatment plant in Hong Hong | place: USA: Christiansburg, Virginia | collected 2016-03-01 ...
GCCGAGCAAACGCAAGAAGTGCAGGACTGCATCGCCTGGAGCGGCCAGCGCCCGGTGCAGTGGCTGCTGGACCACGTGCCCGTAGACGCACGCTGGTGCCTGGTGCACGCCACGCACATGAAGCCGTTTGAATACGCCGCAGCCGCCCGCACCGGCGCCGTGGCGGGTTTGTGCCCCAGCACCGAGGCCAATTTGGGGGACGGCCTTTTCGACATGCAGCAGTGGCTGGCGCACGGAGGTGCCTGGGGCGTGGGCTCGGACAGCCACGCCTGCGTCAATGCGGCCGAAGAACTGATGCTGCTCGAATACGGCCAGCGCCTGGCACTGCGCCAGCGCAACGTATTGGCCAGCAGCGCCCACGCCCAGGTGGCCACGGCCATGACGCTGCAAGCCGTGGCCGGCGGCGCGCAGGCCGCAGGCCGCAACGTGGCCGGGTTGGCTGGACTGGCCGTGGGCCAGCAAGCCGATATGCTGGCACTGGATGCGCAGCATGTGGCGCTGGCGGGCCTGGACGCCGAGCGCATGCTCGCCGCCCATGTGTTTGCCAGCCAGCGCAGCAGCGCGCTGCACAGCCTATGGGTGGCTGGCGTGCCACGCGTGGTGGCTGGCCGCCACGCCCTGCACGACGAGGCTGCGCGCGCCTTTGTGGCTGCGCGCCAAGCCACCATTGCCGCAGATTGACCGAACCCGGAGCCCGCCATGAGTCAAACCGCCAGTCCAAGCGCCCCCGCGCCCTTTGTGTTCCACCAGGGCACCGCGCCCCTGCTCATTTCCATCCCGCACGGCGGCGTGTATGTGCCGCCCCTGCTGGCCGATCGCTTCGGCCCCGAGGCGCGCGAAGTGCCCGACACCGACTGGCACCTGGAGCGCCTGTACGCATTCGCCAAAGACATGGGCGCGTCCATCCTGGCCGCCACGCATTCGCGCTACGTCATCGACCTGAACCGCCCGCCCGATGGCGCCAGCCTGTACCCCGGCCAGAACGTCACCGGCCTGTGCCCGGTAGACGGCTTTGATGAGACGCCCATCTACCCGCGTGGCGATTTGCCCGGGACTGACGAGGTTGCGGCGCGCCGCGACGTCATTTGGGCGCCCTACCACGGCCAGCTGCGCACCGAACTCGACCGCATCCACTCAGCGCACGGTGTGGCCGTGCTGTGGGACGCGCACTCGATCCGCTCGGTGCTGCCGCGCTTCTTCGAAGGCAAGCTGCCCGACTTCAATCTCGGCACCGCCGACGGCGCCAGTTGCGACCCTGCCCTGGCGCAGGAGCTGCTGCGCATTGCGACCAGCGCCCCCGGCTACACCGCAGTGCTCAATGGTCGTTTCAAAGGCGGCCACATCACGCGCCACTACGGGGACCCGGCACGCGGCATCCACGCCGTGCAGCTGGAAATGACGCAGTGCTCGTACATGGAGGAGAGGATGCCTTTTGCCTACCTGCCCGAGCGGGCCGTGCTGGTGCAGCCCCATCTGCGGCGCCTGCTGGAGGCGGTGCTGGTGTTTTCGGGCAACGCGGCGGCGTAAATCCGGGCGGCAACCCTGCCGAGCGCGCGTGCAGGGCGCCTTTCCTACAATCGCTCCCATGCAAGATTTACCCTACACCCGCGCCCAGCAGCTCCCCGCCCTCCTCGAGAAGCGCATCGCCATCCTCGACGGTGCCATGGGCACCATGATCCAGCGCTTCAAGCTGGGCGAGGCGCAGTACCGGGGCGAGGGCTACAGCGGGCCCGGCAGCGTGGGCGATCGGTTCAAGGATTTTCCGCGCGACGTGAAAGGCAACAACGAGTTGCTCAGCCTGACGCGGCCCGACGTGATCCGCGACATCCATGAACGCTACCTGGCTGCGGGTGCCGACCTGATCGAGACCAACACCTTTGGCGCGACGACGATTGCGCAAGAGGACTACGGCATGGCCGAGCTGGCGCGCGAGATGAACCTGCGCTCCGCGCAACTGGCCCGCGCCGCCTGCGACAAATTCAGCACGCCGGATCACCCGCGCTATGTCGCCGGTGCCCTGGGCCCGACGCCCAAGACCGCCAGCATCAGCCCCGATGTGAACGACCCCGGCGCGCGCAACATCACTTTTGAGCAGCTGCGCGCGGCTTACTTCGAGCAGACCGAAGCGCTGATCGAGGGTGGGGCGGACGTGATTTTGGTGGAGACCATCTTCGACACGCTCAACGCCAAGGCCGCGCTGTTTGCGGTGGACGAGGTGTTCGAAAAGACCGGCGAGCGCCTGCCCCTCATCATCAGCGGCACGGTCACCGATGCCTCGGGCCGCATCCTGAGTGGTCAGACGGTCACCGCCTTCTGGCACAGCGTGCGCCACGCCCGCCCGCTGGCCGTGGGCCTGAACTGCGCGCTGGGCGCGGCGCTGATGCGTCCCTATATCCAGGAACTGGCCAAGGTGGCGCCGGACACCTTCATCAGTTGCTACCCCAACGCCGGCCTGCCCAACCCCATGAGCGACACCGGCTTTGACGAGACGCCGGAAGTCACCAGCCGCCTGGTGCACGAGTTCGCCGCCGAAGGCCTGGTGAACATCGTGGGCGGCTGCTGTGGCACTACGCCGGAGCACATTGGTGCGATTGCGGCGCGTGTGGCAAATGAAGCGCCGCGCGTGCGACCGTTCTACCGCGAGCCGCCGGCAGCCTGAAGCGGGCCCATTCCGCTCAGGAAGCCTTGGCCGGAGGCACCGCCCCCGCGCCAGGCTGGGCCGGCGGAGCCGAAGGTGTGCCAGGCAACGGAATCCACTCGTCGTGGTCGTCCGGCGGCAGTGCAAAGCGCCCAGCGGCCCAATCGGCCTTGGCCTGCTCGATGCGCTCCTTGCGCGACGAGACGAAGTTCCAGAACAAATGGCGCGCGCCGAGCGTCTCGCCGCCCAGCAGCATGACGGTGGCGGCTGCGGGTGCGGTGATGGCGCCAGTGGCGCCTTGGGCAAACACCAGCATCTGGCCGGCGCTGTAGCGTGTGCCTTCGTGCTCCACTTCGCCGCGCGCCACATAGGCGGCGCGCTCGCTGTAACCCGCGGGCAAAGCCAACTGGGCGCCGGGCTGCAGCTCGGTGTGCACATAGAAGAGCGGTGAGAGCGTTTGCACCGGGCTGGTGAGCCCATAGACCGTGCCGGCAATCACGCGCAGCCACACGCCACCCTCGTCCCGCACCGGCAAAGCATCCGCAGGGGTGTGGGCGAAAGCAGGTTCACACTCTTCCAGCTCTTCGGGCAACGCCACCCAGGATTGCAGCAACTCCAGCCCGCCGCCCGCAAACGATGCTGGGTGCTCGAAGCGTTCTGAATGCGCAATGCCGCGCCCGGCGGTCATCCAGTTCACGGCACCCGGCTGAATGCGCTTGTGGGTGCCCAGGCTGTCGCGGTGAATGATTTCGCCGCTGAGCAGATAGCTCACCGTGGCCAGGCCAATGTGCGGGTGGGGCCGTACGTCGGCAGCGCGGGTGTCCTCTGCCGCCAGCGTGACGGGTCCGGCATGGTCGAAGAAGACAAAGGGGCCGACGCTGCGCTGCTGCGCAGCAGGCAACAGGCGCCGCACGGTGAGGCCATGGCCCAGATCGGCAGCGCGGGGGGTGATGAGGGTGGGGGCAGAGCTTGGCATGGGCTCTTTGTAGCGCAGAACGCTCTGCGGCGTGGAGAAGCCGCGGGTTGTATTCGCAGGACATACGGCCGCAGAATCCGACCTAGACGCACGGCTGGTCGTGCGCCACCTTCCTTAGGCGCTGGCATGACCGTCAACCTGGCTCTCCCCCGAGGTCCGCTGCCCCCTGTGGCGCAGGTGCTGGCCGAGGCCGCCTTGCAGCGTCAGTCCGCGTTGTTGGGGCCGCAGGGGCAGGGCAGCACCGCGCCCTTGCCGGGGGAAGTTGCCGCACCAGGGTCGTCCTCGGTCCCTTTGCCTGCCTCCCTGGCAGCGCCGGCACCCGTGCCGCTGCCGGAGTCTGCCGATCAGGCCCATATCTCTCTGCAAGCGCGTGCGCCGCTGGGCGCAGGCTTCGAGCCGCGCAATGCCGCCCAGATTCTTGGCAATGCCCGTGCGGCTGGCCCACTTCCCGGTGCTGCGATTCCCCTGCCCAAGGGTGGGGCAGCAGCTGCGCCGTTATTGGGCGCACCCCAGGCGGTTTCCGCGGCGGCTTGGCCTGCGGGCGGGTTGGATCTGCCGCTGCAGCAGATGGTGGCTGCCGTGGTGCAGCAGCTCACGGCGCAGGCGGCGCCCCAGCGCGTGGTGGCGGCGCAGGCCTGGCCACTTGCGTTGGCCCATGCTTTGGAGAGCGGGGAGGCCGATGCCACGCAACCTCCCCTGCAAACATGGCTGGTGCGCCAGGGCACCGTGCAAACCCCTGACGGGCCGCGTGGCCTGGCCGTGACCTTGCGGGTGCCCGTTCCTTGGCTGGCTGCACAGGCTGCCCACGTGGCGACCACGGGGCTGGTGCCGCAAGGGGCCTTGCAAGTGCCGTACACCGGCACGGCGCAGGGCTTGCAGTCTGCCGTGCTGGCGCTGGTGTTGCAGGGATCAGAGCCAGCAGCCGCGCGCACCAGCGCCTTGCTGGTGCTGGATTTTCAGCCACCGCTGGCGGCCGCTGTGTATGGCCGCGACATGATGCTGGCCCGCCTGGACCCTTGGCTACAACTGGCCCAGCTGCAGGCGAGTGGGCAAGTGCCCAGCGACGAAGAGCGTGCCCGGCACAACGCGCAGACCAGGCAGGGCCTGTGCGACACCTTGGGCTGCCCGTACCTTGCACGCGCTGCCTGTGTGCAGCCCTTTTGCCTCGCCATGCTCAGCCCGGGCCCCGTGGTTTCTTTGGCTGCAGCGGGGCCTGCCTTGGGCTGATGGGGGTCGCTGCGAGCCAAACCCGTATCAGTACCCAGGCAGTCGCATCTCAACGGACAGCAAGATCGGCGACAAGTTGCGCCAAAAGTTGAGACCCGGATGGGTTTTCGATTTTTTAACGCCGCTTAACCCCGTTCGGCCGTGCCGTTCGTTTCAGTTAGCACCAACACTTTGATGGAGCTGCCATGAAACCCGGTTTACCTACCTTTCGCGCCCTGACGGCACTTCCCGCACTTTCTGCGCTGTTCGTGCTGCTCACGATGACCAGCCTGCCAGCCCATGCCATCGGTCGCCTGGCCGACGTCACCATCGTGGACCGTGACACGGGCGCCACCCTGCCTGTGCACTACGCCAAGGGCGAATACTGGGTGGCAGGCCGCCCTGGTGCACGCTATGCCATCGCTGTGCGCAACCGCTTGGGCCAGCGCGTGATGGCCGTGCCCTCGGTGGATGGGGTCAATGTGCTCACCGGCGAAACCGCCGCCTGGGACCAGCGCGGCTATGTGTTCTCGCCACACGAGCGCTACCAGATCACAGGCTGGCGCAAGAGCAGCAACGAGATCGCTGCCTTTGAGTTCTCCAGCGCCCACAATTCCTATGCAGGCCGCACCGGCCGCGTCGCCAATGTCGGCGTGATCGGCGTGGCGCTGTTCCGTGAAGAACAGCCGCCGCCCTCTGTTTACCCCTCAGTGCAGCGCCGTGAAATGCCGCCGCCGGATGACCGCAGTGACCAAACCAGAGACTCAGCGGACCGTCTGCGTGACGAGGCGCCCGCCTCTAGCGCAGCGCCTGCGCCGTCTGCCCCTGAAGCCCTCAGCCCGCGCGCATCGGGCCAATCGGCAGAGGCCGCCGCCGCGCGCGCGCAGGAGGCTGAGCGCCAGGACAGCGCCACTCTCAGAGGCAATCTGGCCAAGGCAGCGCCCGCCCCCAAGCTGGGGACTGCCCACGGCCAGCGCGAAACCTCGGTCGTCAGCCAAACCACTTTCAACCGCTTACAGGCCCAGCCCAACGAAATCATCAGCATCCGATACGACAGCCGTGAAAATCTCATTGCCGCTGGCGTAATTCGTGAGCCAGCCCCGCAGCTGTCGCCCCGCGCTTTCCCGCAGTCGGACGCGTTGTCCTATGTTCCCGACCCGCCAAGGAACTGAGATGCGCACTTCAATTCCAATCCGCCTTTCGCCATGCGCTTCGTCGTGCGCGAGGTGCGGCTTGGGTTGATCTGCTGCTGCGGGCGGCTCGCCGCCATCCGGTTTTGGTTGCGCATAATGGATTGATGCCAAGCGCCCCGCCTTCTGACGACACCGACGAGGCGCTGATGCTGCGTTTTGCCGGTGGCGACATGGGCGCTTTTGATGCGCTTTACAGCCGACATGAGCTGGCGGTATGGCGCTTCGTGCTTCGCAGTGTGCAGGTGCAAGCCGTGGCCGATGATCTGCTGCAGGACGTCTGGTTTGCCGTGGCGCGCAATGCCCGCAGCTACGAGGTCAAGGCAAAGTTTCGGACTTGGCTCTTCACCCTTGCGCACAACCGACTGGTGGACTATTTGCGCACCGCCAAAAACCATACCAGCCTGGATGCGCATGACGACAACGGTAACGAGCGCAGCTTGGCCAACACGCTGGCCGCCGACTCAGGCTTTGGCCCGGTGCGGCAGTTGCAGTCACGCGAGCAGGCCACTGCGCTGATCGCTGCGGTGGAGCAGTTGCCAGCCCAGCAGCGCGAAGCCTTTTTGCTGCAGGCCGAGGGCGACCTCAGCGTGCAAGACATTGCCGAGGCCACCGGCGTCAATTTTGAAACCGCCAAGAGCCGCCTGCGTTATGCCAAGGCCAGCCTTCGCCAACTGCTACAGGAGTTTGCATGAGCGCGCAGGACGACGGGCTGATCAAACGCTACCGCGAAGCCAACGAACACGATGCCGCCCGCCCCGGCGCGCATGTTCGCGGCGCCGTGCGGGCACATGCGCAGATGCTGGCCGCCGCCGCAGTGGCTGCCGACAACTCGCCCGCAACAGATCCAGTCCGCACTACCAGCCGCACCGCCGCCAATGCATCACGCTGGAAAATCTCCGCTCTGGCGACCGTGGCACTGGTGAGCGTGACCGGGCTGCTCATGCTGCAGTTCGAACGCGGCGCACAGGAAGAGCAAGAAATCGCCTACAGCCAGCACCGCGCCGAAGCACCGGCCGCTGCACCGCCGCACACGGCATTGCCTGCGCCCGCAGCAGCTGTAGTAGCTGCCCCCGCAGCCACAGCCCCTGCCGCCCCTGCCGCCCCTGCTGCCCCTGCTGCGCGCAGCGTGTCGGGCAGCCATGCTGCACGCGAGAGCCTGTCCACGCCCGCCGCAAGCGCTGACCACGTCAGCACCCCCACCGCATTGGAAAGCGCCTTGCTAGATGCGGCCCGCGCAGGCCGCATTCTTCAGGTGGAAAGCCTCGTCAGCCAAGGTGCGCCCGTGAACGCCCGCGACAGCGCCGGCAAGACCGCACTGATGCTGGCTGCCACCAACGGGCACACCAGCGCGGTTCAGAAGCTTCTGGCCCTGGGCGCCACCCCCGGGTTGGTGGACCGAGACGGCCTGAACGCAGCCCAGCAAGCCAGGCGTCAGGGGTACACGCACATTGCCGACCTGATTGACGCCGCACCTTGAGGCTGTTGATGGAGGACCCGTTGGAGCGCTGGCAGGTGCAATGCTGTGCAAGCATGCAATGCTATCGAAAAAGAAGCTGCTTGCGCAGATGGTGCAAGCGTTAGAGGCCAAAAAGCCTCAAATGCCGGTTGGGCGCTTGGGGCTTTTTCGCTGGAGACCCGGCCGGATGGACCGGGCTCCTTAAGGCACTTTTGCTGGTCGGGCCCCGTCTTTATGGGTACAGACCGCGCATCTCGCGGGCGTGGAGCATGCGCGTGCAGGCAATGATGAACGTGGCGGTGCGCAGGCTGACCTTATGCTCTTGCGCCGTCTGCCAGACGCCGGCAAAGGCTTCTTTCATGATGCGCACCAGGCGGGCGTTGATCTCGTCTTCGGTCCAGAAGAAGCTGGAAAAGTCCTGCACCCACTCGAAATAGCTCACCGTCACGCCGCCGGCGTTGGCGATCACGTCGGGCAGCACCAGCACACCGCTGTCGTGCAAGATGTCGTCGGCCTCGGGGGTGGTGGGGCCGTTGGCGCCCTCAATCACCAGCTTGGCGTGGATTTTTGGCGCGTTTTCAGCGGTGATCTGGCTCTCCAGCGCGGCAGGAATCAAGATCTCGCAGGGCACGCCCCAGAAGTCTTCATCCGCCAGTATTTCGGCGCCGGGGAATCCGGCCACGCCGCCCGTGTTGGCCACATGCGCGAGCAGTGCGACGGCGTCCAGGCCGCCCTCATGGACGATGGTGCCGGTATGGTCTTGCACCGCAACCAGGCGGGCGCCCACCTCGCAAAACAGCTTGGCAGCGGTGCCGCCCACGTTGCCAAAACCCTGCACCGCAATGCGGGCGCCTTCGATCTTCAGGCCCGTGTGGTGCGCCGCTTCCAGGCCCACGGTGAACACCCCGCGGCCCGTGGCTTCGCGCCGGCCGAGCGACCCGCCCAGGTCCACGGGCTTGCCGGTCACCACGCCCGTGGCGGCTTCGCCCGTGTTCATGGAGTAGGTGTCCATCATCCAGGCCATGATCTGCTCGTTGGTGTTCACATCGGGCGCAGGGATGTCCTTCGTCGGGCCGATGATGAGACCGATTTCGCTGGTGTAGCGGCGCGTCATGCGCTCGAGTTCGCTGCGCGAAAGCGTCTTGGGGTTCACGCGGATGCCGCCCTTGGCGCCGCCGTAAGGCACGTTGACGGCCGCAGTCTTGACCGACATCCAGGCCGACAGCGCCATCACTTCCGACAGCGTCACATCCTGGTGAAAACGCACGCCGCCCTTGCCGGGCCCACGCGAGAGGTTGTGCTGAACCCGGTAGCCTTCAAAGTGGGCGATGGTGCCGTTGTCCATCTCGATCGGCACGTCCACGATCAAGATGCGCTTGGGGCGCTTGAGCGTCTCGACCCAGCGCGAAAGATTGCCCAGGTAAGGCGTGACCCGGTCCACCTGCTTGAGGTAGTTGCCCCAGGGGCCGAGGTGGTCGGCCTGCAGATAGGAGGGCAGGGGATGGCTGGGCAATGCGCCCGCGCCAGATGCTTGCTGCATGAAGGTTTCCTTGTGGGATCGTGTGAGGCGCGAAGCATATGCCTGTGAATTGCCAATGTCCAAGGCAGTGCAGTTACAACTATATGCACGCCGCGCATAGCGTGCCATCCTGGCGGCCAGGAGAAAGCCTGCAAGAATCGCCGCATGTCTTTCAATGCCTTGATTCCCGGCCTGCACGGCCTGCGCCGCCGGGTGGTTTATGTCACGGTCTATGAAATCATCGCCATTGCGGTCGCCACGGTGGGTTTGGCGAGCGTGACCACCCAGGGCACTGCACATTCCGCCGTGGTATCGGCCGCTTCCTCGGCCATTGCCGTCCTCTGGAACCTGGTGTTCACCAGCCTGTTCGAGCGCTGGGAGGCGCGCCAACCCGTGCGCGGACGCAGCCTGGCGCGGCGCGTGGCGCACGCGATCGGCTTCGAGGGCGGACTGGTGCTGTTTCTGGTGCCGCTGTTTGCCTGGTGGTTCGACGTCAGCCTGTGGCAGGCGCTGGTGATGGACCTGGGGCTGGTGGCGTTTTTCCTTTGCTACACCTTCGTCTTCAACTGGTGTTTTGACCGGGTGTTCGGACTGCCGGCTTCCGCTGCATAAGCTTGTGCCCCCCTTGGATATTTGCGCGGACCTAAAATCTCAAGGTTCCAAGGAGCGTTGCAGCGGCCCCAAGCGGTCGTCAGGCTTGGAACTGGTTCACACCCGCAACGACGCTCACCTGTTTCGGGTTTTCCGCGCCATGCGCGCAGTACAGGTGAGTTCCATGTCTGAAGTTTCCGTTCCGCCGATGCGCCTTTCGGGCCTTGAGCCCGTGTCTATCGACGCCGCTTCGCTCTTCGTCAATGTGGGTGAGCGCACCAACATCACCGGCTCCAAGGCCTTCGCGCGGCTCATCCTGAACGGCCAGTTCGAAGAAGCCTTGACGGTGGCGCGCCAGCAGGTGGAGAACGGCGCCCAGGTCATCGACATCAACATGGACGAGGCCATGCTCGACAGCAAGGCGGCCATGGTGCGTTTCCTGAACCTGATTGCGTCGGAGCCCGACATCTCGCGCCTGCCCATCATGGTCGACAGCTCCAAGTGGGAGGTCATCGAGGCCGGGCTGCGCTGCATCCAGGGCAAACCCATCGTCAATTCGATTTCCATGAAAGAGGGCGTAGAAGCTTTCAAGCACCACGCAAAATTAGTGCGCCGCTACGGCGCGGCGGCCGTGGTGATGGCGTTTGACGAGCAAGGCCAAGCCGATACCTACGAGCGCAAGATCGGCATCTGCGAGCGGGCTTACCGCATCTTGGTCGATGAGGTGGGCTTCCCGCCCGAGGACATCATCTTCGACCCCAACATCTTTGCCGTGGCGACCGGCATTGAAGAGCACAACAACTACGCCGTCGAGTTCATCGAGGCGACGCGCTGGATCAAGCAGCACCTGCCGGGCGCCAAGGTGTCGGGCGGCGTATCGAACGTGTCGTTCAGTTTCCGCGGCAATGACCCGGTGCGTGAGGCTATCCACACCGTGTTTCTGTACCACGCCATCAAAGCAGGCATGGACATGGGCATCGTCAACGCCGGCATGGTGGGCGTGTATGACGACCTGGACCCGGTGCTGCGCGAGCGGGTAGAAGACGTCATCCTCAACCGCCGCCCCGATGCGGCGGAGCGGCTGCTTGAAGTGGCAGAGACCGCCAAGAGCGGCGCCAAGGACGAGAGCAAAAAGCTCGAATGGCGCGGCACACCCGAATCGCCCAAGACGGTGGGCGAGCGCCTGTCGCACGCGCTGGTGCACGGTTTCACCGACTTCATCACCCAGGACACCGAAGAGGCCTACCAGGCCATTCTGGCCAAGGGTGGGCGCCCGCTGCACGTCATCGAAGGCCCGCTGATGGACGGCATGGGCATCGTGGGCGACCTGTTTGGCGCCGGCAAGATGTTCCTGCCCCAGGTGGTGAAGTCTGCGCGCGTGATGAAGCTGGCTGTGGCCCACCTCATTCCCTACATCGAGGAAGAAAAGCGCCAGGACGAACTGGCCGGGCGCGACGTGCGGACCAAGGGAAAAATCGTCATTGCCACGGTCAAGGGCGACGTGCACGACATCGGCAAGAACATCGTCACTGTGGTCTTGCAGTGCAACAACTTCGAGGTCATCAACATGGGCGTGATGGTGCCCTGCCACGAAATTCTGGCGCGCGCCAAGGCCGAGGGGGCGGACATCGTGGGCCTCTCGGGCCTGATCACGCCCAGCCTGGAAGAGATGCAGTACGTCGCTGCGGAAATGCACAAGGACGACCATTTCCGCATCAAGAAGATTCCGCTGCTCATCGGCGGCGCCACCTGTTCACGCGTGCACACCGCCGTCAAAATCGCGCCGCACTACGACGGCCCTGTGGTGTACGTGCCCGATGCGTCCCGCAGCGTGGGCGTGGCGCAAAGCCTGCTCGGTGACGGTGCCGAGGCCTTTTTGAAGGAAGTGAGCGCCGACTACGACAAGGTCCGTACGCAGCACGCCAACAAGAAGCAAACGCCGATGTGGACGTTGGCACAGGCGCGCGCCAACCGAACCGCCATCGACTGGGCGGCGTTCACCCCCACGCCGCCGCGCACGCTTGGCCGCCACATCTTCAAGAACTTCGACCTGAACGAGCTGGTGCCCTATATGGACTGGGGCCCGTTCTTTCAGACCTGGGACCTGGCCGGCAAGTACCCGGCCATCCTGAAGGACGAGATCGTCGGCGAAGAGGCGACCCGCGTGTTTGCCGACGGCCAGGCGATGCTGAAGAAAATCATCGATGGCCGCTGGTTGCAGGCCAATGGCGTGATGGCGTTGTACCCCGCCAACAGCGTGGGGGACGACATCGAGTTTTATACCGACGAGAGCCGCACGGAGGTGCTGACCACTTGGTACGGCCTGCGCCAGCAAACCGAGAAACTGGCGGTGGAGGGCCCGGACGGCCGGCCCGTCATGCGCCCCAGCCGCTGTCTTGCCGACTTTGTCGCCAGCAGAGACAGCGGCATTGCCGACTACGCCGGCCTGTTTGCCGTCACCGCCGGTCTGGGGGTGGAGAAAAAGGAGCAGGAGTTTCTCGCGGCCTTCGACGACTACTCGGCCATCCTGTTCAAAAGTCTGGCCGACCGCCTGGCCGAGGCCTTTGCCGAATGCCTGCACCAGCGCGTGCGCACCGACCTGTGGGGGTACGCGAAAGATGAGCAGCTGTCGAACGACGCCCTGATCGCCGAAAAGTACCAGGGCATCCGCCCCGCCCCCGGCTACCCCGCCTGCCCGGACCACAGCGCCAAGCGCGAGCTGTTCCGCGTGCTGCAGGCCGGCGAAGTCGGCATGGAACTGACCGACAGCATGGCCATGGCGCCGGCGGCCAGCGTCAGCGGCTTCTACATCGGCCACCCAGACAGCACGTACTTCAGCGTGGGGCGCATTGGCGAAGACCAGGTGCAGGACATGGCGGCGCGGCGCGGGATGGACGAGGCCGAACTGCGCCGCTTGCTGGGTCCAAACCTATAGGGAAAATTGGCCTTGTCGCTTATCTGGTAAGTGCTTATAGCTATAAAAATAGCGATTTCGTCGGAGAATTCCCGCCACACGCCAGCCATAAAAATGCCCTGCTGAGCAGGGCATGAGGTCACCAGCGGACGGGTGGGAAGCAGCTTACTTCGCGTTTTCTGACCAAGGCTTGGCTTTCCACAAGGCAACGAATTCGGCAGTGGCCTTGTCTAGGCGGGTTTTCCAGGCGGCGCCTTCGACATAGTCCATTTCAGTGAATTGCTGCGTCATCTGCTTTTGGAACTCTGGGTCTGCGGCGACTGCGCGCAGCGCCTCGGTCAGTCGACGCTGCACATCGGCAGGGACGCCGGCGGGGGCCACGATGCCGCGCTCGGAGCTCAGGACCAGATTCACGCCTTGCTCTGTAAAGCTCGGCGCATCGGGAGCCAGTCTCGCTCGCGCGGCGCTGGCCTGAGCCAGCACCCGCATCTTGTTGCCCATCGGCATCACCTCGCCCAGGTTGAAGCCGGCAACGAGTACGTGACCGCCCAGTACCGAACTGCGCAGCGGGCCGGCGCCGTTGAAAGGCACGTGGTTAAGCTGTGTGCCGGTCAGGCGCTCGAATTGCACCATGGCCAGGTGGTCGTCGGTGCCAATGCCGGTGGAGCCATAGCTCAGTTCCCCGGGGTGTGCTTTGGCGTCGGCTATCAGGTCGGACAGCGACTTGTATTTGCTGGTTGCCAGCACGCTGAAGGCGCTGGGATCACGCACCAAGTTAGCGATGTAGGCGAAGTCGCTGCTCTTGAATTGGGTGCGTCGCTCGATAGGCAGGGTGACCAGACCGGGCATGTTGGTCATGCCCAGCACGTAACCATCGGGAGCCGCCTTGGCCACGTAGGCCAAGCCGATTTCTCCGGATGCGCCGGCCTTGTTGAGCACCAGTACCGAGGTGCCAAGCTGCTTTCCCAGGAACACGGCCAGGGTTCGCGCGGTGACGTCGGTGCCACCTCCGGGGGCAAAGCCCACCACGAGTTCGATCGGTTTCTCCGGCCATGCGGCCAAGGCGGGCGCGCTGGCCAGCGTGAGGGCGCCCAAAGCGAGGACGAGGCTGCGGCGGGTGCCGCGAAGCAGGTTTGAAATGCGGTTCATGGGATCTCCTGTGGAATCAAACGGTCTTTTGGTGATCATTCGGCCTTGGCGGGCACCGTGGGACAGCCCCAATCGGCCCATAGCTTGGCCACGGCGGCGTAGTCGTCGCGGCCATAGCCTGCTGCGGCGGCGATGTCATACACGCTGTGCGAACCCTGGATGGCAAACAACGGCACGCCCAAGGTCTGCGCCAATTGCAGCGCTAGCACCGAGTCTTTGCGCGCGGCGTCCAGCGGCATGCCGCCGGCATAGTCGCCTTGCACAATGCGCTCGGCATAGCGGTAGGTCAGCGGGCGGTGCAACCCCATTTGCGCGTCCGACAAAAGGGCGATGAGTTTCTGGCAATCGACACCCGCTGCGGTGGCCATGGCACCGGCTTCGGCCACCACGATCATCACGGCATGCGCGACGGCGTTGTTGATGACCTTGGCTGCCGCCCCCGCGCCCAGGGCTCCAAAGTAGGTTTGCTTGGGGGCAATGGCGTCAAGCACCGATTGCGCGCGCTCTATGGCGGCAGGGTCGCCGCCCAGCGCCAGTGAGGCCGTGCCTGCGACCATTTGGCCGACGCCAGCCATGATGGATGCGTCCACCACATCAATGCCAAACGGTTGCAACACCTTTTGTTCCGCATGGATGTGTTCGGGGTTCACGGTACTGGTTTCCAGCACCACGGCGCCGCGAGGCAGGTGGGGAGCGATCTGGCCCAACACGGCGAGCGAAACGTTCGGGTTGGGCAGGCACAGAACCACCACCTCGGTTGCTTTGAGCTCTTCGGGAGACAGAATCGCCTTGGCGTTGAACTCCGCCTGGGCGCGCTCAAGCGCCGTGGTGTCGAGATCAAAGACCTGTGTGGGCAGCTTTGCGCCCACGCGGGCGGCCAGCGGGTAGCCCATGTTGCCGAGACCGTAGATGGCGACCGGAGAGAAAGAGGACATAGTGGATCACCGAGAAAGAAGAAGGAACAGCGAGTTGGGGTCCGCGCCGGAATTACTTGGCCACCGCCATCGGCTGCTCGTGCAGACCGAAGTACATGCTTTTGACTTGGCCATACAGCTTCATGCCATCGATGCCCTTTTCGCGGCCGATGCCGCTGCTCTTGAAGCCACCAAACGGCGTACTGACGACCGATTGCTTATAGGTGTTGATCCACACCGAGCCCGCCTCCAGCGCACGGCCAATGCGCCAGGCGCGCTTGAAGCTCTCGGTCCAGATGCCGCAGGCCAGACCAAAAGCGGTGCCATTGGCTTGCGCGATCAGATCGGCTTCGTCCTTGAAGGGCAGCACCACCAGCACCGGGCCAAACGCCTCCTCCTGGCATGCCACCGCTTGCGGGCCCAGACCATCGATAACGGTAGGTAGGTAGAACGCTCCGTGGTCGTAGTCGCCGCCAGTGGGCACCTCGCCACCGCACAGCACTCGCCCTCCTTCGGCGCGGGCGCGGTCCACAAAAGCGGCCACGCGCTCACGGTGGTGGAACGAGGAGAGCGGACCAATTTCCACGCCGTCCGCATCTGGCAGGGCGACGCGGAGGTCTCTGGCCCGCGCCACCACGGCGGTCAGCACCTGGTCGTAGATGCTCGCTTCGATGAACAAGCGCGAACCGGCGACGCACGACTGGCCGGCTGAGCCAAAAATGCCCGCCACCACAGCGGCCACGGCGTGTTCCAGGTCGGCGTCAGCAAACACGACGTGCGGCGACTTGCCTCCAAGCTCCAGCGCCACCGGAACCAGGCGATCTCCAGCGACCCGAGCGATGGCACGGCCCGACGTGGTGCCGCCGGTGAAGGAGATCATGCGCACGCCGGGGTGTGCCACCAAGGCGGCACCCACATCAGCGCCGCGGCCTTGCACCACCTGCAGCAAATCCTTGGGTAAACCCGCCGTGAGTGCGATGCGCGCCAACTCGGGCGCCAACAGGGGCGAATCTTCCGAGGGTTTGAGCAGCACGGCATTGCCCGCTGCGAGCGCCGGGGCCACTTTGGTGGCGTCGTTCATGATGGGCGAGTTCCAGGGCGTGATCGCGGCGACCACGCCGAACGGTTCCAGCACGGTGAAGGAGACATAGTCGCCACGCGAAGGCGTCACGTCGCCCTCCAAGGTTTCGCACACGCTGGCGTAGTAGCGGAAGGTCCCGATAGCCGAATCCACCATGCCTCGGCACTCGCCCAGCGGCTTGCCGTTGTCCTGCATCTGCAAACGGGCAAGCGATTCTTTTTCTGCCAGCAGACCGTCGGCAATCGCGTGCAGCACGAGCGCACGTTTGTGCGGCAGCATCGACTTCCAGCCCGAGTGGTGGAACGCATGCCAGGCGCGCTCCACGGCACCGTCCAACTCAGGAAGCGTGGTGATGGCAACGCGCGCAATTTCTGCGCCGGTGGCGGGGTTGGTGCTGATGATTTCCTGCGGGTTGCTGGGCGTGGCCATGGGGTGTCTCGGGGTGGAATATGCAGGAAGTCTAGGTAGCGTTTCTGCAGAAAACAATGGGCACGTTGTCGCCAATATTGGCGATAAAACTATTGATAACGCAGGAGACGAAAACAACCGCAACGGGCCCTCGCGGTCCGGCGGCAGCGCCCGTCAAGCGAGCGCGCACAATAGCGCCACAACCCCCACTTTCCATGAGCTCTCACAGCACCTTCGGAGACAATCCAGGCGCGCTTCCCCACGCCGGCGTGCCACCGCAGGTAGCTGCTGTCGTTGCCGCGATCGAGACCGACATCATTCGCGGCCGAATCCTGCCGCGCAACCGCCTGATCGAAGACCACTTGATGGAGGACTACGACGCCAAGCGCCACGTGGTGCGCGCGGCGTTGGCCGAATTGCAGCGGCTGGGCGTGGTCGTCAAGCCGCCGCATTTGGGCGCGAACGTGCGGCGGTTCGACGAAAACAGCCTGCGCGCGCTGTACCACTTTCGCGCGGTACTGCACGGTGCAGCGGTGGCGGCCATGCCGCTTCCGGTGGCGCCTGAACGTCTGGCCGCGGTGGAGCTGGCCGCGCAGGTGCATGCGCAGGCCGCCACCACGGGCGACCTCATCGCCATTCACCGGGCGAACATGGCTTTTCACCGTTTGTTTTTGGGCTGTGCGACAACCCGTATTTGGAGGAATCAATCTGGCTGCACGACTGGATCAGTTTCCCCGCGCGCGCCTATGGGATTGCCGACCCAAAGTCGCAAGAGCTTGCATGCGCCGAGCACGCGGCCATGGTTGCGGCGCTGCACGCCTGCGACCGCGCGCAACTCGATGCACTGGCGCTGACGCACATGAACCGGGCACGCTCCCTGTATGTCGAGAAATTCCTGCTGCGCTGATGCCCCGTGCAGAGGCTGCCGATTTGTCAGGCTGCATTTTTAAGAAAAACAGGTGCTGGCGAATATCCGCAAGGCGCTAGACGCTATCTTTGTCATAGTAACGAAGCGACGGTGTCCGACGCTGGGCCTGTCGTCCCTTGCGTAAAGTTCAGCCATGAGCCAAGCCCCGACTCCAACCGTAACGCCCGCACCGCCCGCTGCATCGCCCGCCGCGCGCAGCGCTCCACCCGCGCCCCGCACCTGGTGGCCGCTGCGCGCTGTGGAGATGTGGCTGGGCGCCGACGGCCTGCGCATGAGCGCGGCCATGGCCTTCTACGGCATGCTGAGCCTGGCACCGCTGTTGGTGCTGGTGGTGGCGGCGCTGGGCTGGTGGATAGACCGCTCGCTGGTCGAATCCAATTTGCTGGAGCAGATCCGCCTGCTGACCGGCGAACGCACTGCCTCGGTCGTGCGTGAGGCATTGGCCAGCGCGCGGGAGCCCACGCAAGGGCTTTGGGCATCGCTGATTGCGCTGGTACTGCTGCTGTGGGGAGCCACTGGAGTATTCGCCGAGCTGCAGACTGCCTTCAGCAAACTGTGGCTGGACCCGAATGCGCCCGCCAACGACCGGGCATCCTGGCGGATTACTGCCTCGCTGCGCTTGCGCGGGCTGGCTTACATCCTGGCGATGGGTTTCTTGCTGCTGATTTCGCTGCTGGTGTCGGCCGGCATGGCTATCGCCTCCAACTGGCTGGGCGCTCACCTGCCCTGGCAGCCGCTGTTGGTCGGCCTGAGCGAAGTGGTGTCGTTCCTGTTTGCCACCGCGTTGTTCATCGGCCTGATGCGCATCAGCGTGAACCCCAAGCCGCGCATGCGCTACCTGGCGTGGGGCGGTTTGATTGGTGCGGCGCTGTTTACCGTAGGCCGCCACGGACTCTCGGCCTATTTGTCGGGCGCAGCAGTGGTATCGGCGTACGGCGCGGCGGGATCGCTGGTGGCGCTGCTGATGTGGATCTATTTTTCTGCCGCCGTACTGCTGCTGGGCGCCGCCTGCGCCCGCGCGCTGCAGGAATCGCGCGAGGCGCGCCACGCGACCCCCTAGTGTCCTGAGTTAGAAGTTCGTTTCATAAAGATGCCGAGAATCGCCGCCATGCGGCGTTGCAAATCCTCGCGATAGCTACGGCTATCGCTGCGGTTTGCGCCTTGCCTGACGACGATTTCGACCTCTTCATTTCGTCAACGAACTTCTAACTCAGGACACTAGGCGCCTGCAGGACTACTGACGCAACGGATTTGGCTGCCGATGGCGAGCGTCGCTGGGTCGCGGCCCAGCTCCCGGGAGAGGCGCAGCGCGTTGTCGGGCGCATGCAGCTTCATGGTGTTGTCAAAGAAGCAGAAGGCGTCGCGTTGTGCACGTTTTGCAGCAGGCGCCTCGCTCCGCCGCGGCAGGTCTGCATCACCTCCCTGCGCCCAGGCGCGAATGCGCCCAGCCCATGCTTTGGTCTGCGCGTCGCTGTAGCCGGCGGCATAGAACTGCCTGGCGCCGTGCAGCCGAAGGTAGAGGAAATCGGCGGTGACATCGCCAACTTCGGGCCAGCGCCCGCTGGTATCGGCCACGACCCGCGCCACGCGGTGCTTGCGCAGCAGGCCCGGGTTGGCCACTTGCAGCAAGGGGCGCGTACGGTCATGGCGCACGCGCCGGTAAAAGTCCTCGGGTGAGGCGCGCAGATAGAGCACCGTTCCAAACTTGCGCAGGGTTTCGCGGTTTTCGAGGCGCAGCACGGTACCCCCACCCGTGGACAGCACCGTGCCGCCGGGCTCGGCGACGACGTCGGCCAGTCCGTGGGTTTCCAGGTCGCGAAAACGCCCTTCGCCCTCCGCTTCGAAATACTGGCGAATGGTGGTGTCCAGCATCTGCTCGACGCGATGGCCAAGGTCTATAACGGGCAGCCCCAACCGCTGGGCCAGTTGTCGGGGGGGGGGGTGGTGATGTGGATCTACTGCTGGTTGGCCACGCGCTATTTGCCTAAAGCTGCGCGCAGGCGATGGAGGAAACCATGTCGGTGCGAACGGATGGTGTGCCAGTCAGCGCTCCGGCAGAGGCACTACCTGCCCAGTGAGCTTTCCGCCTGAAAAGAGGTGCTCCAAGGCGGTGTCTCCCATTGGCGCGGTCGATGTTGGCGTGCGCCCAGAAAAACCACCTCGATGCGTGTGCCGTTCAATTTTTGTCGTCTATTGAGGCCATTTCTACCAGCATCGCAACCAGTTTCTCGGTGCTATCCAGAACCCGCTCGCTCAAGCCTGCAGCGAGCAGAGCATCCCGTCGCATCCTCGTAGCGTCCCGCCTGGCGAACAGCACCGTCTGGTAGGGCTCCCACACGCGGCGCAACTCTGCAACCTGTGCCTTGATCTTCGGATGGGTCAACGGCGACTTCTCCATCTGCAGCAGCACTGCGGTGAAATGGGCCCGCGCCAGATGCATCTCCATATCGGCCGGTGCACTGTTGATTTCCCAGGTCTCATACAGATAGAACTTCATCATGCGCTGGGAGAGCATGCGCTGGCGCCCGGCAAGATTGACCAGTTGGTCCAGGGGCAAGTTGCCTGCATCCCGGTAACCCAACGTGACGTGGTGCGCTACTTGCTGTAGTTCTTCACTCAGATCGTACAGAAGGTCTGCCCCGAGCTTGGTGGGATACGCCGTGAGGAGCGGCTTGCAGCGGGCCCACACAGCATCGAGCTCGGCAAGGGATTTGGCCTGGGCCGCATTGGGCGGAAGCGATTTGAGTGCGTCAAGTTGGGCGTCAAACAGTCGGATGGACTCTTGCAAGATAGCCTGTGCACCCTCGGGGTCGATGCTTTGCCCCAGCATCAGGTAGGCCTTGGTCATGCGTTGCGCAAGCATGCGCTGGCGCCCTGCCATGTTCACGTTGGAGACCGATTGGAGATTCATCTGCTGGGCCGCTGTCGGGGTCGACTGGGCCTGCAGTTGGAGTGGTAGCCAGGACAACGCCACCACGCACAGAAACCCTGTACCAAATCGAAATCTGAGCATGAAGCGACCCCTGAGGTGAGGGAAGGTAGAAATGCACGGAGACACAAACCGCCGGTGCCTGGCGGCCAAAGAAAGGATGCTCACACCGTTTGGGATCCGGCCACTCCGCGGTGGTCGGCGAGGCGCACTCCTAACCGGCACGTCAGTCACAACGCTGGCCCACTGATCGGTGACCTGCGCGAATGGCCGCTGTTCACAACGATGTGCCCAGAGATTTTGTGGATGTCGGTGCTTAAGCGCATCAGCGTGAACCCGAAGGCGAGGAAACGCGACTTGCTGTGGGTCGGCCAATCTACCGTCGTGATTGGGAATTCCGCCTCAGAAGAACGCCGAGAATCGCCGCCATGCTGCGTTGCCAATCCGCGCGATAGCGCAGGCTATCGCTGTGTTCTGCAGCGCAGACTCACAACGATTTCGACACTTTTGCCTTTCAGGCCGCTTCTGAATCACTACACGCGCCAGTGTTGCGGCCGTGGTCTACCCGTGCGAGACAAAGCGCGCGCTGGTGGCGCGACTGAAGTGGAGTGACTTCGCCGCCGTCGTCTTGCTATGGTGACTGCCCTGCGCCAGGGCGTTGCAGTAGTTGTGCGAAGAGCGGCAGGCGGTGAAGTGGCAACCGTTTTATCGCTGGGGTGGTGCCAGCGCTGAAAAAACGCCCACTTGAACGGGCGCCGCTTCGAAGCATTGCTTACTTCTCCACAAACGCCCGCTCGACAACGAAATCGCCTGGCCGCGTGGTGTTGCCTTCCTCGAATTTCATTTTTTCCAGCAGCGACTTGATGGAGGCCAGCATCTCGGGGCTCCCGCACAGCATCGCGCGGTCTTCCAGCGGGTTGAGTTGCGGCAGGCCCAGGTCGGCCGCCAGCTTGCCCGACTCAATCAGGTCGGGAATGCGTCCCTGGTGGCGGAAGGGTTCGCGTGTGACGGTGGGGTAGTACTTGAGCTGCGCGCGCACCATTTCGCCCAAAATCTCGTGCTCGGGCAGTTCCTTGGTGAGGTAGTCGTGGTAGGCCAGTTCGGCCACCTCGCGCACGCCGTGGACCAGAATGACCTGCTCGAAACGCTCATAGGTTTCCGGGTCGCGAATCACGCTCAGGAACGGCGCGAGGCCCGTGCCGGTGGAAAACAGGTACAGCCGCTTGGCGGGGAGCAGGTAGTCGATGAGCAACGTGCCCGTGGGTTTCTTGCCAACGATGACGCTGTCGCCCACCTGGATGTGCTGCAGGCGCGACGTCAGCGGGCCGTCGGGCACCTTGATGCTGAGAAATTCGAGGTGCTCCTCGTAGTTGGCGCTGACGATGCTGTAGGCGCGCAGCAAGGGCTTGCCATTCACCATCAGGCCGATCATGGTGAAGTGCCCATTCGAAAAGCGCAGAGTGGGGTCGCGCGTGGTGGTAAAGCTGAAAAGGCGGTCGGTCCAATGGTGAACCGACAGCACGCGTTCTTCGTGAAAAGCACTCATGATGGGATGGCGAGGAGAGTAAGAAACGGTGGTCGCAGCCGGACAGACCCGGCCTTGGCCCGCGAACCGCGTCGACCTACCGACTCCGCGCGAGCAATGTCTGCCATTGTCATGCAAAGCTCATAACAGACGGGCCTGCGCTTGTGTGTGAATTGATATAAGGCAAGCTTGAAGGGATCGGGCTGACCCGTGTGGGTCGGAGGCGGCCCGACTTATTCCGCAGCCTGCCCGCCCCAATGAATGCGCTGCTCCAGAAACTGCCATAGGCGCTCGTCCTGGCTGAAAGCCACATTGAAGCGCAGCCAGCCGGTCGGGCGGGGCTCAACCAGAAACAGTTCTCCGGGCCCGAGCATGATGCCGGCGCCGGTGGCCTCGCGGGAGAGCTCGGCGCTGTCGGGCAGGTCAGGGTGGCGGGCCCACAGGTACATGCCGGCCTCGGGTTCGTGAAACAGCTCGAACCCCAGGCTGTCGAGTCGCCGCCCTACGGTGCGGTGCGCTTCGGACAGGCGTTCGCGCAAGGATTTGAGGTGCTTGCGCCAGCGTCCGTCGGTCACCACGCCCAAGGTGATGCGCTCAGAAATTTCGGACGAGGTGAGGCCGGACAGCATCTTGAGCTGCACCAGCTCGTCTAGCAGCGCGCGCTTGGCGACCACAAAGCCGGTGCGCAGATTGGGCGAAATGGTTTTGGAAAAACTGCCGACGTAGAGCACGCGTTCGAGCTGGTCCAGGCTGGCCAGCGAAGGACGGGCCGCCGTGTCCATGTCGGCGTAAATGTCGTTCTCTACCAGCAAGAAGCCATGCTGCTCTGCCAACTGAAGCAGGCGGTGCAACTGGGCCACCGAGGCCACGGAACAAGTGGGGCTTTGCAGGCGCGGCTGCGTGAAAAAAACCTTGGGTTGGTGCAGCGCCAGCAGGGCTTCCAGCGCGGACAGGTCGTAGCCGGTGGGCGTGCGCGGCACGCCAATCACCTCGGCGCCGGCAAAGCGCAGCATGAAGAGCAGATTCGGGTAGCCAGGGTCGTCGGCCAGCACCACATCGCCGGGCTTGACCAGGCGGCGTGCGATCAGATCGAGCGCTTGGCTGGAGCCCTGGGTGAGAAGGACCTGATCGGCCGCGACGCTGACATGGTGCTCCGCCAGGGATTCGGCGACGTAGCTGCGCAGGGCGGTGTGGCCGTGCGGCATGCCATAGCCGGCCAGGTCCGGCCCATCGGACGACAGCTGGCGCAGACTGCGCCGCACCGCGTCGCCGAACAGCCAGTCGTTGGGAAGCCAGCCGCAGCCCGCCTTGATCGGCAAGTTGCGGTTTTCAAAAATCTGCTTGAGGTACCAGCGCGTGTCAAAGCGGGGTGTGGGGCGCTCGGGCGCGCCGGCTGCAGCGCCGTCGTCGCCCCGCCGTTTGACGAAAAACCCGGCGTGGGCCTTGGACACCAGCCAGCCTTGGGCCACCAGCCGGTCGTAGGCTTCCACCACAGTGAACACGCTCACGCCATGGGATGCGGCAAAGGCCCGAATGGAAGGCAGCTTGCTGCCGGGCTTGAGCACATGCCCGGCAATCAGCTCGCGCAGGCCGTCCACGATCTGGATCACGAGCGGCGTCTGAAGGTCTGCACTGAGGGTGAGCATGGGACAAACAAATGGGGCAGAGGGCCCGCCGTGCAGACGCGGGGACAGGGTTTGCCTGTAGAGGATTTTAGACCTGCACAGTGCACAGGAACTTCGTGACCGGTGTACATGGACGGGTGGCGGGGCGGCTTCCAGAATGCCCCATCGCATTTTTTTGCTCGCCAGAGCCTGTGACCGCCATGCAGCACGAACCCCATTTCACCAACGCCGCCCTGCTTGCCCGCCGCCACGCAGCGGTGGCACGCGGCGTCGGTCAGACGCACGAGATATTTGTTCAGAAGGCCCGCAACGCCGAACTGTGGGACGTCGAAGGCCGACGCTACATTGACTTTGCCGGCGGCATTGCCGTGCTCAACACCGGGCATCTGCATGCGGGGGTCATTGCCGCCGTGCAGGAGCAGCTGGAGCGCTACACCCACACCTGTTTCCAGGTGGTGGCTTACGAGCCCTACGTGGAAGTCGCCGAGCGCCTCAATTCGCTGGCTCCTGGCGCCTTTGCCAAAAAGACCTTGCTGCTGACCACCGGCGCGGAAGCGGTCGAGAACGCGGTGAAGATCGCCCGGGCCTACACCAAGCGCCCCGGTGTCATCGCTTTTACGGGCGGCTACCACGGCCGCACCAACTTCACCCTCGGGTTGACCGGCAAGGTAGCGCCGTACAAGACGGGCTTCGGGCCGTTCCCTGCAGAGGTCTACCACGCTCAGTTTCCCAACGCCTTGTATGGCGTGAGCGTCGCGCAGGCCCTGCAATCGGTTGAGCTGCTGTTCAAGAACGATGTGGAAGCCGAGCGCGTGGCGGCCTTCATCGTCGAGCCGGTGCAGGGGGAGGGCGGTTTTTATGTGGCACCGCCCGAATTCATCAGCGGGCTCAAGGCGCTGGCGGATCGCCACGGCATTCTCCTGATTGCCGACGAAGTGCAGACCGGCGCAGGCCGTACCGGCACCTGGTTTGCCTGCGAGCAGTGGCCCGTGGCGCCGGACCTCATCACCACGGCCAAATCGCTCGCCGGCGGCTTCCCGCTGGCTGGCGTCGTGGGCCGCGCAGAGGTGATGGACGCGCCCGCGCCCGGTGGCCTGGGCGGAACCTACGCCGGCAGCCCCGTGGCCTGTGCAGCGGCCCTGGCGGTGATGGAGGCGTTCGACAAGGAGCAACTGCTGGCGCGCAGCCGGGCGATGGGCGCGCTGCTGCTCACCTGGCTGAGTGATCTGGCCAAGACGGTCCCCGCCATTGGCGACGTGCGCGGCCTGGGCGCCATGGTGGCCATCGAGCTGTGTGAAGCAGGCGATATACACCGACCCGATGCCGCGCTGGCGAAAAAAGTCGTGGCCGAGGCCGCACGCCGGGGATTGATCTTGCTGTCCTGTGGCACCTATGGCAATGTGATCCGCATCCTCGTGCCGCTGACGGCGTCCGACGAACTGCTGGAAGAAGGCCTGGGCATCCTGGCCGACAGTCTGGCAACCGTCGCCTGACCGCAGCCACGCAAGCCCTCCCTTCGTTTCGATTGCCTACCCCATGAACCACGCAGAACCCCTGGTCCGCTTCAGCGGTGTGCAGAAAACCTACGACGGGGTGCAACTGGTGGTGCGGGCGCTCAACCTCGACATTCAACGGGGCGAATTTTTGAGCCTGCTCGGACCTTCGGGTTCGGGCAAGACCACCACCTTGATGATGCTGGCGGGGTTCGAATCCCCTACCTCGGGCGACATCCTGCTCGACGGCCAGCAGATCACGGGAACACCGCCGCACAAGCGCAACTTCGGCATGGTGTTCCAGAACTACGCCCTGTTCCCGCACCTGACCGTGGGCCAGAACGTGGCCTACCCACTGACGGTACGCAAGGTGTCCAAGGCCGACCAGGCCGAGCGCGTGGCCAAAGCCCTCGACATGGTCCGCTTGACAGGCATGGCAGACCGCCTGCCGGCGCAGTTGTCGGGCGGCCAACAGCAGCGTGTGGCGCTGGCGCGCGCGCTGGTGTTCAACCCGCAGCTGGTGCTCATGGACGAGCCGCTGGGAGCGCTCGACAAGCAGCTGCGCGAGCACATGCAGCTGGAGCTCAAGGAGCTGCACCGCCAATTGGGCGTGACCTTTGTTTACGTCACGCACGACCAGAGCGAAGCCCTGACCATGAGCGACCGTGTGGCGGTGTTCAACGAAGGCGCCATCCAGCAACTGGCCGACGTGTCCTCGCTGTACGAGACGCCGGCCAACCGTTTTGTGGCCGGTTTTGTTGGCGACAGCACGGTCCTTGTCGGCACGGTGCAAGGCCGCGGCCAAGCCGCCTCGCTGGTGCTTGCGGGCGGGCAGACGCTGGCCGGCATCAATGTCAACGACGCCGCCGATGGCGTTCGGGCCGAAGCCTGTATTCGTCCCGAACGCATCGTGCTGCATGCGGCGGGCAGTGCGCCGCGCGGGCAAGCGCTGCCAGCGACCGTCAGCCGCGCCATCTATCACGGCGACCACTTGCGCCTGATGTGCGATCTGGGCGGCGGCCAGGCCCTGGCCACCGTCAAGGTGGCGCTGAGTCAGGGGCAGGCGCAGGCGCTGCCCCAGCCGGGCGACGCTGTGCACCTGGAGTTTCCGCCCGAGTCCACCCGCATCTACGCACTGCCCCCAGTGCACTGATTTTGTTTTCGTTCCATAAAACCCAAGGAGACCATCCCATGAAAACCAAGAGCCTGATCGCCTGCGCAGCCCTGTCTGCCAGCATCGCACTGCCCAGTTTTGCCGAGCAGCCGCTGACCGTCGTGAACTTCGGCGGCGCCAACGCCAACGCACAAAAGAAGGCCTTCTACGAGCCCTACGAGAAGGCCGGCAACCAGATCATTGCGGTGGAATACAACGGCGAACAGGCCAAGGTCAAGGCCATGGTGGAAACCAAGAAGATCACCTGGGATGTGGTGGAGGTCGAATCGCCCGATGCAGCGCGCGGCTGCGACGAAGGACTGTTTGAAAAACTCGACTACAGCAAGGTGGCCAACAAGGCCGACCTGCTGCCAGCCGCCGTCACCGACTGCGCCGTCGGCATTTTTGTCTGGTCCACGGTGATGGCCTACAACGGCGACAAGCTCAAGACCGCACCCACCAGCTGGGCCGACTTTTTCGACACCAAGAAGATTCCGGGCAAGCGCGGCATGCGCAAGGGCGCGCGCTACAACCTCGAATTTGCCCTGCTTGCCGATGGCGTCAAGCCCGCCGACGTGTACAAGGTGCTGGCCACCAAAGAGGGTGCCGACCGCGCATTCAAGAAGCTGGGCGAACTCAAGCCCAGCATTCAGTGGTGGGAAGCCGGTGCACAGGCGCCGCAGTTTCTGGTGGCGGGCGACGTGGTGCTGACCACGGTGTACAACGGCCGCATCGACGCCGCCAACCGCGAGGGCCGCAACCTCAAGATCTATTGGCCGGGCGGCATCTATGACCTGGACTACTGGGCCATTCCGCGCGGCACGCCCAACAAGGACGCGGCGCTCAAGTTCATTGCCTTCACCCTCAAACCCGAACAGCAGGCCGCCTACGCGCAAAACATTGCTTATGGCCCGGCCAACAGCAAGGCGCTGACCAAGCTCGACAAGAAGGTCCTGGACGATCTGCCCACTTCAGCCGCCAACGCCAAAGAAGCGTTGCAATTCAGTGTGGCCTTCTGGGCCGACCAGGGCGAGTCGCTGGAAAAGCGCTTTGCTTCCTGGGCCACGCAGTAATTGGCTAGCCGCGTTTTGCCAGACACCATGCACGCCGCTGCAAGCGCCCTGGCCCTGTCCGTTTCTGCGGCAGGGCTGGACGGCAACGACCCCGCCGCCTTGCGCAAGGCTCTGGCGCGCGCGCAGTTGCGCCGCAAATGGCGGGCGTTCAGCCTGACACTGCCACTGCTGGTGTTCCTGGTGTTCACCTTGCTGGTGCCGATTGCCGCGCTGCTCATGCGCGCGGTAGAAAACCCGGAAGTCGCCAATGCCCTGCCGGCGACGATTCCCGTGCTCAAGAAGTGGGATCGGAGCGCCGCGCCCCCACCGGCGGCCTACGCGGCGCTGGTGGGTGATTTGGCCCGGCTGCCCGATATTTCCGATGCGGGTGCGCTGGCGCGCAGGCTGAACGCCGAAGTGCCGGGCGCCCGCTCGATGGTGATGGGCGCCTACCGCGGCCTGCCCTTCGAAGGCGACGCCGATGCCATCAAGCAGCGCCTGCTGGACGCCGACCCGCGCTGGGGCGAAGCACCGTTCTGGCGCGCCATTGCCAAGAACGGCGCGCGCTGGACGCCCGACTACCTGCTCGCGTCGGTGGACCTGCGCCGCGACGCCCTGGGCGACGTGGAGCGCATGCCCGAGGAGCAGCGCGCCTTTGGCGCCATCCTGCTGCGCACCTTCTATATCAGCGCGGTAGTCACGGCCATTTGCCTGTTGCTCGGCTACCCGCTGGCCTGGTGGCTGGCAACGCTGCCGCCGCGCCCGGCCAACGTGCTGATGATTCTGGTGCTGGTGCCGTTCTGGACCTCTATCCTGGTGCGCGTGGCGGCGTGGATCGTGCTGCTGCAGTCTGAGGGCTTGGTTAACAGGGGCTTGATGGGGTTGGGCGTGATCCACGAGCCGCTGGCGTTGCTGTTCAACCGCACCGGCGTGGTGATTGCCATGGTGCACATCTTGCTGCCGTTCATGATTTTGCCGCTCTACAGCGTGATGAAAAGCGTACCTGGGACCTACATTCGCGCAGCAGTGTCACTGGGCAGTTCGCCGCTGGCGGCGTTCTTTCGGGTGTACGTGCCGCAGACCTATCCGGGCATCGGCGCGGGCGTGCTGCTGGTGTTCATCCTGTCGATCGGCTACTACGTGACCCCCGCGCTGCTGGGCGGCGCGGACGATCAGATGCTCAGCTATTACATCGCCCGCTACACCAACGTGGTAGTGAACTGGGGCATGGCATGCGCGCTGGGCGCCCTGTTGCTGGCCGCCACGCTGCTGCTGTACAGCGTGTATCGGCGCTTTGGCAAGGCCGAGCTGAGCCTGGGCTAAAAGGAGTTTCCATCATGCTTCGAATGCCCCAGTTTCCACGCTACGCCACGCTGGCCGACAAGATCGGCTGGTGGCTGGTGCGCGCCCTGTGCGTGGCCGTACTGCTGTTTCTGCTGGCGCCCATCCTGGTGATGGTCCCGCTGTCGTTCTCGGACAGCTCTTTCCTCACCTACCCCATTCCGGGTTGGTCGCTCAAGTGGTACCGCAATCTGTTTGAAGCGCAGGAATGGTCGCGCGCCACGCGCAACAGCTTCATCGTCGCACCCGCTGCCACGGTGATTGCCACCGTGCTCGGCACGCTGGCGGCGGTGGGTCTTTCGCGCGCCGATTTTCGTTTCAAGGGCCTGCTCATGGGCGTGCTCATTGCGCCCATGGTAGTCCCGGTCATCGTGGTGGGCGTTGCCACCTATTTGTACTTTGCGCCCCTGGGCCTGGCCGATAGCTACCTGGGCCTGATCATCGTGCACGCTGCGCTGGGCGCACCCTTTGTGCTGACCACCGTGCTGGCAACCCTGGCGGGCTTCAACCACAACCTGGTACGTGCTTCCCTCAGCCTGGGCGAAACACCGCTCAGAACCTTCTTCCGCATCACCCTGCCGGTGATTGCGCCAGGGGTCATCTCGGGCGCTCTGTTTGCGTTTGCTACGTCGTTCGATGAAGTCGTGGTGACTCTGTTTCTGGCCGGTGCCGAGCAGACCACGCTGCCGCGCCAGATGTTCACCGGCATTCGCGAGAACATCTCACCGACGATTGCCGCCGTCGCCACCTTGCTGATCATTTTCACCACCTGCCTGTTGCTGGCGCTGGAATGGTTGCGTGGCCGGCGCGCCTGAGGTGTACGCGTCTGCTCCTCTAGTTTTTATGTTTTTGAATCTCTCATGACTTCCCCTCTTTCCACCCTCAAAGACTTAAGCCTCCTCAAGACCGACGCCCTCATCAACGGCCAATGGGTGCCGGGCACCAGCCGCTTCGCCGTCCATGACCCCGCCACCGGCGCCAAGCTCGTGGACGTCGCCAACCTCGGCGCCCAGGACGCCCAAGCCGCCATAGCCGCCGCCAACGCCGCCTGGCCTGCTTGGCGCAGCAAAACCGCCAAAGAGCGCAGCAGCATCCTGCGCAAATGGTTTGACCTGCTCATGGCCAACCAGGACGACCTGGGCCGCATCATGACCGCCGAGCAAGGCAAACCCCTGCCAGAAGCCAAAGGCGAAGTCGCCTACGGCGCAAGCTTTGTCGAGTGGTTTGCCGAAGAAGCCAAACGCGTCAATGGCGAAACCCTGCCGCAGTTCGACAACAACAAGCGCCTCTTGGTCTTGAAGCAACCCATTGGCGTCTGCGCGGCGATTACGCCCTGGAACTTCCCCCTGGCCATGATTACCCGCAAAGTGGCGCCGGCCCTTGCTGCGGGCTGCACCGTGGTCATCAAACCCGCAGAGCTGACCCCCCTCTCGGCGCTGGCCGCTGCCGAACTGGCCCAGCGCGCCGGCATTCCTGCCGGTGTGCTCAACATGCTCTGCGCCGACGCCGACAACTCCATTGCCATTGGCAAGGTGCTGTGCGAGAGCCCCATCGTGCGGCACATCAGCTTTACCGGCTCCACGGAAGTGGGCCGCATCCTGATGGCGCAAAGCGCCCCCACGGTGAAGAAGATGTCGCTCGAACTCGGCGGCAACGCTCCGTTCATCGTCTTTAACGATGCCGACCTCGACAGCGCCGTCGAAGGTGCCTTTGCCAGCAAGTACCGCAACGCCGGCCAGAC
>ERZ724524.351-NODE-351-length-29765-cov-9.772905_pt1 | contig 29765 bp, 29 predicted proteins | sample MGYA00376057_ERZ724524 | MGnify/ENA primary metagenome ERZ724524 (study PRJEB28724, sample SAMN07190888) | wastewater metagenome | isolation source: influent of sewage treatment plant in Hong Hong | place: USA: Christiansburg, Virginia | collected 2016-03-01 ...
GGCCAGCTCAGTCAGCGTGTGGACGGCCTGCCGGTAGTGGCTCATGGTGAACGGCCGGAAGCCAAACACCGTTTGCAATTCGACCAGGTGCTCGCGCCGGGTCTGCTCCCGCTGTCCATACTCGTCCCAGCTTTCGACGCTGACCTTAAGCTGGTCGGCAACATGTTTCAACAAGGGCGGAAACGGCAGCTTGTCGGTGCCAAGGATGACGCCAGGAAAGCGCAAGTAGCAAAGCTGAACGGCGAAGCCCAGGCGGTTGGCCGGGCCGCGCCGCTGCCGAATGATGGACAGGTCGGTGTCGCTGAACGTGTACTGACGAATCAGTTCTTCCTTGGTACCCGGCAATGCCAGCAGGCTGTCACGCTCGGCAATGGACAGGATCGAACGGCGTGGCATGACAGCTCTTCTATCTGTGGCCGAGTAAATCCAGTTTCGCTAAAAAAGAAAGGATACGAGGTAGCCCATAAAAACCGCCATACCCAGAATCACCGTCAGAAACGCCACAATCATCGGTGTCCTGAACATCGACTTCAGCAAGATAACTTCCGTCAGACTAGCGCCTGCGCTACCAATGATAAGGGCAAGTACCGCCCCGATGCCCATACCCTTCGCAAGCAAAACGGAGGCTAAAGGAATCACGGCTTCGGCGCGGATATAGAGCGGTATCCCGATGACCGCACTCAAGAGAATAGCCCAGGGATTATCACCACCGGCATGATCGGCAATCCATTCAGACGGGATGAATCCATAAATGAACGAACCGATCAGGACGCCCAATGCCAGATAGGGCAAAACATCCTTGAACTGCTGCCAGGCCTCCGTGCAAGCGAGGCGCATCCCGGACGGGGCGCTGGAAACCACGGGATCGGCGGAACTGCTCTTTGTGCAGCAAGCTGCCTCGGTCGAAGGTTTGGCGGGAGTACAGCACGATTTAGCTTGCGCGGGAGAAGCGATAGAAACGGGAGGTGTACTTGTGTTGCAGCAAGCTGCTTTTGACGAAACGGGCTCCGCATCCGAAGAGGAACACGTAGACGAGCACTTGCCTTTGGCCCCGGAGTCCTCAATGACATAACGCTCGAATCCCCACTGGTCGAGCAGAAAGCTGGCAATGACCGAAACACTGGCCGCAATGACGGTGTATAGCATCGTCACTTTCCAGCCAAAGGTCACCCACATCAAGCCGACAATAATTGGATTGAGTAAAGGTGAGACAAACAGGAAAGTCAGGGTCGGTCCAAAACCAGCCCTTGCAGACAACAGCCCTCGTAACATCGGGATCGTCGAGCAACTGCAAAAGGGTGTCAGGGAACCTAACGCCGCAGCGATTGCATAGCCTTTTCCGCGCCGGCCTCCGAGCGTTTTCTGGATTTTCTCATCAGGAATTCGTTGCCTTAACCAACTGACGCCGGCACTGATGATCAAAAACAAAACCGAGAGTTCTAACGCCAAGAACAGAAACATCTTTGATGCTTCAATGAGCATCACCGTCCAGTCATTCATTGATGTTATCCAATTTCGTATGCATTTTTGGACAGTTCATTCTTCATCTCGTGAGCATGTCCGCAAACAGCGCTCCGCTCGCATCAAGTGAGACTCAGGCGCAGTGCCAGCGCTGCCAGGGTAGCCGCGAGTACGGGGACGGTCAGCACAACGCCCACCTTGAAGTAATATCCCCATGTGATTGTCATTCCCTTGCGCGCCAGCACATGCAACCAAAGCAGCGTCGCCAGCGAGCCGATGGGGGTGATCTTCGGCCCCAGGTCACTACCAATCACATTGGCGTAGATCATCGCGTCCTTCACCACGCCCGTTGCGCTCGTGGCATCAATGGATAGGGCGCCCACCAGTACCGTAGGCATGTTGTTCATGGCCGAGGACAGGAGCGCTGTGAGGAAGCCAGTTCCAAAGGCGGCGCCCCATACGCCGCCTTGTGCGAAGTAATCCAGCAGCCTTGCGATATGCTCCGTCAGTCCTTGGTTACGCAACCCATAGACCACGAGATACATTCCCAGCGAGAAAACGACGATTTGCCAAGGCGCTTCACGGATCACTTTGCGGGTGCTGATGACATGCCCGCGCGCAGCGACTACGAGCAACAGCAGGGCGCCTGCGGCAGCCACGGCGCTAACCGGCACGCCTAGCGGCTCAAGGCCGAAGAATCCGACCAGCAGCAGGGCCAGAACCACCCAGCCGAAACGAAACGTAGCCACATCGCGAATGGCCTCTTTCGGCTGTTTCAATTGATTCACGTCGTAGCGTGCGGGGATGCTGCGGCGGAAATAGATCGACAGCACGGCCAGAGAGGCAATGATGGCGACAATATTCACTGGAACCATCACCGCAGCGTAGTCATTGAACCCGATATTGAAAAAGTCGGCAGAGACGATGTTAACCAGGTTGGATACGACAAGCGGCAAGCTGGCGGCATCTGCGATGAACCCTGCCGCCATGACGAACGCGAGCGTTGCCGCCGGACTGAACCCCAGTGCCAACAACATGGCCATGACGATTGGCGTGAGAATCAGCGCTGCGCCATCGTTGGCAAAAAGCGCGGCGACGGCTGCACCAAGCAGGATGATCAGCGCAAACAGCAGACGTCCTTTCCCTCCGCCCCAGCGTGCGACGTGCAAGGCTGCCCATTCGAAAAACCCGGCCTCATCGAGTAACAGGCTAATGATGATGATGGCAATGAATGCGGCTGTGGCGTTCCAGACGATCTGCCAGACGACAGGAATGTCACCGAAGTGAACGACACCGGACAGTAACGCCACGACAGCGCCAAGCGTCGCACTCCAGCCAATGCCCAGCCCGCGCGGTTGCCAGATCACCAGAACGATAGTGGCAAGAAAAATCAGTAGGGCAGCAATCACGTCAATTCTCTCTTTTCAGAGGGTTTTCGAGTTCTTTAAGAAGGCTTAAGAGGTCAATCCGGGAGATGACGCCGATCACTTTCCCATCCTCCACGACAGGAAGGGACGTTAAGTGATGGTCCACCATCAGCCGGGCTGCAACGGAGGGATGCATGGCAGGCGCGACGCTGTGCACATCCGTGGTCATTACCTCTGCGGCAGTACGCCCCTCGGCCTTGTCGTGGTGCGACCCCTTTGGACCAAGGAAGGAAACCCAGAAATTCTCCTTCCAGATTGATTCACGGGGTTCAAGCCGTTCGTCCGCTCCCCGGTGAATCAAGTCCTCCGCAGTCACAACGCCGATCAGCCGACCAGCGCCTTCGACCACTGGAACACCATTGATACGATGGGCAAGCAGCAGCCTCGCAATGTCCTCAACCGGTGTGTCAGGTTGAACGGTTACCGGATCGGGCGTCATGAAATTTCGGATCAACATGGTCGATCTCCTATGCTTGAGGATGGATGAGCGCACGCAGTCGTTCTGCACCGATCGGTTCTTCCTTCAGCAGCGGGACAACCGCGTAACGGTCCGCGTGCTGATTCGCCACGGCGCTGATTTCGCGTAGCTCGTTGGCCGCACGCTGACGCAGTAACGGCGACTTGGCCGAAGCTGCCGCCACGCTGGTGTTGATGATCCAGGCCCAGGGCTCGATCCCGGCACGGCGCAAATCAGCTTGCAGGTTGGCGGCCTCCAGTACCGGCGTCGTCTCCGCCAGCGTGACGACGAGTACCTTCGTTTGTTTCGGATCCTGCAATTGCATCATCGGCGTCGTGAAGTGCATGCCGGTCTTGCCCATTTGTCGTGACACTTCGCGGTGATACGCACCCGTCGCGTCGAGCAGGAGCAAGGTGTGCCCGGTCGGGGCCGTGTCCATGACGACGAACTTTTTCCCGGCCTCGCGAATGATGCGGGAGAACGCCTGGAAGACCGCAATCTCTTCCGTGCAGGGCGAACGCAGATCTTCTTCCAACAGCGCACGGCCTTCGGCATCGAGTTGAGCGCCCTTGGTTTCCAGGACGTGCTGGCGATAGCGCTCGGTCTCGGCACGCGGATCGATTCGGCTTACGGTCAGATTATCGAGCGAGGACTCCAGGGTGTCGGTCAAGTGGGCAGCAGGATCGGAGGTCGTCAGATGCACCGGCAAGCCGCGATGCGCCAATTCGACCGCGATGGCGGCCGCCAGGGTCGTCTTGCCTACACCACCTTTGCCCATCAACATGACCAGCCCGTGTCCATCCGCCGCGATGCCGTCGATCAGGTCGGCCATGCCGGGCTCGTCGAGTTCGATCGGGGAATCAACCGCTGCGGGTGCTTGTGGAGGAAGGTCGGTCAGCAACTGCCGCAGTGCTTCAAGGCCGACGAGATTGAAGGGCTTGAGTTCTACATGATCACGCGGAAGCGCAGTCAACGTAGTCGGGATGTTCTTCAGCGCCGTTTGTTCCCGTTCGTGGATTGCTGCGGCCAGCGGGTCGGTAGCGGCTTCGACGTGCGGCAGGATGCCGTTGATGACGAGATGTTGCTGTTTGAGGCCTATGGCTGCCAGTTCTTCGTGGGTTCGGGCTACCTCGCGCAAGGTCGCCTGCTGGGCGCGAGCGACCAGCACCAGACGGGTTTGCAGCGGATCGGCCAAGGCTTCAACAGCCGCCTTGTACTGGTTCCGCTGCTTTTCCAGACCGGCCAGCGGGCCTAGGCACGAGGCATCGCCCTTGCCGGCTTCCAGGAAACCGCTCCACGCGCCCGGCAGTTGCAGCAAGCGGATGGTGTGGCCGGTAGGTGCCGTATCAAAGATGATGTGTTCGTAATCAGCCGTGAGTGCCGCGTTGGTCAGTAGCGCAGTGAACTCGTCAAATGCGGCGATTTCGGTAGTGCACGCGCCGGACAACGATTCTTCGATGCCCTTCACCACGTCATCAGGAAGCACGCCGCGGACCGGGCCGACCAGGCGCTCGCGATAGGCACTGGCCGCTGCCTCGGGATCAATCTCCAGAGCAGAAAGACGTGGAACTGCCGGAATCGGTGTGACGCGATTACCAATATCGACACCAAATACCTGCCCGACGTTGGATGCCGGGTCAGTACTAACCAGGAGGACGCGCTTTCCGGCTTCGGCCAACTGAATGGCCGTGGCGCAGGCAATCGAGGTTTTGCCGACGCCACCCTTGCCCGTGAAAAACAAAAAGCGGGGAGGAATTTGCAGGAATTTCATCATTATTTTCTCCATGTTGTTCAGCAGCAGCCACGCGGGCCGGAGCAGCAACCGCCCGTCGCCGGTTTGGCGGCATCTGCAGGTTGATCAATGCCGATCCAGAGGGCCAATTCAGCCCGCTTTGGATAACGCCCCGCGAGGGCCACTTCACCATCGACCAGGATCAGTGGCAGAGCATCCTGACCGGAGCGCTGCAAAAATCCTTTTACGGTCGCATTGTCGGCAAACATCTGTGGCTGCTGCGCCAGGTTGTAGCGCTCGATGTACGCGCCGTTCTGCTTCGCCCAATCGACATCAGCGGCAAAAGTCACCAGGGCTTGGTCAACATCCACGCCGCAGACGCCGGTGCTGCAACACAGCGATGGGTCAAACACTTCGATCCTCTTCATTTAAAACCTCCATCAAGTATTGAAATAACAGTCAAATAAAAACTACGCTGAAAGCGCTCCAATCCGATCCAGTTCCACCTTCAAGCGTGTCCGGTCGTGTACAAGTTGCTCCAACGGCAGCGCGAGGAAGGCTTCGATGCGACGTCGCAAGATACGGTAGGCCGTCGTGAACGCGGCTTCGATTTCCGCTTCGGTCCCTGTGGCATGAGCGGGATCGTCAACACCCCAATGCGCACGCAGTACCGGACCAAGGTAAGCCGGACAGGTTTCTCCTGCGGCGTTCGAGCAGACCGTAATGACCACATCCGGGACCAGCGGCAAGTTCTCCCACGACTTGCTGCGCAGTCCATCTGTGGCGATGCCTTCACGTGCCAAGAGCGCTAGAGAGCGTGGGTGAACAGTCCCGGTTGGTTGACTGCCCGCACTCATCGCTTTCCAACCCGTTGGAGCTAGGTGGTTGAAAGTTGCCTCGGCCAGGATGGAACGGCAGGAGTTACCGGTGCAAAGAAACAGAATATTCATGTTGTCGCTTTCGCTAGGGTGGGTGACAGTGGCGGCAATAGTTCCTCGACACATTTCGAGGCAGCACGCATTTCAACGCATTGCGCGGGGCTGCCCGAACAGCATTCTTCGGTGAGGTACGCGATTAAATCCAGCATCAACGGGATGTCCGCGCGGTAGCGCTGGAAGCGGCCCTCCTGCTCTACTGTCACCAAGCGAGCTTGTGACAACGCCTTTAGGTGAAAGGAGAGGTTGGCCGGAGGCACGTCCAGCGCGGTGGCGATCTCGCCTGCCACCATGCCTTCCGGCCCCTTCTTGACTAGCAGTCTGAACACATCCAGACGCAGCCCCGATGAGAGGGATTCAAAAATTGATGTTGCGGTTTGCTTTTCCATATTCAAATAATACTACAACTATCAAAATGATTCAACCATCCCGTCGCGTCCGATTAGGCTATGCCCTAACCGGACGTCAGGACAGCCTACCCAGAAACGTCCGGATAGACTCCATCGCTTAATTTATTGACACAAGCTGCGCAAGGTCATAGATTTATTCCTGACACTTTTCTGTTTGGGGGCATCTTGCAAGGTCAACGTATCGGCTACGTCCGGGTCAGCAGCTTCGACCAAAACCCGGAGCGGCAACTGGAACAGGTCGAAGTCGGAAAGGTATTCACCGACAAGGCATCGGGCAAGGACACCCAGCGCCCGGAACTTGACTCGCTGCTGGCCTTCGTGCGCGAAGGAGATACGGTGGTGGTGCACAGCATGGATCGCTTGGCCCGCAACCTCGATGACCTGCGCCGCCTTGTGCAAAAGCTGACCAGGCGCGGTGTGCGCATCGAGTTCGTCAAAGAATGCCTGACCTTCACCGGTGAGGATTCGCCGATGGCGAACTTGATGTTGTCGGTCATGGGCGCGTTCGCCGAGTTCGAGCGAGCATTGATCCGCGAACGGCAGAGGGAAGGCATCGCGCTCGCCAAACAGCGCGGAGCTTACAGGGGCCGCAAGAAAGCGCTTTCGCCCGAACGCGCCGCTGAACTTCTGCAACGCGTCAAGGCCGGCGAACAAAAGGCAAAGCTGGCCCGTGAATTTGGCATCAGCCGCGAAACGTTGTACCAGTACCTGCGCGAAATTGGAGCTTAACGTGCTTAATTTTCCGTTTTCTGAGACGACCCCTAATTGTTGTGCCGTTTTGCGCGATTTGTCCAAGACACCCGAGGAGATCAGAGACATGGACCGAGAGATTCAAGACCTGTTGCAAAAGGTCAAAGAGGCGAACCGCAAGCCCTTCTGGCAAAGCACGCCGCAGGAAGCCCGCAGCGGCCCGATGTTGATGGCACTGCTGTTCGGCGAGCCGCCAGCGGTGGAGCGTGACGAGAGCTTCACCATCCCGTCGTCCCAGGGCTTCGACCTGCCGGTGCGCCTGTACGTGCCCTCCAAAGCGCCCAAGGGCCTGATCGTCTATTTCCATGGCGGCGGCTGGGTCATCGGCACCGTGGCCGGTTACCACCCCTTCACCGCGACCCTGGCCAACCGCACCGGCTGCGCCGTGCTGTCGGTGGACTACCGGCTGGCGCCCGAACACGCCTTCCCGTTGCCGGTGGACGACGCGCTGGCCGCCGTGCGCTGGGCCACTTCCAGCGAAGCCGTCCAAGCCTTGGGCGTGGAGCCCCGCACCGTGATCGCCATGGGCGACAGCGCCGGCGCCAACCTGGCCACCGTCGCCTCCCGCATCCACAACAACGCCAAGCCCGCGCGCCCGGTGGACTTGCAGGTGCTGGCCTACCCGGTGACCGACCACAGTTTCGAGACCGGCAGTTACCACGAGTTTGCCGAAGGCAACCTGCTCACGCGCAACGACATGAAATGGTTCTGGGACCATTACTGCCCGGACGCATCGAAGCGCTCGCACCCCGATGCCTCGCCCCTGCACGCCAAAGACCTCGCGGCCTCGCCGCCGGCGCTGATCGTGACGGCGGGCCGCGACCCGCTGCGCGACGAAGGCGAGGCCTATGGCCAGAAGCTGAAAGACGCAGGCGTGCCCACCGAGGTGGTGCGGGGCGAGGGCCTGGTGCATGGCTTCCTGGCCATGATCCATTACGCGCCCAGCGCGGGCCGCGCCTTCGAGAAGATGGTGGCCGCCATTGAGAAGGCCGCGAAATGAGCGAACTCGCTTCGCTGTTCAATCCAAGCTCGGTGGCGCTGGTGGGCGCCACCGATCGTTCGACCTGGTCGAAGATGGCGTTCGACAACCTGCGCCTGCTCGGCTTCCAGGGCCGGGTGCACCTGGTCAGCCGCAGCGGCGGCCTGGCGCATGGCCAGCAGACCTTCACCTCGGTCACCGAGATCGGTGAACCGGTGGACGTAGCCTTGCTCATGCTGCCCATTGCGGCCATGAACGACGCGCTGCGCGACCTGGGCGCGGCCGGCATTCGGAGCGCCGTGGTGCTGGCCGGCGGCTTCGCCGAGACCGGCGAAGAAGGCCGTGCCTTGCAAGAAGAGCTGGTCGCCACCGCGCGCGAACTCGGTATTCGTTTGCTCGGCCCCAACTGCCTGGGCTTCATCAACTTCACCACCGGCGGCGTCTGCTGGACCGGCTCCATGCGCACGCCGCCGCTCAAGGGCGGCATCAGCATCGTCTCGCAAAGCGGCGCCGTGGCCACGGTGATGAAACACTTCGCGCACCAGCACGGCATTGGGCTGAACGTGGTGGCCGCCACCGGCAACGAAGCCGTGTTGGGCCTGGCCGAAGTCATCGACTACCTGGTGGACGACCCCGCCACGCGCGTGATCACCGTGTTCGCCGAAACCGTGCGCGACACCGGCCTGCTGCGCAGCGCGGCCGAGCGCGCGCTGCGCCAGGGCAAGCCCATCGTGGTGCTCAAGGTGGGCCGCTCCGAGATCACGGTGCAGGCCGCGCAATCGCACACCGGCTCCCTGGTGGGCGACGACGGCGTGTTCGACGGCGTCTGCCGTCAGCTCGGCCTGGTGCGCGTGCGCTCCATCGAAGAGCTGATGTTCACCGCCGCGCTGCTGGAGAAAACCGGCGTGCTGCAAGGCGAGGGCGTGGCCGTGCTGTCGGCCTCGGGCGGCATGGGCGAACTCGCGGCCGACTACGCGCACCTGGAAGGCGTGGGCCTGCCCGCGCTCGCGCCGCAGACCCTGGCCGGCCTGGCCGCCGCGCTGCCGCCCATGGCCACGCCGGCCAACCCGCTGGACCTCACCGGTGCCGTGGTCAACAAACCCGAGCTGTTCCTGGACTGCATGCAGGTGCTGGAGCAGGACCCGGCGGTCTCGGTGCTGGTCTGCGTGTTCGACGTGCCGACCGACCTCAATAACGACTGGGCGCCGTTCGCCGTGGGGTCCTTGCAAGCCATCGGCCGCTTCAAGCCGCAGGGCCGGGTGCGTTTCCTGGCCATCAGCAACACGGTGAAGTACGTCTCCGACCGCAGCCGCGCCGAGATCGAAGCCGCCGGCATGCCCTACCTGGCCTCGGGCCTGGACGTGGGCATGAAGGCCTTGCAGAACGCGCTGCGCTGGTCGGCCTTGCAGCGCGAAGGCGCGATCGAAGCCGCGCCCATCGCCTCGCGCGTGCAGCCGCCTGCCCTGCGGCCCACGTCCGAACGCGAAGCCATGACCTTCCTGGCGAGCGCCGGTGTGGCCGTGGTGCCGCAGGTGCTGGCCGACACCGAGGCCCTGGCGGTGTCCACCGCGCGTGAACTGGGTGGCCCCGTGGTGCTCAAGATCGCCTCGCCCGACATCGCGCACAAGACCGAGGTGGGCGGCGTGCTGCTCAACCTGCAAGGCGACGAAGCGGTGGCCGAAGGCTTTCGCCGCATCATGGCCTCGGCCCGCGTTGCCCTGCCGCAGGCGCGGCTGGACGGCGTGGTGGTCTCGCCCATGCGCAAGGCGGGCGTCGAACTCTTTGTTGGCGTGCGCCGCGACGAGCAGTGGGGCCATGTGATCGCGCTCGGCCTGGGCGGTGTGTGGATCGAGGCGCTCAAGGACGTGAGCCTGCGCGTGCTGCCGGTCTCGCCGCGTGAGGTCAAGCGCATGGTGGGCGAGCTGCGCGGTGTGAGCCTGCTGCAAGGCTTCCGTGGCGCTGCCCCGGTGGACCTCGACGCCCTGGCCGAGTCGGTGGCGCGCATCGGCGATGCGGCGCTGGCGCTGGGCGACACTTTGGACACCTTGGAAGTGAACCCGCTGCGCGCCGATGGGGCGCGCATCGAAGCCTTGGACGCGCTGGCGACGTACCGGCGCGCGTGAACCCGGTGCCGGGCCCGCGGCCGGCACCCATCAGGAGACTGCCATGCCGAATCCGTCCCCGACGGGGCCCGAAGCCGCCGCCGCGCTGTGCGTGCGCGACCTGTTCGACAACCAGGTCGCCACCCGCCCCGAAGCCGTGGCCCTGCAAGCTGGCGCGCAGCGCTGGACCTATGCTGAGATGGACGCGCGCGTCAACCGCGTCTGCGCCTTTCTCATCGCGCAAGGCGTGGTGCGCGGCGACCGCGTGGCCCTGCTGTCGGAGAACCGCCCCGACTACCTGGCGCTGCTGATGGCGGCGGCCAAGCTCGGCGCCATCGTGGCTTGCATGAACTGGCGGCAGACGCCCGAAGAGCTCGCGCATTGCGTGGGCCTGGTCACGCCGCGCCTGGCCTTGGTGTCGCCGCGTTACGAGGCGCTCAAGGGGCTGCTGGAAGGCGGAGGCCAGCGACCGTGTTTCCTGCTCGATGCCGCGTGGGACGCCGGGCTGCAACGCCAACCCAGCCACGCCCCCGCCGATGCGGGTGTGCAGCCCGAAGACGGCCTCTACATCCTCTACACCAGCGGCACCACCGGCAAGCCGAAGGCCGCGCTGGTGAGCCACCGCGCGCTGCTGGCGCGCGCGGCCGTGGGCACCATGGACCGCGCGGTGCGGCGCGGCGCCGACTTCATCGCCTGGCCGCCCATGTTCCACATGGCCTCGGCGGACAGTTCCATGATCACGCTCATCGGCGGCGGCAAGGTGATCGTGGCCGATGGCCTGGAGATGGACGTGTTGTGCGAGGCCGCGCGAGACGAGACCAACATCGGCTGGTTCGTGCTCATGCCGGGCATGATCGAGCGCGTCATTCACGAGCTCAAGTCGCGTGGCATCCAACCGAAGCCGGTGGACACCGTGGGCTGCATGGCCGACCTGGTGCCGCGCCACCAGATCGCCGAACTCACGCAACTCTTCCAGGCGCCGTTCCGCAACACCTTCGGTTCCACCGAGACCGGCCCTGCGCCCGCCAGCGCAGGGCGCATTCCCGTGGGGGACGCGCCTGAAGACCTGGCCAAGACGCCGAGTTCCATGACGCGCATCCGCCTGGTGAATGAAGCGGGTGAAGACGCCCAGGCCGGTGAACCGGGCGAGCTGCTGTTGCGCAGCCCCACCTTGTTCAGCGGCTACTGGGGCATGCCCGAGGCCACGGCGGAAGCCTTCGAAGGGGGCTGGTTCCACACCGGCGACGTGTTCCTGCGTCGGCCCGACGGCCGCTTGCAGTTCGTCGACCGGCGCAAGTACCTCATCAAGTCCGGCGGCGAAAACATCTACCCCGCCGAGATCGAACAATTGCTGCTGGCCTCGCCGCGCATCACCGATGCGGCGGTCGTCAAGCAGCCCGATGAAAAGTGGGGCGAGGTGCCGGTGGTCTTTGTCGCCCGCGCCGACGAAGGCCTGAGCGCCGACGACGTGCTGGCGCTCTGCCGGGGCCGCATCGCCAACTACAAGCTGCCGCGCGCGGTGCGCTTCATCCCGTTCGACGACATGCCGCGCAGCACCACCGGCAAGGTGATGCGGCACGAACTCGAAGCCCTGCTGAAAGAGGAGAACGCCTGATGGACACCAGCACCCACGCCCACCTGCGCAGCCAATACGCCATCGTCGGCGTGGGCGAAACGCCGTATGTGCGCGGCTCGGGCCGCACGCACCGCGCCATGGCGCAAGAGGCCATCGGCAAGGCGATCGCCGACGCCGGCATCGAGCGCTCGGCGCTCGACGGCATGCTCTCCTACCAGCTCGGCGACTCCACGCAGTCGCCCTTGGTCGCGGCCGACCAGGGCCTGCGCCTGAACTTCTACATGGACGTGATGGGCGGCGGCTCGTCCACCGAGGCGCTGGTGGGCCTGGCCATCGGCGCCATGGAAGCCGGCATGTGCGAAGCCGTGGTGATCTTCCGCGCCATGAACGGGTACTCGGGCGTGCGCATCGGCGGCACCGGTGTGGTGTCCGCCACGCCGGTGCTGGACGAGTACCTGCACACCCGGCCCTACGGCCACCGCAGCGCGGGCCAAATGTTTGCGCCCAGCTTCATGCGCCACATGTTTGAGTACGGCACCACGCCCGAGCAGGTGGCGGCGGTGAAGGTGGCGCACAGCGAACACGCCTCCAACAACCCCAAGGCCTTGTACAAGAAGCGGGTGACCGTGGATGACGTGCTCGCCAGCCGCATGATCTGCAAGCCCTTGCACCTGCTGGACTGCTGCACCGAGTCCGACAACGCCACCGCCCTCATCGTCACCAGCGCGGCGCGCGCCCGCGACTGCCGCCAGCACCCGGTGCTGATCGAAAGCGTGGTGGGCCGCTGCAGCAAGCCGCGCACCGACAACCACTTCCAGCACGGCCCCATCACACTCACCGCCGGCCACTACGGCCGCGAGATCCTGTGGCGCAACGCAGGGGTGCTGCCGGAAGACATCGACATCACCGGCTCCTACGATGCCTTCACCTTCACCACACTGATGCAGCTGGAAGACTACGGCTTCTGCCGCAAAGGCGAGGGCGGTGACTACGTGAGCAATGGCACCATCCGCCTCGGCGGCAAGCGCCCCAACAACACCAGCGGCGGCCATCTGTGCGAGGGCTACACGCACGGCATCAGCATGGTGATTGAGAACGTGCGCCAGTTGCGCCACGACGTGGACGACGGCTGCCCCATGGGCCCCGACGGCCGGCGCGTGCACACGCACGACTACCGCGAAGGCGGCTGCCGGCAAGTGAAAGACCCGCAGCTCACCGCCAACCTCGGCTGGCACTCGCCCGGCACCGGTTCGGCCATGGTGCTGCGCCGAGCTTGAAGGAGACGCCCTCATGCAAGACAAACAGTTCGACTACCTCGGCATGAGCCTGCAACTGGCCGCCATCGACGAGGTCAACCAGACCTACTTCGCGCACTGCGCGCGCCACGACTTTCACCTGCAAGCCTGCAACGCCTGCCGCCTGCTGCACTACCCGCCCTCGGCCGGCTGCCCCTGGTGCGGCGGCGCCGCGCAGACCTGGACGCGGGTGCAGGGCCAAGGCACGGTCTACAGCTACTCCGAGGTGGTGCAGGCCATTCAGCCCGGCTTCAAGCCACACACACCTTACCTGGTGTTGCTGGTCGAACTCGATGAGCAACGCGGGAAACCCAGCGAACACGAAGCCCTGCGTGTCTTTGGTAATCTGGTCATGCCCGACGGTCAACTGGCCTCTCCCGAAGCCGTGGCCCAGGTCGGCATCGGCTCTCGCGTGCGCATGGTCTACACCGACATCGGCGAAGGTTTTTCCATTCCGCAATGGACCCTGGACCTCGACACGCCCCAGCCAGAACCCTGGCGCTACTAGAAGGAGGAAACGCATGGAATACACACGACTCGGCAAGACCGGCCTGAAGGTCTCCCGCCTCTGCCTGGGCTGCATGACCTACGGCGACCCGCAGCGCGGCCCGCACGAGTGGACCATGAACGAAGAGAGCAGCCGCCCGCTGTACCGCCAAGCCTTCGAGGCCGGCATCAACTTCTTCGACACCGCCAACATCTACTCCGACGGCACCAGCGAAGAGTTCCTGGGCCGCGCGGTGCGCGAGTTTTCCCGGCGCGACGAGGTGGTGATCGCCACCAAGCTCAACAGCCCCATGCGCAAAGACCCCAACGCCGCCGGCCTCTCGCGCAAGGCCGTCATGACCGAGATCGACGCCAGCTTGAAGCGCCTGGGCACCGACTACGTGGACCTCTACCAGATCCACCGCTTCGACTACACCACGCCCATCGAAGAAACGCTGGAAGCACTGCACGACGTGGTCAAGGCCGGCAAGGCGCGCTACATCGGCGCGTCCTCCATGTACGCCTACCAGTTCTGCAAGGCGCTCTACCTGGCCGACCTGCACGGCTGGACGCGCTTCGTCTCCATGCAGAACCACTACAACCTGCTCTACCGCGAGGAAGAACGCGAGATGCTGCGCCTGTGCCGCGAAGAGGGCGTGGGCGTGATCCCCTGGAGCCCGCTGGCGCGTGGGCGCCTCACGCGCGACTTCGACGAAAAAACCTTCCGCACCGAAACCGACCAGTACGGCAAACACCTGCACAAGAGCCTGGGCGATGCCGACCGCGCGGTGATCGACGCCGTGGCCCAGGTCGCCCAGGCGCGCGGCGTGCCGCGCGCGCAGGTGGCCCTGGCCTGGGTGGCCAGCCGCCCGGGCGTGACGGCGCCCATCATCGGCGCGTCCAAACCGGCGCACCTGAGCGATGCGGTGGCCGGCCTGGCCCTGCAACTCACGCCTGAGGAGGTGCAGGCGCTGGAGAAGCCCTACATCCCTCATGCCGTGGCGGGCTTCTCCTGAATGCCCGATCTCCCTATAATGGTATGACCATTGAATTGTGACCTGGAGCCCACCATGGACTACCAAACCGTCCCCGATAACTACAAGACCATTCCCGCCCACACGTTCTACGTCAAGGACGCGCGTGGTCGCCAGTACAAGGTGATCCGCTACGCGTGGTTGGAAAACAAGGCCGCCGAAGGCCAGCCAGCAGACTGGAGCGAGTTCTGGCACATGCTGCTGACCGAAAACGGCGGCCTCGTGGACCCGACCGAAGAGAGCGGCCACTTCGTGATCGACGGCACCGGCACCGAAGTCGAGCTGGTCGAAGGCGAAACCGCCGAAGCTGCCTGACCTGAGCTTTCCAGGCCAGGCATGCACACCACCCGGGACATCTGGTTCCACAGCGGCCCGCGCCTGAAGCTTTCGGGCCGCCTCTACCTGCCCGATCCTTCCAACGACCTGCGCGCCGGCGCCGTGTTTTGCCTGGGCTTCGGCGGTGTGAAAGAGGGCACGCCGGTGGGCCTGTGCCAGGCGCTGGCCGAGGCCGGCTTCACCATGCTCTCGTTCGACTACCGGGGCTTCGGCGCCAGCGAAGGCGAGCGCGCCCTGCTGCTGCCGCAGGAGCAGGTGGAAGACGCGGTGGCCGCGCTCGAATACCTGGCCACGCAAGTGCCCGGCGTGGACCCGCAGCGCATCGGCCTCTACGGCACCAGCTTCGGCGGCGGCATTGCCGCGCTGGCGGCGGCGCGCAGCCCGCGCCCGCGTGCGGTGGTGCTGTCGGTGCCGGTGATGTCGGGCAGCCAGTGGATGCAAAGCGTGCACCGCTGGTACGAGTTCCGCGAGATCCGCCGCCGCGGGCTGGCTGCCGTGGCGCACAAGGCCGCCACCGGCGAGGTCGAACTCTGCGAGCGGCTGGACATCATGGCGCCCGAGCCGCAGTCGCTGGTGCGTTATGCCGAGAAAACGCCGATCTCGATGGAGACCGTGTGGCACCTGCTGCAACACGAGCCCATGGACCACGCCCACCGCATCCAGGCGCCGGTCTACCTCTTCGGCGCCGACGACGACACCGTGGTTCCTTGCGATCAGACGCGGCAGTTCTATGAACGCGTGGTCACCGAAAAACAGCTTGAAATCTTCCCCACCGGCAACCACTGGGTGGTGTACGACGAGGGCCTGCCGCGCGTGGCCGAGGCCACCGCGCGATGGTTCAAACAACACATGGGACTTCTCACCACATGACACCGCAAAACAAGGCGGCCGCCGGCCCGCTGCAAGGCCTCAAGGTCATCGAAATGGCGGGCCTGGCGCCCGGCCCGTTTGCCGCCATGATGCTGGCCGACATGGGCGCCCAAGTGCTGCGCATCGACCGCCCGGACCCCGCGCCGCGCGCCATGCCGCAGCGCTTCTACTTCACCGACCGCAACCGCCGCTCCATCGCCGTGGACCTGAAGTCCGCCGACGGCGTGGCGCTGGTCAAGCGCCTGCTCGGTGAGTCGGACGCGCTCATCGAAGGCTTTCGCCCCGGCGTGATGGAGCGCCTGGGCCTGGGCCCTGAGGTGTGCCTGGCGCTCAATCCCAAGCTGGTCTACGGCCGCATGACCGGCTGGGGCCAGGACGGCCCCATGGCCATGGCGCCGGGCCACGACATCAACTACATCGCCCTCTCCGGCGCGCTCGAAGCCATCGGCGAAGCCGGCAGGCCGCCGGTGCTGCCGCTCAACCTGGTGGGCGATTTCGGTGGCGGCGGCATGTACCTCGCCTTCGGCATCGCGTGTGCGCTCATCGAAGCCGCGCGCTCCGGCCAGGGCCAGGTGGTGGACGCGGCCATGGTCGATGGCGCCGCCTCGCTCATGACCTACTTCCACGGTTACCGCGCCGGCGGCAAGTGGGCCGGGCGCGGGGGCAGCGTCACCGGCGGCAGCTCGCCCTTCTACGCCGTCTATGAGACCAAGGACGGCAAGTACATCACCATCGGCTCGGCCGAGCCCAAGTTCTATGCCGATCTGCTGCGCCAGACCGGGCTGGACCAGGCCGGCCTGCCCGACCGCGCCGACCCGGCCAACTGGCCCGTGATCCGCGAGCGGCTCGAAGCGGTGTTTCGCAGCCGCACGCGCGACGAATGGTGCGCGCAGCTCGAAACCAGCGAGACCTGCTTCGCCCCCGTGCTCGACATGGCCGAAGCAGCCACCCACCCGCACAACGCCGCGCGCGGCACCTTCATCGAAGTCGACGGCATGCTGCAGCCCGCGCCCGCACCGCGTTTTTCTCGCACACCCTCGGCCACGCCCACGGCCGGCGTGGAGCCCGGCGTCGACCTGGCCGCCGCGCTCGACGGTTGGGGACTCGACGCCAGCGAGATCCAGACCCTCAACGCCAGCGGGGTGGTGTCTTGAGGCCCTCGCCGCCGGGCACCGGCAGCTGGACCTGCGACGCCCTGCAAGGCTACGGCGAGCACGTGGGCCCGCTGTGGAGCGACGGCGAAGGCGCACTCGCGCTGCTGGTCGAGCCGCGCCACACCAACATCACCGGCCGCATCCACGGCGGCATGGCCATGGGCCTGGTCTCCATCGCGCTCACCCAGGCCGCGCAAGCCGCCAAGCCCGGCGAAGCGCTGGACCTGCTCACGCAACAGAGCGAACTCATCGACTCCGCGCAGCCCGGCACCTGGCTGGTGGCCGAAACCCAGGTGCTGCGCAGCACGCGCACCATGGTCTTCGTCAACGCGCGGCTGTTCGACGGCGAACGCGTGCTCATGAACGCCAGCGCCGTCTTCCAGTTGCGCCCCGGCGCCCCTGTGGCCCCGCGCACCACCGCCGCGCCCTTGGCCCTGCCGCCGGGCTACGCGCTGCGCGAACCGGTGGACGAATTCAGCGCCCATGTGGGCCCGCTCTACGAGCGCATCGACGAACACGGCGAGCGCTTCGGCGGCTTCCACATCGGCCCGCAGTTTCTCGCGGCCGGTGGTGGCGACGAGATCGACACCGGCATGCTGTTCATGCTGGTCGATCTGTTTCTCGGCCGCTGTGTGCGCATCGCCAGCGGCTCGGTCTGCGTCACCGTGGGCATGGGCGTCTCGCGCCTGGCCCCCATGCGCCTGGGCGACTGGCTCGACTTCGACAGCCGCGCCGAAGGCCAGACGGGCGAAGCCCTCGTGGCCACGGGGCACTTCCGCCTCAATGGCCGGCCGGTCATGAGCGCCACCAGCCTCTGGAAAATGGTCGGTAAAAAATGAACCCAAGCCCAGAAGAGCGCCCCGTGCGCGCCGCCTCCACGCTGATCCTGCTGCGCGACGCCGCCGACGGTGTGGAAGTGCTCATGCTCAAACGCCATGGCCTGTCCGAAACCCTCGGCGGTGCCTTCGTATTTCCAGGCGGCAAGGTCGATGCCGAAGACGCCGCGCTCGATGGCGAGCACTTTCTCGACCAGACCGCGAGCGTGCTGCACGATCGCCTGGGCGAACAGGACATCGACACCGCCACCGCCGTCGGCCTGTACGTGGCCGCGCTGCGCGAAACCTTCGAAGAGTCCGGCCTGCTGCTCGCGCAGCAACTCGCCCCTGCGCAGTCAGACGCCGCACTGGCGCGCCTGGCGCAAGGCACGGCCTTCAACGCCCTGCTGGCCGAGCTCCAACTTCGGCTGTGTGTGGACGCGCTGGCGCCCTGGTCGCGCTGGATCACGCCGCCGAGTTCGGCCAACAAGCGCTTCGACACCCGCTTCTTCGTGGCCCGCGCGCCAGAAGGCCTGCTCGCCCGCCACGACGAACGCGAGACCACCGAAGCCCGCTGGGTGTTGCCCCGCCCCGCGCTGCAAAGCTACTGGGACGGCGAACTCATGCTCGCACCGCCACAGATCATGACCCTGGCCCACCTCGCGCGCCACGCCACGGTGGACAGCGCACTGACCGAAGCGCGCGCCCGCCGGCCCGCGTTGATCCTGCCTCACATCCTGGGCCAGGGCGATACGCGCACCATGTGTTACCCCGGGGATGAGCTGCACCCCGTGCGCGAGCGCGCCATGCCGGGGCCGTTGCGGCTGTTTGCGCGCAACAAGCGGTTCGAGCCCTTGGACGGGTTTGAAGGTTTCTTCGGATAAACGTGTCTTGCTCCCTCTCCCTCTGGGAGAGGGTTGGGGTGAGGGCGCGCGCCGATTGCACATTAAAGAACTCTTTAATGTGCAATCGGCGTATTAAAGAATTCTTTAACAGCGCGGGTCAACGCCAAGTATAGAAATCGCAATTTTTTATACATGTGCTGCGTTCAACGCGACTCTGACCAAAGCGAAGAGTCAACGTGACGTCAGATGCCCGTGGCGGTAGTCGGCGTGAAGACGCGCCTATACTGCTCGCGTCGTGCGAAAAAGGTGCGACCGGGATTGGCGTCCCGCCGACAGTTTGTGGGATGGCTGCAGCGCTTGCGCGATGTAGCCATCTCTGTTTTGCTGCGCCCCCTTTTTTTGGTGGCCCAGATGGGGAGACTTCGGTCTCGCCGATGGTGCAAACTGTCTCGGCACGCCAACCTGCCTGGGCCACCGCCACCCTATCCGGGTGGCGGCTGGTGTCTCAAGCGACAGGGAGGCCACATGCAAAACCCGTTCATCACCGCACCCCGGCTCGCGGTGCTCATCGACGCCGAAAACATCAGCCCTGCGTGGTCTGCGCAGCTCATGGCCCAGGTGGCCGAACGCGGCGCCGCCACCATCCGCCGCGCCTACGCCGATTGGACCAGCCCCTACCTCGCCTCCTGGAAGAAGCCTCTGAATGCGTTGGCGATCCGCCCCTGCCAACAGTTCAACTACACCCGCCGAAAAAACGCCACCGACTCTGCGTTGATCATGGACGCCATGGAACTCCTGCACGCGCGCGAGCGCCGCGTCGATGGCTTTTGCATCGTCTCATCAGACAGCGACTACACGGGCCTGGCGGGCCGCATCCGCGAGCAAGGGCTGTTGATCTACGGCTACGGCAAGCAAGACACGGCGGCGAGCTTTGTGGCGGCTTGCCATGCGTTCATGTTCCTCGATGCCGCCACGGACGCCGTCGCCCACATGGACTGACGCAGCGCCTCGGACGTTCGCGCAAGAAATACGGCGTTCGGCACATGGCCGCCTGCGCCGTGCCGGTCCATCATCGACGCCTGCTCGCCAATGGAGACCCACACCCATGCCGCTGGACCCCAAAGCCGTTGAGATGTTGGCGGCCCGCGCCGCCGTGTTGCCGCGCACCGGCACCGTGCCCGCGCAGGCCATGCGCGATCTGCACAAGGCCTTGTCGGCCAGGCAGCCGCCGGGCCCTGCGGTGGCCCATGTGGAAGACGCCGTCTGGCCCGGCCCGGCCGGTGGCATTCCCGTGCGCCTCTACCGGTCTGCGCCTGCGGTGCCCGCGCTCATCGTGTACTTCCACGGTGGGGGTTGGACGGTGGGCTCGCTCGATGGCTGGGACACCGCGATGCGCCGGCTGGCCTTGCGCAGCGGCTGTGCCGTGGTGTCGGTGGACTACCGGCTGGCGCCGGAGCATCCGTTTCCCGCCGGCCTGAACGACGCCCTGGCCGCCGTGCGCTGGGCGGGTGAACACGTGGCGGAGTTGGCCGGTGCGCGGGTGCCGCTCATGGTGGCGGGCGACAGCGCGGGGGCCAACCTCTCCACCGTGGTCGCACGCCTGTTGCGCGACGAAGGTACCGGCCCGGCACTGGCCGCGCAACTGCTGCTGTACCCGAGCACCGATGGCGACATCGAGCACGAGCGCCTGCGCCGGTTCGAGCCGCCTTCGCTCACGCGCGAAGAGATCGCGTGGTACTTCGACCAGGTCATGCCTGACCGCAGCCAGCGGCTGGACCCGCGCTTTGCGCCGCTGCGCGCCGACGACCTGAGCGGCTTGCCGCCGGCCTTCGTGGGCACGGTGGAGGACGACCTGCTGCGCGAAGAGGCCGAGTGTTACGCCCAGCGGCTGGCCGAGGCCGGCGTGCCGGTGCAGGCGCGTGTGTACCGCGGCACCTTCCACGGCTTTTTCACCGCCGACCGAGGCCTCATGCCGCAATCGGGCCAGGCCATCGAAGACCTGTCGGTTTTTGTCGAAGCGCTGCTGCCACCATGTTCGTCCACGTGAGTTCGCATGGCGTGGTGTCGCTGGAGGCACGCGAAGACTTCCGCGCCTTCGAGCTGCGCAGCGAATTGCAGGGCGAGGCCTTGGCGCATGCCTTGCACGGCGTGGCCGAGCGGGACGGGCAGGGTTTTGCCTGGGTGCTGGCGGGCTGGCTCGAAGAACAACTGACGCAACAACCACCGTCACCCGGCTGGCGCACGGACTTCGAGGCCATGCTGGCTTATGCGCAACGCCAGGGCTGGTGGCGCGGCCCACCCGCGCCGTGCGTGCGCGCCCACGTGCACGGCGCCTGATCAGGCCGCTTCGTTGTGCCGACGTGGCGCGCGAAAGGTCTTGGGCGGCACGCCCATCACGCGCTTGAAGGCGTTGCTGAACGCGCTCTCCGAGTGGTAGCCCGCTTCGTAGGCCACCTCGGCCACGTTGCGCTCGCCGGTTTGCAGCGCCTGGCAGGCCATGCGCATGCGCAGGCGCAGCAGGTAGTCCAGCGGTGCGCTGCCGGTGAGTTGTTTGAAGCGCAGCGCGAAGATGGAGCGCGACATGCCGGCCTCGCGCGCGAGGTCGTTCACGGTCCAGCGCCGGTCGATCTGCTCGTGCATCAGTTGCAGCGCCGCGCCGATGCGGGGGTCGGCCAGTGCCGCCAGCCAGCCCATGGCGGGCCGGTCGGGCGAGGCGGCGATCTGGCGCAGCGATTGCACCAACATGATCTGCGCCACGTGGTGCGTCACCAAGGACGCACCCAGGCGGCGTTCGCGTGTCTCGTGGTCCAACATATGGATGGCGGCTTGAAGCACCGAGCCCTCACCCTCGGCGCGCAAGTGCACGATGGAGGGCAGCACTTGCAGCAGCAGCTCGCTGCTGAGCTCATCGAAGGTGAAACGACCAGCCACCAGCGAGGTGTCCGGCTCCGTCTGACCATAACGCACCAGGCTGCGCTGCTGGCGAAACAGCGGTGCGCCTTCTTCTGTGGGCAGCTTGAGGTCGCTGGCCATGGTGTAGGGCTGGCCGCGCGTGAGCAAGTAGCCATCACCCGCTTGCAGGTGGATCGGCTCGGGCGCGCCTTCCACCGAAGGCCAGCAGGCACCTCGCACCGCCGCGCCGAAGCGCACGTGGGACGAGCCCGGAAAATGCAGCGCCCAATCGCCTCCGGTGTCCAGCCGCGCCGGGTGGCGGTGATCGACCTTGAGCAGGGAGAAGATTTGCAGCAGCGGGTCCATGCGCGAGGATGTTGGGCAGCGGCGGAAGGGACACCAACAGGGAAAACCCGCGCGCTGTCGTCAGCCGCGAGGCCGGCGGCTGCGCACCGGGTGGTTGGGGTCGGTGTAGCCGGGGGTGGACGGGTGGCCCGGGGCCACCAGCGAGTCCACCAGGGCTTCGTCTTCGGTGCTCACGCGGTAGTCCAGCGCGGGTAGGTAGTCTTGCCACTGCTGCAGCGTGCGCGGCCCGGCGATCACCGAGCTCACCTCGGGGTGCGCCAGCACCCAGGCGGTGGCGAACTGCGCCAGCGTCACGCCCCGGGTTTCCACATGGGTCTTGAGCGTGTTGGCGATTTGCAGCGACGCTTCGCGGAACTCGGTCTGGCCCATGCGCTTGTCGCCACGCCCGGCGCGTGACTCCGGTGCCGGCGGCTCACCCGGTGCGTATTTCCCGGTGAGCACGCCGCGCGCGATCGGGCTGTAAGGCACGACGCCGATGCCGTGGTGCGCGCAGACCGGCAGCACATCGGCCTCGGGCATGCGGTTGAGCAGGTTGTAGCAAGGCTGCTGCACCACCGGGCCGGGCATGCCCAGGGCGCGCGCCAGGTGCACCGCCTCGCTGGTGCGCCAGCCGGAGAAATTCGACAAACCCCAATACCGGATCTTGCCGTCGCGCAGCATGGCCTCCAGCGCGCGCAGCGGCTCCTCCAGTTGCAGGCCGTGGAAGTCGCGGTGCAGGTAGAGGATGTCCACATGCTCGGTCTGCAGGCGTTGCAGGCTGGCCTCGATGGCGCGCGCCATCCAGCTGCGCGAGTAGCCACCCTCGTTGGGCTGGGCCGACATGGCGTTGCCCAGCTTGGTGGCCAGCACCCATTCGTGGCGCTGGCCGCGCAGCAGCTCGCCCAGCAAGGTTTCGCTGCCACCCTTGGTGTACACGTCGGCGGTGTCGATGAAGTTCACGCCGTGTTCGCGCGCGTGGGCGACGATGGCCGCGCTTTCGTCTCGGCTGGTCTGGTCGGCAAACATCATGGCGCCGAGGCACAGGGACGAGACGCGCAGCGGGCTCTGGCCCAGGGATCGGTATTGCAAGGGGATGTCTCCTTTGGCTCCCCGTGGCCCTGAACGAGGGGTCGGGTGAGGCTGGGTGGTGGGGTTACACAAAGAAGGTACCCGATTTCCCATCGGCGCGAATCTCGCTCGGGATCTTCAGTCCAAGCGCGCCTGAACGCCATGAGCGAGGCTCCTGTTTCCTTGCGAGATCGTCTGCGTGGCAGAACGGACGATCGCGCACGGATGGCGGAGCCGCCCGCATGGGCAGCGAGGCGGCCTTCGGGAATGCTGGGCGCCCTCATGAGCCTGAATTTTTCCGATTTCAAGACCCTCGACCTGCCTGCCGCATCCGCCGGCGAGGTCGCCGTTCACGCCCGCATCGGCGGCGCAGGCCCGCCGCTGCTGTTGCTCCACGGCTTCCCGCAGAACCTGCACGAGTGGGCGCAAGTGGCGCCGGTGCTGGCGCGCACGCACACCGTGGTGTGCGCCGACCTGCGCGGGTACGGAGGCTCGGGCAAGCCTGTGCCGCTGGCGGACATGAGCAACTACAGCTTTCGCGCCATGGCGGGCGATCTGCTGCGGCTGATGGACTCGTTGGGCCTGGATGCCTTCCACCTGGTCGGCCACGACCGGGGCGCGCGGGTGGCGCATCGCTTGGCGCTGGACCAGCCGGCGCGTGTGCGCTCGCTGGCGCTGCTCGACATCGCGCCCACCACCGAGATGTTCGGCCGCACCGATGCGCGCATCGCCCGGGCCTATTGGCACTGGTACTTCATGCAGCAGCCCGCGCCCTACCCGGAGACCCTGATCGCGGGCGACCCCGACCACTTCCACCAAGCCTTCTTCTTTGCGCTCGGTGGCATGCGGCCTGCGGACTTCGATGCCTCGCAACTGGCGGCCTACCGGGCGGCGTGGCGCGACTGGGCCTTCATCGCCGCGAGTTGCGCCGACTACCGCGCCGCCGCAGGCATGGATGTGGCGCACGACGCCGAAGACGCGCACCGCCGCGTGGACTGCCCCGCGCTGGTCTGCTGGGGGGGCGACGGCGTGTTGCCCAGCCTGTTCGATCTGCCCACGCTGTGGGGCCCGCGCCTGGCGCGCATGGCGTGCGCGACCGTGCCCGGCGGCCACTTCTTCGTGGACCAGCACCCGCGCGAAACGGCCGCCGTGCTCGCGGAATTTCTCGGTCGGTGCTGAGGCCTGGAATTCGGACGATCGAGCAAGTTATCCGGAGCCTGTCCCATGGTGGAAAACAGGGGTTCGCTCAATGATTTCACCCGAGACAACGGCGCAAGCCGGCCCCATCACCACCAACGAGAAACGCCCATGAAGGCCTTGACCTTGAGCCACGACGAAGGCAGCACGCAGGTGCCGCTGATCGAAGAAACGATTGGCCAGCACTTCGACGCCATGGCGCGGCGCCATCCCCAGCGCGAAGCGCTGGTGTCCTGCCATCAAGGGGTGCGGCTTTCTTACCGGGAGCTGCACCGTCAGGCCGATCAGCTGGCCAGTGCGCTGCTGCGCCAAGGCCTGCAAAAGGGCGACCGCGCCGGCATCTGGGCGCACAACGGCCGCGAATGGTTGCTCATGCAGTTGGCCACCGCGAAAGTGGGCGTGGTGCTGGTGAACATCAACCCGGCCTACCGCGTGAGCGAGCTCGAGTACGCGCTCAACAAAGTGGGCTGCCAGCTGCTGGTCACCATGACCGCTTTCAAGTCCAGCGACTACCTGGCCATGGTGCGCGAGCTGGTGCCCGAATTGGCGCGCAGTGCGCCCGGCGCCTTGCGGGCGGCGCGCGCACCCGCGCTTCGAACCGTGGTGCACCTGGGCTCGCAGGAAGAGGCCGGCATGCTGCGCTTCGAGGATTTCCTGGCGCGTGGCCTGCGGCACGACCCCGCCGTGGTGCGCACCGCCGGCACGCTCAAGAACACCGACCCGATCAACGTCCAGTTCACCAGCGGCACCACGGGCTTTCCCAAGGGCGCCACGCTCACCCACCGCAACATCCTCAACAACGGCTTCTTCGTCGGCGAGTGCATGAAGCTCTCACCCGAAGACCGGCTGTGTGTGCCCGTGCCGCTGTACCACTGCTTCGGCATGGTGATGGGCAACCTGGCTTGCCTCACGCACGGCGCCACCATCGTCTACCCCAACGACGGCTTCGACCCGTTGAGCGTGTTGCAGACCGTGCAGGACGAAAAATGCACCGGGCTGCACGGCGTGCCCACCATGTTCATCGCCGAGCTGGACCACCCGCGCTTCCAGGCGTTCGACCTGTCCACGCTGCGCACCGGCATCATGGCCGGCTCGCCTTGCCCCATCGAGGTGATGAAGCGCGTAGTGAGCGACATGCACATGAGCGAGGTAACCATTGCCTACGGCATGACCGAGACCAGCCCGGTGAGCTGCCAGAGCAGCACCGAGACGCCGCTGGAGCAGCGCGTGTCCACCGTGGGTGTGGTGCAGCCGCACCTGGCCATCAAGGTGATCGACCCCGAAACCGGTGACACCGTGCCGGTGGGTGAAGCCGGCGAGTTCTGCACCCAGGGCTATTCGGTGATGCACGGCTACTGGGACGACGAAGAGAAGACCTGGGAAGCCATCGACGCCGAGGGCTGGATGCACACCGGTGACCTGGCCACCATGGACGCCGAGGGCTACGTGAACATCGTCGGCCGCATCAAGGACATGGTGATCCGGGGCGGCGAGAACGTCTACCCGCGCGAGATCGAGGAGTTCCTCTACCGCCACCCGGCGGTGGCCGATGTGCAGGTGGTGGGCGTGCCCGACGCGAAGTACGGCGAAGAACTCTGCGCCTGGATCATCGTGAAGCGCGACCACAGCGTGAGCGCCGAAGACATCCAGGCGTTCTGCCGGGGCCAGATCGCGCACTACAAGGTGCCGCGCCACATCCGCTTCGTCGACGGTTTTCCCATGACCATCACCGGCAAGATCCAGAAGTTCGTGATGCGCGAGCACATGAAGCAGGAACTGCTGCTGGAAGAGGCCAGGACCGCCTGAGGACCGCGCATGAAAACGCTGACCATCCTCACCGGCTCTTCCAGCGGCCTGGGCCTGGCCATGGCGCGCCAGCTGCTGAGCACCGATGGCCGCCTGCTTTGCATCGCGCGCCGCACCAGCAACGACCTGGCCCAGCGCGCCGCCGACCTGAATGCGCCCTTCACGCAATGGAGCATGGACCTCGCTCACGGCGCGCAAGTGGCCCAGCGGCTGGAGCAGTGGCTCGCCCGGCATGCGCACGAGGGCTTTGCCAGCGCCACGCTGATCAACAACGCCGGCGCCATCACGCGCGTGGTGCCGGTGTCCGAGCTGGCCCCCGAAGACATCGACCGGGCGCTGGCCGTGAGCCTGGCCGCCCCCATGCACCTGAGTGCGGCCTTTCTGCGCGCCACGCGCGGCTGGTCCGCCACGCGGCGCGTGCTCAACATTTCCTCGGGCCTGGCGCGCCGGCCCATGGCCGCGCAGTCCACCTACTGCGCGGCCAAGGCCGGGCTGGACCACTTCACCCGCGTGCTGGCCCTGGAAGAGGGCGCCCGCGTGGCCGCGCTCTCGCCGGGTGGCATCGACAGCGACCTGATGACCCAGTTGCGCGACGCCGACCCGCGCCACTTTCCCGACCACGCGACCTTCGTCGATGCCAAGGCCAGCGGCCGGCTCATGAGTCCGGAGACCGCAGCGCGGCGAACCCTTCAATTTCTCGACCGGCCCGATTTCGGCCACACACCGATCGCGGACCTTCGCGACCACCCCCTCACCACAGGAGCTTGAATGAAGACCATCTTTTTCCACCAGCAGGGTTACCGGGACCTGCCCGATGATTTCCAGAACCAGTACGAGAGCGTGTGGGTCACGCTGCCCAACGGCATGTGCGACCCGCAGATGGTGCACAAGTACCTGAACTGGAACCTGGACGAGCTCGAACTCGCCGACGAACTCGGCTTCGATGCCGTGGGCGTGAACGAGCACCACCAGAACGCCTACGGTTTTCCGGTGGCGCCCAACCTGATCGCCAGCGTGATGGCGCGCCGCAAGTCCGACGCGGCCATCGTCGTGCTGGGCAACACCATCCCGCTGTACAACCCGCCCCTGCGCGTGGCCGAGGAATACGCCTTGCTCGACTGCCTGAGCGGCGGCCGCCTGGTGGCCGGCCTGCCGGTGGGCTCGCCGCCCGACACCGTGGGCAACTACGGCCTGCCGCCCACGCAGGTGCGCGAGCGCTACTACGAAGCGCACCAGCTCATCACCCAGGCCTGGACGCGCAAAGGCCCGTTTCCTTTCAACGGCCGCTTCACCAAGCTGCGCCACGTCAACCCCTGGCCGCTGCCGATCCAGAAACCGCACCCGCCGATCTGGCTGGCTGGCGGCGGCTCGGTGGAAACCTGGAAGTTCGCCACCGACCACAACTACACCTACAGCTACCTCAGCTTCTCCGGCCTCAAGCAGGCCAAGAGCATGATGCAGGGCTACTGGAACCAGGTGGAGGCCGCCGGCCTGGACGACAACCCCTACCGCGCCGGCTTCGCACAAGCCATCGTGGTGGCCGAGACCGACGCCGAGGCAGAGAAGCTCTACCTGCCGCACATCCGAAACTTCTACGCCAAGTCGCTGCACATTCCGGCCTACATGCAGACGCCGCCGGGTTTCCTGAGCAAGAAGAGCGTGGAGTTCAGCATGAACCAGGGCGTCAAGCGCGGCGAAGGCAAGCGCCTGCTGGGCGACATCTCCAAAGCCTCGTGGAAAGACTTCACCGAAACCTACGGCATGGTGGTGGGCGGCAGCCCCGAGACCGTGGTGCAGCAACTCGAAGAAGGCATTCGCGACCTGCGCATCGGCCACCTCATGGCCATCATGCAATTGCAGTCCATGGACAAGGAACTCACCGAATACAGCATGCGCCTCTTCGCCGAGCGCGTGCTGCCCAAGCTGCGCAACATCTGGTTGAAGGAGGGCTACAAGGACCACTGGTGGCCGCAAGGCGCCACGCGCTTCTCCACGCCGCAATCCCGCGCTGTTCCCGCCGACCTGGAGGCCATGGCCAAATGAACCCCACCACCCAAACCATTGAACTGGGCCGTGGCCTGCAACCCAGCCCGGTCCTGATCCAAGGCGAAGGCCGCGCCGTGGTCTTCATGCACGGTCTCTCCGGCCAGCGCTGGGACGATTTCCAGCAAGGCCTGTCGACGCAGCACAAGGTCTACGCACTGGCCAACGCCGGCGCGGACGAACCCGATGAGCTCAAGGCCTTCGACACCGTGCACGACCTGGTGCTGTACTACGACGACGTGCTGTCGCAGCTGGGCGTGGAGCGCTTCGACCTCGTGGGCCATTCCTTCGGCGCCATGATGGCCGCCGAATACGCCGCCCACTTTCCCGAGCGCGTGGAGCGCCTGGTGCTGATCGCCCCACTGGGCTTGTGGCGCGATGACGCGCCGGTGGAAAACTTCATCTACCAGACGCCCGAGGCGCAGACGCGCATGCTGCTCGGCGACCCCGAGAGCGAGCCAGTCAAAGCCTTCATGGCGCTGCCGGAAGAGCAGCCCGACAAAAACCGCGAAATCGTGCGCCGCATCACCAGCATGGCCAGCATCCTGCATTTCATCTGGCCCATTCCCGAGCGTGGCCTGGTCAAGCGCCTGCACCGGGTGAAGGCGCGCACGCTCATCGTCTGGGGCGAGGACGACCAACTCATCTCGCCCAGCTATGCCCAGGACTTTGCATCCGCCATCGCGGGCGCCGAGGTCGAGGTGGTGAAGGGCGCGGGCCACACGCCGCAGCTCTCACACGCCGCGCAGGTGCTGGACAAGGTGTGGGCGTTCCTGCGCCGCTGAAAGGAGCACCGGTGATCGTTGCCACGCACCAGTACCCGCTCATGGACCGGGTGCTTCACGGCCAGCCGGTGGCCGAGGCCTTGCCACGTGAACTGGAGCGCGCGGGTGCGCGCCGGGTGTTCGTGGTGAGCAACGCCTCGTTGGCGCCATCCCCGGCGCTCGCCAGCGTGATCACCTGCCTGGGTGAACGCTTCGTGGGCGTGTTCACCGGCGTGCGTGCCCATTCGCCGCGCGAATGCGTGATCGAAGGCGGCCAGCAGGCGCTCGCCGCTCGGGCCGATCTGCTGCTCGCCGTGGGCGGCGGCTCGGTGATCGACGCGGCCAAGGTGATGCTGCTGGTGATGCGCCACGGCCACACCGAAGCGGCGCAGTTGGACGCTCACGCCGGTGCGCCTTGGAACACCGCCACCCAGCGCCCGGCCGATCACGGCCAGTGGCGCCGCCTCATCGCCGTGCCCACCACCTTCTCTGCCGCCGAGTACACGGCAGTGGGCGGCGCCACCGAGATGAAGGCGCGCGCCAAGCAGGCCTTTGGCAACCCGATGATGATGCCCTTGGCCGTGATCAACGACCCCGCGCTCACGCGCCAGACGCCGCTGCCCTTGCTGCTGTCGACCGGCATGAAAGCCGTGGACCACGCGGTGGAGCGCATCACCTCGGTGCAGGCCAACCTGTACAGCGATGCCGTCTCGTCGCTCGCGCTCAAGCTCCTCTCCAGCGGCTTGCCCGCACTGCGCCAGGCGCCCGAAGACCTGGCCGTGCACGCGCAGCTGCAATACGGCGTGTTCCTCTCCATGGCCGGCATCGCATCCGGCGTGCGCAGCAACCTCGCACACGCCATCGCCCATGTGATGGGGGCTTCCAGCGCCTTTCCGACGCTCACCGGGCCTATGGCCCTAGCCGCTGGGCTTGGGGGTCTCCTCGTTTTCAGTGCAATAAGTGACGGTACGAAAAGCTAGCACTGG
>ERZ724524.352-NODE-352-length-29702-cov-11.790434_pt1 | contig 29702 bp, 26 predicted proteins | sample MGYA00376057_ERZ724524 | MGnify/ENA primary metagenome ERZ724524 (study PRJEB28724, sample SAMN07190888) | wastewater metagenome | isolation source: influent of sewage treatment plant in Hong Hong | place: USA: Christiansburg, Virginia | collected 2016-03-01 ...
TTCGCAGATGATCCTGCCCGAACTGGTGCTCACCAAGGCGCCGCTGGTGGCCCAGGTGATGTTCTTCGGCGCGCTGCTGTCGGCCATCAAGAGCTGCGCCTCGGCCACCCTGCTGGCGCCATCCGTCACCTTCACCGAGAACATCCTCAAGCCGGCGCTGCCGCATCTCACCGACAAAAAGCTGCTGTTCTGGATGCGCGTCGTGACGCTGGTCTTTACCGTGCTGGTGACGCTCTACGCGATGTTTTCCAAGGCCAGCATCTTCAAGATGGTTGAAAACGCCTACCAGATCACCCTCGTGTCGGCCTTCGTGCCGCTGGTGTGCGGCCTGTACTGGCGGCGTGCCACCAACCAGGGGGCGCTGGTGGCAATCTTCTGTGGCATCGGGGTGTGGCTGGCGGTGCATCTGGCCGGTGGCGAGAGCCCCTTCATCCCGGCCCAGCTGGCCGGGCTGATCGCCAGTGCAGTCGGCATGGTCATCGGTTCGCTGGTGAAGCAGTGGGTGCATCACGATATCGACGTGCACGACCGGCTGCGCCACGGTCATCATGCGGCGGACCCCCACGGCGTGGCGCATGAGGGTATCGGCAGCATCCACCAGCACCATTGACCCCGTGGGTCGGACTTCAGTCCGACAGCGCACGTTGAGCCAGTCGAGTCGGACTGAAGTCCGACCCACGGGGGTGTCTACGGGAACCTTGGCCGCCAGCGTGCGTCACTTCCTAACGATTCCCGCACAACCGAGGACTCTTCACTGTTGACCCTTCCCGCCCCATCTGTCAAAACCATCGCCGTCGCCCTCACCGGTGCGTCCGGCATGCCCTATGGGCTGCGGCTCGTCGAATGCCTGCTGGCGGCCGGCTGCAAGGTGTGGCTGCTGTATTCGCAGGTGGCCCAGATCGTCGCCCGGCAGGAGATGGATCTGGCGCTGCCGGGGCGGCCGGCAGAGGTGGAAGCGCTGCTGACCGCCCGCTTCGGTGCGGCCGCGGGGCAGTTGCGGGTCTTTGGCCGCGAGGAGTGGTTCGCCCCGCCGGCGTCGGGTTCGAACCCGCCAGACGCGATGGTGGTGTGCCCGTGCAGCATGGGTTCGCTGGCGGCGATTGCCGCCGGGCTGGCCAGCACGCTGATCGAGCGCGCCGCCGATGTGGCCATCAAGGAAGGCCGCAAGCTGATCATCGTGCCGCGCGAAACACCGTTCTCGCAGTTGCACCTGGAGAACATGCTGCGTCTGGCGCGCATGGGCGTGGTGATCCTGCCCGCCAATCCCGGTTTTTATCACCACCCGAAAACGGTGGGCGAGCTGGTGGATTTTGTCGTCGCCCGCATTCTCGACCAACTGGCCGTGCCCCACAGCCTGATGCCCCGCTGGGGCGAGGCGGGCGCTACGGAGGAGTAAAACGATGAACACTGCCGTACAGGTCGTCGATTTGCCGTTGTTTCCCCTCGGTACGGTGCTTTTTCCGGACGGCGTGCTGCCGCTCAAGCTGTTCGAGGCCCGTTACCTGGACATGGCGGCCCGTTGCATGCGTACCAACACGCCTTTTGGCGTGTGCCTGATCCAGGAGGGCGGCGAGGTGGGGAATCCGGCCGTGCCCTACGAGGTTGGGGCAGTGGCGCGCATCGTCGGTTGGGACATGTCCGAGCCCGGCCTGCTTTTCATCACCACCCGCGGCGGTGAGCGCTTCCGGGTGCTGGAGCGCCACATCCAGTCCGACCGCCTGCAGAGCGCCCGGGTCGTGCTGCTCGACGAGCCGCCGGTGCAGCCGGTTCCCGAAGCCTTGCTGGATGTGCTGCCGCTGCTCGAGGCCATTGTCGAGGATGCCGGCGAGGAGATGTTTCCGCAGCCCCACCGCTTCGACGATGCCACCTGGGTGGGTTATCGGCTGGCGGAAATTCTGCCGATTCCGGTCAAGGCCCGCCAGCGCCTGCTGGAGCTGGATGATTCGGTGTTGCGGCTGGAGATCATCTACAGCTACCTGGAGCAGCACAAGCTGCTCGGCGGGCTGGAGTAAGGCGATTTCCCCGTGGGTCGGACTTCAGTCCGACCCACAAAAACCGTCGATGAAGATAGCGCTTATCGTTGTGAAGTCCGACCCACGGTTCATGGTCCGCTGAACAGGTCGCGCCGCACCAGTTGTTCCAGCAGCTTGCGGATCGGGGCGGGGAGGGCGGCGGCGTCGAGCTGGTCGAGGCGATGCCACAGCAGGCCAGGCTCGGCGCAAGCCGTCGCAGCACCCACTTCCACCGACTCCGGCTCCAGGGTCAGCGTGAAGTGCGTGAACACGTGGCGGAAGCTGGCCAGCGGGGTCACCTTGTGTACGTCCAGGCCGTAATGGCTGGCCACCCAGTCGGCGGTGTCGGCGTCTTCGGGCAGTTCCGGCAGGCTCAGCAGGCCGCCCCAGATGCCGCTCGGCGGGCGGCGTTCGAGTAATACGGCGCCGTCGGCGAGGATTGCGGCGAAGCGGCCGTTGCGTTCGCGGGTTTCCTTTTTCGGGCGTCGGGTCGGTAGCTCGGCAACCCGTCCGTCGCGCAGGGCCACGCAGACGTCGGCCAGCGGGCAGCGGGCGCAGGCCGGGCGGCCGCGGGTGCACACGGTGGCGCCCAGATCCATCTGGGCCTGGGTGTAAACATCCACGTTGGCCGCCGGCAGCAGGCTGTCGGCGAGTTCCCACAGGCGGTTTTCAATGGGCTTGGTGCCCGGGAAACCTTCAATGCCGAAGGCCCGGGCGAGCACCCGCTTGACGTTGCCGTCGAGGATCGCCGCCCGTGTGCCATAGGCGAAGGCACTGATCGCTGCCGCGGTCGAGCGCCCGATGCCGGGCAGCTCGGCCAGCAGTGCCGGGTCGGCCGGAAAGACGCCGCCGTGGCGGGCTATCAGGGTTTGCGCGCATTTGTGCAGGTTGCGGGCGCGGGCGTAGTAGCCGAGGCCGCTCCACAGCGTGAGCACGTCCTCCACCGGGGCGGCGGCGAGGCTCGGCAGATCCGGAAAGCGCGCCAGGAAGCGGGCGTAATACGGGATCACCGTGTCCACCTGGGTCTGCTGGAGCATGATTTCCGACAGCCATACCCGGTAGGCGTCGTTGGTCTGCCAGGGCAGATCGTGGCGTCCGTGCTCGCGCTGCCAGGCGATCAGGGTTTTGGCAAACGTACTCAATTTTTACACCCCTCGACGCTGCGCCCCGGCGAGGCGATAATTCCTGCCCCCCAAACCGGTCTCCGACCCGCTCTTGCGGTGTCTGGCCAAACCCATTCCATCATGACTGCTCCCAAAAACGACCCGGCGGTACGCGCCTTCCGCGACACGCTGGGCATGTTTCCCACCGGTGTGACGGTGATTACCGCCCGCGCACCGAGTGGCGAGCCCATCGGCCTGACGGTCAGTTCCTTCAATTCGGTTTCGCTGACGCCGCATCTCGTGGTGTGGAGCCTGTCCAGCCACCTGCCGAGCGTGCCGATCTTCGAAAGCACCGCAGTGTACGCGATCAACATCCTCGCCGAAGACCAGCAGGACATTTCCCAGCGCTTCGCCAGCCGCGGCGACGACAAGTTCGCCGGCCTCGGTTTTACCGAAGGCCTCGACGGCGTGCCGCTGCTGCCGGGCTGCTGTGCGTGGTTCGAATGCCGCCAGTTCGCCCGTCACGAAGGGGGCGATCATGTGATCTTCATCGGCGAGGTGGAGCGCTTCGAGCGTCAGGCCGACAAAAAGCCGCTGGTCTTCCAGGGTGGTGCCTACCGGCGCCTGGCCTGAGCCATGACCACCCCTCGCTGGATCGAAACCGGCAGCGGGCCCCACGGGCTGGTGTTCCTGCACGGGATCAGTGGCGGTGCCGCCGGCGCCCTCGACATCCTGCCGCGCATCACGCCTGTTGGCTGGCGCGGGCTGGCCTGGGACATGCCGGGCTACGGGGCCAGCGAGTCGATTGATCCGGTCGATTTCGACGGCTACGCCCGGGCCCTGATCGCCATGCTCGATGCGGCCGGGCTGGAGCGGGTCGTCCTCGTCGGCCACAGCATGGGCGGCATGATCGCCCTGCAGACCGCCGCGGCCTTTCCCAACTACGTCACCGGCCTGGTGCTGGCCTGCTGCACGCCGGCTTTCGGTGCGTCGGCGGGGCCGTTGCAGCAGGCTTTCCTCGATCGGCGCCTGGGTCCGCTGGACGACGGGGCGAGCATGCGCGAGCTGGCCATCGAAGTGATCCCGACGATGGTCGGTCCGGGCGGTGATCCTGAAGTGGTGCGCGACGCCGTCAATCTGATGGCCGACATTCCGCCGGCCAGCTACCGGGCCGCGATGCACGCGCTGGTGACGTTCGACCAGCGCGCTGTGCTGTCGGGTCTGACCATGCCGGCGCTGGTGATTGCCGGGCGTGACGATGCGGTGTCTACGCCGCTGGTCGTGCGCCGGATGGCCGAGCGCATGTCGGCTGCCACCTACCTGCAACTGGATGCCGGTCATCTGGCGCCTTTCGAGGAGCCGCAGGCCTTTGCGGGCGCAGTGCATGACTTTCTCGCCAGCCTGGATAACGCCCCTGTCACCTTCCTGCTCTAGCCTCGGCCCTTTTTCGCCCGCCATGGAAGAAAGCCCCTTCAAAGGCAAGACCGGCCTGACCCGCGTCCTCAACGCCTTTCGCTATTCGATGGCCGGCCTCGCCGCGGCCTACCGCAACGAGGATGCCTTTCGCCAGGAAGTGTGGCTGGCCGTCATCCTCATTCCGCTGGCCCTGTTCCTGCCGGTCAGCGCCATCGGCAAGGCCCTGATGGTGGCCAGTGTGCTGCTGGTGGTCATTGTCGAACTGATCAATTCGGCGCTTGAGGCTACAGTGGACCGCATTTCCCTCGAACAGCACCACCTGGCCAAGCGCGCCAAGGACATCGGCAGCGCCGCGGTCTTCGTCGCGCTGGTGAATGTGGTGGCGGTGTGGGGGCTCGTTCTGTTTGCCTGAAAGTTCACGATCATGACCACCAAGAGCAAGAAGCCCTGCGTCAACTGCACCTGCGCCACCACCGGCTTTTGCCCGCGGGGCGTGGGCGCCAACATTCCGCCGGAGCTGGCCGCGGCGCCAGCGCCGGCCAAGCCGGTTTCGCCCAGCCAATTGCGCCGCGAGCAATTGCGCCAGCTGCCCGGCAATCGCAAGAAGATGCGTTTCTGAGCCCGACCCACCGGGGCCTGACGTGAGAGAATCGCGCCCCTTCGTTTTCCGGATGCCCCCATGACCGAGTCCCTGCACACGATTTCCGACCTTGTCATCCACCGGCTGATCCGCGAGGCCGAAGGGCCGTCCCGGGTCGAGCTGCGCGATGCGCCCAACGTTGTTACCGAGGCCACCGCCAGCCTGCTGGAGCGCCTGTGCCGCCACTTTGCCGAACGGCCGGGCAAGGGCTACGGCCACTTCGAGCAGGATGAGCGCAACTTTCCGATGCCGCGCCTGGTGCGCCAGCACGCCATCGAGCAAAGCATGGATTTCGCCACCCTGTCGCGCGAGATGACCACCCTGCTGCAGGCGCGGGTGGACGAGGACAAGGTGGAGGACGGCGGCTTCGTGCTGATCGCCCGCGCCACCGTCTTTGGCGCCGACTGCCTGTGGGTGGCCGTGCTCAAGGAAACCCTCGGCACCGTCATCGATTCGGCGCTCGAGATCCACGACAGCCCGCACCTCGACATGGCCGGCCTGCAGATCGCCGGGCGCATCGACATCACCGCCTGGCAGGCCGGCGCCGAGCGCTACATCAGCTTCCTCAAGGGGCGTGGTGATGTGGCCAACTGGTTCAAGCGCTTCCTCGGCTGCACCGACGTGGTGATGGCGCTGAAGGAAACCAAGAAACTGGTCGAAACCCTCAGCCACTTTGCCGACACCCAGCAGATGGAAAGCGCCGAGCGCGACGAGATGCTCGAACGCGCCCACGTGGTGCTCGAAGAAATGAACGAGAGCGGTTCGGCGCTGAACATGGCCACGATGGCCGCGCAGATCTTCCCGGATGCCCCGCAAAAGCTCACCGAAACCCTGCAGGACGAAGCGCTCGATCTGGCCACCGGCTTCGTGCCCGACAAGCGCGCCCTGCGCCCGCTGATCCGCTTCAAGGCCAACGCCGAGGACTGGAAGCTGGAATTCGAACGCAGCGGCCTGCGTTCAGGGTCGATCCACTACGACAAGGACGCCAATACGCTGGTCCTGTCGAACATCCCGGAAAGCCTGAAGAAGCTGCTGCTGGAAGAGTGAGGTTTTTGTGAGTCGGACTTCAGTCCGACAACCGCCGTCCAGCCCGTCGAGTCGGACTGAAGTCCGACCCACAGGAAGAGCGCGCCGGTTTTGTAGGTCGGACTTCAGTCCGACAGCCGCCGTCCAGCTCGTCGAGTCGGACTGAAGTCTGACCCACAGGGAGAGCGCACCGGTTTTGTAGGTCGGACTTCAGTCCGACAGCCGCCGTCCAGCTCGTCGAGTCGGACTGAAGTCTGACCCACAGGGAGAGCGCACCGGTTTTGTAGGTCGGACTTCAGTCCGACAGCCTGCGTCCAGCCTGACAGCACGACCTACGGCAGTTCTAGCGGACGAAGCGCACTGGCGTTTCTCCGGCAATCGCGCGGGCGCGCAGTTGGCCGCAGCCGCCGTCCACGTCCTGTCCGGCCGAGTTGCGCAGCTTGGTGAGGATGCCGCGCTGGTGCAGGCTGCGGGCGATGGCGGTGGCCTTCTCCCAGGCCGGGCGGCGGTAGGGCAGGTCGGGGATGGTGTTGTAGGGGATCATGTTCATCAGTGCGTACTTGCCCTTGAGCAGGCGCACGATGCCGTCCAGTTCTTCGTCGCTGTCGTTGATGCCTTCGATCAGCGTCCATTGGTACTGGATCGGGTAGCCGGTGGCGCGGGCGTAGGTTTCGCCCAGTTCCACCAGTTCGTCCGGGTCGATGCGCGGCGCCTTGGGCAGCAGCTCGGCGCGCAGGTCGGCGCGGCTGGTGTGCAGCGACAGGGCCAGCGCCGGCTTCACCGTCAGCTCGGGCAGGCGCTCGAAAACCCGGCGGTCGCCCACCGTCGAGAACACCAGGTTCTTGTGGCCGATGCCGCCCTCGGTGCCGAGCAGCTGGATGGCTTCGAGCACGTTGTCGAGGTTGTGAGCGGGCTCGCCCATGCCCATGAAGACCACCTTCTTCACATGCCGCCGGGCCCGTGCCAGCACCACCTGGGCGACGATCTCGGCGCTGCCCACCTGGCGCAGCAGCCCGTCGCGGCCGGTCATGCAGAACACGCACCCCACCGCACAGCCCACCTGGCTCGACACGCACAGCCCGTCGCGCGGCAGCAGCACGCTTTCCACCGTCTGGCCGTCGCCCAGCGCTACAAGCAGGCGCGCCGAACCGTCTTCGCCCGGATGTTCCGAGCGCACCTGGGCGAGCCCGGCGAGTTCGGCGCTGAGGGCTGGCAGGGCTTCGAGTACGGCCTGCGGCAGGGCCGGGCCACGCCGGGTCGGGCCTGCGTCGAGAGGCTGGGAATGGGTCCACGCGCGCAGCATGCGCTGGATGTGGACCGGCTTGGCGCCCAGCTCGGCGAGGCGCTGGCGGATGTGTTCGATTCGCATGAGGGGGCGAATGATAGGCTTTTTCTTGAGGCTTTTCAGGGGTTTGGCGTGATTTTGGCGCTACCCCTATTCCCTTGTCGGGCGGAAGCCCGTATATCGACTCCTCCCAATCCCGCTGCACACAGGAGAACTCCATGAGCGACACCCCCCAGCAAGCCGCTGAATTCCACATCACCCGCAGCTTTGACGCTCCCCGCGACCAGGTCTGGGCCGCCTTCAGCGACGCTGCCCTGCTGACCCGCTGGTTCGGCCCGGCCGGCTTCCCCGTGCGCGTTGCCAGCCTGGATTTCCGGCCCGAAGGCGTGTTCCATTACGCCATCGAACTGCCCGGCGGCTTTGCCATGTGGGGCAAGTTCCGCTACCTCGAAATCACCGCGCCGGAGCGCATCGTTTCCATCAACAGCTTCTCGGATGAGGAAGGCAACGTGACCCGCAACCCGATGAGCGAGAGCTGGCCGCTGGAGCTGCACAACACCATGACCCTGGTGGAAGAGGGCGGCAAGACCATCCTGACCCAGCGCTCGGTGGCCCACAATGCGACGGCGGAAGAACAGCTGGCCTTCGCCGCCGGCATCGATGCGCTGACCGCCGGCTTTGGTGGCATGTTCGACCAGCTCGCCGCCACGCTGGCAGCGTAAGCCGCTTTTCACGGAGAAGTCCGGTCAGGCTGCGGCAAACTGGAACTGGCCCATGGTCTGCTCCAGCTTGCCGGCGGCAAAACCGGTCTGTTCGGCGCTGCGCTTGGATTCCGAGGTGGCCTTGCGCATCGCTTCGACTGCCCCGGAAATGGTTTCGACCCGGTCTCCGTAGGCGTGGGTGGAGGCGGCGATCTGGCTGATGGTCACGAACAGCCGCTCCACCACCTCTTCGATTTCCCGCTTGTCGGTCGTGGCTGCCGTGGCCAGGCGCAAGCCGTCTTCCATCTCGAGCATGCCACTCTCCATTGAGCGCACGGCCTGTTCGGCCTGGCTCTGCACGCCGTCGATCATGCTGCGGATGTCTGCCGTGGCGCCGCGTGTCCGTTCTGCCAGCTTGCGTACCTCGTCGGCCACCACCGCGAAGCCGCGGCCGCTTTCGCCGGCGCGGGCGGCCTCGATGGCGGCATTGAGGGCCAGCAGGTTGGTCTGGTCGGCGATTTCACCGATCAGCACGACGATGCGGCCGATATCGAGGGTGCGCTGTTCCAGCTGGCGGATCGTCGCCGCCGAGAGGCTGACCGAGCGACGGATGCCCTGGCTCCGGGCCTCGACCAGGGAGAACTGGCTGCGCGCCTCCTCGCTGACCCGCTGCACGACTTCGCGCATGGTTTCGGTATTGCTGGTGGCCGCGTCGATTTCCGTCAGCTGGAGGCGGATGCCGCCCAGGATGTCATCGACCGAATGCTGCATCTGGCTGGAAACCTTGTCCGCATGACCGTTCTTTTCCAGCATCGAGCGGTTGGTGTCGCCGATTTCGCTGGCGGTCTTGGCCACCTGCTGAATCGTCTGCTCCAGGTTGTCGATCAGGCTGTTGGTCCATTGCGCCAGCACGGTCGTCTCGTCGATCCGCTCGCTGGCGCGGGGCAGCCGGTGCGACAGCTTGCCGCCGCCTTCCGCCGTGGCGCGAAGGATGCGGGTGGCCTCGCGCAGGCGCTGGCTGATTGGCAGGCTGCCCAGGTGGTAGAACAGCAGGGCGCCGGCCAGTTGCATGGCGAGCCCCGTTCCAAGTGCGAGGCTGCCGTCGAGCCCTGCCAGTTGCGACAGCACTTCGGCGCTGCCCCAGCTTCCCACGGCCAGCAGCAGGTACATCCGCTGGATGCGGTAGGGGATGCTGCGGTAGCGGTAGACCTCCTCCAGGTCGGCCTCGCACATCATGCCCCAGGTGTCGGGCGAGCCCGGCAGGCGGAAGGTCGTGCCCTTGCCGATCACCGGAATGTGCCGGTAATCGGCATAGCCCGGATAGGTGACGAACAGGTTGTCGCCCTTGCGGATGGTTTCCCGTACGCCGGGGTGCAACTGCCCGGTTGCCGGGTCGTTGAAGACCAGTTCCAGCTCGGTGTGCTCGCGTACCCGGACTACGCCAAAGTCGGTGCGCACGCCGTCCTTCAGATTGTCTCCGCGGGTGAAAGTGGCATCCTCGAAGCGTGAACGGGACAGGGCGGTGCCGGGCTGGATGGCCGGGTTGATGACCGACTTGACCATGAACAGGTAGTTGTCGCCGGACTCGTGGAAGATGTGTCCGGCCTCCCGCTGGATCAGGTCGCCGAGGACATCGTTGGGCACCCGGCCGCACAGCACCCCGACAAGCGCACCATCGACATGGATCGGCTGATGGAACATCAGGGTCACCGCATCGTGGAAGCGGGAGGTGGAGCGGGGCAGGCTGCTCGTTACCGGGTCCCGGTAGGGGCCGTACAGAAAGGGGGCCGCCAGGCTTGCCTGCAGGGCTGCCGGGTCCAGGGGCCGCTTGCCAACCTGGTTCCCGGCGGTGGATGCCAGCACCAGCCCCTGGGGATCCACCACGAACAATTCGGAAAAGTCTTCTGCGCGTTGCCGACGCTGCTGCAAGACCCCTGCAGCGAGGCTTGGCCAGGTGCTGGCCAGCTCGCGGGAGAGGCCGTCCAGGTGGGCCCACTGCTGTTCGGCCCAGGTGATCAGGAGGCGTACCCGGGTCTGGGCAAAGGATTCGAAGGTCTGCTCAATGGCCGGGTAACGGTGGCGATTGCGCGAGGTGGCCCAGCGCATGGCGAGCTTGCCGGTCTTGCCGAAGGACGGCAACCAGGCGCGTTCGGCCTGGCTGAGGGACATGTTCTGACTTTTGAGCATTGCGGACTCCTGCTGCGAAATTGGCAGGATCGAATAGCAAGAGCCGCGCCCGCAGTGCCAAACGCAAAACAGGCGTACTTGTCGGTATTTTTAAATCAAATACATGTACCTGTATATAAGCATATATAGCGAAAGGCGTACCCGGATGGCGCCTTTGTCGCGATGCACCAATTGCGTGCATCCGGCTTGCCGCGGGAAGGCTTTCCGGCCGCCGGCGCGGAGGCTGCATGGAGTAAAGTTCGCCTGATGCGCTCCCCTCACCTCATTCCCGAAGATGAAGTCGTGTTCACCGCCATCCGTGCCCAGGGGGCCGGCGGGCAGAACGTGAACAAGGTGTCGTCGGCGGTGCACCTGCGCTTCGACATTGCAGCCTCGTCGCTGCCGGAGCCGCTGAAGGAGCGCCTGCTCAAGCTGGGCGATCAGCGCATCAGCAAGGGCGGGGAGGTCATCATCAAGGCCCAGGAATTCCGCAGCCTCGAAAAAAACCGTGGCGAGGCCCTGCGGCGCCTGCAGGAACTGGTGGACAGCGTGGCCCACGTGCCCAAGGCGCGCCGTCCGACCAAGCCGACCCGCGGCTCGGTGACGCGGCGCCTCGAGGGCAAGGCCCAGCGCAGTGCGATTAAAGCCGGCCGGGGGCGTGTCGAATAGGCCGCCGATGCGGGATAATGGCGGCCTGACGCTTCACCCCGCGCGCGCTCCTCACCCATTTTTCCTTTCCCCGCGACTGTTCCGTCGCCCTTGCGGCCACGCCAGGCTCCCCATTTACGCCGCACCCAGCAGGAAACCCATGCACACAGAAAGCTTCATCGTCGGCAAGGACGCCTCCCTCGAACACGCCATCAGCACCCTGCAGGGCAAGCTCGAAGCCCTCGGCTTCCACGTGGAGGAGCATTCCTGGCTCAACCCGGTCGATGGCGTTTGGTCGGTGTACCTGCGTGACAGCGACTGTCCGCTGATGTTCACCAACGGCATGGGCGCCACCAAGCTGGCCGCCCGGGCCAGTGCGCTGGGCGAGTTCTTCGAGCGCCTGGCGTGCAACGACTTCTGGAACCACTACTACCTCGGCCAGCAGTACGCCGAAGGCGCCGCCGGCCGCAGCTTCGTGCACTACCCGCAGGAGCAGTGGTTCGAGCTCGATGAGGAAGACGAAAGCGGCGCCTGGCCCGAAAGCCTGCTGACCGCCGAGCTGCAGACGTTCTACAACCCCAACGGCACGATTCCCGCCTACAGCCTGGTGGACTTCAACTCCGGCAACTTCGAGCGCGGCATCTGCGCGATTCCCTGCGTGCGCCAGCGCGACAATGCCGTGGTGCATTTTCCGGTCAACATCATCGCCAACCTGTACGCCAGCAACGGCATGTCGGCGGGCAACACGCCGGCCGAAGCGCGCACCCAGGCCCTGTCGGAAATCTTCGAGCGCCACATCAAGTTCCGCATCATCAGCGAGGGCCTGTGCCTGCCCGATGTGCCGGAAGAAGTCATCGCCCGTTACCCGAACATCGCCGTCGGTATTGCCGGCCTGCGTGCCGCGGGCTTTGGCATTCTGGTCAAGGACGCCTCCCTCGGCGGCAAGTACCCGGTGATCAACGTCACCCTGCTGCATCCGCAAGACCAGGGCTGCATCTCCAGCTTCGGCGCCCACCCGCGCTTCGAGATCGCGCTGGAGCGCGCCCTCACCGAACTGCTCCAGGGCCGCGCCCTCGACGCGCTGACCGGCTTTCCGGAGGCCGGTTTCGACCTGGAAGAAATCGCCAGCGCGCCGAACATCGAGATCCACTTCGTCGATTCCAGCGGCATCATCAGCTGGAACTTCCTCGGCTCCGAGCACGACTTCCCCTTCTGCGACTGGAACTTCAGCACCACCACCGCCGAGGATTACGCCTGGTTGGTGGATGCCATCCACGCCATGGACTGCGACATCTACGTGGCCGACTTCAGCCACCTGGGCGTCTACGCCTGCCGCATCATCGTCCCCGGCATGTCCGAGATCTACCCGGTCGACGAGCTGGAGTTCGAGAACAACAGCGTCGCCAACGGCATCCGCGAAGCCATCCTGTTCCTGTCCGACCTGGACGACGAGGAATGCACCGACCTGCTCGAAACCCTCAATGAAAGCGGCCTCGCCGACGAGCGCCCGGTGGCGCCGCTGATCGGCCTGGCCCCCGGCGACGATCCATTCTGGAAGGATCTGCGCGTCGGCGAACTGAAAACCCTGCTGGCCCTGGCCGCCGGCGACGACGACGCGGTGGTGGAAGGCTGCGAATGGATTCGCGACTTCGAGCAGATCGACCCCGAGCGCCGCACGGTGTACAACTGCATCGAATGCCTCACCAGGCTCAATGGCGACATCGGCTTTGCACCGGCCCTCAACAGCCTCTACGGTGCCGAAACCGTGGCCACCGCAATTGCCCTGCTGGACGGCGAATTGCGCTTCTTCGGCCAATCCTCGCCAGGCCTCAGCCTCGAAGGCTGCGACATGCACCAGCGCCTGCTCACTGCTTACGGAAAACTGCACGCATGAAAACACCCAGCCGAATCGAACCGCTGGTCACCGACGGGCTGGTGGACAGCGTCCTGCGCCAGCTCATGAGCGGCAAGGAAGCCATGGTTTATGTGGTCCAGTGCGGCGACGAAATCCGCTGCGCCAAGGTGTACAAGGAGGCCAACAAACGGGGCTTCCACACCGCGGTGGACTACACCGAAGGCCGCAAGGTGAAGAACAGTCGCCAGGCCCGCGCCATGGCCAAGCGTTCGCGCTACGGCCGCCAGGAGCAGGAGTCGGCCTGGCAGCACGCCGAGGTGGACGCCCTGCGGCGCCTCGCCGCGGCTGGTGTGCGCGTGCCGACGCCCTACAACTTCCATGAAGGCGTGCTGCTGATGGAACTGGTGGCTGACGCCGACGGCGAACCGGCGCCGCGCCTCAACGACCTGTCCCTGACCGAAGAAGAGGCGATCAAGTACCACGCCATGCTGATTCGTCAGGTGGTGTACATGCTGTGTGCCGGCATCGTGCACGGCGATCTGTCCGAGTACAACGTGCTGGTGGACAGCAACGGGCCGGTCATCATCGACCTGCCGCAGGCCGTGGATGCCGCCGCCAACAACAACGCCCAGCGCATGCTTGAGCGCGACGTGGACAACCTGGCCGACTACTTTGGCCAGTTCGCCCCGGCGCTGCTGCAGACCCGTTACGGCCCGGAAATCTGGGCCCTCTACGAGAACGGCGCGCTCCACCCGGAGAGCGAACTCACCGGCATTTTCGCGGAGACCGAAGTCGCCGTGAACCTCGACGAAGTGATGGAAGTCATCGACGCCGCCCAGCACGAAGAGGACGTCCGCCAGGCCGGCCGGGCCCTCGCCGCGGCGGCCGAGCGGCCGGCTGACGAGGACGAGATTTAGTCCTGCGGAGAGACCTGCAGTTTCTGCAGGTCGAAACCCTTGCCAGCCAGCCGGCCGAGGAGCGCCTCGTAGGCCTGCGGGTCGACCTTTGGCGTGCGTGACAGCACCCACAGGTATTCCCGGGTCGGCTCACCGACGGCGACCAGCTGGTACTTCTCGTCCAGGTCGATCACCCAGTAATCGCCCCACACGGCCGGCAGGAAAGACAGCCAGGCCGGCGCGAAGCGCACCTCCAGCTTCGGCGAGGTGGCGGGTCCGATCTGGCGGGCCGTGCCCGTTGCCGAATCCATCTCGCCGCTGGCCAGCCGGCAGCGGTTGATGACCTGTACCGTCCCGTCGCCTTTCAGGCTGTAGTCTGCCCGCGAGGCGCCGGCGCATTTCTTCTGGAACCAGTTGGGATAGCGGGCGATTTCGTACCAGGTGCCCATGTAGCGGGGTACATCCAGTGACGGGATGGTGGCCAGCGGGGTGACGTCGGCGGCCACGGCATTGAGGCTGGCCAGACTCAGGAGGGCGGCGAGGAGTGTGGCTTTCATGCATTTCCTTGGTGGTGGGTTGAACGGGAGTGCCGCAAGTCTGCCTCTCTGACCGGCCCGGGGGAACAGGGTTCGCGTGCCAGGGTGCGGACGCCCCGTCACCCAGCCATCACCTCGCCGTAACACCTGTGCAGCATGCCGCCGCAACACTGGCTGCATGGACCGCGCCGGACTCGTTTGCCAGGAAATCGTTAGCCAGCTGAGCTCCCTTCGGGTTGCCGTGGTGACCGAAACCTATCCGCCCGAAATCAACGGGGTGGCGATGACCACTGGCCGGATGGTGGACGGTCTTGTCGCCGCCGGGCACCGGGTCGATCTGATCCGGCCGCGGCAGGCTCACGAAGGTGGCAGCATCCTTTTGCCCGACGGTAGCGAGGGCATCGAGGAGATGCTCTCCCGCGGCATTCCGCTACCCCGCTATGCCAATCTGCAGCTCGGCCTGCCGGCCAGGAAGGTACTGCTGCGGCGCTGGTCGATTCAGCGTCCGGACGTGGTGCAGGTGGTGACCGAAGGCCCGCTGGGCTGGTCGGCTCTCACCGCCGCCCGCAAGCTCAATCTGCCGGTCATCAGCGAGTTCCACACCAACTTTCATCGCTATACCGGGCACTACGGGGTCGGCTGGCTCAAGCGCCCGATCGCCGCCTACCTGCGCAAGTTCCACAACCGCGCCAACCTGACGCTGGTGCCGACCCGTGCCCTGTGCGGTGAGCTGGCGGAGCAGGGCATTCCGCGGGTCGATGTGGTGTCTCGCGGGGTCGATACCAGGCTCTTCGATCCGGCCCGGCGCAGTGGCGCCCTGCGGCGCAGCTGGGGCCTGGAGCCGGATGATCTGGCCGTGGTGTACGTCGGGCGCATCGCTCCCGAGAAAAACCTGGCCCTGCTGGAAAAGGCCTTCGAGGTCATCCAGGCCCGTCAGCCCCGGGCCCGCCTGATCATGGTCGGTAGCGGTCCGGCGCTGGAGGCCATGCGGACGCGTCAGCCGCGCGCCATCTTCACCGGCCCGCGCACCGGCGAACTGCTCGCCGAGCACTACGCCAGCGGCGATCTGTTCCTCTTTCCGAGCCTCAGCGAAACCTACGGCAACGTGGTCGCCGAGGCCCTCGCCAGCGGCCTGCCGGTGGTGGCCTACCGGGACGCCGCAGCGCTGGAGCTGATTACCCACCAGGTGCACGGCTGGCTGGTCGAGCCCGGTGACGAAGCCGCCTTTGTGAGCGGAGCCGTGCGCCTCGCCGAATCTCCCGAATTGCGTGCCCGCCAGCGCCTTGCGGCGCGGGAGCGGGTGGCGAGCCTTGCCTGGCACGCCATCGTCGAACGTCTGGTCGCCCTCCAGCGCCAGGTCATCCTGAGCTCGCCCGTGTCCGCCCGGAGGTAACGCCATGTTCGCCCTGCCCGCCCGCCTGCAATTGCTCGACGACCGCCTGGCGGTACGTTCCAATCGCCTGTCCCGCTACCGCGGCCTGCGCGACCTGATGCGGGCGGTGAGCCGCTTGGGCGACGGGGTGGCCTGGTATTCGCTCGCCGCCTGCCTGTATGCCCTGTTTGGCACCGAGGCGCTGCCGGCCCTCAAGCAAATGGTGGTGGCCGGTGTGGTCGGGGTGGCGGTGTATAAGCTGCTCAAGCTGCACACCCTGCGCCCGCGTCCTTTCGAGGTGGTCAGCGACGTGGTGTGTGCCGGCTGTCCGCTCGACAAGTTCAGTTTTCCCTCCGGCCACACCCTGCACGCGATGAGCTTCTCGTTGATCCTGGCGCATCACTTTCCGGCCCTGGCTTTGTCGGTATTCGGCTTTGCGCTGCTGGTGGCGGTGTCCCGTCCGGTGCTGGGCCTGCACTATCCCAGCGATGTGCTGGCTGGCGCTGCCATTGGCGCGCTCGTCGCCAACGCGGCCATCGCCCTGGTGTGAACAGTGGGTCGGACTTCAGTCCGACAGCCCCTGGCTGAACGTGCGCTGTCGGACTGAAGTCCGACCCACGGGGACTACACTGAAGGGATCCCCCGCCTAGAGGAGACGCCCATGACAACCCCGACCCGTACCGAACGGGACGCTTTCGGCCCCATCGATGTCCCTGCCAGCGCCCTGTGGGGCGCCCAGACCCAGCGTTCCCTGCATCACTTCGCGATCTCCACCGAACGCATGCCGACGGCGCTGTTGCTGGCGCTGGCCGAGGTCAAGCGCGCCTGCGCGGCAGTCAATGGCGAGCTTGGCCTGCTGCCGGGCGACACCGCGGCAGTCATCATCGCAGCGGCCGACGAAGTCCTCGGTGGTGCCCATCCGGAGGCCTTTCCCCTGTCCGTGTGGCAGACCGGCTCCGGTACCCAGACCAACATGAACATGAACGAAGTGCTCGCCAACCGCGCTTCGGAGCTGCTCGGTGGCGAGCGCGGGATGGGTCGGCGGGTGCATCCCAACGATCACGTGAACCTTGGCCAGTCGTCCAACGACATCTTTCCGACCGCCATGCATGTGGCGGCGGTGAGCAGTCTGCACGACGCGCTGCGGCCGGCCCTGCTGGCGCTGGGGGCGACCCTGGCGGCGAAGGCGGCGGAGTTTGCCGATATCGTGAAAATCGGTCGCACCCATCTGCAGGACGCCACGCCGCTGACCCTCGGGCAGGAAATGTCCGGCTGGGTGGCCCAGCTCGATCACGCCGAGCAGGCCATCGTGGCAACCCTGCCGGCGCTGGAGGCGCTGGCCGTTGGCGGCACCGCAGTGGGCACCGGGCTCAACGCGCCGCCGGGCTTTGGCGAACGGGTGGCACAGGTGCTGGCCGATCGGAGCGGGCGGCCGTTTCGCAGTGCCCCCAACAAGTTCGCCGCGCTGGCGGGCCACGATGCGCTGGTCAGCGCCCACGGCGCCCTCAAAACCCTGGCCACGGCGCTGATGAAAATCGCCAACGACGTGCGCTGGCTGGCCTCCGGTCCGCGCTCGGGGCTGGGCGAACTGTCGATTCCCGAGAACGAGCCGGGCAGCTCGATCATGCCCGGCAAGGTGAATCCGACCCAGTGCGAGGCGATGACGATGCTGTGTTGCCAGGTCTTCGGCAACGACGTGGCGCTGACGGTCGGCGCCGCATCGGGCAACTTTGAACTCAACGTCTTCAAGCCGCTGATCATCCACAACTTCCTGTCCAGCGTTCGCCTGCTGGCCGACGGCATGCGCAGTTTCGATGTGCACTGTGCCCGTGGTATCGAGGCCAACGTACCGCGCATCGCCGAACTGGTGGCGCGCTCGCTGATGCTGGTCACCGCCCTCAGCCCGCACATCGGCTACGACCGCGCTTCGGAAATCGCCAAGCAGGCCCATCATCAGGGCACGTCACTGCGCGAGGCGGCGCTGGCGCTGGGCTATGTGACGGATGAGGATTTCGAGCGCTGGGTTCGCCCGGAGGATATGGTCCGGCCGTAGGGTCGGTCAGGCTTTCAGGAACAGGTCTTCGGGCAGCGGCAGGCAGGCGCGCAGCAGGCGGCGCGGGGCGCAGTCGAGTCGGGCGCGGGCGGCGAGGGGTTCGACTTCGGCCAGCCAGCCGGGCAGCTCCCCGTCGAGCAGGCGGTCGAGCTGGCCGAGGCGGCGGGCGGTGTGGCCGAGGTAGAGGTTGAAGCGGCGCTGCACGCGTTTGTCGATGAAGCGCGCGGCGTGATACAGCCCGGCGTGCACGCGGCTGGTGCGCAGCCAGCTTTCGCCGCGGGTGAGGGTGGCGAGGGCCTGGCCGACATTGTCCGGGTGGCAGTGGAAGGCCCGCGACATCAGCGGGGTGAGGGTCTCCCGCTCGCTGTGCAGCAGTTCGGCGGGGCGGGTGAACAGCTGGCCCGCCACGTGGTGGTCCATGGCCCATTCGACGGCCACGTGGGTGGCGATTTCCGATTCGAACCACAGGCGCTCGTGGGCCGGTACAAAGTGGTTGTGGGCAATGATGTCGGCCATCAGGTGGCTGGCATAGCCGAGCACGGCGGCGTGTTCGGCGTCGCTGCGGGCGGCGTCCATCAGGATGTGCAGTTGCGGCCAGCGGTGGCTGGTGGTCAGCAGGTCGGCACCGGCGCTGCGGGCGGTCAGGGCCACGTCGGGCAGACAGGCGCCGGCCATCACCAGCTTCGGGTGGCGACGGGCCAGGCGGCGCAGGGCCGGGTCGGCGAGGGGAATCGCCCACAATAAAAGCTGGGCGAAATAGACGTGGGTGTACAGGCCCCAGGCCAGGGCGTCGGTGCTGGTCAGCAGCAGCGCGGGCAGCCACAGAAGGGACCAGGCAAGTGGGCGGCGGCCAGCGTGGCGCAGGGGCTGGGTATCCATTCCGCCAATGTGCCGTGTCCCTGTGACGGGGGTGTGGTGCCCAGGTGTCAGGCCGGTGACGCTCAGGCCTTCAGAGTCGGCGTCGCAGGCCGATAGCAAGCCATGATTGACTGGTGTGAGCCCCCCACCCTTGACCCGTTCAGGGTCAGACCATGAATGCGTCAGGTCTCCCGGACCCTCTCGTGACCCGCTCTTCGCCGATGTGTGAAGAGGGGGGTGAGGTCTTGCGCCCGTGGCGCTTCATCCGGCTGTTGACCGTCGCCGTGGTGCTCAGCAATCTGGCGGCCCTGCTGCTGGGTGGCGTCAGTTTGTACGACAGCCACCAGCGGGCGGAAGAACTGGCCCGGCAGACCACCCGCAATCTGGTGCATGTGCTCGACGAGAGCATGGCGCGCAGCGGTCGGACCATCGACGTGACCCTGCGGGCGGTGGTGGACGAGCTGGAGCGGGAAGAGCGGGCCGGGCAGAGCGGCCCCGCCCGCGACGAGTTCGTCATGGCCATGCTGGCGCGCTACAAGAACTGGTTGCCGGAGGCGGAAGGCATCCGGGTTTTCGATGAGCACGGCAAGGCGCAGTGGACTTCCCACGCCGGTCCGTCGGCGCGCATCAGCGTGGCCGATCGGGAGTTCTTCAAGATATTGCGGGCCGAGCCCCAGCGTGGCTTGTTCGTATCGCGCCCGGTTGTCGGGCGACTGATGCCTGGCTGGGTGATCCCCTTTGTGCGGCGCTTCAATCACCCGGATGGCTCCTTCGCCGGCGTGGTGTCGGCGATTGTGCCCGTGGCCACCGTCTCTGAAGCGCTGGCAAGGCCGCAACTGGGGCCCGGAGGCAGTGCCATCCTGCGCTACGAGGATTTAAGCTTGATTGCCCACCATCCGCCGGTGGCCGGCTCTGCCGGCCAGGTTGGGGATAGCCAGACATCCGGGCAGTTTCGCGCCCTCATGGCCGCGGGCCAGAGCAGTGCCACCTACCATGCCCCCAAAACTTCCGACGGTCCGGAGCGGATCAATTCCGTCCGCCGGGTGGCCGGGCTGCCCTTTCTGCTGGTGGTTGGCATGGCCAGTGACGATTACCTCCAGGCGTGGCGCCGCGAGCTTGTCGAAACCGTTTGCCTGCTGACGTTGTTCATGTTGATCACCGTGGGCTCGGCCATCCTGATCGGCCGTCTTTACCATCGTCAGCAGCACTACACCGAGCGCCTGCAGGACAGCAAGACGCATCTGGAAGCGGCCCTGCTGGATCTGCGCGACCGGGACCGGGCGCTCGGGGCGGCCGAGCTGGTTGCCGGGTTGGGGATCTATTCCATCGATCTGGTGAGCAGGGTGCCGCAGAGTTCGCCACGCTTGCTGGAGATTTTCGGTGTGCCGCCGAGTGCCGTTCTGGGGGAGCGGGAGTGGTCCGAGGCGCTCCATCCGGCCGACCGGGAGGCTGTCTTGGCTGACTTTGTCGGGGGTTTGCTGCAGGAGGGGCGGCCCTACGACCGGATCTGCCGCATCGTCCGTCCGAGTGGCGAAATCCGCTGGATTCATGCCCTCGGTGTGGCCGAGCGGGATGCCGCCGGCAAGCTGGTGAGCGTGCATGGCGCCGTACAGGACATTACCGAACGCCAGTGTGCCGAGGCGTCCCTGCAGGCGGCTCTCGACGAGCATGAAAAACTGGTTGCGCGGATTCCCGTCGGGGTCTTCAAGCAAAAGGTCGGGCAGGACGGCAGGATCACTTTTGTCTATGTGAGCCCACGTTTCTGCGAACAACTGGGCGTCACCGTCCAGGCAGTGCTCGACGATGCCCGCGTGGTGCTGCGCTGTCTGCATCCCGGCGATGCGGCCGGTTTCGCGGCGCGTTGCCGGGCGGTCTTGCGCCATCCGGGACCGTTTGAATGGGAGGGCCGGGTCGTGGTGGGCGGGGCCTTGCGCTGGGTGTCGGTGCTGTCCACGCCGACGATCCTCGATGACGGGGAGTTGCTGTGGGAAGGCGTGCAGTCGGACGTGACCGACCGCAAGCTGGCCGAGATCGCCCTGCGGGATAGCGAGGAACGTTACCGCTTGCTGCTTCAGCACTCGCCGGTGGGCATTCTGCATTTCAACAACGACCTGAAGGTGAGCTATTGCAACCTGCAGTTCGCCCAGATCATGAATGTGCCCCACGACTACATGCTCAAGCTGGACTGCAGCGCGCTGAAGGACCGGCGTGTCATTCCGGCCATGCGGGCGGCCATCGAGGGGAGCTTTGGCGAGTATGAGGGCCCCTATCAGACGAGCTATGCCGGGCAGAACCTGAACATTGCGATGAACTGCGCGCCGGTGCGGGATGAGGCGGGGTGCATCGTTGGCGGCATCGCCATCCTGCAGGACATCACCGACCGGGTCATGAAGGACCGGGAGCTGGCCCGTTACCGGGACAGCCTGGAGGAACTGGTGGTGGAGCGCACAGCCGACCTGGAAGCGTCCCGTGCCGAGGCGGAGCGCCTGGCCAGGGTGAAGAGCGAGTTCCTCGCCAACATGAGCCACGAGATCCGCACGCCCCTCAACGGGGTGCTTGGTCTGGCCCATATCGGCTATCGGGAAAGCCAGGGGCGGGACAGGGCGCAGGACACTTTTGCGCGCATCGTCTCCTCGGGCCAGTTGCTGCTGGGCATCATCAACGACATTCTCGACTTCTCGAAGATCGAGGCCGGCAAGTTGCGTGTTGAGGTGATTCCGGTCGATCCAGGCAAGATCATCGGCGAAACCCTCGAACTGATGGAGGAGCGGGCCCAGGCCAAGGGTCTGGCCTTGCGCTTCCATCGCGCTTCGCCGCTGCCGTCCCGTTGCATGGCCGACCCGCTACGCATCGGCCAGGTACTCCTCAACCTGCTCTCCAACGCCATCAAGTTCACCGAGAACGGCAGTGTGACCCTCAGCGCCAGTCATGACGGCGAGCACTTGCTGTTTCAGGTGCGGGATACCGGCATCGGCATGAGTGCCGCGGAGATCGCCAAGGTCTTTGCGCCCTTCGAGCAGGCCGACAACTCCATCACCCGCAAGTTTGGCGGCACCGGGCTGGGACTCACCATCACCCACCGTATCGTCGAGCTGATGGGGGGCACCCTGCGGGCCGAGAGCGAGCCGGGCAAGGGCAGCGTATTCGAAGTCCGTTTGCCCAGCGCGCTGGTGAGCATGGAGGGCGTCGACGCCGGGGAGGCCTGTCTGGCCGACGTGCCGCAAGGTGCGCCGGGCGCACGCCTGGCCGGCTACAACGTACTGGTGGCCGAGGACAACGAGGTCAACCAGATGGTGCTGGAAGAACTGCTGCTGGAGGAGGGGGCCTGCGTCACCCTGACCGGCAATGGCCAGGAAGCGGTGGATTGCCTGCGTGCCAGCGGCGCCGGGGCCTTCCATGTGGTGCTCATGGATGTGCAGATGCCGGTGATGGACGGTTATGCCGCCACCCGCGAAATCCACGTCCTGGCCCCGGCGCTGCCGGTGATCGGCCAGACTGCCCACGCCTTCGACGAGGAGCGGGCGCGCTGCTTCGCCGCCGGCATGGTGGCTCACCTGGCCAAGCCCATCGATCCGGAACGGATGGTCAGGGCCATTCTGCGCCATGGCGTCAAGCGGGCATGACCGGCCAGGTTGGCTTTTTGCGTGCCGGCCCAGGGGAACCGCCGTCCTTCGGCGGTATCGAACATAGATGACAGTGCTGGGGCGTCTCTCTTTACACCAGACGGTGACCAGCTTCATTGGCGAAGGGAACGCGCATGAACAAGACATCCCATGCAAGCATTCCTCTGGCGGGGGAGGCGTCCTTTCGACGTGTTGTCGAATGGGCGCCGACGGCGATGGTCATGGTGGATCGGGAGGGGCGCATCGTCCTGATCAACGCCCAGGCCGAACGCGTCTTCGGTTATCCCCGTGAGGAGTTGCTGGGGCAGCTTGTCGAGAAGCTGATTCCGGAGAAGTTTTCCGGTCACCATCCGGCCTATCGGACGGGTTTTCTGGCCGATCCCCATCCACGCCCGATGGGCAGCGGCCGCGACCTTTACGCCCGCCACCAGGATGGCAGCGAATTTCCGGTGGAGATCGGCCTCAACCCGATCGAGACCGAGGAGGGCATCATGGTGCTGGCCTCCATCGTCGACATTACCGAGCGCCAGCGGGCCCAGCAGAAGCTGGAGCGGGCGCTGCAGGAAAAAACGGTGTTGCTCAACGAGGTGCACCACCGGGTGAAAAACAACCTGCAGGTCGTCTCGAGCCTGCTCAACCTGCAGGCCACCCACACCAGCGACACGCGTCTGCGCGCCATCCTGGCCGAGAGCCAGAACCGTGTGCGCGCCATGGCGCTGACGCACCAGCTGCTCTACGAACGCAAGGACTATTCCCGCATCGATCTCGGCGAGTACCTTGAACGTCTGGCGCAGTTGCTGCTCAGCAGCTATCGTGAAGACAGCACCCACATTTCCCTGCGCCGGGCCCTGCCTGCGGCTCCTCTCTTCCTTGATCTGGAGCGGGCGATTCCCTGCGGCCTCGTGGTCACCGAACTGGTCACCAACGCCTTCAAGCATGCCTTCCCCGCTGGGCGCAAAGGGGAAGTGCGCATCGAACTGCAGGCGCTGGACGATGAACTGGAACTGGTTGTTGCCGACAATGGTGCCGGTCTGCCCGACGCCTTCGACCTGGCGAACGTGACATCGCTGGGATTGCAGCTCGTCCCCTTGCTGGCTGACCAGCTTGGCGGTCGCTTTACCGTGGAAGGTGGGCCGGGCGCGCGTTTTTCGCTACGCTTTCCATCCGTTCCCTCGATGCGGAGATCCTCATGACTACTCCCCGACAGATCAAGCTGATGCTCGTCGAAGATGAGCGCGTCGTGGCTTTCGACCTCAAGAACCAGCTCCAGTCCCTGGGTTACCGCGTCGGTGCGATGGTGGGGAGCGGCGAGCAGGCGGTGGAATGCGTGGCCGATGTGGCGCCTGACCTGGTGTTGATGGATATCCACCTCGAAGGGGTCATGGATGGTGTCGAGGCAGCCACCACCATCCAGTCGCAACATCAGATCCCGGTCATCTACCTGACCGCCTTTGCCGAAGATGACACCCTGCGCCGGGCGCTGGACAGTCGCCCTTTCGGCTATCTGGTCAAACCGTGGGACATTCGCGAACTGCACGCGTCGATCCAGATGGCGCTGGCCCGCCGCGAGGTCGAGGTGGCCGTCGAGAAGAGCGAACTGCGCCTCAAGCTGGCGATGGATGCCGCATCCCTCGGCGTCTTCGAATGGCAGCCGCAGGACGACCGCATGCATGGCGACGGCCACCTCACGGCCATGTTCGGCGACCGCCAGATGCCGCTGGATGATTCCTGGGAGCACTCCTTTCTGGCCCGTGTCCACGCCGGCGATCGCGAGCGGGTTGTGTCCGGCCTCAGCGATGCACTGTCCGGCCCGGAGGCCGTGCGCATCGAATTCCGCACTGCCCGCAACAACGGTGGTCCGCACTTTCTGGAAGCCAACGTCAAGGTGCACCAGGGGGCCAACGCCGAACGGCGGGTCGTGGGCGTGTTGCAGGATGTCACCCAGCGCCACCAGACCGAAGATCGCCTGCGCCAGTCCAGCGTCGTTTTCCATACGGCAGCCGAGGCCCTGGTGATTGTCAACGCCGAGTACCGCATCAGTGCCGTCAATGCGGCCTTTACGCGCATCACCGGTTACAGCGAGGTCGATGCCCTCGGCTTCGATACCGACGTATTGCTGCGGGTACGGCGTGACGGGGCGGGAGGCCGGGACGTCTTTGCGGCCCTCGAGGCCAGCCCGGAGGGCTACTGGCAGGGCGAGGTCTTTTGTCACCGGCGGAATGGCGAGCGTTTTCCGGCGTGGCAGAGCCTTAGCGTGGTGCGCAATGCGGGCGGAAGTGTCAGCAATTACGTGATCGCCTTTTCGGATGTCAGCGAAATGCATGTGGCCGAGGAGAAGCTCCACCATCTGGCTCACCACGATCCCCTGACCGGCCTGCCCAACCGCCTGCTCTTCGATGACCGCATCGAACAGGCCATCGAGCAGGCGCGCCGGCTGCAGCAGCACTGCTTGCTGCTGTTCCTCGATCTCGACAGTTTCAAGGTGGTCAACGACACCCTCGGTCACATCATGGGCGACGAACTGCTGCGCGTGGTGGCCGGACGCCTGCGCAACGTGCTGCGCGGTACCGACACCATCGCCCGTCTGGGGGGCGACGAGTTTGTCGTCCTGGCCGGTGGCACCAGCCCGGATTACGCTGCCGATCTGGCCCGCAAAATTCTCCATGCGCTGGGTACGCCGGTCAGCCTGGGCAATGAAAGCGTCACGGTATCGGGGAGCATCGGCATCGCCGTCTATCCGGACAACGGGAGCGATCGTCACGAACTGATGCGTGCTGCCGACATCGCCATGTATTCGGCCAAGGCGGCCGGCCGCAACCGCTACCAGTTCTATTCGCAGGGCATGGCCGAGCGCAGCAACGAGCGCCTGAGCATGGAGCAGGGCCTGCGCCGGGCCATCGAAGAGGAACAGTTGCTGGTCTATTACCAGCCCCAGGTTGATCTGGCCGATGGCCGCATCTTTGGCGTGGAGGCGCTGGTGCGCTGGAACCATCCCGAGCTGGGAATGATCCCGCCGGTGCGCTTCATCCCGATTGCCGAGGAAAGCGGTGTCATCGACAGCCTTGGCCGCTGGGTGCTGGAGCGCGCCTGCCGCGACATTCTGGGATTGAGCGAAAGTCTCGGTCAGCAACTGGGTCTGGCGGTCAATGTATCGGCCCGCGAATTCACCCGTGAAGACTTCGTCGTTACCGTGCGCGACACGCTGGCCCGCACGGGCTTTCCACCGGCCTGTCTGGAGCTGGAAATCACCGAGAGCACGCTGCAGGTGATCGAGCAGAGCGTCGAAATCCTTGGTGCGCTGAAAGCCATCGGCATTTCGATCAGCATCGACGACTTCGGCACCGGCTACTCCTCCCTCAGCGTGCTGCGCGACCTGCCGATCGATCGCATCAAGATCGACCGCTCCTTCGTCCAGTACCTGCCCGAGAAGCCGGACGGCATCGCCATTGTTGAAGCCATCGTGGCGATCGCCACTTCCATGCACATGGAGATCATCGTCGAAGGCATCGAGCGTCCCGAACAGGCCGCGATTTTGTTCCGCCTTGGCTGCGGGGCCGGGCAGGGCTACCTGTTCAGTCGCCCCGTCCCCCATGCCGCACTGGTCCATCTGCTGACCCAGGGTTGATATGCCCGCACACCCCGCATCGCACGCGGGGGTATTGCAAAGCAGCAAAATCGATTTATAATCCGCCCCCCTTTCGCTGCTGCGCGATTTTTTTTGCAGCCGGCGCAGATTGCGTCCTTAGCTCAGCTGGTTAGAGCGCCACGTTGACATCGTGGAGGTCGGCGGTTCGATTCCGTCAGGACGCACCAGAAATTCCAGACAAAAACCCGCCCTTGTGGCGGGTTTTTTCGTTGGCCTCCGCTCGCCATGCCCGGGATATTTTTGCTCTGCACTCAAGTCCCCCGCCGCAAAACCCGTAAGCTCGCCTTGATGGACAAGAGCGGAGAGCGTGACATGGTGCCTGCCTCGGAGGGGGAGCAGACGTCCGGTGCGGGGGCTGTCGTTCCCACGATACTGGTCGTGGATGATTCGCGGATCAACCTGAAAGGGGTGAGCCGGATGCTGGAGGGGCATTTCCATGTGCTGACGGCCGAATCGGGACCACTGGCCTTGCAGATCGCCGCCCAGACCCCACCGCCGGACCTGATATTGCTCGACGTGATGATGCCGGAGATGGACGGCTACGAGGTTATCCAGCGTTTGCGCAGCAGCGCTGCCACGCGGGACATTCCGGTGATCTTCGTAACGGCCCGCGTCAATGATGAGGACGAGCAGCACGGGCTGTCGCTGGGGGCCGCCGACTACATCACCAAGCCGCTGCGGCCGGCGATCCTGCTCGCGCGCATTCGCAATCACCTGAAGTTCAAGCAGGCTCAGGACGTCCTGCGCGACCATAACGCGATTCTGGAATCCCGGGTCCTGGAGCGCACCGCCACGCTCAGTGCGGTGCTCGACAGCGCCGACCAGCTCATTGCCATGATTACACCGGAAGGCGTGATCATGGCCATCAACCGCATTGGCGCCGAGCCGTTTCATTCCACGCCGGCCCGCTTGTATGGCCAGAACCTGTTCGACCTGCTGCCCCCGGAGTTCGGCATTCCGGTCAGCGACCAGATTGCCGAGGTGGCCAGCACGGGCAGGACCAGCGAAATCGATGCGGCCAGAAAAGACCGCACCTTCCACGTCACGGTTTATCCGGTGCCCGGCAATCCGCCGCGGGTGGTCGTCTATGCCAGCGACGTGACCGACCGGGTTGCCGCCGAAGTGGAATTGCGCCGGGAGCGGGAGCAACTGGCCACTTCCCTGGCGCACCAGCGCGAACTCAATCGCAAGCTGGAAGACGCGCAGAACAAGTTGCTGCAATCCGAAAAAATGGCCTCCCTCGGCCAGCTTGCCGCCGGTGTGGCCCATGAGCTGAACAACCCGATCGGCTTCGTCCATTCCAACGTCAGCACCCTCGAAGGCTATCTGGGCAGCATCTTCGAAATCATTCGGGCCTACGATGAAAAAGTGACCGCTGCGTTGGCGCCCGCCGATGTGGCGGATTTGCTGGCCTTGAAGAAAGAAAAGGATTTCGACTTTCTGCAGGAAGACATCTTTCCGTTGCTCAGCGAGTCGAAGGACGGTCTTTTTCGCGTTCAGGCCATCGTCCAGAACCTGAAGGACTTCTCCCGGGTCGGCGAGACCGGATGGGGCTGGGCAGACCTCCACGCCTGCATCGACTCGACGTTGAACATCATCGCCAACGAACTCAAATACAAATGCACCGTGGTCAAGCATTACGACCCGACGCTGCCCCAGGTGCACTGCATTGCTTCCCAGCTCAACCAGGTCTTCATGAACCTGCTGGTCAATGCCGGCCATGCAATCGAAGAGAAAGGTGAAATCACCATCACCACCCGCCATTCTCCCGACGGCACCGTGCACATCAGCATTGCCGATACGGGGGTCGGCATTCCCGACGAGAACCTGGAACACCTCTTCGAGCCCTTCTTCACCACCAAGCCGATCGGCAAGGGCACCGGTCTTGGCCTGTCGATCACCTACGGCATCGTCGGCAAGCACCGGGGCACAATCGATGTGGCCAGCGTTGTCGGCAAGGGCACGACCTTCACGGTCAATCTGCCGATCGACAAGGTTGATGAGGCGACCCTGACGGCAAACGGATAAGTCGCTGCCATTCTTGTTTTTTCGCTGCGCCGGGACTTTATTCGCCTTGTATACCGCGTGTGCGCCGACTAGGATGAAACGATTCACCGAAGTGCCAACCACCGGGGAGAGTGCCATGCAAAACGTATCAACTGGCTTCAGGTTTGTCGTGCCTGCCGTACTGTCGATGGTGGCGCAGATCGCTGCGGCGGATGTCAGCCTGACCCTCGGCGAGCAGGATTTTGCCGACGCGAGCACGCCGACCACGGGGGACTTCCTGACGGCCGGATCTGGCGAGTCATCGCCGTTCAATGGCGTCTTCAGCGGTTCCGATGTCACCGGCCCGAACTTCTCCGCCAGCTGGACGTTTTCCTATGCGCCCCAGTCCCCGGTGCTGGGGGCCAGCCTGACCCTCGGCATCTACGATCACGAATCGGCGGCGGCGGGCAACCAGGTTGCGTCCTTCAAGCTGAACGGGATTGATCTGACCATCGAGCTGAACAGCCTGTTCGAATCCCGCGGCGGGGCAAGCCGGGAGGACAACGTCTATGTACTGACGCTGCCCGGGACGACTTTCGCCTCCCTCGGGACGGGCACCGCGGCTTTTGAACTGAGCTTGCAGGGGCCGGGCCTGGGCCTCTTCGGCGAAACACCGTTCAACGGTGCCGCACTGGATTTCTCGACCCTGAACGTCATCACCCGGGATGTCACGCCGACCCCGGTACCGGAACCGGCAAGCGGCGCGCTGATGTCGATGGCGTTGCTGGGGCTGGCCGTCGCGCGCTTCAGGGCACCGCGCCGCTAGCGGGCTCCGCCGTCCGGTCGTCTTGTCCGGGCGTCCATTGCATTGCCAGATAGACCGATTTGTCCTGCGTTTCGCGAAAGCCGAGTCGCCGGTACAGGTGCCGGGCAGGGTTCTCGCGTTCGACATGCAGGCGGATGGTCTGCCTGTTTGTCGTTGCTTCATCCTGCAGCCTGCGCAGCAGATTGGTGCCGATGCCCAGGCCGCGCCATTCCGGCAGGATCGTGATGTCGATGATCAGCATGTCCGGCCCGGAGCGGTCCACATACAGTCGCCCTATGGGCGCACCGTCCACTTCGACGATCGCCCACGAGGCGCCCGGAAAACTCTGCCGGTAATGCGTGGTTTGCAACTGGAATTGCTGGCGCAGGAGGGCGTCAAGCCGGGCCGCGTCGAGCGGCAGTTGCGCAAACGCGGCGGCCCGGGTCTGCGCAAAAAGCCCATGGACGAAGGGCTCGTCGCCGGCCTGTTCGGGGCGCAGACTTGCCTGAACGGCCGGGCGGCCCCCCGTCTTCATGCCGGCTAGTTGCGGCTCGGAAATATGCCCTGCAGGGCGATACAGTAATTGACCACCATGAAGGGCTGCATGTTGGTATGCGCCTGGTTGCCGCCCGCGGCACCGATCGCGCCATCGGCCATGGGCGCGTTGCCCGTGCTGTTGAAGACCACATTGCCGTTTGCATCCTGGGCCCAGAACTTCCCGGTCGGGCTGGTCTGGGTCGCCATCACGTTGCTGGCGTTGGCGCTGTGGGTGTGCCAGGGAATCTGGGCTGCCGTGAGCGTTACCGCTTCGGCGCCGCCCGGTTGGCCCTGGGTATGACTCGGTGCGACATGCATGCCGGCCCGGCCGCGCAGATCCGGTAGGGCGAAGGTGGTCTGGCCATTGCCGCCGTACATTGTCCCGAGCAGTGCAAACAGCGCCTGATTCTGGTTGATCGGCAGCAGTTGTCCGTCGCATGTCGCCCAGCCCCGGGGGGCAAAGCCGAAGCTGAACGGTCGGATTTCGCCAAGAAACGGTTCACTCATGATGTGGTCTCCTCACTGCGCCAGGCCTAGC